>Ga0256404_1006957_pt1 | contig 18245 bp, 14 predicted proteins | sample RumenRJG_01DNA_FD_185990 | JGI IMG/M metagenome (GOLD analysis project Ga0256404, IMG submission 185990) | Bovine rumen microbial communities from Lethbridge, Alberta, Canada - RJG_01 | ecosystem: Host-associated > Mammals > Digestive system > Stomach > Rumen | place: Canada: Alberta | collected...
CATTTACTCAGTTCTCCTGAAGCCTCTGGATCATCTTCCACATTGCCGCTGCCGAATTGAAGTTCTCTGGCGTCATCTCCGCCGCATCCACTTCGATGTCAAAATGCTCTTCGATCTCGGAGATCAGGGTGATGATGCCGAACGAGTCAAGGATATGGTCGTCGATCAGTGCTGTCTCTTTCTCATAATCTACAGAGTCGTCAATGTCTCTCAGAATCTCAAGTAATTCTTCCATAATTCCTCCTGGTAATAATTACCAAATTTATGAAAGGCCCGCCGAGCGGGCCTTGGATTAACAGTAAGTTGGCAGCATCTGCCTTTCCGCACGGGGCATTCCCCCTGCGTGATCAGAATCCCGCGTAGATCAGGTCAACAGGCTGATAGCCCGTCCCGTAAGCGCCGAATAAGAGGATCGCGAAGATGATCGCGTAGTAGACGCACCACTTGTAAGGCGTCTTCGCTCCGAGGATCTTCCCTCTCACATCGACTCCGTTCTCCTTCAGGAATCCCACGATCCATACGATGATGCTTCCCGCAATGATCGCCACCACGTCTCCCTTTGTGATCACATCCGGGAAGTACTTCCAGATCGAACTGATGTGGAAATTCCCGAAGATGCTGAAGAACATGTGGAAGCCCGCCGTCAGGTTCTTCGCGTTGAAGAACAGCTCGCCCGTGAAGATGATCACCCACGTCTTGAGGATCCTCAGCGTCTTGAACCACCACGCGTTCGGGTCGATCCCCAGCATCTTGTTCCTCTTCTCTTTAAGCGGCTCCAGCGCCACTCCGAGCAGCAGGATCACAAAGTAGTACATTCCGTAGAACAGGTATTTCCAGCCCGCTCCGTGCCAGACTCCCGTTGCCACCCACACCGGGAACAGCGCCATCGCGCTCGTACCCACCATGGCCCAGTACTTTCCGTATTTCTTTCTCGCCGTCTTGTTCCAGTTCTTCACCATCGGCGACACTGTGATCGGGTAGAACACGTAGTTCTTGAACCAGTTTCCGAGGCTCATGTGCCACCGTCTCCAGAACTCCGCCGCGCTCTGCGCCGAGAAAGGCTGGTTGAAGTTCTCCGGGATCGTCACTCCGAACAGCTTGCCGCTTCCGATGACGATGTCGATACTTCCCGAAAATTCCAGGTACAGCTGCACCGTATACGCAATCGCCGCCAGCACGATGAAGCTCCCGTGATAATCCTTGTAATTGTCAAACAGGAAGGTCGTCAGGTAGCTAAGCCTGTCCGACACCACCATCTTCTTGAACAGGCCCCAGATGATCCGCAGGAATCCTTCGTTGAGGTTCTCCATCTTCAGCGGCTCACCCGCGTACAGCGCTTCCGACGTGTCCGGGTATCTCGCGATCGGGCCTTCCATGATCTGCGGGAAGAAGGTCAGGAACAGCGCCATCTTTCCCAGGTGCTTCTCCGCCGGGTATCTCTCCCAGTACACGTCCGCTATGTAGCCCACCGCTTCCAGCGTGTAGAATGAGATTCCCATAGGGAACATCACTTTCGCCATCGGCAGCTGCGCTCCCAGTTTCCCAAGGAAGATGTTCAGGTTCTCCGCTACGAAGTTGTAGTAGTTGACGTAGAACAAAATGCCCAGCAGAACAAGCACTCCGACTCGCAGGGCCGTGACCCTTTTCTTCTGGAATGCTTTCTTTATCTCACTCTTCTGTTTGCGGTCCGTACATTCTTTCTGTTTCTCGCTGCACTCGTTCCCGATCCGGTCCAGCCACAGGCCGATCCCGTAGGTGAACGCGGCTGTCGCCATGATCAGCAGTACAAGGTACTTGCTGAACGATATATACAGCGCGTAGCTGGCGGCGAGCAGCACTCCCCACCTGGCTTTCTGTGGTACCAGCTGATACAGGATCAGTACGACCGGCAGGAAGATCAGCAGGTACAGGTTGGTATATATGGCCATTTACTCAGTTCTCCTGAAGCCTCTGGATCATCTTCCACATTGCCGCTGCCGAATTGAAGTTCTCTGGCGTCATCTCCGCCGCATCCACTTCGATGTCAAAATGCTCTTCGATCTCGGAGATCAGAGTGATGATGCCGAACGAGTCAAGGATATGGTCGTCGATCAGTGCTGTCTCTTTCTCATAATCTACAGAGTCGTCAATGTCTCTCAGAATCTCAAGTAATTCTTCCATAATTCCTCCTAATAAAATCTTCGATCAAGACCTTCGATATAAAATCTTCAGTACAGTAACATCAATATCATAACTTATTTAATTCAAAACCGCCATATAAACGAGAGATTTGTTTATTCAGTATTTTGCCATATTGAGCGTGTAGGACTGAATCTGATCCCTCGCCGGAATGAATCCCTCTTTCTCTCCATAGAGAACGACTGCCGGAAATTCATGGCTCAGGAACAGGCTCATTCCCTCGTAGAAGCTGTAGGCGCCGGTCTTAAAGAACACGACGCGGTCGCCCAGGCCGATCTTCTCGGGGAAACTTCTGCACAGAAGGTCGTTCATCGTGCACAGGGATCCGTAGATGCTCCAGTCTCTCTCCTGCCTGTCGCCGGCCGGGTCCGCGGGGATCACCGCCATCTGCGGCCGGTACATGCCCTTGATCTGGCCGTCGTAGTTGAGCTGATGGATGCCGCCGTCCACCAGGCAGATCGCATTGCCGTCGTTTTCCTTGATGTCCAGGGCGGTGGTCACGTAGCAGCCGCACTCGGCCGCGTAAGCCCTGCCCATCTCGATGGTCACAATGCCCTTCCACTTCATGTCCTGAACCATCTTGCGGAACATTTCCAGGTGCTCGGGATCGCGCAGATCTTCTTCTTTCTTCTTCTGGTCCTCAAAATAGGACACGGCAAAGCCCGTCCCGTACTCCAGCTCGGGGACCTTGTAGTCCGCCTCGGTGAGAAGTCTATCGAAGAAGGCGTCCAGCATAGCCAGCTCTTTCTCGTGCTTGCTCAGCTTCTTCTTCTGGGTTCCGGAGAAGAAATGGATGCCCGCGAATTCGATGTGCGGGAACCTTCCGCGGTCCCCAATCAGCCCGCAGATAGTATCTTCGTCCATACCGAACTGGCTTCCGTTGGTAAGTCTGGGATAGACTCTGAGAGTCTTGTCATGGGCGTCCGCCCAGTCCGAGAGCATCTGCAGCTGCAGCGGCGACTCCGCCGTATATCTGGCTGTGTCCTGTCCGTAGTCAAGGATCTCCATCAGATCCTCGCGGATCTTGAGGACGCCGGAGATGTAGAGTTTCTCCGCCGGGATCTTCAGATCCCTGCAGATCCGGAATTCGCCCATGGAGCAGACTTCGATGCGCTCTACCTGCCTGGACATCTCCAGGGTCAGGAATGGATTGGTCTTCATAGAATAAGTGAGCCCGATCTCGCCTTTGAAGGCATCCCGGAAGCGCTGTACGCGGTCCCTGATGCAGTCGAGGTCGAACAGGTAAAGGGGCGTGCCGAACCGGTCCGCCGCTTCTTTAATCTTGCTCAGTTCCATAATTACTCCTTGCTGTAACTGTTTTCTCTGATGTTCAGGCGAGAAGGGAGCGGAAATACGCTCTGTCGATCTTGCCGTTCTTGTTGTAAGGCATGTCTTCTACCTGGTTGATCCTGCCGGGCACCATGTAGGCCGGAACCTTCTCCTTGAGGCGGATCCGCACTTCCCTGGGCTCGATGTCGCCCATATACCAGCAGACGATCCGGTTCTTCTTCTCGTCAAAGAGGCAGACCGCTCTCGCCACGCCGTCCAGCGCCATGAAGTTGGTCTCGATCTCTTCAAGCTCGATCCTGTGTCCCATGTGCTTGATCTGGAAGTCTCCTCTTCCGGCAAAATAGAGCTCGCCGTCCGTTCCGTAGGCAGCCAGGTCGCCCGTCTTGTAGACGCGCTGCTCGCGGCCGTCCAGCTCGTACATGATGAACTGTTTTGCCGTCTGCTCGGGATTGTTGTAGTAGCAGATCGCCAGGGACTCTCCCGCACAGCAGATCTCACCGGAGACGCCGGGCTCCGTCACGATTCTGCCCTCGTCGTCCATAAGGAACACGGTCCTGCCGGGGAAAGCGCCGCCGATCGGGAGCTTCTCGGTCTTCTCAAACTGCCTCTCGATCCTGTAATAGGTGCAGTTGCAGGTGATCTCGGAGGGACCGTAAAGGTTTACATATTCCGCGTTCGGAAGCGCGTCCTGCCAGATCTGCAGGTGCTTGATCGGCATCACTTCGCCGCTGAACATGATGATCCTGACCTTCTCGGGAACCCTGTAGCGCAGACCCTTGAGGCCGGAGACTATGCACAGGGCCGACACCGCCCATACGAGGACGGTTACGTTCTTATCGCAGATATAGTCCAGGAGCCTGGGCGGCGTGCTGAAGAACTCTCTGGGAATGAGGACCACTTCCGCGCCCGTGAACATGCAGGAGTAGAGGTCCTTGACCGACACGTCGAAGTCGAAAGGCGCCTGGTTGCCCATGATGTCCTCGCAGGTGATCCCGAAGATCTGTGTAAAATGACCGATGAAGTCAAGCACGGACTTGTGCCCGACAATGATGCCCTTGGGATTTCCGGTGGAACCGGAAGTAAATACGCCGTAAAGCGGATCCTCTCCCTTGATCTGCGGACGGATCGCGGCCAGCCTTGCGGCCGCCTCCTCGCTGATCTCGTCGGCGCCGCTGTAAAGCTCCTCAAGAGACAGCACTTTTCCCGTGTAACCGGAAGCCGTCAGCTGCTCTCTCCTGGCCTGGTCTACGACAACGATCTTGGATTCAAGCACATCCAGGATCTTCCGGATTCTCTCCGGGGGCTGCTCGGGGTTGACGCTCACGTAGAAGCCGCCCGCGTAAACGACGCCGTACATGCAGCACAGCGTCGCCGTGCTCTTCTCGGCCAGGATCGCCACCGGCTCTCCCTTGCTGATCTGCGCGCTGAGAGCACCTCCGATTCCTCTCGCCTTCGAAGCGAGCTCTTTATATGTAAGGCATACCGATCCGTCATCTACGGCGGGACGGCTCCCATATTCCTTTTCTGTAAGTTCAAGCCTGTCAAGAATTGTTTCCAAAAGCTGATCACTCCTTTCATCCTGTTCAAAAATATCTATGTTAAAGGTCAAAAGTATTTGACTTAACCATATCTAATCTACCTTAATCTTAAAATTCTATTTTTGCAATACTCTCCCGCCAAATCTTCTCAAAAACCTTTCTTATAAAAAAACGTCTTATACAAAAATTTTCCTGTAACTCGACAAATTGCGCCGTCTGCATTATACTGAAAAATCAGAATTGTCAAGAAAAAAAGGAATTACCATATGCAGCAGAATAAATCTGTGAATGAATCATTAAAAGAATCTATACAAACTTCATCGGATCCCGTAAACGCGGGATCGATCCTTAAAATCCTCGCCTTCGGTCTTCTTCTGGCATTAATGCTTGTGGCCGCGGGGATCCTTCTGAATCCCGGGAAGTGGTTTACGGCCGGCCTGATCAAGGACCGCAACGCCCGGTACGCGGAGATCACCACGGTCCCCCGGGACACCATCGACATCTATAACATCGGCAACAGCCTGGCCATGGTCGGTATCTCCCCTATGGACCTGTGGCATGAGGAGGGATACACTTCCTTCAATCTGTGCAAGGGAGCGTCCAAGACATCGGAAGCTTATTATCTTCTCAAGCACGGGCTCAGCTATCAGCATCCCGACCTGATCATGATCGAATCCAACATGATGCTGCGCTCCGACGACCCGCTCACGGATCTGCAGACCGCGCTGTCGGAGTTTTTCCAGTACCATTTTCCTTTCTGCAGGTATCACAACCTGTGGCAGGCCATCGGCTCCAAGCCCAGTATCCGCGAGTACTACATGGGATATCTGGTCAGTGAGCATATTATGCCTTATACGGGAGACACGGACTACCTGGGGCCCACACAGGAGAGGAAGAAGATCGAATATCTTTCCACTTACTATATGGACAGGATCCTCAAACTGTGTGAGGAAAATGACATAAAAGTCGTTTTCTACAGCCTCTGCTCTCCCAAGTGCTACGACACGGCCCGGCTCAATTCGATCGGCGATTACGCCAGGTCCCGCGGGCTCACCTATATCGACCTCAATCAGAACTGGAGAGAGATCGGCATTGACTGGAGCCACGACACCCGCGATGAGGGCGACCACCTCAACGAATACGGCGTCGCCAAGGTCACCAAATACATGGGTGAGTATCTCAGAAAGAACTATGATCTGACCGACCACCGGGGCGACAAAGCCTACAGCAGCTGGGATACAAAGTATTCCGCTTACCTCGATACCATGCTCAAGATGGAAGGCATGAGCTACTACATGCTCGAAGGCGACGAGATCTACGACTGATATATTTTCCAAAAGAAAACGGGCGGTTTAAAACCACCCGTTTTTTTCACACACTTTATATATGCCGTCGTCCACATTGGCGGGCGCCACCTCGTCCGCCGCCGCTTTCAGGAGCGGATGACCGTTGCCCATGGCGACCTTGTAAAACTCTTCTGCAAACATATCGAGATCGTTCGTGTCGTCTCCGAACACGACCACATCTTCGCTCTCTCCGCCGACCAGCTCCAGCATTCTCAGAATGCCCTCTTTTTTGGCGTCCTGCTGGATCAGCAGGTATTCCGGCTCAAACCACAGACACCCCAGAGGCTCTGCGGAGGGCAAAATATTCAGAAGCCTGCTCTCCTCGCTCTGCGGAATGGAGATATACATCTTATAGATGATGCCCTTTTTCTCCGGCTCATAATTCCCGTCGATCACATAAGTCGTCGGCTCTTTCCGGATCCCGGCCTGCTCATAGAAGCGAAAGTCCCTGGTCCTTACCAGATCCGAGTCCTCATCCGCGACGAGAACGCCGTATCCCTTGTCGATCGCCTCGTGGTAGAGCTTTAAGGCGTCTTCAAAGACCAGCGGACTGTTCTCCACCAGTTCCCGGTTCACGACGATCGCCTTGCCGCCGTTGCAGACCATATTGTCGAAGCCGTTCTCGTCGAAGAACTTTCTCGCTTTGTAGTGGGCTCTTCCGGTATTGATGGCCACAAAGTGCCCGGCCTCTTTGAGCTTTTGCACGGCGAGAGCCGCTGACGGCACTATTTTGCCCGTGGCCCTGTCCGTCAGCGTTCCGTCTATATCAAAGAAAAAATATTTTTTCTTCACCGCTTCAACCTCTCAATTCCCCGAACTGCTCCTGGAGACTGCCGTAGAAATCCGTGCCGCTGAAGGTCGCGAAATAGTCCATCTCCGTCTCCGCCCTGCGGATCTCTTTGACACTTCCGTCCTCTTTCAGAAGGAGCTCCGCGCTGCGCAGCCTTCCGTTGTAGTTGTAGCCCATGGCAAAGCCGTGCGCGCCCGCGTCGTGGATGAAGAGATAATCGCCCATGTCGATCTTGGGAAGCAGGCGGTCGACGGCGAACTTGTCGTTGTTCTCGCACAGGGAACCTGTCACATCGTACATGTGATCTCTGAGGGCGTCTTCCTTGCCCAGGACCGTGATGTGGTGATAAGCGCCGTACATGGCGGGTCTCATCAGGTTGGCCGCGCAGGCGTCTACTCCGATGTACTCTTTGTAGATGTGCTTCTCATGGATCGCCTTGGTGATCAGCGCGCCGTAGGGAGCCAGCATGAAGCGTCCCATCTCGCAGTAGATCGCCACGTCGCCCATTCCCTTGTCGCGCAGGACCGCGTCATAGACCTCTTTGACGCCCTCGCCGATCACCTGGATATCATTGGGGGTATCGTAAGGGGAATACGCCACTCCTACGCCGCCGGACAGATTTACGAAGGCGATGTGCACGTCGAAAGTGCGGTGGATCTCCGCCACCAGCTCGAAGAGCTGTGCCGCCAGCATGGGATAGTACTCGTTGGTCACGGTATTACTTGCCAGGAAAGCATGGATGCCGAAGTGCTTGACGCCCTTCTCTTTCAGGATCCTGACGCCCTCGAAGAGCTGCTGCTTGGTGAATCCGTACTTGGAGTCTCCGGGGTTGTCCATGATGCCGTTGGACATCCTGAAAACGCCGCCCGGATTGTAGCGAAGGCTCATGGTCTCCGGGAACTTTCCGCCCAGGATCTTCTCCAGGAAAGGAATATGAGTGATGTCATCCAGGTTGATGATGGCGCCGAGCTTTGCCGCGTAGGCGTACTCTTCTTCCGGCGTATCATTTGAGGAAAACATGATGTGTTTTCCGTCCGCTCCGACTGCTTTTGCCAGCATGAGCTCCGCAAGGGAGGAGCAGTCAAATCCGAAATCATAATCCTTGAAGATCTGCATGATATACGGATTCGGGGTTGCTTTTACGGCAAAATATTCGCGGAATCCGGGGTTCCAGGAGAACGCCTCCCTGACCGCTTCCGCGTTTTCGCGGATGCCCTTTTCGTCATACAGATAGAAAGGGGTTGGCCATGTTCTCGCTATCTCTTCTGCCTTTTCTCTGGTGATGTAGGGTACTTTTTTCATGTTTCCTCATTTCCGGAGATCTTCGGGATCTCCTGTTATTATTCGGGGCTCGCTGAGCGGCCCGTGATTGCCTGATAGTCAGAGCTGCCAGTCGATCGGCGTCTCGCCGTGCGCAGCTAAAAACTCATTGCACTCGCTGAAATGTCTGCAGCCGAAGAACCCTCTGTAAGCCGACAGGGGACTGGGATGCGGGGCCTTCAGCACCAGGTGGGCCGGATTGGTCACCATGACGGCCTTGCTCTGGGCCGGCGTTCCCCACAGCATGTAGACAATGGGTCTGTCCTGCTCTTCCACCGCCCTGATGATTGCGTCCGTGAACTGCTCCCAGCCGTGTCCCTTGTGGGAATTTGCCTGGTGAGCGCGCACCGTCAGCACCGTGTTGAGGAGCAGTACGCCCTGCTCCGCCCATTTTGTCAGACACCCGGTCTGCGGCATCCTGCAGCCCACGTCGTCATGCAGCTCCCTGAAAATATTGATCAGGGACGGCGGGATCTCCTTCTGGTCCTCAGGAACCGAAAAGCACAGCCCGTGGGCCTGATGATAGTTGTGATAGGGATCCTGCCCCAGGATCACTACTTTGACCTTTTTCAGCGGCGTCAGGTGCAGTGCGTTAAAGATCTGGTCCGCGGGAGGAAAGACCGTTCCGCTTCGGTATTCTTTCTGTACGAATTGATATAAATCCCTGTAATAGGGTTTGGCGAATTCCGCCTTCACGGCAGGAAGCCAGTCTCCTGAGATCTGCGCCATTTTACTGTTTCCTCTCAGTCAAGATCTTCGGCGGGAACCGTTTCCTCCGGCTGCTCTTCTTCGGAAGCCGTCTCTTTCGGCTGCTCCTCTTCGGAAGCCGCCTCGAGAAGTCTGCGCACAAAAGTCCACACTGCTTCAACCGAGGAGATCTTCATCCTCTCCTTCACGGTGTGAACGTTCTCCAGGTCGGGACCGGCGGAGATGCAGTCGAGCCCCTCCACTTTTCCGGCCAGGATCCCGCATTCGAGACCTGCGTGGATGACCTCCACGCAGGGTTCTTTTCCTGTGAGCTCCTTATAGGTGCTGACGCACAGATCCCGGAAGGGAGAGTCCTGCCTGTATTCCCAGGCCGGATAGGAGCTGCGCACCACGGCTTCTCCTCCGAATCCCTTTGTGAGGCACAGCAGACGGTCGCAGAGATAGGACGCCTGGGAATTGACGCCGCTTCTCACCATGAACTCCAGCTTTACCCCTTCCTTGTCCGTGCGCAGGATTCCCATATTCAGGGAAGTCTGCGGCATATCCCGGATCACAGGGCTCATATGGGTCACGCCGTTTGGAACGGACATGAGATATCCCAGAAGATTTCCTGTATTTCTCTTCGACGCCGCCTTCACGCCGTCCGCTTCTTCCCACTCGGCCTTCCAGGTCATTCCGGGGTCTGTGACTTTGTACTCCTGCTCCATTTCCTCCGCCAGGCCTCGGAAGAGCGCTTCCACTTTCTCCGCGTCCGCCGCATGAGGGAAAAGGACCGACGCCGCCGCATTGGTGGGGATCGCGTTGTCCGCGTCTCCGCCGCCGATCCGGATCAGCCGCATCGGATATTCTTCAAAGAGTCCGTACAGCATTCTCGCAAGGAGAACATTTGCGTTGGCGCTTCCGATGTGGATCTCGGAACCGGAATGGCCGCCGCGAAGACCGGATACCTTTACGTGAAGGACCTTTCCTCTTCTGGTCTTCCATCTCAGGGGCATCCTGCATACAACTTCCGCCCCTCCGGCGCAGCCGGCACAGAAGACCCCTTCATCCTCTGAGTCAAGGTTGAGGAGTCTGCGGCTCTTAAGGCCGGACAGATCGATCGCGGACGCGCCGATCAGGCCCACTTCCTCGTCGGAAGTGAAAATGCATTCCAGGTAAGGGTGCGCGGCTGTGTCGTCTTCCAGAATCGCCAGCATGATCGCCACGGCAATCCCGTTATCCGCGCCCAGTGTGGTGCCGTCGGCGCGCATCCAGTCTCCTTCTTCGACGATGGTGATCGGCTCCTGCAAGAGATCGATCTCCTTGTCCGGCTCACTGGCCAGTACCATGTCAATATGTCCCTGCAGCGCGATCGGCTGCGCGCTCTCGCAGCCCTCCGAAGCCTCTTTTGCGATGATCACGTTGTTGGCCTCGTCCTGCACGTACGTCAGCCCTCTTTCCTGCGCGAAAGCTGCCAGATAGTCGCTGATCGCCTTAGTGTGATGGGAGCCGTGCGGTATGGCTGAAATCTGTCTGAAATAGTGAAATACGCGGGTGGAATCCGCTTTTACCAGATCTGCTGCAGGCGCGGTCTCCTGCAGTTCTGCTGCTGTCTCCTGAGCGGTCATCCGCTCTTCGACAACCTTATTCTGCACTGTTTTGCCCGCTTCCGCGCTCCTGCGGTTCTTTTTCTTGAAATTTTTCCTGACTGTCTTCTTTCGATTAATGTTCACTAACCTCATTTTTTTACCTCCTAATCGGTCACAGTCTGACCGGAATTCCTCTTTCGGCGAGATATTCCTTGACTTCCCGGATCTCCAGTTCCTTGTAGTGGAAAAGGGAAGCCGCGAGAGCCGCCTCTGCGCCGCCCTGCGTCAGAGCATCATAAAAGTGCTCCAGTTTTCCCGCTCCGCCGGATGCGATCACAGGGATCGACAGGCGCTGCGAGATCGCCCTGGTCAGCTCCAGATCATAACCGGTTTTTGTGCCGTCGCAGTCCATGCTGGTCAGAAGGATCTCTCCTGCGCCGAGCTCCTGGGCCTTCACGGCCCACTCCACGGCGTCGATTCCCGTATCGATCCGGCCGCCGCTCCTGTATACAGTCCAGCCGGCGCCCTCTTTCCTTCTTCTGGCGTCTATGGCGACGACCACGCACTGACTGCCGAAGCGCTCCGCCCCCTCTGAGATCAGTTCAGGGCGGAGAAGGGCTGCCGAGTTGATCGAGACCTTGTCGGCCCCCTCTCTCAGGATGGCCTTCATATCGTCGACTGTCCGGATCCCGCCGCCGACCGTAAAGGGAATGAATACCCGCTCCGCCACGCGGCGCACCATGTCGGCGACCGTCTTTCTGGCGTCACTGGTCGCCGTGATGTCCAGGAATACCAGCTCATCGGCCCCCAGTTTGGAGTAAGCTTCTCCGGTCTCCACGGGATCCCCCGCATCCCGCAGCTGCACGAAATTGATTCCCTTTACAACGCGTCCGTCTTTGACGTCCAGGCAGGGAATGATTCTCTTAGTGAGCATTTACACTCCTTTCTGTCAGGCGCCTGCGCGCCTCTCCTGCACCTTCAGATCGCAAGGAAATTTCCCAGGATCTTCATGCCGACAGATTCACTCTTCTCCGGGTGAAACTGACAGGCGAAAACATTGCCGCTCTCCACCGACGCGTCGATCTTTACGCCGTACTGCGCAGTTCCCGTCACGATCGAAGGGTCCTCCGCCCGCAGGTAGTAGGAGTGGACAAAATATACAAACGACCCTTCGGGGATCCCCTCGAACAGTCTCCCCGGATTGGGAAATCGCAGGTCATTCCAGCCGATCTGCGGCACTTTCCTTCCCTCTCCGTCCGGGATTCTCAGAATATGTCCGTCCAGGATACCCAGTCCTTCCACCCCAGGGCTCTCCTCGCTGCTTTCAAACAGAAGCTGCAGTCCCAGGCAGATGCCGAGCAGCGGGATCTGTCTTTCCACAACCTCTCGGAGCGTCTCGTCCAGCCCGTATTTCTTAAGCCGTCCCATGGCGTCTCCGAAAGCGCCCACTCCCGGCAGGATCACATGGTCGGCGGACAGGATCCGCTCGCGGTCCCTGGTCAGCAGAGCCTCGTGTCCCAGATATCGGACGGCGTTTTCCACGCTCTTTATGTTGCCGGCGCCATAATCGATGATCGCTACCATTATTCCTTATTCCTCTCTGCCGGAACGCTCCTCTGAGCGCCGTCGGCCTCCAGCTCAAACCAGAAGGATACGCCGTTGTCATAGTTGATCATGCCGTATTTCTGGTGCATCTGCTCCATGATCGCCTTGACGACGGAAAGTCCCACGCCCGATCCGCCGTATTCTCTTGTCCTTGCCTTGTCCACCTTATAGAATTTCTCCCAGATATGGGGCACCGACTCCTCGGGGATCGGTTTTCCGGTATTGAAGACAACGACTCGAACACAATTCTGATTCTCTTCAAAATGAATGTCAATCACTTTTTCTCCTTCGCAGTGATTCACCGCATTGGAGAAGTAATTGATGAACACCTCTTCCGTCCAGAATTCGTCAGCCCAGACGTAGAGAGGCGGGCGATTTTCGAGATTTACCCGGATTCCCTTCTGCCGGGCAAGCATCTCCGCGTTATGCAGGCATCCCCTCACAAAGCCCACGATATCAAAGCGGACCATTGTGAACTGCGCGTCGCCGAATTCGAGCTGATTGAGGGAAAGGAGCCTGGCGACGAGCCTGTTCATCTTATCCGCTTCATCGGAGATCACTTCTGTATAGAACTTCATGCTCTCGGGGTCGTCCGCGATCCCCTCCGAGAGTCCCTCCGCATATCCCTTGATCAGGGCCAGCGGCGTCTTGAGCTCATGAGTGACGCCCGAGAGGAATTCCTGCCGCATCTCTTCGGCCTTTTCTTTCCTCTCGATGTCTTCCCGGAGCTCATTGTTGGCCGTCTTGAGCTCGGAGATCGTTCTCTCCAGGATCTCCGAGAGCTCGTTGATATTTTGGCCCAGCTGCGCGATCTCCGTCCGGCTGTTTCCCTTGTATTTGGCGCTGAAGTCCAGCTTCTTCATTCTCTCGGAGATCTCCGTCAGTTCCCGGATCGGCTGCGTGAGTTTTCCGGCGAGAAAGAGCGCGAACAGCGCGCCGACCAGAGAGATCGCGATGCCGATGTACCCCATGAACCTGTTGGCAATCCTTGAACTGTTGTGGATACTCTCGAGGAAGATGCTCAGAAGGCAGAAACTCCCGTCGTCCAGGACGCCGTAGAGTTCCATGATCTGCTGCCCCATGCGCGTGTCATAGATTATGGAAACGCGGTAATCCGCATTCTCTTCAAGGACACGGTCCTCGTAATAGCGGTACTGTACACTGTCCTTCTCTTCCATGGACGGCGTCTGGCCGAACATGTTGTCCCACATTCTCCGGACCATGGCAGGGCCGTCAGAGGCGTGGAGCTTGATGGTCGTGCTTCCCTCGTCCATGACTATGAGATTCACGTTCTCTTTACCCGCGCTTCTGACCACCTCTTCGTCGAACTCGTCCGAATCGATGGAATTATTATTGACCGCCTCATTCACAGCGTAGTAAATCTGTGTCAGGGCGATCCTCTTCTCCCTGATATAATAGCGCTCCAGAAAAGTGTTGTTGATGATCCAGCAGGCTCCGATCGCTCCCAGCATGAGGAAAAAGAAGATGAGCGTAAACTGGATCCTGATGGAATACTTCTGACCTGTGGAGCTGCGCCGCGTCTGATCCGCCATTTATGCCTCCAGTTTATACCCCATGCCCCAGATCGTCTTGATCAGCTCCCCTTTCGGGCCCAGTTTGCTCCGGAGCTTCTTGACATGGGTGTCAATGGTCCTGGCGTCGCCGTAGTAGTCGTAATTCCACACATGATTGAGGATTTTTTCCCTGGAGAGGGCGATCCCGTTGTTCTCCATGAAATACTCAAGCAGTTCGAATTCCTTGAAACTCAGTTCGATCGGCTGTCCGTCGATCGTCACCTCATGTGCCGATTTATCAAGGACAATGCCGCTCAGCTCGATCCTGTCATTTTCTTCCTTGCCGGCGGTTCTCCGAAGGATGGCGCCCACTCTTGCCACAAGCGTGCGCGGGCTGAACGGTTTGGTCACATATTCGTCGACGCCCAGGTCAAAACCGCGCAGTTCGTCCTTTTCGTCGGAGCGGGCCGTCAGCATGATCACGGGAACCTGAGAGGATTCGCGCACCTCGCGCAGGACCTGCCAGCCGTCCATTCCGGGCATCATGACGTCAAGAATTATGAGGGCGATGTCTTTTTGGGCGTAAAACAGGTCCATGGCTTTCTCACCGTCCTGTGCCTCAAGGACTTCGTACCCCTCTCTGACCAGGAAGTCCCCGACCAGTTTGCGCATTCTCGCCTCGTCGTCAACCACAAGAATCTTCTGTGCTGCCATTTGTAATATCCTTTCCTTTTCCTCAGAAACAGTAAAAACCCCGCAAAACGGACCGGCCATCTGCGGGGTGGTGCATCTTAATATGAGACCGGAGCGGCTTATCTTCATGCGGGATGATAAAGCGTAAACACCGCGACACTTCTTTCATTCAGGGTGAAGATCGGGCTGTGCACGAAGCGGCTCTCCTCATGGAAGTACTGATCGTCATCCGCATCTGTATAGATATTGACGCCCCAGGCCAGACCTCCGGAAAGCGCCGGAAGCCGGATCTGCTGTTTTTCCCAATATGCATTGATCGCCATGTAGACGACATCGTCTTCCGAGTCGTCGGGAAGCCTGCCCGCGTAGAGAACGCCGAGCACTTTGTTTCCCATTCCGATCGTGTGGTCATCCGGATCCGCTCCGCAGCAGGTGATGGGAGGAAGTCCGCACTTTGCGGGCGCGAGCGTTCTTGAGATGACCGGATGCTTCTTTCTGAAAGCGATCACATTTTTGACAAAATTAAAGTGGTCTCTGTTAACTCTCAGGTAATCCCAGTTGAGCCAGGAGATCTCGCTGTCCTGGCAGTATCCGTTGTTGTTGCCGTACTGCGTATTGCCGAATTCATCGCCGGACAGGATCATGGGCGTTCCCCTGCTGCACATCAGCACTGTCATGGCGTTGCGCATCATCTTCTGCCGCAGGGATTTGATGACCGGATCGTCCGTGTGGCCTTCCGCGCCGCAGTTCCAGCTGCGGTTGTCGTCGGCGCCGTCCGTATTGTTCCAGCCGTTTGCCTCGTTGTGCTTGTGGTCGTAGGAAAACAGGTCATGCATGGTAAATCCGTCATGACAGGTGACAAAATTCACCGAGGAATTGTACCCCATATAAGGAGCTTTCCCGTACATGTCCATGGACCCTGTGATCCTGGCCGCCGTCTCGGGGGCGTGCCAGTAACTTCCCTTGAGGAAGTCGCGGATCGAGTCCCTGTATCTCCCGTTCCACTCCGACCATCTGTTGTAGGCCGGAAAACTCCCGACCTGGTACAGCCCGCCCGCGTCCCACGGCTCCGCGATCATTTTCGTCTTCATAAGGACGGGGTCCGTGCTTATCATTCTCAGAAGCGGCGGGTCGCTCATGGGAGCGCCGTCCTGGTCCCTCGTGAGGATCGAAGCCAGGTCAAAACGGAAGCCGTCCACGTGAAACTCCGTCACCCAGTAGCGCAGACAGTCCACGATAAAGCGGCTCACCTGCGGATGATTGCAGTTCAAAGTATTGCCGCAGCCGCTGAAATTGTAATAGTCGCCGCCGGGCGTCTTTGTATAGAAAATATCATTGTCGACCCCTTTGAAAGAGAAGAAAGGGCCGTTCCTGTTTCCTTCCGCGGTGTGATTGAACACCACGTCCAGAATGACCTCGATTCCGGCTTTCTTGAGAAGCCTGATCATCTGCTTGAGTTCGGTGCCCTCTTCGTTGTACTCGATCGAGGCTGTGTAAGCCGTATTGGGAGCAAAGAAAGCCACCGTATTGTACCCCCAGTATTCCAACAGCGTCTTGCCGTTGTAGCTTCTGGAGTTGATCGTCTCATCAAATTCGAAGATAGGCATCAGCTCCACTGCCGTGACTCCCAGCTCCTTGAGATAAGGAATCTTCTCGATGATCCCCGCGAAAGTGCCCGGATACTGCACGTCCGATGTCTTGTGCCTGGTAAATCCGCGGACATGCATCTCATAGATGATCGTGTCTTCCATCGGCGTATAGGGGAAGTCGTTTTTGGTCCAGCGGAAATTCTCTTTTACTACTCTGGAGTGATAATCCGTCTGCGCCTTGGCCACGCCCCAGGCTCTCTGTCCCGTGACGGCCTTGGAGTAAGGGTCCAGGATGAGTTTGTTTCGGTCAAAACAGAGTCCCCTCTGGGGATCATAGGGCCCGTCCAGCTTATAGGCGTACTCAAAGTCCTCGACGTCAAGCCCTGAGACAAAAATGGAATAGACGCTGCCCACTCTGTAGGATTCCGGAATCCGGATGATCGCGTAAGGAGTAGACTGTTTCCTTCTGAATAAAAGCAGGTCACAGGAAGTGGCTCCCACGGATGCGATCGTAAAATTAACGCCTCCGCGCATTGCCCTGGCGCCGTTTAGCCGGTAATTGCCCGGTCTGACATAGAAACCGGATATCTCATCCAGTTTCTCTTTCTTCTGATCCCTGACGGACATATGGGCTTTGACCGTTATGCTGTTTTTCTCTGTTATTCTTCCGGATGATCCTTCCAGGAGCCTCCGGACTACATCGAAACGCCTCATGATTGATTACAGCCGCCTCACTTCAAACATGTATACTCTAAATTAATATTTTAACAGATTAAAGACCGAATGGAAAGACACGAGTGCGTGACATATATGATCAGAATTAGTTAAAAACACCCGGAAGAGCGAAAAAACTCTCCCGGGTGCTGAATAGTTACCACTATTTCAGTGTAATCTGAGTCCTTATGCCGGATACGCGCCGTTAGCCGTGTCAGCCTTGGTCAGATCCACTTTCTCCTGCTGCGCGAGGCGGTATTTGAAGAAGTCTACCGCGACCTGAGGGAACAGAGCATAGGACAGAACGTCCTCATCCTGCTGCTTCCACTGTGCGCATTCTTTCTCGAACTGAGGCAGCTGCGGAGGAATCAGGTCTGCAGGTCTGCAGGTGATTCTCTCTTCGTCGCCGATGACCTTCTTGACAACTTCCTCGTTCATGGGCTTGATAGTCTGGCCGTACTTGCCGCGGATCAGGTCCTTGGTCTGAGCAGTAGCCATCTTGTAGCGCTCGCCCATAAGTACGTTCATGACAGCCTGTGTGCCGACGATCTGGGAAGAAGGAGTAACCAGCGGGGGCTCGCCCAGGTCCTTGCGGACTCTCGGAACCTCTTCCAGAACTGCGGTGAGCTTGTCCGATGCGCCCTGCTCTGCCAACTGGCTCACCATGTTGGAAAGCATGCCGCCGGGAACCTGATAGATCAGAGTTCTGATATTTACGCCGAGGACCTTGGTGCTCAGAAGGCCGCTCTCTAGGCACTCCTCGCGATAAGGTGTGAAGTAGTCCGCGATCTCCTTAAGAAGAGCCTGATCGAGACCTGTGTCTCTCTCGGTGCCCTTGAGAGCGCCGACCATAACTTCGGTCGCGGGCTGGGAAGTTCCCAGAGCCAGAGGGCTGATCGCGCAGTCGATGATATCGACGCCTGCTTCGATGGCCTTGAGGTAGGTCATGCTGCCGCATCCTGAAGTATAGTGTGTGTGCAGTTCGATCGGGATATCCGTGCCTTTCTTAAGAGCCTTGACAAGCTTCTCGGCGTCGTAAGGAAGGAGCAGTCCCGCCATATCCTTGATGCAGAGGGAATCCGCGCCCATCTCCTCGATCTCGCGGGCGATGTTCATCCAGTAATCTTCTGTGTAAGCGTCACCCAGTGTATAGGCCAGAGCGATCTGTGCGTGGCCGCCCTCTTTCTTTGTCGCCTTGACGGATGTCTCAAGGTTTCTGAGGTCGTTAAGGCAGTCGAAGATACGGATTCTGTCGATTCCGTTCGCGATGGACTTCTGGACAAAATATTCAACTACGTCGTCACTGTAGTGGCTGTAGCCGAGAAGGTTCTGTCCGCGAAGAAGCATCTGCATCGGAGTCTTCTTGAATTTCTCTTTGAGTTTTCTGAGTCT
>Ga0256404_1006958_pt1 | contig 18245 bp, 11 predicted proteins | sample RumenRJG_01DNA_FD_185990 | JGI IMG/M metagenome (GOLD analysis project Ga0256404, IMG submission 185990) | Bovine rumen microbial communities from Lethbridge, Alberta, Canada - RJG_01 | ecosystem: Host-associated > Mammals > Digestive system > Stomach > Rumen | place: Canada: Alberta | collected...
CCGGCGCCACACTGATACTTTCTATTGCAATCTATTACGCATTCCGTTCAACCTTCCGTCAGGTAGAAGGCGGCAAGAAGGCAGCCACCGCAGAGGCACAACCGGTAGAGGAAATCTCTCCAGCAGAGACCCGAGAGCGCATCGTCGCATTATGTCTCGTCTTTGCAGTAGTTATCTTCTTCTGGATGGCATTCCATCAGAACGGACTGTCACTTACTTATTTTGCCGATGAGTTCGTACAGCCACAGGCAACAGGTGTTACAGGAATGGCCTTCGACGTCACTAACCTAGTAGCGATTGTCTTTATCGTGTACAGTTCATTTGCATTTTTCCAGAGCAAGAGCGGACAAGGCAAGGTGATATCAGCTATCGTCTTTGTCATCGCAGCCGCAATGATTGGTTACAATTACAGCGAGAGCAACGAAGTTGTAGCAGTAAGCGCACCGATCTTCCAGCAGTTCAATCCATTCTATGTTGTAGCCCTCACACCAGTGTCTATGGGCATCTTCTCATGGCTTGCAAAGAAAGGCAAAGAACCATCAGCACCTCGCAAGATCGCTTATGGAATGCTAGTAGCCGGTATCGCCTATGGCCTGATGATTCTCGCCTCATTAGGTTTGAATACACCAGAAGCCCAGGCAGCAGCCGGAGCAACAAAGACCTACACCTCAGCATGGTGGCTCATTGGCACCTATCTCATCCTTACCTTCGGCGAGTTGTTATTAAGTCCGATGGGAATATCTTTCGTCAGCAAGGTAGCCCCACCAAAGTACAAAGGAACCATGATGGGCGGTTGGTTTGTAGCCACAGCCATTGGTAACCAACTCGTGATGGTAGGCGGTCTACTATGGGGTGGTTTCCAGTTATGGATGGTATGGAGCGTATTCATCTTGCTCTGCGTTCTTTCAGCCCTCTTCATGTTCTGCATTATGAAGAAACTCGAGAAGGTATGCTAATCCCTTCTTGAAAAGATAAAATAAAAAGAGCCTCGCTATCCAACAGGAAGCGAGGCTCTTTTATACTAATACCCTCATTTAGGATCCTTACCAAGCAAAAATCTGTCGATAAAATCCTCCACGATACCATATTGTTCCTGAGGAAGCTGACAATGAGGATGGTTGCCACGTAACCCCGACGGTAACCACCACACGCAACGTGTCACTATCCATCCTCGCCCTGATCTGTTCAGGAGCCACCATAGGTTTTGTACCAATCTCATAATATTGAATCATCTGCCCAATCTCCTGACGGCGCTTCTCTCTTTCCTTAGTGTCATTTTATGGTATTAGTTATGATTAAGATTATCGGATAAAGTTCATCGGATTCCAAGGCTCTGTATCCGGATGTTCAGCAGTCACCTCACCCTTGAATTTCTTAAGCATCCACGCCATGTTACGCGCCAGTTGGCGCATCGTCTGCATACCCTCAGAATCCTGAGCAGCCTCACCCGGATTACGGCCATACGCCAGATTCCAATATTGAGAAGTCACGATAGGCATATTCATCATCTGGAACGCCATGTTCAAAGTTTGGAAAGCCGCCGTAGCTCCACCACGTCGAGCCACCGCAACGTTAGCGACAGGTTTGAATCTGAAAGCATCCCCCTTAGCATAGAGCATACGTTGGATAACAGCAAGTAACGCACCATTAGGTTGCCCATAATACACAGGTGAGCCGAAGACGAACGCATCCGCCTTTTCAGCCTTTTCAAGGATCCTGTTGCACACATCATCATCAAAGGTACAGCGTCCATTCCCTTTAGCCTTACAAGTGCCACAGGCGATACATCCCCTTACCGGTTTGTTACCGATCTGTACAATTTCAGCTTCCACGCCTTCAGCCTGGAGCGTTTTAGCGATTTCAGATAATGCGATAAAAGTGTTGCCATCCTTAATGGCACTACCGTTTACTAATAAAACTTTCATATCTCTTATATCTAACTGATGTTTTTGTATATGTATTAATTCAACGAATAGTGCAAATTTACAATATCTTTTCGTAAAAGCATACGAATAGAGTTAAGAAATTCAACTTTTCTTCAGAATTTCAATCATATAACCTGATGAGAAGGATAATTTAGAGTATGATAGACGTATATAGGTTGGTAAAGTGTAGTAATTTTACGAAATTTCTCTAAAAATATTTGTATTTATAGAAAATAATTGGTAATATTGTAGTGAAATTACATTAATTACGAAAATATTATCAATATGATAAGAGAATTCTGGGTAAAGAACTATCTTTCAATTCGTGATAAGCAAGGACTTAGTTTCTTGTCGAAAGGTCCGGCGTCAGAACTCGTTACAGAGGTTGCCGATGGCGTATTTCTATATAAGTTAGGAATCTTGTACGGTTCCAATGCCTCCGGAAAGTCGAATATGCTGATAGCCTTGAATGAAGTATTCCGCCTGTTGGTATTTCCGAAATCAGATGCAGCAGAAAGAATCAATGGAAGAATCCCTTTCGTTCTTACGAAGGAAGAACCAACAGAGATGCATGTCTCCTTCTATGCAGATCGTATTCGATACGACTATGATGTAAAGTTCAACGATAAATACATATTGAGCGAAACTTTGTATTACTATCCCAAGAAATCGAAGTCATTATTCTATGAACGTACATTTGTCGACGATAACGTACAAGCAGACATCAAGTTCGGTCCAAGTCTCAAACTCTTTGTCAAGACACAAGAGAGCATCCGTGAGAACACCCTGAACAATCATAGCGTATTGTCAGTTTGTAGGAAAGCCGCATTGAAAGAAGACATAGCACCTTTTAATACCCTTTATAGTTGGATTTTGAGCAACTACCATGAAGTCGATGGTGACGTTAAGAGAGGAATTGTCGATATCCTGAAGGAAGCCTATAGTGATCCGAGGAAGCGCAAGTTCTATAATACCATGCTACAGAAGGCCGATTTAAATATTATGGAGTATAAGCCTATTGTCGAAGATCGTCTCATATCGAATGACTTCCGGGAACATATTCAGAAAGAGAATATCCCCGAAGAGATGAAAGAAGCGCTACTCAAGCCAACGACAGACTCCATCACGTTCCTGAATCATTCAGCAAAAGGAAACTTTGACATTCCGTTGAAGTGGCAATCCAATGGCACACTGAAGTACATCCGTATTTTGGACGCATTATATGATATGATTTCAGGTTCACATGTATACCTTCTTGATGAACTTGGCGAGGATCTACATAACGACCTATTATATTATTATCTCAATGTATTTATCTTCAATTCAGACAAATCCCAATTGATTATAACGAGTCAGGAGACCACACTACTTTCACAAGATATGATCAATGAAAATAGAGGTGTGGTATGGTTTGTAGAGAAAAACAGAGAGACAGCATCGTCAGAGTATTCTCGTGGCGACTCATTCGGCTTGCACAAGAATCTGTCACTATACAATTCCTATCGTATTGGTCGTTTAGGAGCAAAACCCGAGCTAGGCAGTATCTTTATAAATCTGGAGGACTGATATGGGAAAGTTACGACAAACAGCACTAATTTTAGGTGAAGGTCCAACAGAATTCTTCTATTTCAAATCCCTGTGTGATGTGTTCAAACATCTGACCATTAAGCCAGATTATCCTAAGCACACCAGTATCAAGGAACTCGACTTGAAGATTGCCGACGGCATAGCCATGGGCTACAGCCATATCTTCTGCATTATCGACATGGCCACAAAGAATATAGAACCAGAACGTTCACAATACCAGAAGATAAAGGCGAAGTACGCCAAGCCCATCAACAAGCCAAAGAAAGGCATATTTTGCGAGGTGGAGTTTTTCGAGACACACCGCTGTACCGAGTTATTCTTCCTCTACTATTTCCGCTACACCTCACGTCCATACGAAACTCAAGAACCTTTGCTCAAAAACTTGAACCAAAACGTGGAATACAAGAAAGCCATGGACTTCTTCATCAAGACCAAGGGATTGCACGGCTACTTTGAACGAAATGGAGGAAGTCTTGAAAAAGCTATTACCAATGCCAATCGTTCAATGGATGAAAAGCAAAAGGAAGGTAGAGACTATACTTACTCAGAGTTGGGAAAGTTGATGGAAATATTAGAATCTTTATAAAAATAAGAAATCTAAATCCTTTATTGATATGACAGTAGATCCTAATTCGTATAATATCAAAATAGACAAGATAATAGAGCCTAATGTGAGACTTATTAGAGTCCAACCCAATGATCTAAAAATTACATTAGGTTATATCTTGACGACCCTCTCTTCTATGTGTTGGATCAGTCAAATGTCAGATGTTTTGAAGCAATCTTATCAAGTAAGAGCACAAGGAACCATTGATAGGTTGAAAAATGATTTTACCAATGGAACAGATTCCGAAATCATTAGTAACACAGGAGAATATATCGTCTCGGAATTAACGCGAAGTTCCATTGTGAATGGACTAAATTACATGGATATACCATTAGGGGAGTTATTCAAACAAAAGGCTTCTGGCAATCCTGGGTTTGACATTTTTACCGTTAACACAAACGAACAAATATTATTTGGTGAGGCAAAGTATGTTGCGAATTCGAATGCTTACAACAACGCAATAAAACAAATAAATCGCTTTATTGAAGAGAAGCGTGACCTAACTGACCTTCCAGATTTGGTTCAGTTTGATATTGCAAATGCGATAAGCAACGCATCTAAAGGAAATAGAGGTTTTATTGCAGGATTCTCTTCTACAACGATATCTGATGCAAATCTGGAACAAAATATTAAAGATAATGATGCTTATAAAGCGTTACCCAAAGACAAAGAAATAATCTGTGTAGCTGTTGATGTACGATGAATAGAATTAAAGATATAATTGAAGGACGTGAAGTTGAAGCTCTACTGCAAGCAACTATTGACAATATCTTTGTCAATGGACCTGTCAGCATTTCCGACATGGAAACACTTTCCTATATAAAGCACTATCATACCGAACTGTTTGAAAAATATAAACAAAGTATCCTTTTAGCTTCTGGATTATTTTACAAACCAATAAATACAGAGGCGAAGAATTTAAAAGAACTAATTCTTCAAGACTATAGAGAGGTAATTTCAACAAATCTTGCAGGAAATTACACTCCCATGCAAGCTGATTTATTAAAATCTGTCGACAAGAATAATGTATTTAGCTTTTCTGCGCCTACAAGTACAGGCAAATCCTATGTATTTCGTCGGTTGATAGAAACTTCTGAGCATGATGTTGTAATCGTAGTGCCTTCAAGAGCACTTATAAACGAGTACTACCTTAATTTGACAAAAACAATTGTAGATACAAGTATCAACATCCTTACTTATATTGACATAATAAATCGTGCCCATAGTACAAGAAATGTTTTCATTGTTACACCAGAACGTTGTGGAATGATATTTAATCATGTTGATGATTTAAGGGTGGATTTGATGTTGTTTGATGAAGCGCAATTGAGTGATGAAATGTCTGTTAGAGGACTTTATTATGATGGATTAGTAAGGCGTTGTCATCATTCTTTCCCTAATGCTAAATTTGTATTCGCTCATCCTTTTATTGCAAATCCAGATGCTCAAATTGTGAAAAATCATCTTGCAGGGCAGTATTCAGATAGTAAGGCATATTCTTTTAGAAATATTGGTCAGATGTTTTTGCTATATAATTCTGATACAAATAAATATTACCATTTTGGAATAGATAAAGGCATAATGGGAGGCACTCGTAAAGAGTGTTATTTTGATCCAATAGAAAGGGCTATCCATACGAATGGGACTGTACTTGTGTATATGTCAAAATCAAAAGTGGTAAAATATGATTTTCTAAGAGAATATGACAGATATGTGCGGATGTGCCCAGAGATTAATACGGAAATGGTTGATGACATTATTGAAGAACTAAAGCAATATACAGGAGGTAACACCTCTGAAACGGGAGATTATTATTCGCGCTTTATATCATTACTTCGTCGCGGAATAGTCATACATCATGGTTCTATGCCATTGCGAACACGATCATTAGTTGAGAAGTTTGTCAACAATAAACTTTGCCGTCTATGTTTCTCTACATCCACTTTGGAACAAGGTATCAACATGCCATTTGATGTCGTCCTTTTAGACCGTTTCGAGAATAGCAAACCTCTTGCCATAAAAAATTTGATTGGTCGAGCCGGACGTTCATCAGATACAGCAGAATTTGACATTGGATACGTTGTTGTAACATCAGATGCCAATATGACTAAGCTTCGCAAGATCCTTTTAGAAAATTGCATGATTAAAGATTATTCATCTTTAGATAGACAAGATGTATTAGACGAAGATTTTCACGATTATAAGGAGGCTATCAACAACAACACTATGGATGACAGATTTAATATGCCTCCAATTGTTTTGCAAAGAATTGTTGAAGGTGACGGTTCACAAGAAGTTAGAGACGTTCTTGATATAATGTTTGACAAAGACGGGAACCTCATACCAAAAGAAAATTATAAAGACATAGCAACATCTGCCACATCTGGAATGCAGAAGATATATGAAAGGTCACTTGGCCGCTCTTTAGGTGATGGCGAAAAGAATGTTTTTAATACCGCAATTCAACTGATGCTTATACGACTTCTTTCTCATGCTACGTTCAAACAATTATGTCGTTGGCGATATTATAATGCCAGTAGATTGAAGGAACGAAAGCAACGTGAAAAGAAAGGTCTAAAGTCAGACCATCTGTTTAGCGCATTTATTACGGGATTCAGTGATTTACCTAAGAAAGGACTTAACGTATTCTCAATATTTCCCAACGGAACCAAAGCCAAGGATGTAAGTTATGATGCTATTCTTTATGATACGTATGACTTTCTTGATAAATTAATAGATTTTAAATTAGGTGAGCTTTTTTATGCTGCATTCATGAGTTACTCTGAAAAGAATCAAGATGTAAGGGCTGAACGTTTTTCCAAATTGCTGCGTTATGGAACAGATGATAGTCGCTATATTTGGATGATACGATATGGTCTTGAGTTTGAAGATATAGAAAAGCTCGACGCACATATCAGATCCATAGATGCTAATGGTATAGACTTCTATGATAGTATTCATGATGTCCCAGAAAGGGACAAAGAAGTTATTAAAAGGTATATAAATTAATCATTTACAAAAATATTTCGGGCGGAAACTTGCAAAATATCGCAGTTTCCGCCCGAAATAATATTACAGAACTGAGTTATACTTTTATGGCTTAGTAATAATATCCCACAACTCATCGTAGTTCTTTACCACATCGTATGTGACGTGGCTATCTGAGATTGTGGCAAAGTGCCGACTTGCACATTCTATCTTCACGCTTTCTGCACGACGGTAGTCTTTCAGGCTATCCTTGTCGTAGCCTTTCGTCTCTGCTACAAAGTAGATATGCTTGATGTCGCTTCCCTCATGGAATACAACAGCCCAGTCTGGATTATAGTGACCAACAGGCGTGTTGATATAAAAGCCATTTGGCAACTTCGTATAGACAGCCACCTCATTGCGGGATTCCAACTGATTAGCGAAGTCCATCTCTATGCCTTTTGAGTCAACCACAACAAGGTCGTAGAGAGACTTGTGCGATTCCATAGCGTTTACGCCTAGACGACCTTTCAGAGCAGATGCGCTGAAAATGTCGCTATCAAACTCCTGATTGAGTTTGTGATATTTCACATGCTCAATCACAGCAATAGCTTTACACTCATTGATGATGTTGCCAGCCTTGATAATAAACTCTTCTGGGTTGCTTTGGAACTGAAGGAATGTCTTCGGACTTATCTTCTGCAAGATGGTGACAATGGCACGGCGTGTCAAGCCTGTATTCTCAACGAGTTTACCGATAAGGTCGTACTTCACGCGACTGCCAATAAGTTCACGAACATTCTGAGTGTGAGTGCCACTGATTTTCATGGCTTCACCCTGTTGCAGTTTCTCCTTGTTCTTAATCTCATCGCCCAGTGTGCCCTCAACCACCTCAATACGTATTTCAGATACCACAAGGTGATGATCAAGTGCTGCAACCGCTTTCTCTATCAGTTCGTCTGTCTTGAAGTCAACTGTGTAATACGTCTGTTGGTTGATTTTCTTCCACATATCCTGGAACTGCTTTGAAGAGAATTTCTTCTGGTCAAAGTGTGCCTCCTTTGTCTGACGGGCATTCTCTGGTTTGACAGCATCAGGATTGAATACGGCATCGAGACGTTTTTCAATGTCGTTTCTGTATTCGCTGTATTCTCCGAAATCAAGAGAGCCTTGTTTTTTGTCATCGTGATACTGCTGTGTGAGTTGTCCTTGTTTCGTAACGTAGTTCTTCATGCGGAGCGTGAAGAGTAAGTCTTGTGCATCGTCGTCGTTGAGTTTCTTCTGTTCTCCACGAGCGTTTGTGACAAGCAATCCTTCGAACAAAGATGGTGTTACCTTTATCGGGCGATCGCCAACAGCCTCTGCAATCTCAGTCTGGAGTTTGGCAGCAAAGTTCGAATACGATTCACTGGCAATAATTGTCAGTGAATTAACCTCGAACACACCACCATGCAGCACGCTCTCATCTTGTCGCTCACCATCCTTATTCACGCACAGACGCATACCACGCCCCACCTCTTGGCGTTTCATTGTGGTATTGTCGGAATCCTTTAACGTACAAATCTGGAATACATTAGGGTTGTCCCAACCTTCTTTAAGTGCTGAATGTGAGAATATAAAGCGTGTAGGCTCGTCGAAAGAAAGTAGACGCTCCTTGTCGCGCATAATCAAGTCGTAGGCTTCTGCATCATTACTACCTTTTTGTAATTCCTTTGCTTTTGGCTGCACATAGTGACCTTTTTTGTCTTTAGAGAAGTAGCCATTATGCACTTGTTCTGCCGTAAAACGTTTAAGGTAGGCTATATATTCGGGGTCATCAGCAAATTCCAGTTGCAGACTACCAACGATGTTATCATATTCTTCCTCGAAGATTTGAGCGAACTCACCTTTCGATGTTCCGCCACCAGCATTGTAGATACGGTAATTATCCACATGGTCTATGAAGAACAGCGAGAGGCACTTGATACCACGTTTGAAAAGTTGACGTTCCTTTTCGATATGCGAAAGAATTGTCTCGCGTATCTGAGTACGACGAACTAAGGCAGTGTTCACGGCACCCACCATATCGTTCTCTGCAAGTTCCTGTCCATTCAGCAGACGAATCACACGCCGGAAACCATCTATACGTTCTATACGGTAACCATTACGATATTCTTCCAACTCGCCAGAGTTAGCGTAGATGTCAAACTTCTCATCAACGGTCTTTACTACCTGTCTGATGCCCGACTTTGTTTTCTGTTCAAAACGAATACGGGCACGAGGATTGCCTGAAGAAAGTTCAATTGCCTCCAAACAGAGATAACCATTGGTGGCTGTACTTCCTTTTTGCTCTACACCTTTGACGAAGATTTTCTTCACCAACTTCTTGTTGTAGGCATCCATGGCATCCAGGCGATACACCATGTTCACAATGTCGTCCGCTCGGTGTGTAGCACTATAGAGCAGTGTGAAGAGCGGGTGGAACTCCTTCAGTCGGTTGCGTGTGGCATTCTTCTTGTCAGCACCCAGCACCGACTGAGGCTCGTCGATGATAAGGATAGGATTGGTGGCAGCAATAACGTCAATAGGCTTACGCGAACGGAAAGCATCCAACTTCATGTAGATGCGACGTGCGTCCTCACCACGGGCAGCGAAAGCCTGTGTGTTGATAATCATGACGTGCATATTGCTGTCACTGGCAAACTGGTCAATCTTTGTCAACTGCTTGCTGTCATAGATAAATGATTGAATACGCTTGCCGTATTCAGATGCAAAGTGTTCGCTCATAATCTCGAAACTGCGTTTTACACCTTCACGGATGGCGACACTTGGCACAACGATGATGAACTTGCTCCATCCATAAAGCTTGTTCAGTTCAAACATCGTTTTGATATAAGTATATGTCTTACCCGTACCCGTTTCCATTTCTATAGTCAGGCGCAGGTCTTTTACGTCAATCGTTTCAGAGGGCTTCAGTTGTGCTGGTATCTGAATGGCCCTTATATTTTCCAGCAATGCGTCAGCAGGAACGGTCAGCGATTGGTTGCGAAAACCCACCACGTCAAAGAAACCACCATTTTCAGTACCCATGTCCTGAGTAAACTCAACCATTGCCTGGTTGCGCTGCCCACGGAATACATCTGTCACGGCACGCGCAGCATCCGTCTGGAACTGCTGGTTCTTAAATTTGATTTTCAATCGACCATTCTTACGCTCGGACAAGCGAACGAGTTCGTTTGTCTCTCGCTCAACCGAATGGTTCAGTGTCAATTTCTTAGCCATAGGTTCACTTGGTTTAGATGACACGAACATTATTCTTCACCTCTTCGTCCGTCCAATCGCACTTCTGCTTGAAGAGTTCAAAGAGATTCATCTTATTGGCAGCTTCATTGAAACTGCTGTCGCGGAAGACAACACGCACGGGGGAGAGTGCAGCGATAGCGTCAATCACCTTCTCCGTGACATTGCCATCGAAGCAAGCCACGAGGTCGCCATCATTCACATTGTGTATGGTGCAGCCATCTACCTTTTGTGATGACAACGGCATTGACAACTCCACACCCCATCGAAGCATACAGTCAAAGAGCAGGTCAAGGTCAGTGCGGTCTTCTTTGATATTATCAAGCAAGCCAGCCAACATGTCCTGCGTATAATCCTTCGGAGCAAAAGCCACGTCTTTATAGTTGCTGCTTTCGCACTTGAATACGCGGAAACCTATATCAAGGTCTTTTGCTTCGGGATGCTCCTCCTTGATTTTCTTGCCTGCACGACGGATTCTTTCTTTACCGATTTCGCAGATGTTCTTGTAGCCAGCTTTGTAGGCTTCACTATCTTGTGCTGTTTCCTCCGGAAGTTGAACCATGATGAACTTTCTATTACCAGAATCTTCAGCATTTCTTTTGAAAACCGCATGAGCTGTAGTTGCCGAGCCTGAAAAGAAATCGATCACAAGTGAATTATTATCAGTGTATAGCGCTATACAGCGTTCTATTAGAGCCACTGGCTTTGGATATTCAAAATATGCATTGCCATCAAATAACTTCTTTAAATTTTGAGATGCCGACTGAGAATGACCAACTTCTTCGTGCTTCCATATAGACATAGGAGTAATACCCTGTTTTACATCCGCAAGGAACCGCTTTAATCTGGGAACATTGTCTCCATCTGCACCAAACCATATTCGATTATCAGCAATCATTTCAGCAAAACGTTCTTTTGTGTAAAGCCAGCATCTTCCACTTGGGGGGAATATTTTCCTTCCACTTGGCAATTCAAGTTCATAGACTTTGGATTGGACTACTGGACCAACAGTCGTATTATCACTTTGCCACGGTCCTCGAGGGTCGTTGTCTGGATTTGAATAACGTGCGCTATTTTTTTCTGTACGAGGAAGACCGTGACAATCTGTAATAGAGACATTCTTTCCGTATATTAAAATATAATCATGGCTATTTGAAAAATGCTTCTTCAAACTAATAGGAGCGAAAGAACGTTCCCATACAACTTGTGAAATGAAATTTGAATTGCCAAAAATCTCATCACAGATTTTTTTGAGGTTTTCAACCTCATTGTCATCAATAGAGATGAAAATAACTCCGTCTTCGGTTAACAGACTTCTTGCCACCATCAATCTCGCATAAATCATCGAGCACCAATCCGAATGGAACCTTCCATTACTGTCAGTGTTCTTACGATAACGGTTTCCTTCTTCATCCCGATTGCTTTCATCATATTCTTCAGCTGACTGCGCAAAGTCATCATGATACACAAAATCATTGCCCGTATTATATGGCGGGTCAATATAAATCATCTTGACCTTGCCCATATAGGAGTTCTGGAGCAACTTCAGAACTTCGAGGTTGTCACCCTCGATATAAAGATTTTGTGTATTCTCCCAGTTCACACTCTCTTCGGGACATGGGCGCAACGTCTTGTTGATTGGTGCAGCAGCCTCTTCTAAGGCAGCACGTTTGCCCACCCAAGTAAAGTCATACACTTCCGGTGCATCCTCCACTGTCTGGTCGCCTAAGAGCAGACGAAGTTTCTTGAAATCGACTACGCGATGCACCTCACCGTCTTCACCTTTTGCTTCAGTGAAGCAGGAGGGAGCAATCTGGTAGAGTGCATCAAGATTGATCTGTGCGCCGTTAGGCGTTTGCATATCAATGTGTTTTGGCTGTTCCATATTATTTATTTTATAAATGATGCGTAAATAGATAATGCAAGGGCTGCTAGTGAAATGCCTGTTGTAATCCAATATTTTTTATCATCCCAAATTGAAGGATTTGAGAGCTTTGGATTCATTTGGACATAGGATAAACCTTTTCGTGTAATTTCTGGAAAGGGATACCCATTTTTGCAACCTTCTAATACAATTAGCTCTTCTTGCTCTAAAAGGTATAAATCCATTTCATCAGCATCAGAGATTACAGGTTCTTCATTTTTGTTAAGTATAAGAAGAATTCTTTTTGCGTTATTTGTAAGTTTAATCTTTTCCATTATTTCAACTCCTCCAGTTTCTTTTTGAGATTATCCAATTCCTTGCGCTTCGCCTTCACCTGCTTATTCATAGCAAGCTGGCGGTCAAGCTGTGGCTCCTTACGCATCTTCTTCTGAAGACTCTCCAGCTCTGCTTCAGCCGTAGCGATTTGCTTCTTCAGTGCCACGATGTCAGCCATGGCACCAGCCTTGTGCTCACCGATGCCCGATACCTGCGCCACGAAGTTGTCATAGATACGAGGCAATGACTGTCCTTGCACTGAAAGTTCAAGGTCAGCCATTGGCACCCATGGCGACGCGAACGCCTGTCGTATGCGGAACTTCGTGTGCGTGTCGTCCGTCCAGGCCTTGTAGTTGATGAGTAGCATGGCGCTATTATCATGTACCAGGACAAAGACGATGTGGTGGGGCATGTTCGTATCAATGAAGGTGAACAAGTCTGTCGGGCAATCGGGCTGTTTGAGGTTCACCACAAACACCTCGATTTCCTTCATGTCCTCTGTGTCCGTGACATTGAGGGAAGAAGCCGACAACTTGTAAAGCCAAGTGATGTTCACCACATCATTGACGAAGCGCGACTTCATGCGAGGGTTTACCTCCATGAATTTATAGAACATCGTCTTAGGTACTATGCGATTGACAACAGTACTCTGAGGATAGTTAAGCAGATTCTCCATCGGCCCCCTCCTTTATTACCAAGAAACAAATCAGTTCAAAGTCATCCAACCCAGAGATGTCACCCACGAGAGCCGTTGTTTCTCCAAAAGAGAACAAGCTTTCGAGGTCGCTTTCCTCTTTCTTCTCAACGATAGTGGCAACTGCCTGTTGGAGCAGTTGGCTATAGTGCTGCATCTGCTTACCATCTTTCGTCTCTTTATTGAATACATGGCAAAGGTCAAGGATCGGCTCAGTCCGACCTTTGCAGGTAAGACGCATGATGTCAAGCAATCGCTTTGGTGAAAGATGGTTGATGATGGTTTCTCCTTCATCAGACAAGTACACCATATAGAAAGGATGCAGCAGGTTCTGATGGTTGATGTTCACTGCATTGTTCCTGTTCTTCAGGATGAAGATAACGCCCGGTTTAGCTTGTTCGCTTGCCGGAACAATGGCACACATACCATGTGGCGTATGTTCGATGTCTGGATTCTCCTTCATGTAAGCCAATAGGTCAAGTCGGAACTCATTCAGCCCCAAATCCATGATGTTGATGCCCGTGTCCATGTCTTCAAGGTCAACCACCTCCTCCTGTAAACGTTGCAACTGACTTTTACGGTAGTCAAGATCAGCCTGTTCTTCGTCGGATAGAAGAACATTACTGTTTCCAGCACCAGTGATGTTTACTCCTGTCATTCGCGCTTCCACACGTCCTTTTAAGCGTAGATAGTCATCCAACTCAATATCAGGCCAATAGTTTACCAACTGTATCACCTTATTGTGTGATCCGATTCTGTCGACTCGACCAAATCTTTGGATGATGCGAACGGGGTTCCAGTGAATATCAAAATTAATTAGATAGTCACAGTCTTGTAGGTTCTGACCTTCGCTGATACAGTCGGTAGCGATCAGTACATTTATTTCCTGCTTGATGTTTGGGAATAGCTTCCCTGCCTCTTTTGAGATAGGGGAGAAAAGCGTTAGAATTGTATTGAAATCAGCTTTTATTCCCTGTATTGTAGAAGCATTGTTATCACCTGTTATTAAGCCAGTATGTAAACCTGCTTTTGATAAGATGACAGGAGATAAGTTTTTATAGAGATATTGTGCCGTATCAGAGAAAGCTGTAAAGATGATTACTTTCTTGTTGTTGTCGTTTATAGGGTGAGTAAACTTCTTGTGCAGATTCTCTATAAGCATTTGCAATTTACTGTCGTGTTCAGGTGTGATGTCAGCGAGCATGGTGAGCAATAACCCTAATATTTCTTGGTCTGCAGTAAGGTCACGTTTCCATGAACGGCAATCCATGTCGGCCAACGATACACGTGTCTTCTTTCCGCCTATTAGAAAATCGTTTTCGCTATCATCACCATCAAGCATACCTTCCAGTGCTTGCAGGGTAAGTTTTATTTCCTGTCTTGTTTCCATAAATTTATTTATGGTCTTCAAGGTTTCGTCAACCTGTTGTTTCATGCGCTGCAAAGTTAGACGGAACGAATTAACAGATGACTCCAGACGCTTTAGTAAATTTATGGCCATGAGTTTCTTTAACCCCTTCTCTCGTCCTGACATGCCGAGGTGACCGCCTTTGTCATTCTTCTCGATCTCGTATTTGTTGCGACATGATGGAAGAATGTAATCAGAAGGTGCATATATACCTAAGTTCAGTGCATCTAATTGCAACGAAATATCCTTGTAGGTGATAGCTTCATCGATATCAGTTAGTTTTGGACGCTTTGATATTGGACGCAGACGTGTTGGGAATTCGCCGATGTCTGCTGTATCATAGTATTTCTCGATGTGCTTTCTACTTCGAGCGATGGTGACGGCATCAAGCACTTGGAAGAAGTCGAATGAAAGCATATCGAGCAATCTTTCTGCTGTGCGTTCTTTTGGATCTGCAATATGCGCCCAAGTATTGTATTGTGTCTGGGCTGCGCGGAATATATCCTCGATAGGACGATCCACATCCAACTTGTCGTTAATCAGATTCTGATCACCTTCGTATGCCAGTTGCAACTGGTTCTTCAAGTCATTGAAACGATTGTTGACAGGTGTTGCCGACAGCATGAGAACTTTAGTCTTTACGCCAGAGCGTATTACTTTGTTCATTAGGCGCAGATAGCGGTTTTCACGTGGATTCTCGTCTTCTTCATCTGTCGTTACCTTACCACCATTGCGGAAGTTGTGGCTCTCGTCAATGACAATAAGGTCGTAGTTACCCCAATTCAGTAAGGCGAGGTTGAGACCATTGCTAATGCCTTGTTCACGCGATAGGTCGGTGTGGAAAAGTACATCGTAGCGTAGGCGGTCTTTCTCCAATGGATTGTTTTTATAGTTACTCTTGTAGGTATTCCAATTGTCGTATAACTTTTTCGGGCACAATACAAGTACTGATTTGTTGCGGTTTTCGTAATATTTGATGACCGAAAGGGCTGTAAATGTTTTTCCGAGACCTACACTGTCGGCCAATATACAACCGTTGTAAGTCTCCAGCTTGTTGATGATTGCCAATGCTGCATCTTTCTGGAAGTTGTACAGTTTGTTCCATATCTGTGAAGACTTAAATCCAGTTGCTTCGTTAGGTAATACATCTTCGCTGATATCTTCCAAAAATTCATTGAAGATATTATAGAGCGTGACAAAGTAGATGAAGTCGGGCGCATTTTCTTTATAAACATTCTCGATGTTTTCGATGATGGCATCCGTCACATCTGCAAAGTTCTCCTTGTCTTGCCAAAAGTCGTTGAAGTTCTTTAAATAGGCATCGCTCATAGGCGAAGGCATTCGCTGTACGAGTTGAAAAATATTGTTGCCACGTTCACAGCCAAGTTCTGTAGTTGTAAACTCATTGAAAGGCATATATGTATATAGCCCTTCTGTATTTTTTACGTTAAGGAATCCTGGCATATTCATTTGAGAGACATTGGTCTTGAAGCGTACCTTCCGACGAATCCAGTCTGCGCACTCCTTGGCTATAGCCCGTTGAGTAAGATTGTTGCGTAACTTTATCTCAAACTCTGAACCATAGAGTGCGCGTTCACGATTCAGTTTAGGAATGTAGAACTCGCGCTTTTGTTTCTTCGTATTTTGTTCCTTATTGAATGTTGGTGAGGTGAATATAAAACGCAACTCTTCTACTTTTTCCAGTTCTTTTTGAAGTGCTTCAAACGCATAGATGGAGAATGAAGCTGCAGCCACAGATACTTTTGAGCCACGTTTGATAGTAGTTCTTAAATCGTCTATGACCCTCGTTGTTATGTTATCGAATTGCTTTGGAAAGTCCATCTTGAGAAAAAAGTTCCCCTCTTACAGTGCCTCGGCAGGTGACCTAACCTTTTTACACTACGAGAGATATCTCATAATTTCTGTTTTATCGATAGGTAATTTGTGGCCTTTGTCGAGGATATCCGACCTATTAGTAATGGACAAAATGAGGCGTTCTTCGTTCGTCTCTTCCTAAGAGACGGATAGACTATAGAATCGACTTATTATCTGCATTTTTTGACTCTATCAGAGTCTTAAATTGCTAAACATAATCAAGAAAAGTTGGCAGATAGCTCATATTTTATGCACAAAGAGATTCTATTTTGCTAAAAATTAGTACCTTTGTAGTCAGATATCCGTCTCTTAGGAAGAGAATGAGAAATTTGCTAAACAAATTCCTGTTTACAACAATTCGAGTATCATTTTATTGGCTTGGTCAACAACAGAAGTTTCCAGCGATGCAAGGTATATTTGTGTCGTTGCTTCGCTATCATGGCCCATACCTTCACTGATTACAGACAATGGTATATTCTTTGCCTTGGCTGCACTTGCCCATGAGTGACGTGCCACGTACATGGTCAATGGTCGTTGAAGTTTTAATATATCAGAGAGGTCTTTCAAATGGTAGTTGACTAGATGAAGGGCATTGTCATATTGTTTTCGCTCATTGCCTTGTCTCCTAATGATTGGGAGAAGATAGTCGGTCTCGTTTTTGGGGTATTTGGCAATGATTTCCGTCATGCATTTCTCCCATCTGATGGTGAGCTCTTGTCCTGTTTTTCTTCTCCGATAGGTAAGAATGCCATTCTTTAAGTTTGACTTTTTGAGGTAGGCCATATCTATGAAGGACATTCCTCTTGTGCAGAAACTGAACAAGAACATATCACGGGCAAAGTCCAATGATGGTTTTAACGATAAGTCCAGTTTCTTCAGAACCCTGATCTCTTTGATGGGGATGGCTCGTTTCACGGTCTTCTCGATTCCGGTATAGACGTGACGGAAGGGGTTGTTCTGTGGGGTGAGTTCTTTCTCTATAGCACGATTATAGACTGCACGAAGGATGCGCATATAGAAGGATATGGTGTTCATACGTACTCCTCTTGCTTTTAGATGTGCTTCGTAAAGGAGCATGAGGTCTGAGGTGATGCCGTCAAGGGGTATGTCTTGTTCTTTACGGAATACCATGAAACTCTTGAGTGTGGCGGTATAGGTTTCGGATGTACGTATCTTTCCCAATTGTTTTAATTGGGCGATGACATCATGCATGAAGGAGAAAAGGGATGTTTCCTTGGTCATCCGGTGGAATGTGGTTATTACATCATTCGTTGTGAATCGGTGGTTGTTGGTTTCTAGTTGCTTGATGGCTCTTTTCAAACGAGCGGTGTCCCATTCTAAATGTTCTTTGATACTGCATAGTATATTGGAGCGATTGCCTTCTGTAATGATGCTTTCTGTTTCTGCGTCCCATTCATGTGCATATATTTTGTAGTCTGTATTTAACTGACGAACTACGCGGTTATGAATAATCTGGATGTAGATACATCCTTCTTTGCCTTCGATTATAGAAGGTCTAAACTTTATTTTTATAGATGTCATAGCATGAAATTTTTGTTATACTCGAATTGTTATAACATAACAAAATTGGTGATAAAATGTGGGTGTGTTGTTGTGAAAATGTAGTTTCGTTTGGTGCGCGACGGCCGTGGTATACGTGTGCGACGGCCGTCGCACAGTTGTGTCACGGCCGACGTACAGTT
>Ga0256404_1006959_pt1 | contig 18244 bp, 19 predicted proteins | sample RumenRJG_01DNA_FD_185990 | JGI IMG/M metagenome (GOLD analysis project Ga0256404, IMG submission 185990) | Bovine rumen microbial communities from Lethbridge, Alberta, Canada - RJG_01 | ecosystem: Host-associated > Mammals > Digestive system > Stomach > Rumen | place: Canada: Alberta | collected...
TTTATTAGGGTTTTCTTTAATATATTCTTTATAATCTGAATACGTTCTCCCTATCAATATTTCTGCACTTTTAATCGACTTTTTGATACGTTTTTCGCTGTTTTGTGGCTTTTTCTGCTGTACAGTCCTGGCTAAATCAATGTTCTTTGCATCAAAATAGCCATTATTGATGTAGTGTCTAAAGGTTCTCAAAGAAAAAGGAATCGAATCTTTAAATTGATCATAAATAACTTCAACACTGATGCCTTTCTTGAGGTATGGCGAAACAAGTTCATTTATGCTTTTTAATTCGTTTTGTGCAATTTGTAATGGACCTTTATGAGAGTTAATTCTTACCTCGAGAGCTGCGTTGTTAGCATCAATTGCACTATATTCTTTTCTTTGCAAATGGCATGTTTCTAACTGAGGGCAATTATTGCAAACGAATGGAAAATAATTAAGTTTCTCACACTCTCTTAGCTCGAAATCTTCACAGATTGGCGAACAACGATGCTTCTTAGCATAAGTATTGCAGGTAGGCTTCTTAGAGCAAAAATTTGCTAAATTTCCATTGATTTCTTTCAACGGTAATTTTATTGAATTGTTTTTTAATTCATTTGAAATTGTAACTCTTGAATATCCTAGATCAGATGCTAAAGCTGCAGCAGATTTAAACGCTGATAATGCGACCTGAAGTGCTAATCTCTTTTGCAGGCTGAGTTTTTTCTTTTTCATAAATTTTCTCCTTTCTACTCAGCCAAAAGAAGACTTCTATATTATACGCAAACTTAATATTTCAGTTGTATTTATCAAATTTTCAGGTAACGGAAATTTATATGAGGTATGTAAAGATAGTTATTTTCAAAATTTTGTTCTATTATTATTCACGAATGGAATAAATGTTATGGATGCTTTTTTAAGATATATTTTAGAGAATTGGGCATTGATTCTCATATTACTCTCATTTACAGTAATGCTTAAAATTACAATTTTTCTTGATAAAAAAGCTATAAGAAGAATGTATATTTTAATAGCTGCAGTATTTTTGCTTTCTATAATTGTTTTTATTGAGTTTTATTTAGGCGATTTAGGTGGATATATAACAGCTAGATCAGTAATGATGGCTATTAGATATAGTGCGACACCGATAATAATTGGTTTAATTCTTTACACATTAGTAAAGAGAGCTCGTTGGTATGTTTTGATTCCTGCATTTGTTTTTGGAGTTATTAATATAATTTCGATATTCACAGGTATTGTTTTTACTTTGAACGAAGATGGTACCTTAGTTCGTGGAGTCCTTGGATATTTGCCATACATTGCTGTTGGATTATATAGTTTAGCTTTAGTAGTAGTTTTGTTTATACAATGTAATAAGCAACCAACCGAAATTATTCAAATAGTTTTACTTGCATTTACATTAGGATCTGGAGTTGTTTTACCATTTGTTTTTGGAAAGAGTTACTCAAAAATTTTCTGCATAACTATTGCCATTGCTTTATTTGTTTATTATGTATTCCTAACTTTTGAATTAACAAAAAAAGACGCTTTAACCGGGTTATTGAATAGAAAAGCCTATTATGCTTCAATTTCAAGAGACGCAAAAAGCATTAATGCAATTGTATCAATTGACATGAATGGACTGAAAAAGATTAATGATCAACAAGGGCATAACGCAGGAGATGAAGCTCTAGTTACAGTAACAAATTGCTTCACAAAAGCAGCTCGTCTAAACCATGTTGTTTATAGAATTGGCGGGGACGAATTTATGATTTTGTGTAGAAAAACAAACGAAGAAGACCTTGCTAAACTTATTGAAAGAATTAAGGCAAATTTAAGTGAGACAAAATATACTTGCTCAATCGGTTATTGCTTGGAAGAAAATGAGCATAAAAATTTAGAAGAGATGGAAAAGAAATCCGATGAAATGATGTATGCTGAAAAAGCAAAATATTACACCAACACAAAAGAAAATAGAAGACGTTTATAAAACTATACAAAGAATGCACTGATTATTAATTTCTTTAGGTAATAATTTCAAATATTTATTATGAATATTTTTATTAATCTAATAAAATGAAAAAGGATTATTTTCTAGGAGTTTCTTATGGAAGAGAAAAAGGTATTAATTGAAGCACGTAATTTAGTAAAAACGTATGGTGAAGGCGAAGCTTTAACTTACGCTTTAAATAACGTTTCGTTAAAAGTATATGAACATGATTTCTTAGTAATTTTAGGTGGATCAGGGAGCGGAAAATCAACTTTCTTAAATATGATTGGCGCAATTGATACTGTCGAAAAAGGTGAAATCATTGTTAACGGACGTGATATTTGTAAACTAAATGATAAAGGACTTACCTTTTACCGCAGAAATGAAATTGGGTTTGTTTATCAATTCTTTAATCTTGTAAATGATATTACTGTTTTTCAAAATGTAATTTTATCTCCTGGAAGTAGGAACAAAGAAAGAGCTACAAAACTTCTCGATAGAGTAGGACTTCTTGATAAAAAAGATAAGTTCCCACGACAATTAAGTGGTGGGCAACAACAAAGAGTAGCAATAGCACGTGCTCTAAATAAAGAAAGCGATATTTTACTTTGTGATGAACCAACTGGTGCATTAGATGACGCTTCAGGGAAAGCGGTTTTAAAATTATTAGAAGAAATTCATAATGAAGGAAAAACCATCGTTTTAGTTACACACACAAAAGAAATTGCTCAAATGGCAAATAGAATTGTCACGATGAAAAACGGAAATGTCATTTCAGACGTAGTTAATGAGCACATTGTAAAAGCTGAAGAGGTTGAGTGGTAATGATCAAATACATGTTTAAGCCTTTCTTTAAAAAATATATAGGCTTATTTCTTTCAATGGTATTTGTTAGCTTACTTTCAATAGCGCTTTTATGTTGCTTTGGATCAGCTGTAATTGATTTAAGGAGAACTTATAAAAATTATTTAAAAGATTATGGCGATGTTGATGTCCAGGTAAGCACAGATTTTACCTTAAGAGACGACCTTTTATCCGTAAAAGATATTGAAGGCGTTAATAAAGTTGACGCAAGAATCTCTCTTGATTGCTTTTTAAAGAAAGAGAATAGAGCAATTGTTGCGCGCGTTTTTTCTTATAACGAAACACAAAACGAAATTTTTAAGCCTTATGTTATTGATTCAATTGAAGATAGCAAGGACTATATTAATATTTCAGTTTGTAGAAAATTTGCTAATAACAATAATTTTCGCTTAGGTCAGACAATTAAATTAGGATTTTTCAATCTTTATGAAGATTTTTATATTTCGAAAATTGTTGAGACTGCAGAAGGAATTTATCCTCGTGCAAATACTTATATTTGGTCTGATAATCAAGATTTTGGCTATATTTATGTTGAAGAAAAGAACCTAGACACAGGAATTGCTAGAATCGCTCAAAAAGTTATTGATAAGATTGCAAGTGATTCAGAATTTGCTAACGAATATAACGAAGCAATTGAAAGTGGAACATATGGAATTCCTGACTTGACTAAAATTGATATCGATTTTATCTCTACTTTTGCTAATCAAATTTTAGTACAAAACTTTGATGGAGTTGATGATGGTGCTATAGCCAGTCAAATTGATAACAGATTAAAAGAAAATTCAATTAATGTTTCTGAAACATTACTAAGCCATCAATTGCCTTATAAAGTTTATATGGAGCATGCAATGGAACAAATTACAGTTGCTTCAGTATTTTTGCCTGTATTTTTCTATTCGGTAACAATGATTATTATTGGACTTTTTGTTAATCAAATTATTAAGACTATGACTCCTCAAATCGGTGTTTTAGTTTCAATAGGATGTGGTAAAGGTTCGATAATTAGCTTATTTTTAATGTTTTCTGGAATCATGGGTGTGACTTCTGGAATTTTAGGTGTACCTTTAGGATTTGGATTAAATACTCTTTTATCTTCAGTCTTTAAAACCGTTTATTCAATTCCTACAATAGGCGCAAATGTTGATTTATTAATTGCAATTTTAGCTATTGTTGGCCTTATTGTCTTTAGTTTACTTGCAACTTTCTTGTCGTGTTTAACAATCTTTAAAATCACGCCAAAAGACGCTGTTATTTCTAATGAATCCAAAAGAAAACCATTGTCGAAAGGACTTGCCAAATTTATTGATAAATCTCCAATGACAATAAAACTAGCTACAAATTCCGTTGCACAAAATAAAAAAAGATTCCTAGTATCGGCTTTTTCTATGATGGCTTCGATGATTTTAATCTTATTGTGTGGCTTTTTTTATGTAAGTAAAGGCGAATTAATTGACCAGTCTATACATAGAAGACTTGCCTATGATTGCCAAGTCTATCTTAGAGAAGTTGCTGATCCAACTTTTGTGGAAGATTTAAAATCACAAAGTTTTGTTAAAGATTTAGAAAATTGTAATTACACATATATTGAAGCATCCTCAAAAGACAAATCTACAAAAACTTATTTAGAATGCCTTGCGACTGATGAAACCAGCAATTCTTTAATTGTGATTCCTGATGAAAAAGGAACTGGGAAAATTACGTTGCAAGAAGAAGGTATTATTCTTCCTTTAAGTTATGCAAATCAATTAAAAGTAAAAAAGGGAGACATAATTACTTTAAATAATGTAGACGTAAAAATTGTCGATATTTCATTTCAATATTTTCATCCAATTACCTATTTGTCAAAGAAACAAATGAACAAATTAGGTGTTAAATATGTTTCAACTTTCATCTTAAATGTTAATGATGAAGGAGCATATTTAAATTATATGAGCGAGAATAAAAACGATTGCTTAACAGTCTTTACAAAATCACTCTCAAAAGATTTGCATGCAATCTTTGATACCATTGACATTATCATTTATATAATGATTGGTTTCTCACTTTTAATGTCATTTATTATTTTAACAATCATGTCTCAAAATACTTTGCTCGAACAAAAAAGACAAACGTCCGTTTTGCGCGCAATTGGTTTTACCGTTATGAATGTTTCAAATGTTTGGTCTTTGCAAAGTGCTGCTCAATTAATTGCAGCCTCTCTATTTGGTATTCCAATTGGAGCAGTTGCGGCTATGATATTATTCAATCTTTGTTCGAATAGCGCCCAAATTTATCCTTTCATTTTCTCTGTGCCATTAGTCTTTATAGCTTTTGCGTTTATTTTAGCAGTAGTATTTATAACCCACTTAATATCAATGTTCACTATCAAAAAGCGGAATTTAGCTGATAACACAAGATGTAGAGAATAAAGGTCAAAATTTGATTTATAAAAAACTATGAAATAAATAACAACCACGTACACTCGTTTAACCTTATGATTTCATATTTTAAAAGTAAAAACATTACAGCTAAGCCAGTTAATAATCAATATTTGTGGATAAAAGATGTTGATACACTCTTTAACCTACTTATAGAATGCTGGTCAAAAGAAACGTGTGCTCCTAGAATGCAGGATGAATGGAGTGAAAATAATAAAACCTTAGGTCAATGTTCAATCACAAGCTTTTTAGTTCAAGATATATTCGGTGGAAAAGTCTATGGAATTAAACTTGAAGATGGATCAATTCATTGCTTCAACAAGATTCATGATGAATTTTTTGATTTAACTAGTTCTCAATTTGGAGAAAGGAATTTAAATTATTTAAACGCTGAAATGCAAAATAGGGAAAAGCATTTTTCAAAAGAAGAAAAATACAATAGATACTTAAAACTAAAAGTCTCATTAGAAAATAAAAATCCTAATTTATAATAAAAAAGCTGCTAAATCCATATAAAAAATGCGTACATATAATATGTATGTTTTATTTTTTTCATAAAATGTTTATGAGAATTTATTAATGAAAAGATTACAGATGTTGATTCCGTTTTACTATTTTCGTGTGGTGGAAGTTTTAATGAGAATAATCATAGTGAGGTTGAAAATACAATTTAAAAGCAGATAGATATGATTTGTTTTTTTATAGATGGACAATCAAATGTCGCAGTCTATAATCGAACAGCAAATTTAAAGTTAATATCTCAACAAGAAAGAGTTGCAATAGAAATGGACGAAAACATCTATTTAGTTGATATAAGCAATTTAATAATGAATAAAGAAAATGGTCAAAGAAATGAAGGTGTTGAAGTTGGATGGCATTTCATTTTTAAAGATATGACATTTTAGGCTAAAGATTTGTTTAACCATTATGTAAATATATGTAATGCAATTTTTTTGTTAAATTTTCACATTTAATATACACATTAATGATTTTTGGTAATAAAATAATCACAGAATTTTGAAAAGGAGATTAAATACATGAAACATTTAAGAAGATTAGCTGTTGGTGCAATCGCATGCTTAATGCTTACAGGTTGTGCAAAAGCAGTCGGATATGAAGAATTCCACGAAGAAGCACAAAAAGCAGCAAAAGCAGGTCATGAATTCACAAAAGCAGTTGGTAAAATCAGCGGTGATAAAGAAGATGGCTCAAAATATGAGGAAAAAGAATACACATTCAACGTCTCAAGCCTCGCAGGAGTTAAAGGTTGGATTCCTACAGAAATCGATGCAACCTCAACAGCATTAGCAATCTTTATTGCGGCAACAGCAGATGCAGTTCCAGAAGATAGCGCATATAAATACTTCGTCGGTGGAGGATTCAAAGTTGAAGGCGAACAAAAAGATGAAGAAGAAGGCACATCATCAAAAGTTACTCTTGAATATAACGATAAAGCATTATTAACAAAAGAAACTTCTGAATGGACAAACAGCAACGGCAAAGGTAAATTTGTCGTTACATTCAAATATTCAAAATAGTTAATTTGAGTAAATAAGAGGGGAATTAATGACCCTCTTTTTTTATGGACAAACTCATTAATAAATAAATTGTGGCAATCATAAGTTTTTGAATTTAAAATATTCATTGTAAGGAGAGATCTTTTATGGATACTGAAAATCGTGTCGTTATTGGAGTTAGAGGAAGTGCAAAGCAGGCTATTGCAGCCGCAATAATTATTGGCATTCTTGCCTTAGCAGCCGCAGCTCCTGGAATAATAAATTTAGTACTATATTTGAAAGGTGGAGAAGATGTCGATGTAAATCTCGCTTTTGGTGTAATCTTCTTAGTTCTATTTGCTGGTCTTTTAGCTTTATCTATATATGGATTTATTACTCCTATCAAAAACAATAAATTACTTAGGCAAGGTTTAGATGTTCTTGTCTACGATACAAATAATGATGTATTTATTTGCTATGATGGATTTAGTGGAAAAAGAATCGAGATCAAAAACGGCAATATACAAGCGGTGAGCGGATCAGCATTTTTGACAGCTAGAGAACTAAAAGTCAAATATATCGATGAAAATGGTAGACTCATTAAAAAGGTTATTGGTTTTGCACGTAACATTGACGGTGGCGCTTTAAAATCAAAACTAAATGAATATCATAAAGGACATATCGAGTAGCAAAAACCCTGCAAAAACTGCATATTTTATTTAAAATGGATTTAAAAGAATTTCAAAAAAGAGTATGTTATCAAATCTATCCGGCAAGTTTTAAAGACTCAAATAATGATGGGTGGGGTGATTTAAATGGTATTATTTCAAAATTAGATTATTTGCATAACTTAGGAATCGGAATGATTTGGCTAAGTCCAATTTATTCTTCGCCTATGGATGACATGGGATATGATATCTCAGATTATAAAGCTATTAATCCTCTTTTTGGTACAATGGAAGATTTTGAGTGCCTCATTAAAGAAGCCAAAAAGAGAGACATCCTTATTGTTATGGATTTAGTTATAAATCACACTTCAACAGAACACGAGTGGTTTAAAAAAGCTATAAGTGGGCAAGAAAATAAGAAGTATAGAGATTACTATTTTATAAAAAGAGGTAAGAAAGCGCATAAAAAACCAAATAATTGGCAAGCAACTTTTACAGGTTCAGCATGGATTGAAGCTAAAGGCTTGCCAGGATACTACTACATGCATCTATTTTGCGATACACAAGCGGATTTAAATTATAAAAACGAAAATGTTATTAAAGAGATAGAAGATGTCATTAGATTTTGGCTAGATAAAGGCGTATATGGATTTAGATGTGATGTTATTAATCACATTTACAAGACATCTTTAAAAGATGACCACTCCCATTTTCTTATTAATAAAGGTTCAAAATATTACCTAAATCAAGAAGGAATGTATACAGTTTTGACTAGAATCAGGACTGAAGTTTTAGATAATTACGATACATTCTTGGTTGGTGAGACAGGGAATATTACTCCTAAAATTGGGCAAAGATTAATAAAAGAAAGATGTTTAGATACCTTTTTTGAATTTGAACATCCAAATGCATACCGAGGTATGCTTCCTATTTTCAAAAAGAAGTTTAATCCAAAGCAATTTATGAATCTAATAATGAAGTGGCAGCATTCACTTCCTTGGATGGCAAATTACCTTGAAAACCATGATCAATTAAGATCTATTAATATGTATGGCAATGCGGATAAATATTATTTAGAGAGTGGCAAATTATTAGCAACACTTTTATTAACGCTAAAAGGAACGCCTTTTATCTATCAAGGCGAAGAAATCGGAATGTTAAATAATGATAACCTACGTTTATCCGAAACTAATGATATTTGTGCACATATGGTTTTCAAAACAGCAAAAAGAATTTTAACATTTTATAGCGATGAGAAACTAGATGAATTAATTGCAAATTCAATTAATAGAGATCAAGCTAGAAGTCCATTTCAATGGAGCGATGAAGTTAATGCTGGCTTTAATGAGGGAGCTAAAACTTGGATCCCTATTCATAATGATTATGAAAAAATAAACGCAAATTGCAGTGTTTTTGATAGCAATTCAATTTTCAATTACTACAAGAAACTGATTGAAATAAGAAAAAACAATTTACCATTATTGCTTGGCGAAATTAAAGAAGAAGTGATCTCAAAAAGTCTAATTGCTTATTCTAGATATCATGAAAATGAGAAATTTTTAATCATACTAAATTTCAGTGATAAGACAATAAAATACAAAAAGAAAAACAACCTACAATTAATAATTTCAAATTATTCTAACGAGATTTCTTTTGATAGTTTACCTCCATATTTTGCAGGGATTTATAAAGTTAATGAGTAATCTTTACATGAGTTTTATCATTTATGATAAAATTTTAAAGTTAATTGAAAGGAGAAGAAAATGGCGGGTGGTTTTAAAAGAAAACTGAAAAATATTAACCTCGGTTCAATCGGACTTCTCATCTGTTTAATTGGCTTGTTTGTTACACTTGCTGATTTTGCCAATGAGTTATTTTTTAATTCTCAACAAGGATTTAATTTTACAAATTTCATTTATTTAATCATTAATGTATTTTTCTACATTATTGTAGGTAGATCATTCTTGATTGCAAGAAATAGTGGTGAATTCATGTATGCTCGATATGGCATAGTAATTCTTATTATTTCGCAATATGTCATGCCAACTGTTAGGACATTACTACAGGTACTTATCTTTCAAGGTGTTTTAGCTGTAGTTGACTATGTTTCTATTGGCTTATTCTTAGGTTCGGCAGCATTTGGTATAGCTTATTTTATTTTTATGATTTTAGAGTTTAGACAATCTGGGAAAAACTTCTATATCCCTATGTTTATATTCGGAATAATTTTATTAATTATCAATATTTTCCTTGGAGCTGTTAATGTTTACGCTGGAATTAAAGTATTAATGACTCCTGAAATTGGCCCATATCAAATTATTAATGCCATCCTTAGTTTCTTTGAAGGTTTAGGCTCAATTGCAATGGGCGTTTTATTCTTCCTATATCCTTTATATGGAATTTTAAGAAGAAATGGAAAAATGTAGGGGGTATTTATGAAATCAAAAGTATATTTCACAAAGAATATTACAAGCGAAGAACTTATTAAGATTTTTAAAAAATTAGATAACAAATTAGAAGGAAATGTTGCTATTAAACTTCATAGTGGTGAAGAAGGCAATCAAAATTATTTATAACCAGCTTTTTGGAAAGATTTAATTGATTTAATTGGTGGTACCGTTGTTGAATGCAATACCGCTTATGATGGAGAAAGAAATACTACGGAAAAGCATCGTAGATTAATTACACGTCATGGTTGGGATAAATATTTTAGATTTGATTTATTAGATGCAGAAGGTCCAGATATTGTACTCGAAATTCCTAATGGCCATGTAATCAAAAAGAATTTTATTGGTAAAAACTTTGCAAAATACGACTCAATGATTGTTTTATCTCACTTTAAAGGTCATCCAATGGGTGGCTATGGTGGAGCTTTAAAACAATTATCAATTGGTTGTGCATCATCCGAAGGCAAAAGTTACATCCATTCAGGCGGATACACAAAAGACCAACACATAGTTTGGGATCATTGCGCTCCTCAAGATCAATTTTTAGAATCAATGGCTGATGCTGCATCAAGTGTTGTTAAATATTTCAATGGAAAAATTATGTATATCAATGTCATGAAAAATATGTCTGTTGATTGTGATTGTTGTGCTGTTGCAGAAGACCCATGCTTAAAAGATATTGGAATTTTAGCTTCTCTAGACCCAATCGCAATTGATCAAGCTTGTATAGATTTAGTTTATGCTGCTAAAGATGACAAAGGACAAAAGCATTTCATTGAGAGAATTGAAACTCGCCATGGTGTTCATACAATTGAGGCAGCAGCTGAACTTGGATTTGGTTCAAGAGATTACGAATTAATTGATATTACTAACGAATAAGTAGAAGTAACTAATTTAGAAAAAGAAGCATCATTATCGATGCTTTTTTGTTTTCACTTTGAATAGATAAAAAAAGCACGTATTTTCATACGTGCAAGTTTTGTAATTTGGTTATTCTTATTCAGCTTTTTCTTCGGTTTCAGCTTCTTCGGCTTCCTTAGCAGCTTCCTTAGCTTCAATCTTTGCTTTAGCTCTTTCAGCAAGTGCTAATCTCTTTGCGTTTAAGGTTGTTGTAACTTTAACGATAATGAAGAGTGTAATAGCAATGATGAGGAATGAAATAACTGCATTAATGAATGTGCCCCAGTCAATGATTGCTGACATATTATATGTGAATGTATCACCATGTAATGTGTATAAACTCTTTAATTGACCTTGGAATGTTGCAAATGCAGCAGCATCAGCAGCGTCTGTTGTAATTGTAACACCTTGTGAAGCAGCATATTTAATGGTCATTTCAGCTAATTCGCTTGATTTGAAGAATTGGCCAATACCATCAACACCTTTTTGAACATCAGTGACTGCTGGTAAAACTGTAACTAAACCTTTAAGACCACCTGGGATAGGCCATGTTGCAACACTTGTTAAGATATTAACGAGTGAGTTGACGATAGCACTGAATGCAGCACCAATGACAACACCAACGGCTAACATGAATGCATTACCCTTATTGATGAATTCTTTAAATTCAGCCCATAATTTAAATTTCTTCTTTTCTTTCTTTGCCATATAAATATCTCCTTTTATGTGAGATATTTTAAACCTTTTGGTTTAAATAAGGTAGAGAGGATTTTACAAAATAGGCATTTTTGTATCATGTTTGGAAAATTAATTTTGTATATTTATACAAAAACTTTTGGTATGAATTATAATATTGTGATGGTTAAGAGAGGCCAAAATTAATTTCTGAAATCTCAAAAACCTTGCAAAACCTCGATATTTAAAGGAGAAGTGTATGTTTAAAGTAGAAAACTTAAAGAAGTTAAGAGATGAATTATTAGAAGATGGCAATGACGCCTATCTTGTTTTTACAAGCGATCCTCATGATAGTGAATATGTTGCTCAACACTTCTTAGATGAAAGATTATTTTTCTGCCCATTTACAGGCAGTGCAGGAACTTTACTTGTAACTAAAGATGAAGCATATTTTTACACTGATGGAAGATATTGGATTCAAGCAGGAAAACAACTTGAAGGATCCACAATTAAATTGATGAAAGATGGTGATCCTAAGACACCACGTTTAACAAAATTAATCAAGGAATTAAAGTTAGAAAAAGTTGCAGCAAATTTCTCAATGATTTCAAAATCATATATCGATAATTTTGAGCGTGATGGAATCAAACTCAATGATAAAGATTATTCATACTTAGTTGAAGGTAGAACTGAGCTAAGCGATTCAAAGATTTTTAAGTTAGACGATAAACTTTTTACACTTACTTCAAAAGAAAAGATTGAAAAGATATATGAAAAACTTGATGAAGAAGGCGCTGAAGCAAATTTAATTTCAAACTTAGATGACATTGCTTTTATATTAAATGTTAGAGGCAGAGACATTCCTTGCAATCCAGTTTTCTATTCCTATTTATATTTAAGTAAAAAAGAAAATGTTTTATTCATAAATCCTGAAAAAGTTGATTTTGAAATTGAGGGAGTCAAGATTAAACCTTACGACGAAGTTTTTGAGTTTTTGAAAGAAAGAAAAGACATCCCAACTCTTGTAGATGTTGGTAGAACAAATGCTAAAATCTGCGCTTGCTTAAATAAAATAATTGCTAGAAAGAACCCAAGTTATTTAATGAAAGCAATTAAAGGTGAAGTTGAAATTGAAAATACAAAGAGAATTCAAGAACTTGATGGTCTTGCATTAGTAAAATTCTGGAAATATTTAGAAGAAAACATTGATAAGAATCTTTCCGAATATGATTACGCAGAAAAATTAAAAGAATTTAGATATGAGTCAGATCAATTATTTGATTTGTCATTTGACACTATTTCCGCAGTTGGAGCAAATGCAGCTCAAATGCATTATGAGCCAACAAAAGAAATTCATAGCATTGTTTCCAAAAAAGAAATGCAACTTTTAGTTGATAGTGGCGGACAATACTATGGTGGTACAACTGACACAACTCGTATGTTTAATTTTGGCAATTTAACTGACGAATATAAGCATGATTACACATTAACCTTAAAATCAGTTATTGCATTAACTAAATCAATTTTCCTTGAAGGCGTAAGTGGCGTTACTATTGATATGAAAGCTCGCCAATTCATGTGGGAAGAAGGTATGGACTATAAATGTGGAACAGGACATGGTGTCGGTTATATTTTAAATGTTCATGAAGGACCTAATAATTTTAGACCAAAATCTAGACCAGGTACTGAAGGAATTGACGCAATTGTTCCAGGAATGGTAACAACAATCGAACCAGGCGTTTATAAAAATGAGAAATATGGTATTAGAATTGAAAACAATTTAGTTTGTGTACCTGCTTTTGAAACTAGCGATGGCAAATTTTTTAAATTTGAAACCATTACATATGTCCCAATTGAAACTAGAGGCCTTGATTTAGATTTATTAACAGAAGGAGAAGTTGAGCGGTTAAATGAGTACCATAAAGATGTCTATAATAGACTTAGCAAGCTCACAAAAGATGTAAAACTTCTTGCCTTCTTAAAAGAAAAAACTAGACCAATTAGAAAGCCACAAAAGAAAACTGTAATTAAGTATTTATAAAAAAACGTACGCGATTTGCGTACGTTTTGTTTTAAAAGGTTAAGAATTAGAGACCTAAAATTTGTTTTTTCTTTGCTTCGTATTCTTCTTGAGTGATTGCGCCAGCATCATATAATTTCTTATATTTTGCTAACTCATCAGCGTCTGTTGAAGCAGCAGCTTGTTGGACAACAGTTTGTTGAACTGGTTGAGGTTGAACAGGTTGAGCCTTAGCAGCGATTGGCTCTGGGAATGGTTCTTTTTGAAGAGCATCATGTAATGCTTTCATTAAGTGAAGCATAACAATTGCGACTGCGATTCTGCTAAGGAATTCTAAGACTGCGCCTACGATAGCGAAGATCTTAACTGTGAGCATAATTCCTTGAATAGCTGTTGCGATTTCTTTTAAGAAGTCAACATCTTTAGCTAAATTAAGAATGAAACCGATAACGCCACCATCACCAACTGCATCGAGAATACCTCTAGCAAGGTTTAATGATGCTGCAATAATGATAATAACTGATGCGAATAATCCGCCTGCTTTATATGGCTTATTTGTATAAGCGTTGATTGCTGATTTAATTGATTTCTTAATTGAACTCATATAAATCATTGTGAAGACGAATGTAAGAATTGCAACAAGTAAATCGATTAATGCGAAGATGTTGAATGTCATTAAGCTGAAGATACAACCAATAACAGTTAAGATGAAACTGATAATTGTGAAGATGACTTCAATTGTGATGACTGCTTTAAGCATCTTTAAGCCAGATGTATTTGGCTTACGCATATGGCCGAAGATCCAAATTAACCAACAACCGATAACTGATAATAACCCCCAGTTAATAGGGCCAAGAACGTCAAATACTGTCCATGGTGCCATTAATAATCCCACTAATCTTCCTAACCAGGAAAGTGTCATGGTAATGGCGACAATGAGCATAAAAAGACTGCCCGCGACTTTTACGCCAGCTTCTTGGTGGGCAGAAAGCTTAACTTGATTTTCCATTAAATTATCCCCCTAAGTAAAAAGCTTGATTATATTATAATTTTAACCTGGCAAAAAAGACAACATTTTTATTAATTGCGAAGCAATGCGGAACTAATTAAGTTAAAAAATTGAAATTATATAAAGCGCTTTCAAATCTAGCGTTCATTTAGATTATTTTTAAACAAAGGAGTTCAAAAACCCTGCAAAAACAAAATATTTTTTGAAATTTATAGACTTTTTATTAAACATTTTCGCTTATCTTTGTTATTTAAAATAAATTTTAAATAAGGTAATATATTAAAGATATGAAAGTATTGAATGGTTGGACAGATTTTTGGAGTCAAATTTGGGAGTCACTCAAATTGACTTTTACCAACTTAGGAAACTATTGGTTAAAAGGCTCTGATACTCAAGCGCCTTTTTTAAGTAGTTTCATCTTTGCGCTCATTGTTTTAATCATCGGAATTATTCTTATCAAAATCATCAATCGATTAATTAAAAAAGCAATGAAAATTGATAAAGCGATTTTGAAAGATAGAAATGCAAAAAGTTTTGTTGCTTCAACCATTAATATTTTGCTCTATGTAATTTTGTTCTTTATCATTTGTGGAATTTTAAGAATCAATTTACAAGGAGCAAGCGAAATTTTAGCAACTGGCGTTCTTGCTATTGGTATTGCTCTACAAAATGTTATTTCAAATTTCGCTAGTGGAATCATCATTTTAAGCACAAAACCTTTCGTTGCTGATGACTATATTTCAATTAATGATCAAATTGAAGGAACTGTAAAAGAGGTTAAGTTTTTAACTACAACTCTTCTAACTTATAGAGGCCAAATTGTTACAATTCCAAACACTAATATCACATCTAACCATATCACTAATTACACAAGATATCCTCTTAGAAGAGGGAATATTGATGTACGTATCGATTATTCTGAAGATTTAGACCGTGTAAGAAGTATTATGCTGGAAGCTATTAAAGGCGACACAAGAATTTTCCTTGAACCTGCTCCATATGCTGTAGTTGATGGATTTGATAGTAATTCAGTCGGTGTTTCAATGAGATTTTGGGTTTCATATTCTGAGTATTGGGACGTCATGTTTGATTCAAATGCAAAACTTGCGAAATTATTTAAAGAAAACAATGTCAAAGTTGCATATAAACAACTTGTCATAACTGAAAGAAATAAATATCAAGAAGGAGAAATGTACAAATGAGTTGGTTCTTCAAATCTAATAAACATTTGTTTGTTCTCTATGGAATTATTGCTGTAATTTCCATTGGACTTTCCTTTTTAGGTTTACTTGATCAAAAGTATCCTTTTTATGCATTAATGAATACCGCAAGTGGATTTTTCTTCTGCACTTTTTATTTACTCTTAATGTTATTTGCGGCCCAAAAGCAATTAAATGGTGAGAAAGCCAGCCTTATTGTAACGATTTTGGCTGGTAATTTCGGTAGATTTTTAATTTTGGTTGCTGATATTACTTTATGTTTCTTACTTACTAGATTCCTTCCTGTTGAAGGAGGAGAGGTTGGCAAAGAAGCTTATTTCTATGTTTTAATTCACACCTTCCCAATTTTTGTTTCACTTATTTTATTTTATGTGAGAGGAAAGTTTATTGAAAAGCAATGAGAGTACTAGAGTTTAACGTAGAGAATTTATGGAGCTTTGACTTTGACGCATGGTTTGTGCCAGAGGTCTTTTCTAGTTTACTCGTAATGATTATTATCATCATTATCGCTTTAATTATTAACATCAAATTTAGAAAAGCAAATAAGAATCCAATTGGTGAACAAAAAGGCTTTGTTTTAATCGTAGCCTTAGCTATTGAAAAACTCGAAGATTTTTTAGTTGGCATCATGGGCGAAAGAAATAGACAATTCAGCGGCTTTATTCTTGGAATTGGTCTATATGTTTTTGGCGCATTCACTTTTGGTTTAACCGGATTTGCCTCACCTATGAGCTATTTAGGAATTCCACTTTCTGCAGCATTAATTACGTTTATTGGAATCCACGTCACATCTATTAGAGATTACAAATGGAGATATTTTAAACGTTACGTTGATCCTATTCCTGTATTTTTACCAGTTAACTTAATTTCAATGTGGGCTCCTTTACTTTCATTAACTTTACGTATGTTTGGTAATGCTTTAGGTGGAAGCTGTGTTATGGCTTTAGTTTATTTTGGAATGAAATTCATCTCAGCTAGCTTATTTGGAAGTGGTTTCCCATCCGAATATATTATGACTTTAAGCGGAACAACTGGAACAATTCCTTTAAATGGTCCAGCAGGCATTTTCTTAGCGCCAATTCCAGCAGGCATTTTACACCTGTATTTCGATATATTTAGTGGTTTAATTCAAACCGCAGTTTTTGCAATGTTAACGATGATTCTCATTTTACAAGAACAAAAACCTGTAGAAGAGATTCAAGTTATAGAAAGAGATCAAGTTACAAAAGATCAACAAATATCATAGGAGGTAGTATGTATGTTTAATTTGATTAATGTACTTGCAGAAGATCCATCCGGAATGAAGTGGATAGCAGTTGGCTTAATGGCTATTGCTCTTGCTGCTTCAGGTATCATGGAAGGTGCAATCTGTACTAAGACAGTTGATGGTATGGCTAGAAATCCAGAAGCTGCCAGCAAACTTCAATCAGCAATGATTATCGGCTGTGCTTTAACTGAAACAACAGCTATTTACGGCTTAGTCATCGCAATGTTATTAATTTTCGTTGCATAGTTAAGTATGAAAAAGGGAAGAAAATTAGCTAAATTTCTTGTAATTGCTCTCCCTACTCTTGCACTTTTAACTAGTTGTACTGAAGAAGATATTCAAGTTCTTAGAGACAATTTAAATAGCATCGGAGACAAAATTATCCCAAATATTTGGGCATTTTTGGTGCAACTTCTTGCTCTTGTTGTAATGATTGTGCTCGTAATTATTTTGGCTTATAAGCCTGTGCACAAATTCCTTGCTGCAAGAAAAGAGTATTTGAATAATCAGGTTAAAGAAACAGCTAGATTAAATGAAGAATCTAAAAAATACAACGAAGAATCTAAACTTCAAATAAACGAAGCGAAAAATCAAGCAAATATGATCGTTAAAGAAGCTGTTGATAAAGCTAATGAAAGAAGCGCAGAAATTATTTCAGAAGCACAAAAAGAAGCAGCCGACATTAAAGAAAAATCTTTTGAAGAAATTGCTAAAGCTAAAGAGCAAGCCATGTCTGATCTTAGTGATCAAATCGTGGACGTTGCTTTAAGCGCATCTAGCAAAATTCTTGAAAGAGAAGTCAATGAAGAAGACAACAAGAAAATTGTTGACTCATTTTTGAAAGACTTAAAGAAAGAGAACTAATTTGAATGAATAATCCTGAGTTATTTAATCGTTACGCAATTGCTCTTCTTGAACTCGCCATTGAAAAAAATGAGACCGAGGAATTTAGAGAAGAAGTTAAGCTTATTCGCAACATTTTTAAAGAATATAGCGAATTTGCAGATCTTTTGGCTAGCGTTAACACTGAACTCAGCAAAAAATTCGAAATTGTTGATAAGATTTTTAAAGACTTTAAAGAAGAAATTCGCACTTTCATTAAGATTATTATTCGTAATAAACGAAGCGTCTATTTATACCAAATATTTAAAGAGACATTATTTAGATTCGACGATTATTTAAAGATTGAGGAAGGCAAATTATATTTAGCTAGCGATATGAGCGAGACTGATATTGCAAAAATCAAAAAATCTGTTGAGGAAAAAGAAGGAATCCATCTTGAACTTACAAAG
>Ga0256404_1006961_pt1 | contig 18244 bp, 12 predicted proteins | sample RumenRJG_01DNA_FD_185990 | JGI IMG/M metagenome (GOLD analysis project Ga0256404, IMG submission 185990) | Bovine rumen microbial communities from Lethbridge, Alberta, Canada - RJG_01 | ecosystem: Host-associated > Mammals > Digestive system > Stomach > Rumen | place: Canada: Alberta | collected...
ATCGTGACGGTCCATCTGATGTCCTATGATCCGGAGGATCAGATCAATCAGATCACCCTGGTCGGCGCGGACGGGCAGGCGTATCTTTCAGAAACCGATCCCGCGCGGATGCCGGCGGACGATGACATTTTCCTCGGGATCCGCATGACGGACGCCTACAGGTACCCGGAAGGGACAAAACTGAACCTTCTTGCAGACGGGCAGGCGCTGGATTTCTTTGTCCGCGGGACCTGCCGCGCGCCCGATTATATCTATTCCATTCCCCATGGCGGGGCAATGATGCCGGACGGGGAGATCTACGATATTGCTGCCATCAGCAGGGCCAGAATGGAGCGCCTGCTGGGCCGGTCGGACAGCCTCAATGAGCTCGGGTTCCTGCTGGAGGAGGGCTATACCTTCGACGATGTACGCCATCGGCTCAGCGACCGTCTGACGCCGTACGGGCTCAAATCCATCTGCGAACGGGCGGACCAGGCTTCCGCCGACATGGTGGCGGGGGAAATGCTGGAGCTCATTTCTACGGGCACCATCCTGCCGGTGATCTTCATGGCCATCAGCATTTTCATGCTGTACGTGGTCTTAAAAAAGATGATCGACCGGGACCGCACCCTGATCGGGACCATGAAGGCCTTCGGCATGACGAACCGCGAGCTTTTAAGCGCCTACCTGATCGAAGGCGCCGTGATCGGCCTTGCGGGTGCGGCGCTCGGGTGTCTTTTTGCGGGAGTCTTCGGCAGGATCATGTTCGGCATGTATGTGGATTTTTTCAGCCTGCCGGACCCGGTTTATCATGACTTTTTAAAATCCCGTCTGCAGGCAGTCTGCATCGCCCTTTTGACGAGCATTCTGGCGGTCTTCTTAGGGGTCCGGGAGATCCTTGCCATTGCCCCTGCGACGGCCATGCGGCAGCAGGAACCGAAAACCGGGCACATTTTAAAGATCCCGGCATTCCTGAACCGGCATCTGAAGGTGCAGACCAGGATCGGGCTTCGCTCCATGGGGCGCAACCCCTTCCGCGGCTTTCTGATCGTAATGGCGGTGGTGTTTGCATTTTCCATGACCTCCTCCATGCTGAGCTTCATGCCGCAGTTCAATAAGATCCTGACCTCGCAGTTTGACGAGATCCAGGTCTATGACCTGCAGCTTACCCTCGATCATTTCGTGACGCCGGGGCAGGCGAAGGATGCTGGGGAGCGCTTTCAGGTCCCGGTGGAGGCGGTGTGCCAGACGGCGGTTTCTCTGAAGCACGACAACCTGACCGACTTTACGCTTCTATACGGGCTCTCGGAGGACTCCACGCTTTATCGGATCCGGGACAATAAAGGCGTGTATTATGATCCTCCGAAGGGAAAACTGATCCTGAACAGCCGCACCGCCAAAAAGCTGCATGTATCGGCAGGGGACGAGGTAGAACTGAGCATTCCGGGACTTACAGACGGCTTTGTCAGCCTGAAGGTCGGGAAAGTGATCTCAGAGCTCCTGGGACAAAATGCGTATCTTTCGCTGGAAAGCTTTCCGGAGGCGCTTCATGCGGATCCGGCGGTCAATACGGTGCTGATGAAAGTCCCTTCGAAGGAGGAGGCGAAGATCCTTCATTCCCTGCTGGATTCGAGCCGCATTTCCTATATCGTGGATACCGACAAGATCGTCGGTGCCTACCGGGATATGATCGAATCCATGAAATATATGGTGGATATGTTCGCTTTGTTAAGCGTCGCGGCGGGAGCGATCCTCATCTATAACATCAGCATGATCAGCCTGAAGGAGCGCCTCACGGAGATCGGCACGCTGGAGGTCCTCGGCATGACCAGGCGTGAGCTTGGGGCAATGCTTCTGAATGAGAAGCTGATCTATTTTGTCATCGGTGTGATCCTGGGGTTTCCGGGGAGCTTTGGCATTAACCGGCTGCTGGAGGTCCTGATCATATCGGACAGCTATGACCTGCGGCTTAAGATCGGCGCGCCGACCTACTTTGTCACCGTCGTGATCTGTTTTGTCATGATCATGTGCGCCTGGTACGCGGAGCAGAAGCTGGTGCAGAGGATCGACCTGACCGATACCCTGAAGGCGAGGGAGTGAGGGAGGAGCCCATCATGCCAGGGAAAGAAATGCAAAGCATTTCTTCGAACACGCTCGCCGCTTGGCACCTCAGGAAACCTTCCCACTACGTGGGCCCCTTCCTCAGGTAGAGCCTTCAGGCATGATTTTCATGGCTCCGACCGACATGGCAGGTGTGCCTTGGGCACGCGTGCCGCTACCTATGAGATAAAAAAATGAGAAAAACGGAAATGGAAAAGAGAACAAACTCTGACGGAAAACATTTTCTTCTGCCGGTGATGGCGTTGCTGGTTCTGCTTTGCGCGGCCGGCGGCTGCATTTTCTGGCTGCATCAAAATGGAGGCCCGAAGGTTGCGAAAGCACAGGTTATGCGCAGGGCCCTTAAGGATACCTATACAGAGGAAGGGAGACTTTCCGGCGGGGACCGGCTTTCGATCGTTTCGGAGGTGAGCGGACCTGTGGCAGAGATCTTTGTTTCGCAGAATACAAAGGTTCATACAGGCGATCTGCTTTATAAAATCTCCGACAGTGATTACCGTTATGCGCTTGAGCAGGCGGAGGCCGCGATCTTAGGACTTACGGCCCAGCTTGACCAGAGCCGGATCGGGCAGATGATGACCTCCTCTCCGACAGAATACCTGAGCGGTCTTGAACGGGAGCGGGAGGCTGCGCGCGCCGCCTTTGAGTCGGCCCAGACCAGTTATAATGCGGCCCAGGCCCTGTACGCCACGGGGGATATTGCCCTCGTGGAGCTTGAACAGCTCTCGGCGCAGTTTCGAAGTGCCCAGTCGGCCTACACGCAGGCCCAGGCCCGCTATGACGAAAGCAACCGGAAGTTAGAGGAGCTTAAAAGCCAGGGACTTGACACCGAAGCGATCAATGAGCAGTTCTACAACAGTGAAAAGCAGCAGCTCGAGGCACAGATCCGGCAGCAGGAAGAGGCGAAAGCCCAGCTGGAGGAACAGATCGGTAAGTGCGAGGTCCGCGCGGACCGGGACGGCCTGATCACGGCATTGCCCATCAAAAACATGTCCATGGTGACGGCAGGCCAGGTCACGGCTGAGCTGCAGAGCACAGGTGAGCTTTACGCCGAGACGGACATCCTGACCTCGATCGCGCCTTATATCCATAAAGGCGACATGGTGGAGATCCGCCTGCATTTAAGAGGCCTGGAGGAAATATCGTCGGCAGTCGTTACCGACGTCTATGACTACGCGGAAAAGGGAACCTCTGCGCTGGGACTCGATGAGTACCGCGTGCATGTGAAGGCGAAGCTCTCGGGGCAGAATATTGCAAAGACGGTACTCCAACCGGAGAAAGAGAGTGCTCCTGCTTTGGAAATGACCGGGACAGACCCGCAGGGAGAAGATATTGCAGTCATGCAGACAGATCTGAAAGCGGCAGAAACAGCATCTTTTTCCGGCAGGGAAGGCTACGGGGTCGACATGGTCTTCACCCTGTTTGATGCGGACGACGCGCTGACCGTTCCTGCGGGTGCGGTATTTAAGAGCGGACAGGAGAGCTATGTGTACGTGATCGAGGACGGGCATGCGGTGCGCCGTCACATTACCATCGCCTACAGCGCCGCTTCGGAAACGGTGATCGACGAAGATACAAGCGATTTAAAAGAAGGGGAAACCGTCATCGACCAGGTCGATACGAAGGGCATCTATGAAGGAGCTTCCGTGCGGTAAGGCTCCGTTTCCTCAGCATCCTGCGGCATGGCGCTCGATGAAACCGTTCAGATAAAAAACCGGGAAAAATGTGTTGACAAATTATATTTTATCAAATATAATAAAGCCAGGGTTGAGGAACCGGGGCTTTTGTTCTGAAGCTGCAAGACGGCAGGGCAGGAGCCGGAAACGATCTCGTAAGCTTTAACCCCGGGCCGGTGTTCTGCATCAGGCAGGCCTGACAGTAAGAGACTTAAGTTTAAGATAGTTTTTAAAGTTCAGGAGGTATTAAAATGAGCTTTTATGATTATTCCGTAAAGAACCCGAAGGGTGAGGACGTTTCCATGAAGGATTTCGAGGGCAAGGTCGTCCTCGTGGTCAACACCGCGACCGGCTGCGGATTTACTCCGCATTACAAGGACCTCGAGAGCATGTACGAGGACCTGCACGATAAGGGACTCGAGATCCTGGACATTCCCTGCAACCAGTTCGCAGGCCAGACTCCGGGCAATGATGACGAGATCCATGAGTTCTGCACCCTGCATTACAATACACAGTTCCCGCAGATGAAGAAGTCCGATGTCAACGGCGAGAACCAGCTCGAGCTCTTCAAGTTCCTGAAGGAGCAGCAGGGCTTCAAGGGCTTCGGCGAGGGCAAGATGGCAGAGATGATGAGTGCTATGCTTCTAAAGATGTTCCCGAACTACATGTCCAGCCCGGATATCAAGTGGAACTTCACCAAGTTCGTTGTCGACAGATCCGGCAATGTTGTCGCCCGCTTCGAGCCGACCGCGGATATGAACGAAGTCAGAAAGTGCGTGGAAAGCCTGCTGTAATAAGCGCGTCCGAAGCATTGAATGAGGGTGCGGAGCAGGAAACAATTAGAGCGTATGTTCCGGTTGAAAAATCATTTAGGCACGACCAGCAGGCACGGTGGCTGTCAGATGACAGGAGAAAATGAGAATGGAAAGATATGATATCGCGATCCTGGGCACAGGCCCTGCAGGGGTTTCTGCCGCGATCACCGCGACGATCCGCAATAAAAAGATCATTCTGATCGGATCAAAGGACTTAAGCCTCAAGATGGTAAAGGCCCATGAGATCCAGAACTATCCGGGTCTTCCCCATGTGAAGGGCGAGGATATGGCAGCGGCGTTCAAAGCTCACCTGGACAGCATGGGCATTGAGATCACCGAGGACCGCATCAGCGCTGTCTATGCTATGGGAGATTATTATGCGCTGCAGGGCGCCGAGGTCATGTACGAGGCTTCGACGGTGATCCTTGCAAGCGGCGTCAGCACAAGCCGGGCACTGCCGGGTGAGGATGATTACCTCGGCCGCGGCGTAAGCTACTGCGCGACCTGTGATGCGCCTTTATACCGCGGCAGGAAGACCGCAGTGATCGGCTATAATGAAAAAGAAGAGGCGGAGGCCCGCTTCCTAAGCGAGGTCTGTGAGGAGGTCCTGTACTTCCCGATGTATGCCGTTGGAGAGACGGAAGATATGGCGGCGCGCTTTGGCGCACGCACCCGTCTCGTCGAAGAGAAGGTCACCGGTATCGGCGCAGGCGCTACCCTGCAGACGAAGCTCATTCACACGGCTTCGGGCAATGACTATGAGGTCAACGGCGTCTTCGTGCTCCGCGAGAGTGTGGCACCGGATAAGCTGATTCCGGGCATTGCGGTGAAGGATAACCATGTGGCGGTCGACCGCCAGATGGTGACGAACCTTCCGGGATGCTTTGCCGCAGGCGATGTGACCGGCACGCCCTATCAGTACATCAAGTCCGCAGGCGAAGGAAATGTGGCGGCATTGTCCGCAGTATCGTACCTGGATAAGATGAAACAAGGCAGGTAAGTGTTCAGCGCCGGCCTGACGAAATGGCAAAAAAGCATGTTTTATGCTTTTCGGCAGGCAATGGATGTGCTTTATGCGGATAGACAGAATCTGCCGGGCCGTGTTATGATACTATGAAAGCCAGTGAAAGCGAGCTTGGAGATGGCAGTTTATAATTAAAATCGGGCAGACCTGTGCGCATGATCCGTTCGTCAGGTCATTATACAATATGGATTGCACAGACGAATTTTACAGGAGGATGATAAGATGGTTACAAAAATTGAGAATAATGATATGAGCAAGGCAGCTGCAGCTCCGGTCGCAGTGATCGATTTCTCCGCTGTATGGTGCGGCCCCTGCAAGATGGTGGCTCCGGTCGTGGAGGCCTTAAGCGAGAAGTATGCGGGAAAAATCGAGTTCTTCAATGCCGATGTCGATGAAAACATGGATCTTGCATCCAAATACGGCATCATGAACATTCCGTCCCTCGCGCTTTTAAAGAACGGCGAGCTTGCTGACATGAAGGTTGGCTTCATGCCGGAGCCGGTCTTAAGCCAGTGGCTGGACAGCCAGATCTGAAGCAAGATTAAAAATCGTACTCGTTAGCGTCATGAAAATTCCCGCGTCCATGAAAGCAAGCTTTCCTGTTCGCGGGTATTTTGTGACTGGGCTATATCCTATATATGATCCCAAATGCCTTGGGGCCGGAGTTGATGGTGATGACGCAGCCAAGCTGCGCGCTGATGATCTCGGAGGCGTCGGTGATTTCGCGGCGGACGAGGGTTTCCCAGGCTTCGTTCAGGGTGTGGTCTGCGCCGCCTACGATGGAGATCGGCGTGCCTGCTTTGCGCGTCGCTTTCATGAGCCGCAGCAGGGAGCGCATTGCCATTTTTTCGCCGCGGGCTTTTTCCAGGGTTTTTGCCTTGCCGTTTTCGAAGGTGATGACGGGCTTTAATCCGAGGGCGTCGCCGATCAGGGCGGCAGCTCCTGAGATCCGCCCGGATTTTCGTACGAAGGATAGTTCCATCGGGGAGAACAAGACGACGTTGTGTGCGATCCAGTCCTCCAGGAAGCGAATGATCTCGCCGGTGTCTGCATTTTCCTCACGGGCCATGCGCGCCGCCTGGATCACGCCCAAACCATAGCCCATGGAGTAGGTGCAGGAGTCGAGCAGGTGGATATGGAAGCTTTCCTCAGCCTCCGGGTGATCCTGATAGAACATGTCCCGCGCGAGGACGGCGTTCTGGTAGGTCGAGGAACCACTGCCGTTCAGGCTTGTATGGATCAGGTCGCTATATCCTGCTGCAAATGTCTCTTCGTAGAGGTCTACATAGTCAAGCGGCGGCACGGCAGCGGTCGATGGCAGCTGGGTGGCCTGCTCAAGATACTCTCCGAAGCTGTCTGTCACGACATCGATGCCGTCGAGCCACTCCTGACCATCAGAGCTCTCAATCGTAAGCGGCAGCACGCGGATCTCCAGCTCTTTCGCAAGAGCGGCGGGGATATCTGCTGTTGAGTCTGTTGTAATGCGTATCTTCATGTAAACTTCTTTCTGTGGACTATGCTTGACAATCCTCAAAAGTATAGCATATCCGGAGACTTTCCACAATTGGACAAATAGCAAATTTTCCTTATTTTAAGCCGTTTTTCGACATTACATCATCGGTTTTTTAAAAACCTGAAACATGATCCTGCATTGAACGCGCCAGGACAAATATGCTGATTATCATGGTTGCTTTTGCGGCGGCAATCCATTACAATGGGTGCTGTACGATTCATTCGTCTGACGGGAAAGGAGATCCGGCGTCCATCCACGGAGTGCCGGAAGGGAAGGAAGACTTATGCGTAAAATGATCATTTCCATCGTAGCGATCGTTTCTATCGCGGGTATTGCGATCACGGCTCTTGCCATCAGCGACCGCTATTGAATGAAGAGACCGGATAAAGGAAAAGGCCGGCATGGAGTTGCCGTGCTGAAGCTGCGTCTGCAGAAATGAGCAGAACTTTGCCTTTCGATATCCGGTAAACTAATAATAATGAGCTGCTCTTTTGTCGTGCAGCTCATGATATAAACAGCTGGATGAAGGATGCGGGAGAGAGCAGAGCTTTGCCGCCGAAGGAGTAAAACTCTCAGGCAAAAGGACCGTATCCGGACAGCCCTCTGGAAAGTGATGCACTTCGCTGTATGAGCATGCCTGAAACAGGACAGGGCAGGGCGTGATACAAACGGAAGCAGCATTACACCGACGAAGCAATTCGTATCAGCGAAGAATCTTTCAGGTCAAAATACAGAGTCAAACCATCATGACCGGGGAGGTTCTTTTTGTATGCTTTCTTTTATTGTTCTTATTTTTGAACTCATCGGCACTGTCGCATTTTCCATCTCCGGGGCCATGGTCGGGCTCCGCAGGAAAATGGATATTTTCGGTATTTTCATTCTGGGACTCTGCACGGCCGTCGGAGGCGGTGTCATCCGGGATGTCGTGCTCGGCAGAACGCCGCCGGCATCCTTCGTGCATCCTATTTATGCGGTGACGGCAGCATTGTCCGCAATGCTGACCTTTTTCCCGGCGTGGACCAGGATGATCGAGCATAACCAGCTTTTTTATGACCGGCTGATGCTGATCATGGATTCGATCGGCCTTGGCATTTTTACCGTGGTCGGCGTGCGCGCAGCCTATGCGGTCGTTTACGAGCCCAGCCTCTATTTGCTGATTTTTGTCGGTGTGATCACCGGCGTGGGCGGCGGGATGCTGCGGGATGTGCTGGCAGGGGAAATGCCCCTGATCTTCCGTAAGCATTTTTATGCCTGCGCGTCCATCATCGGCGCGGTGGTGTACGTGGCGGTGTGGACGATCGGCGTAAGGCTCACGGGCGGTGCCGGCGGAACGAATCTGCACCCGGTCTCCATCGTGACCGGCGTGGGCGTTTATATCCAGTACGCAGCCATGGCGGCGGGAGCATTGACCGTATTTGTGCTCCGGCTTCTTGCCGCGCACTACGAATGGAGCCTCCCGAGGCCGTGATGATGCTGGGAGGCTGCTCATAACGGCGTCTGGGCTTATGGACAGCTCCGAGGGTTTCAGAATAATTCCGGAGCATATACTAAAGAGTTGTTCTGAGGAAGCGCTGATTTAATCAGCACTTCCTTAATCCCTCCGGGGAGGCTTTACGGTCTGAAAGGACTTTTGCCGCTCTGCAGCCCAAATCCGGCGTGAGAAACGCTTGAATCGGAGTTTCCCTAAAGTCACTTCCATGCCGGGCCTCGGCTCTTTCGAGAATTTGGGAAGCCGGCGCGGGCAGATACATAAAAAGTTTATAAAATATTGCCCTCAGGGCTTGAGATGAATCAATGACTATTGTATTATTCAGTCATTGATTTTTCTTTACAATCAAGGTCGGCTCAGGCCTTACTGTTTCCTGAATCAATCATGCAAATCATGGCTATTATCGGCCAGAGATTCACTTTTTAAGTTTAACCAGCTTTATAAATAATTGCTCCAATAGGCGGCATTATTAGGAATTGTCTCGCCTCTGCTTCAAAAGGCGCTGCTTTGTCTCTGCTTCATGAGGAGTTGTTTGACGATGCTTTGTCTTTGTTTCATAAGGCGCTGCTCCATTTATATTTGCTCACCTGGTCTGATCATTGACGGGCAATTTCAGACTAGATCTTAGAAATCCATTGGTTTAGTCCGACACAGAATGAGGGGAAATCAGACCAGAATCAGTTTCATGCATTGTTTGGTCTGACATCCTGGACGGCTGTTTCAGACCAAACCAGGGTAATTTCTCATTTCGATCCGACATTTCAAGAGATATCGGTCAGACTATTTCTGGAAAGAGAGATCACTTAATCTGAATCAACATGAAATGGACTCAGACTAGATGTGGAGTATAGAGCAGTTCAGTCTGAATATTAACGAATATGCTTCGGACTATTCCCAGCTCTTAATGCAGAATAGTCTGAAATACCGTTTCGGATAATCAGACTGAAAAGACAAAACTAAAGATCAAGTCTGAAATATCAATTTTTTAAGGAAAACTTCGCCGTACCAATGCCTTACCATTCTAACAGTTTTAGCAATGAAACATTCAATCCTGACGGATTGTCACTATTTAACCACTATAAATCTATTACAGGAGGAGAAGCGATTTGAAAGAAACCGTTACTGTTCGAAAAGCCATCGAGAACAGAAAAGTCTCACTTGAACAGCTGATCAGCAGAAAAAGGATAGCACTGTCAGAAGCTCCGCCGGGAAGGCTGCGGGTAAGCCACAGAGGTGAGAAATCTTCGTATTATCATTGCGATTCGACTGAAAATAAAAATGGTATTTATATTCCTAAATCGAATCTTGATTTTGCGAGGGCTTTGGCACAGAAACAATATGATGAAAGAATTATTGAGGCAGCCGCACAGGAAATGAAAGCCCTGCAAGGGTATCTTCGAAATATACCTGCGATGGCTGTTGAGTCGATTTATGATTCTCTGCCGGCAAGCAGACAGAAACTGGTCATCCCGATCAACGAACCGGATGAGGCATATCGGGCACGCTGGCTGTCGCAGCCGCTTCCTTATCAGTCAACCAGAATGGCAGCTCCGGCGTTGGTTACTGAAACAGGAATGCTGTTGGACTCCAAAGCTGAGTATGTTATTTCCACTCAGCTTGACAAGAGAAATATAGCCTTTATCCCGCAGTTTCCGGTTTATCTCGAGGGAAATAAAATCATCTATATTGATTTCAAAGTTCTTAATCTCAGGACGAGGTCTGAGTTTTACTGGGAACATCTTGGGATGCTTGACAGTGAGGAGTATCGAAGCAAGAGCCTCCCCAGACTCAATGAGCTTATTATGAACGGGTATATTCCGGGAAAAAACCTGATCCTGTCATGGGAAAGCAAGGAGTCAAGGATGGACTTGCGAGTGATAGACAGGCTGATCGAAGAATATCTGATCTGAATGCATGCTGTGAATATTTGCCCTTAATGCATGTTCTGAATGAACGGCATGATCCCGGATTTGCCTGGATATATGGACCGGATACCCCTTTGTCAGGTTTAAGAATCAAAGCAGGAAATTGTAAAGATGTAATCCATTCGGATGATTGCGGCGGGCAGGACAGCATGGTATGATAATAATAGATTAAGATTTGGTGCTTTCTGACCGACAGCATATCCGTATCCGGTCTTAGCAAAAATCAGTATCGGTCTTAGCAAAAATCAGTATCCGGTCTCGGAAAATAAAGAGGGACGGATAAGATTCGATTTGACATGGAGGTACCGTTCCATGAAAAAAAGCGCAAAAAAACTGATCATCTGGGGAGCGGCCGCAGCGACTGCGCTCGGCTTTTCCTCCTGCCGGAATGTCCCGGAGACGGTCTACGGACCTCCCGAGAACTTCAACAGCAAGCCTTCAGGGGAGACTGCCGGTACTGCGGAGAGCCAGCCGTTTGATCCGAGCGAGAATATCCCCGAGGATGTCTACGGACCTCCGGTGATCGATGAGCCGGACGTGATCGAAGAGTCTTCCGAAGAGCAGGAGGACAGCAGTACATCCCCGGCAGATGATTTTGACGAGACAAAAGAGATCATCGAGGCCGTCTACGGTCCGCCCGAATGGTTTGAAGAAGAGACGGCAGTGCCATCCGGTGAGGAGAATGCTGCCAGTGAGACCTCTGTGGCTGCGGAAAGCGATTTTGAACCGGAGGAGAATATCCCTGAGGATGTTTACGGCCCGCCGTCCTGGTTCGGGCTTCCTGACGAGGAACCGGAGGAGGAGCAGCAGCCTGCCGCTGATGAAAAGGATGTGAAAGACGAGACCACTGCACCGGAAATAACAGAGACTGATCCCGGGTTCGATCCGAAAACGGAGATCCAGCCGCTTGTTTACGGTCCGCCGTCGTGGTGGAGCGACAATCAGAGCCTGGGACCGAATGTGATCTACGATCCATCGCTCCGTGATCCTGAGGAGAACATTCTCTACCCGGTGTACGGCCCGCCGGATTCAACGAAATAATATGAACAGCAACACCGATAAAATAAAACTGAAACATATGCAGCAGCTTTCCGAGTACCGGGAGCAGCTTACCGTGCATCCGATTTTGAAGTTCCTGTTTCTGGAGCTTACCTTACGGTGCAATGAGCGCTGCATCCACTGCGGATCGAGCTGCGGGGATGTTCCGAGCGAGGAGCTTTCCTTAAAGCAGTACCGGCAGATCTTAGACGAGATCGCTGCGGATTTTGACGTGCGTTCCTTCCAGCTTTGCATCACAGGCGGAGAGCCCCTGATGCGCCGGGATTTCTTTGATATCATGGCTTATGCCCATGAGCTTGGCTACAACTGGGGCATGACGAGCAATGCGGTACTTATCGACAAGGAGGCCGCGAGGAAGCTTCGCGAGACGGGGATGAAGACGATCTCCGTCAGCATTGACGGACTCCGCGAGACGCACGATGCTTTCCGCCGCACACCGGGAGCCTATGACGGGGCCATGCGCGGCATTCAGAACCTCATTGATGAGGGCGGATTCAAGCATATCCAGGTGACCACGGTGATCAACCACGGCAACATGAATGAGCTCGACGAGCTTTATGAGATCATGTGCGGCCTGGATATCGACTCCTGGAGAGTTATCGGCGTGGAGCCGATCGGACGCGCACTCGACCATCCGGAGATACTGCTTGACGATGCGGACTGGAAGAGGCTCTTTGATTTTATCCGGGAAAAGCGGATGGAAGATATGCCGGTGACCTACGGCTGCAGCCATTATCTCGGGCTTGATTATGAGAGAGAGGTGCGGGAGCATTATTATCTTTGCAATGCCGGCATTTATGTGGCGAGCATCATGTGCAACGGTGATATCGGCTCCTGCCTGGATATCGAAAAACGTCCGGAGACCATACAGGGCAATATCCTGCGCGACCGCTTCAAGGATGTCTGGGAGCAGCGCTTTGAGATCTTCCGCAAGGATAAGGCCGGGCTCAACGAGACCTGCCGTGCCTGCAATGTGCGCGAATTCTGCCACGGCGGCGCGACCCACAGCTGGGACTTTGACAAAAATGAGCCGCGCGTCTGCTTCAAGGACCTCTTCCGCATGCGCTGAGGAGCCGAAGGCATTACGAAAACATTCCATGAAAAACACTGCCGGAAAGCCCACTTTCCGGCGTTGTTTTTACTCGGGGAAAAACGCACGGAAATCTGCCATGTCTTCTTTGATTTTACGAGGTGAAGTTGTACAGATGTCATAATTGACAGGTCGGAAAACTGTAACGTATAATAACAAAAGACCAAAGCGGATGATGGCTTTGCTGCAGCGTGCTTTATGCCGCGAAGGCAACTGCCCGGGTCTGCCCGATGGAAGGACAGGAGGACATCTCTGCAGGCTTTGCATCAGACAGTTACCGCGGGAGTCTCACCGGAACAACGACGTCCCGGCGCTTGATCTGATACATCAGGAGCCTTACCATGATTGGCAGGGCTCCTTATTTAAAAAAGCGTGTAACGATTCAGTTATAAGAGCTTTAAGCACGAGGAGAGGAAATGACGAGATTTGAGAATGTGACAAGGATCTGCGGCGGATCAGGTCTTCCTGAGGGCGGCTGTGCTGCGGACGGACTTGCCGCAGGTCTTTTTGTGAGCGACTTTACTGCCCCAGGGGCGGTTTCTTCGACTGCCGAAAACGGCAGCGAGACGGCTCCGGCATCTGCCGGCACGCTTGCGATGCCGCTTGAGCTCGACAAGGCGCTTTCCGCGCTGGATTCACCCGAATATACCATATTGCCCGGTTTCTGTGATGTGCACGTTCATTTCAGGGAGCCGGGTTTTTCTTATAAGGAGACCATCCGCTCGGGTTCTCTGGCAGCAGCGCGCGGAGGCTACACTGCCGTCTGCCCGATGCCGAACTTAAAACCCGTTCCGGACAGCGCGGAGCATATGCTTAAGGAGCTTGAGCTGATCCGCAGGCAGGCGGTCATCGACGTCCTTCCCTATGCATCCATTACGGTCAATGAAGAAGGCGCTGCTTTAAGCGATATGGAAGCGCTGGCAAAGGACGCGGTAGCGTTTTCCGATGACGGGCACGGCGTGCAGGATGACGAAATGATGCGGGCCGCAATGCTCAGGGCGAAGTCACTTAATAAGATGATCGTTGCACACTGCGAGATCAACTCTCTGCTGCACGGCGGCTACATTCATGACGGTGCTTACGCGGCGGCCCACGGGCATGCAGGCATCTCATCCGAAAGCGAGTGGGGACAGATCGCGCGGGATGTGAAGCTTTCGGAGGAGACAGGCTGCGCCTATCACGTATGCCATATCTCCACGAAGGAGAGCGTTGAGATCATCCGGGAGGCCAAGGCCCGCGGGGTCAATGTGACCTGTGAGACCGGTCCGCATTACCTGGTCATGGATGAAAATGATCTGCAGGAGGACGGGCGTTTCAAGATGAATCCGCCTTTACGGAGCAGCGAGGACCGGAAGGCCCTGCTCGAAGGACTGCTTGACGGGACCATTGACTGTATTGCAACAGACCATGCGCCGCACAGTGCGGAGGAAAAGTCGCGCGGGCTCAAGGGAAGCGCCATGGGCATCGTCGGGCTGGAGACGGCATTCCCCGTGCTTTATACAAAGCTTGTCAGACCCGGGATCCTCTCGATGGAGCGGCTGCTTGAAGCCCTGTTTACGACGCCGAGGAAGCGCTTTCAGATCCCGGCGGGGTCCTGCGATTTCTCAATCTGGGACTTAAAGCACCCCTATGTGATCGATCCTGATGAGTTTTTGTCGAAGGGACATGCGACGCCCTTTGCTGGCTGGGAGGTGTACGGACGCTGTCTTCTGACGGTACATAACGGAAAGGTCGTTTATCTCGATCCGGCAGTGCTGCGCGGATGAGATGATCCGGCTCATTCATCTGCAGGATGGCAGGCCGGGAAAGAGAAAAACCGGAATCACGGCCTGCATTATCAGAGAAAAAGCAGGCCTGGAATACAGAGGAGGAACAATGGCGAAAAGAACAGATATCAAGAAAGTGCTGATCATCGGCTCAGGCCCGATCGTGATCGGCCAAGCGGCAGAGTTTGACTATGCAGGTACGCAGGCGTGCCTTGCCTTAAAGGAGGAGGGCTATGAAGTCGTCCTCGTAAACTCCAATCCGGCCACCATCATGACCGATACCTCCATTGCGGACAAGGTCTATATGGAGCCCCTGACCCTCGAGTATGTTGCGAAGATCCTCCGCAAGGAGCGTCCCGATGCGATCGTTCCCGGCATCGGCGGACAGACCGGCCTCAACATGGCCATGCAGCTTGAAAAGAAAGGCATTCTCCGTGAATGCCGCACTAAGCTTCTCGGTACAAGTTCCTCCAGTATCGAGCGGGCAGAGGACAGAGAGCTGTTCAAGGAGATGTGTGAGTCCATCGGCGAGCCGGTCATTCCCTCGGAGATCACCTACAGCTTAGAGGAAGCCAAAAAGGCGGCCGAAGAGATCGGTTATCCTGTCGTGCTGCGTCCCGCATTTACCCTTGGCGGCACAGGCGGCGGCTTTGCAAACAATGAGCAGGAGCTTGAGGAGATCGGCGTCAATGCCTTCCGCTTAAGCCCTGTCCACCAGGTCCTTATCGAAAAGAGTGTGAAGGGCTACAAGGAGATCGAGTTTGAGGTTATGCGCGACTCCGCGGACAACGCCATCACGATCTGCGGCATGGAAAACGTCGACCCTGTCGGCGTGCACACCGGCGACTCCATCGTCGTGGCCCCCATCCTTTCCCTGAATGATCACGATCTGAAGATGCTGAATGATTCCGCGATCAAGATCATCCGCGAGCTTAAAATCGAGGGCGGCTGCAACGTTCAGTTTGCGCTCGATCCTAATTCCAGCAGGTATTACCTGATCGAGGTCAACCCCAGAGTCTCGCGTTCCTCCGCACTTGCGTCCAAGGCAAGCGGCTATCCGATCGCAAGAGTGACCGCAAAGATCGCCATGGGTATGCTTTTAGACGAGATCCCGGTCGCGGGCGGCACCGCTGCGATCGAGCCGAGCCTCGACTATATCGTGGCCAAGTTCCCGCGCTTCCCCTTTGACAAGTTCCCGACCGCGCCCAACAAGCTCGGCACCCAGATGAAGGCGACCGGCGAGGTCATGGGCATCGGCTCCAACCTCGAGGAGTGCTTCTTAAAGTCCGTCCGTTCCTTAGAGACCGGCGTCTGTCACTTCTTCCTCGAGAAGTTCGAAAGCTATACGAAGGAAGAGCTGTTCGACTATATCAGCGAGTTCCGCGATGACAACATTTACGCGATCGCGCGCCTTCTGCGCATGGGCGTAAGCATTGAAGAGCTGCATAAGGCAACCATGATCACGGAGCTTTTCTTAGAGTCCATCAAAAAGATCGTGGACATGGAAGCAAAGCTTGCGGCAGCGCCCGGTGATCTCAAGGTCCTGAAAGAGGCCAAGGTCATGGGCTTTGCCGATAAATACATCGCAAAGCTCTGGAAGCAGAAGGAAATCGACATCTATCACCTCCGGAAACAAAACGGCATCACCCCTGTCTTCCGCATGGTAGATACCCTGCATACAGGCAAATACATTGCCTATCTCTACAGCTCCTATACAGGGGAGAATGCCTCCATTCTTACGGATAAGCGCAAGATCCTCACCCTCGGCGCAGGCCCGATCCGTATCGGACAGGGAGTGGAGTTCGACTACTCCACGGTGCACGCGGTGCAGACCATCCGGCGCGCGGGCTGTGAGGCTATCATTATCAACAACAACCCGGAGACCGTCTCCACGGACTATACCACCGCGGATAAGCTCTACTTTGACCCGCTGACCCCCGAGGATGTCATGGCCATTGTGGACTTCGAACAGCCGGAGGGCGTCATCGCGTCCTTAGGCGGTCAGACCGCGATCAATCTCGCGCAGCCCCTCATGGAGCGCGGGGTCAAGATCATCGGCACCGACTGCGAGGCCATCGAGCGCGCGGAGAACCGCGATGCCTTTGAAAGGGTCATGCAGGAGCTGGGCATCCCGCAGCCGAAGGGCGAGGCAGTGACCAGCATCGAGGAAGGCGTCCGCGCAGCAGCCGAGATCGGTTATCCGGTCCTGGTCCGTCCGAGCTTTGTTCTTGGCGGCCGCGCCATGGAGATCGTGGCGGATGAAGAGATGCTCCGGCATTATCTCAAGACCGCAGTAGAGATTGACGCGGACAAGCCGGTCCTTGTCGATAAATATATCCGCGGCAAGGAGCTCGAAGTCGATGCGATCTGCGACGGTATCAATGTCTTCGTGCCCGGCATCATGGAGCTCGTGGAACGCACCGGCGTCCACAGCGGAGACTCCATCAGCGTCTATCCGACCTTCAGCGTATCCGACAGGGTCAAGGGCATCATCCTCCAGTACGCGAAGAAGCTGGGTCTCGGTATCGGGATCGTCGGTCTCTATAACATCCAGTTCATCGTGGATAAAGAGGAGAATGTCTACGTCATTGAGGTCAACCCGCGTTCGTCCCGTACCGTGCCGTTCTTAAGCAAGTCGACAGGGTACTCACTCGCGGATATCGCGACCGAGGTCATTCTCGGAAAGAGCCTCAAGGAACAGGGACTTTTTGAGCTTTATCCGGAGGAGAAAAAGCGCTGCTACGTCAAGGTCCCGGTATTCTCCTGGTCCAAGATCAAGGGTCTCGATGCTTACTTAAGCCCCGAAATGAAATCCACCGGCGAAGCTATCGGCTATGATGACAAGCTCCACCGCGCCATGTACAAGGCTCTGCAGGCTTCCGGCATGAAGCTCTTAAACTACGGAACCGTTTTCTGCACGATCAATGACGAGGACAAGGAAGAAGCGCTGCCGCTCGTCCGCCGCTTCTACGACATGGGATTCAACATTGAGGCTACCCACGGAACTGCGAAATTCCTGAAGGAGCACGGTATTCGTACCCGTGCCGTCGGAAAGATCAGCGAGGGCAGCGAGGAGATCCTCGAGTCCATCCGTGCAGGCTATGTCACCTATGTGATCAATACCCGCGCCCTGCACAGCGGGGCACACTCGGTGGACGGCGTCGCGATCCGGCGCTGCGCGACCGAGAACAACGTCACCATCTTTACCTCCCTCGATACCGTCCGCGTACTGCTGGATGTCCTTGAGGAAACGACCATTACGGTATCGACGATCGATGCGTAACTATGAAAGCCAGTGAATCAAGCCCTTCAGGGCGCAGAAGAGCGCTGCTTTCATGTTGTTACAGCTTAGGCTTTGCCGGAGTGAAAACATCATTGGCTGAAAAAAGACGTTGAAATAAGACTGTCATTTTTTAAAGGACACGGTAATATTTATACAGTATGAAACAGGTTCAGCTTAGAATTCAATCCAATGTCGAGATCGCGGACAATGTCTTCTGCATGGTGATGGAGGGCGATGTCGGCGCGATCACGGCACCGGGACAGTTTATCAATATCCGGATCGGAGGAAAGTTCCTGCGCCGTCCGATCTCGGTCTGTGACGTCGACACGGTGGCGACCGGCACGAAAAGGATCGAGAAGGAAGCGGCGGAGGCCTTCGGTGCGTCTTTGTACAATACGCCGGAGACCTGGAACCGGGCCCGGGGAGGGGATACCCTTTCTCAGTCAGGCAGCAGCAAGGATGCATTGACCGCAGGCATTACTGATCCAAAGGAGATTTCTGCTGAAG
>Ga0256404_1006962_pt1 | contig 18239 bp, 21 predicted proteins | sample RumenRJG_01DNA_FD_185990 | JGI IMG/M metagenome (GOLD analysis project Ga0256404, IMG submission 185990) | Bovine rumen microbial communities from Lethbridge, Alberta, Canada - RJG_01 | ecosystem: Host-associated > Mammals > Digestive system > Stomach > Rumen | place: Canada: Alberta | collected...
GTGGATTGTAAAGTACAAAATCACCGTAGTGCCAAACTTCCTAACGGAAATCGGCTCCAACAGCATAACAGAGACAAAAAAAATGGCTAGAAAAAGTTGTTGACAGCAAAATCGCCAATCACTATAATACTTCTTAGCAACACGGAAGAGGGGCCCGCTTCCGTGATGCGGCTCAAGCAACGCAGAGCCAAGCACAAGCCAAGGATACCACAACGTGCGAGCGGAGGTGAGCGAGAGGAATGGGTGCGATGACGCGAATCTGCCGAACTGTGCCAATCACCATTTGCGATTGTCTGTACGTCGATGAGAACAACGACACCAAGCAGGAACAAGTAAAGCTATATGGTGACTACACCAACATCGTCCGAGCAACCAATGCGTGTAAGAAGAAGCTGAATCGCACGCGAGTTCTTGTGAAGAACATCAGCAAGGAAGAGTATTCAGTTTCAATGCCAATGGAAGCGTTCATGGAGAACGCCGACCACGTAACCAAGAAAGCAAAGGAGAACTAACCATGTCCGAGACCACCGAGATTGTTACCAACGACTTCAACATTTCCGAGGGCTTCATCTGCACGCTCGACCGCACGTCCACCGAGGGAAAGGTCGCAATCGCAAAGGCGCTCAACGGCTCCGAGCCACTGAAAGACCACATGAACGAGGTTCTTCACCTCGCTGGCGTAATCACCACCCCAGGCGTTCGCGCCCAGAGCGGTGCTGAGTGCACCAACAACTACCTCGTCCTTGACGATGGTACAGTCCTATTCTCCCAGTCCGATGGCGTGACGCGCTCCCTCAAGGTCATTGCGGCGCTTTGGGGCGGAGACCTTCACGACGGCAAGACCGTGGACGTCAAGTGCATTTCCATGGACCTCACCAACGGGAACACGCTCAAGACAATCATCCCAGCTTAAAACAAGGCTTCACCGACTTGGCAGAAGGGATGGGATTCAAGTCCCATCCCCTTCTCATTAGGAAAGGTATCAACTATGTCGCGTAATTATGGCACGGTACGTAATTTGCGCAGGATGGCAGAGAGGAGGATTAACGCACTGAAGAAGCAGCATGACAGAGCCAGCAGTTCTACATTCAGGGAGAAGATTCAGCGTGACATAACGCGGATGCAGGAAGCGATTGAGAGTACCAGAACTTACAGCACCAAGACAGGTAAGCGCATCCGCAACGAATCGCAGGTCGCACGTGGAATCGAAACGCTACGCAATATCATAGACAGCTTTCCACTGCGCGGCACTAAGAAGCGCAACCGTTCGTTCGCAATGAGAATCAACATGGCAGGAAACAAGTCATTCCAAGGGCCAACGCGAAACCCAGAGAGAACGCTTGGCGAGGAAATGGCAGGAATCACAAGTGCGCAGGTCAAGGTGTTCTTCCGAGCGACGCAAAAGGCATGGGACAGGAAAGACGTACCAGTAGAGCACCGTCTCGAAGCAATCATAGACAAATACGAGGAAAAAGTTGGTACTCGTGATTTGCAGACCATCTTCGACTATGTCATGTCAAACCAGCGCAACGCCGACGTTGCAAAGGCAAAGGACATAGTCGCGAACCCGGACAAATACACTGACGGCGAAAAGGAATGGGCCTATGACGTACTTGCAGACAACGACGCAGAAGTTCGCTATATGCCGACTGTCACTGCGGCAGCTGTTTCAGACGTGTCTCCGGTCGCACCAATGTGAGTCAAACGACGAGGTATCTATGAGAAAGCGCAGGAAGTTTGAGATTGTAAGCTCATACGATACCGAGACCACGAACATCAACTATGGTGACGAGCATTACGCATTCCCAGTTTTGTTCATTGACAACAGAATCGTTGACGTCGATTTGAAGAACTACGAGCCTGAACGCGACGATGACATTCGATTCTATCGCCATGAGGACGAAATGATTGCAGCAATCCAAGACTACATCCAGATTGGCCTTATGGACGGCAAGGTTCCTATCATCTGCGCGTACAACCTAATGTTCGACCTACAGCCATTGATGGAGAAGCTTGACTCCATGTATGACATGAAGGTAAACGCACAGAGCAGCACCAACGTTTATACGATAGACCTGTTCGAGAGGGACACGGACAACATGCTTCTGAGGTTCTGGGACACGTATCACCTTGAGATGCGCGGCCTGAAGGCGATGGGAGAGACGGCAGGACTGCCGAAGGCTGTTGGCGACTGGGACTATGACGTTATCAGGACGCCGGACACGCCGCTCACCGAGTTGGAACTGCACTATGCAGGGAGAGACACGCAGGTAATCCCAATGTATCTTCGCTATCTTCTCAGGTCTAACGAGTGGATGAAGCAGGAGGACCTGGGAAATCGCGTCCTTACAAAGACGTCAATCGTGCGACAGATGGCACGTCGCGAGATTGGCTCAATCACGGTCGGGAAGCGCGATGGCAAGAGACTCACGCTTGACAAGGCGTTCATTGAGCACTGCAAAAGCGAGGACGCACCCACGTTCGCACAGTACGCGCTCCGCAAGGCGTGCTTTCGTGGCGGATTCACGTTCACGGCAGCTGCCACGGCTTCGGAGGTCGTTCAGAACGTCGTATCCCTTGACGTTACAAGCATGCACCATACGTTCATCAATGGCAGGCAGATGCCAGAGTGTTTCGTCATTGTCTCCAATCACGATATGGACGTTTTCGCGGAGAGGATTCTGGACACACCGCTAGACTACATACTAGAGCACTATGATAGGCCGTTCGACGTTGCCATTCACGCACGCATAAGGTTCGACAACATACGTCTGCGCAAGGGAACCTGCTTTGACAAATGGGGAATCGCGCTCGAACCTGCGTCGAAGTTCAAGAAGGAGCTTATGTATCAGGAGGGATTCGGCGAGGACGAGCGAAACCTGTTGCAGGACAACTACATCAGGCAGTATGGCTGGCACGACGTGGCAAGCAACGCATTCTTCGCGTTCGGTAAGCTATATCGAGCCGACAGCGCCATAATGAACGTTTCGGAGACGGAGCTTTGGTGCCTAGGGCAGGTGTACGAGTGGGATTCCATGGAATCGCTGTTCGGCGAAGCCACGGCGAAGTTCAGGACACCGCCCGATTTCGTAACGCTACAGAGCAACGAGCTTTTCGAGATGAAGAGTGCGGCAAAGTTCATCTCCAAGCACTATAGGTACGGAGAACCATATCCGTATAACCTCAGCGGCATACCGGAGGGAATCGCGAACGAGCTGCGAAACGGCACGTGCGACCCGCAGTTCTTCGAGAGCTGGTACACCGGTACCGTGAAGGGCATGTTCAACGGCATCTACGGTACGCAGGCCCAGGACGTGAGAAGGCCATCATACAAGGTCGAGCATGGGGAGCTGGTGATAGACAACACGACAAAGGTAACGGCTGAGAACTACGAGGACCACGAACCGGGGAATCTGCGAGTTCTATACACATACGGGCTGCGTATCGTAGGTGGCTCGCGTATGCACATGGTAATCAGCATGGAGCTTCTGTATCGCGGGCTTGGTGACAGGACGCGAGTTCTCGGTGGTGACACCGACTCCATGAAGGTATCATGCGACGCAGACGTTAGTGACGACATGCTGGCAAAGGCACTGGAACCAATAGCGGATGCGTCAAAGACGGCGATTGACAGCACCATGAGTAGGATTCGCAGGAACTGGCCCAACAAGGCGTCCTCGCTCAAGGGAATCGGCTCGTTCGACATAGAGAACCGTGGCGAGCACTACCCGTGGCACATCGAGTTGTGGAACAAGTGCCGCGTGTCGTGGGACGGCGAGAGGGCGCACGTCACGTGCGCCGGACTGCGACGCCCGATAGGCGAGACAAACATCGAGACCGTGATAACGTCGCTCATAAACGCCGGATACCCGGTGCAGGACGTGTTGCAGGAAGCGATAGGCTACAACGTGTTCGTGGAGTCATCCGTCTCGCACGCACTGGAGAAGCACCAGCCGAAGGCCACAGACGTGTTCGACGAAAGCGTGGTTGATTCACGCGGCTATGCGCGACCCGTCGCGTCGCACCAGTCACCCGCGCTGTACCCAGCCGGGAGGTGGCTAGGCGAGACGCTCAAGTTCACCAACGCATCCAGCGTGTCGTATCTTCGGCGCAAGTACGGCAGGGAGGTTGACACCGCGACGAGGTTCGTCGGGACGGACGGGAAGAAAGTGTGGGTAAAGCGCGAGGGCAGTGACGGAATTGAGACGATTATGGAGTGCGAGATATGAGACCAGTACCGCGCAACACGATTGAAGCATGGCTGGGTGTGCTGTTGCTGCTGGCTTGCGACATTGTTGGATTCATCATAGGCATCTGCATACTTAAGGCAATCTTCGGCATCACATTTGGAGCGTGAGATTTCATGACAGACAGAATCGATTTCGTGACGTTAGTGTGCATCTGCTTCATGGTTATCGTCATGGCATGGTCTCTGGTAGCGGTCTGGTTGTGATTGCAGGATGGCTGAGTTCTACGACTGGGCAAAGACGCTCTCATACGACGCAGACGTTACCATGGTCATTGGCGCACGTGGCATCGGCAAGACGTTCGGTCTCAGAAGGCAGTGCATAAGGGACTTTCTCAAGGACGGCTCCAGGTTCGTCGAGATTACCAGATACAACAACGAGCTCTCCGGCGTGTCTGACGGCTACTTCAACAGGCTCTCGGAACTGCCCGAGTTCGGCGAGTACATGTTCAAGACCGATGCGCGCTATGCCTACATCGCAGACAAGGATGACGGCAAGAAGCCTAACTGGAAGCTCATTGGATATTTCGTCTCGCTGAGTTCCGCACAGCGGATGAAGAAGCGCACCTTCGACCACGTCAAGAGACTGATATTCGACGAGGCCATAATAGAGCGCTCGGACAGGTACCACAGGTACCTCACCAACGAGTTCGGCACGCTTGCGAACATCGTAGACACCGTGTCGCGCGAGCGTGCCGACACCAAGTCAATCAGGCCAAGGGTGTACCTGTTAGCTAACGCCTGTGACATTGCCAATCCCTACTTCGCGGCATATGGCGTCGGAACTGACCTTACGTTCGGCTACAGGTGGTACAAGGGAAAGACGTTCCTGCTGCACTACGTTGACCCAGGCGAATACAGCGCCGAGAAGGCCACGGGAACAGTGGCAGGACGAATGGTCGCCAACACGGAAGCCGGGAAGGTGGCGCTTGAGAACAAGTTCCTACACCCAAGCAAGGACTTCATCCTAAAGAAGCCGAAGAACGCCACGTTCTCGTTCGGCATAGCCTGCAACGGAAGACTGTACGGCATATGGCTGGACGAGAGCAACGGATACTACCACGTGACGAGGAAGGTACCGAACAACACCGGGAAGCCCATCTTCTCGCTCACGAGGAACGACGCTTCGATAAACTACGTCGCAGCGCACAACCTCAGTGCAACCATGCGCTACGTGGCCGAGATGTACTACTATGGTCTCATAAGGTACGATGACGAATTGCTGGAAATGGAGTTCGGTGACGTTCTAGCGATGTTCGGCATAAGATGATTGGAGCAGGAATGATTGAGTACGTGTACGCAGTGATGCACGATGGAGGGCGCGAGCTGCCAAACGACCGCATGGGGAACCTGCTTGGCGTGTTCTCCGATGACGCGGAAGCAAAGCTGTGGCTCATGGGCCACGGCTTCTCAGAGCAGGACGCATTCGGCGACCTGTGGAGGGGACGCGACAGGGCGTGGATTCTGGAAGCCAGGATTGACAGCCCGACCGAGGATGGTACAATCTGAGACGCACCGGATGGCACCTTGCATGACGCGAGTAGCGGCTGTGCGGATGGTTCCGCTTGACTGCGGCGCACGCCGCGCGAACCCAACCCGTCGTTTCAGCCGATTGCATCGAATGACCGTCTGGTATACAATCAGGCCAGTCGCAGTGCACAAGCATTGCGGCTGGCCGCTTTGCTTTGGAACGACAGTAACGAGACACAGAGGAAAGGTGGGAGCACATGGCAGACGCCGACAGGCAGGACGAGACGCAGGCCCCAGACGAGGAACGCAACGACGCAACTGAGGGCGAGGGCAACGGCGCAAGCTCTGGGGACAGCACGGAGGAAATCGTCTCTGACCACGCGGAGCACGACGAACGGTTCGAGGAGGAGATGCGACAGTACATGCGACACATCGACGCAAGGCTCTCGCAGCTCGCGGACGCACAGGCAGCAATCGTGAGCGCGTCGAGAATCGATGACGCCGGCTCCGACGCGGACGATTCCGCATCGGATGACGGCATGGACGATGGCGTTCTCGACCTCGTAATCAAGGACTAGGAACAGGAGCAACACATATGGCAACTGACAATGCGACAATCCTCGCGAACGTATGGCTCAACGGAACCAACGACTTCCAGCAGAGGATTCCCGACCCGACGCAGCACGGAATCGACGCGACAATGGATGCGCTGTTCGACCCCATGAACAAGGCGTACTACAACCAGTTCGTGGACTCGCTCATCATGCGCATCGGATACACCTACGTGAACCAGCAGTCCTTCTCCAACCCGCTGAAGGTGTTCAAGAAGAACAAGCTCATGTACGGCAACTCCGTGCAGGAAATGGTGCCCAAGTGGATTCGTGCGCACTCCTACGTGGACGATGCAGAGGACGTGTTCAAGATGGCGCGTCCAGACGTCGCGACTTGGTACCATTCCCAGAACAGGCGCGACAGGTACGATATCACCATCAACGAGCAGGAGCTGCGCACCGCGTTCACCGACAGCTACGGCCTGAACAAGCTCGTTGCGGCGTTCATGAACACGCCGATGAACGCCGACGAATACGACGAGTACAGAATCATGCTCCAGCTTCTCGCCTTCTACGACAACAAGTGGGGCTTCTTCAAGCACCACCTCAGCGCGGCACCGACCGACGAGGCCACCGGGAAGGAGTTCCTCACTGCGGTGCGCTCGTATGCCGGAAAGCTCCGCTTCCCGAACACCATCTACAACTGCAAGGCAATCGAGGACGTTCCGGTGTTCGTCAAGCCCAGCGAACTGGTTCTGCTCCTGACTCCCGACACCCAGGCCGCAATCGACGTGAACACCCTCGCATCCGTGTTCCAGCTCGACAAGGCCGACATCAAGTACCGAACCGTCGAGGTTGACGAGTTCCCCATGCCCAACGTAGTCGCAATCCTCACCACCGAGGACTTCTTCCAGTGCTACAACACCGTGTACGAGACTACCTCGATGTACAACCCCAAGACGCTCGGCACCAACTACTTCCTGCACCACTGGGGAATCTACAGCGTGTCTCCTTTCGTGCCCGCAATCGCTTTCACCACGGACGCCGCCACCACAGTCACCACTGTAACCCAGAAGGTCACCGCAATCTCCGCCACAATCGACAACGCGACGCCAGACCTCGGCGAGAGCACGGCAATCCACGCGAAGCTGACCGGAACCCTTTCGCCCACTGGCGTGGATGGAATCGAGGTCGCGCCGAACGCAGCGACATACGACGTGACCGTGACGAGGAAGTCCGGCTCCAGCACCGTTGCCGTTAGCTCGCCTGCCACGCGCGTGGACGAGTACGGCGTCCTGCACGTGTCGAACAGGCTCCAGTATGGTGACGTAATCAACGTTGCCGTCAAGAGTACCTACGTCAACCCGAGTGGGGCGACCACGCCGCTCACCGCATCCGTCACTGCCACAGTGACCAAGAAGGGCGCATAGGTATAAGTCACCATAGGTGGGCGCACCATTGGACTTTTTCTTGGTGCGCCCACCATTTGCAATCTGGAGCGTGACAATGGACTTCTCTCACCTTGCAGACACAGGGTTTCCCAACATGGGCACCGTGGCTCCCTACGAGCTGAGGAACACGTTCGACTACACGCGGTGGACGCCGGACACGCGCATACACATGGTCAACGTGCTGTGGGATAGCGAGTACGAGAACGCGGTGAAGTTCGACAGCGACGCAGAAAGGGACGCTTGGTTCGACTCCATAGAGGACTCGTACACAATCACCCTCAAGAGTAACGCCAGAATCGTACCGGACGGCTCGATAAAGCTGCCACTTCCATACGACGTTGCCAGCCGATACAACTACCTTTTCGTAGACATTCCATTCGCGACCTCGGAAGGCGAGCCAATCCAGAATGAGACGGAGAACGGCGTTCGTCGCTGGTACTTCTTTGTTGGTGATGCTGTGTATTCTGCTCCTAACACTACGACGGTTTTTATACGCCCTGATGTTTGGACTAACTTTATTAATAGCTCTGTGCTTCGGTACATGATGCTGGAACGCGGGCACGCTCCTGTTCACGCAACCGATGTGGACAGGTACCTCAGCAACCCGCTTGAGAACAACAGGTACCTGCTCGCGCCAGACGTGAACTACGATGACAGCGACGTCGTTCGAGACTCCGCATACGTTCCCGTCGGTTCCGGCAATAAGCTGATTGTGTTCGCCAGCACGACCGGGGTGGAGCAGATTGACAGCGGCGCGTCCGGCACCATCACGCCCGGCGCGACGTACTCGAAACCCACGTACTCTGACACCTCGGACTGGTATGGGTACCAGTTGCAGGTGAACGGGTACAACGTGGGAAACGGCTATGACTACACGAGCCTCAAGGCGTGCGTCTCGCAGCAGAACGAGCCTGACGGCATGGTGCCGACCTCATTGGAGGTGTACGCCGTACCTGCGTCTGACGCGACCTTCCTCGCAGACGTGGCAAGCCAGTCACCCGCGTTCCTGAGGACGATAAAGGCGCTGTTCATCGTGTCCGAGGACATGGTGACCGTTCGCTCTACCCACAGGCTGTGCGGACACACCGTATACCGCGTGAGCGGGAAAAGGCAGAGCGTAGGAACATACGAGCTGAGCAGGGACAAGTTCGGCTTCGACGAGAACGAGGGCGCGTTCGCGAAGCTCTACACATACCCGTACTCAAGGATAGAGGTCTCTGACAACAACGGACACACGTCCGAGGTGAGGATAGAGAACACAACCGGAAGTCTTGGCATGGAAATGCTCGTCTCTGTGGCGTTCCCAGTCCTCGACTCAAGGGTGTACCTGACAGGCGTCGGCGGCAGCGGCTCAAACTCCTACGTCTGGAAGAGTCTTGACGGCATGGAGCTGAGACGCGAGATTCCGAAGGGAGACTGGGACAGGCTCACGTTCCATTTCGACATACCCACGTTCGCGCTGTACATGGACGCCGATACCGGCTACATGCTGGACAACTACTCAAAGGGATTCACTAACGCGCAGATGCACGCGCTCACGAGCTACCACTGCGCGGTGCGCTCCGCGAACCTAGGAAGGACGAACGGCGTGGCGTCCGCCGACACGGCACGCTCGAACTCCACCCGTGACGCCGGAACGGCGCAGACCAACGCGAACGTGCTCGCGCAGACCACCAGGACGAACACCAACAACCTCGCCACGGCTGCGCGTGACAACACGAACGCCACCATCGCTGCGGCGAGCGCAAACACGGCGGTGGCTAATTCCGCATCATCCGCCATAATGACGAACGGAAACACGTCCGCAAGATGGGACACAAACGACACGAACGTCGTGTCGATTTCCACGACCGAGACCAACAACCAGACCTCAATCGCGACAACAAAGAACACGAACGACGCCAACATGGCTGGAAGCGTAATGCAGGGCGCAGTTGCAGGCGCAATGGCAGGTCACGGCGACCCCATGATGGGAGCAATCGGCGCATTGGCGGGCGGCGTTACCGGATTCGTAACCGCAGGCATCAGCGCTTCGGCGGCAGCGTCCAACGCATCCCTCACGGCGCAGGCATCAGAGGACGTCACAAATGCTAACGTCAACGCGAACAACAACATCGTCACAAGACACATACAGATAGCGCAGCAGAACACGCAAACACAGAACAACTCTAGAACGAGCCAGACAGACAACAACAACACCGCCCTCGGAACGCAGCGCGACAACAACTACAGCACGGCTACCACGAACGCGACGAACGCCTACAACGCCAGCGTGGGCAACTCGGAACGCACCCACGACACGGCCGTTGCCGACGCCGACGCGACCAACGCGACGTCCGTGGCGAACGCCGACAGGACGCGCGAGATTGGCGTGCTCAACGCAAAGGAGACGCTTGAGACCTCTCAGAACGACTGCATGGTCGGCATGTCCGACGCGAGGAGGGGAGCGCCAACGCAGCTCACCGAGGTCTCCGGCGACGGAACCGGGATGTGCTACGGCATGAACGGCATCCAGATAAGGCTCCGCACGCAGAGCAAATCGGCAATAGCGCAGACCGCCGCCCAGTTCGCGCGATACGGGTACGCGCTGGAGCAGGTCTGGGACGTGGAGGGGAGCGGGCTTAACCTCATGCGTCATTTCACCTACTGGAAGGCGGAGGACATATGGGTTGACGTGAGGAACGTCGCGAGCGCCGAGATAGGCGCGACCATCAGGAGAATCTTCAGGAACGGCGTCACGGTGTGGCGCAATCCCAACGACATTGGAAAGGTAGGAATCTATGACAACTGACGAGACCACCACGCAGGCACCAGCCAGCACAGACGGAACCGCGACGGAGCAGCCCCAGCGGTCGGTGCATGACCTTTTGAAGCTCAAGACGTTCCAAGGGATGACCGATGCGGAGATTCAGTCGCTCATCGACTATCACGTGCAGAACGCGCACAACGACGAGGTCACCAAGCTGGCGCAGGCAACCGAGATTCAGACCATGAACGCACAGTGCGCCGCATACGACGCGCTCAGGGATGACGCCAACTCGGTGCTCAAGAAGGTGCTCGCAGTGCCGCTGTCACTAGGCACCGTGTCGCAGGACGGCACGGTTTCGCACCAGTAGGCAGAGGTTGACACATGGCAGGCCAAAGGATACAATCGACCGGAAGGGGAGTGGTGCCAGATGGGACGCAGGGGCGGAAAGCAGCGCAATGACGGCACGAGAAGGCCGTTCTGCCACAACGGCTCCATGGAGCTGTGGCAGAGCGCATCACTGAACGACAGGCTATACCACTACTACATCGACGTCATCACAAAGATGGCTGTGAGCCGGTTCAGGTGGCTCAACCTGCCGCCGTCATGCGACGAGCGATACCTCGAACTAACGCTGGTGCATCAGGGCTTGGCGTCAATCGCGTTTCCGAAGGCCATGCCCGGCACGTTCCTCACACTGCAATGCGCGCCGCTGGGAAAGCCCGACATGTACGACCGCGCGGTGAGGTGGAACGCAATCGGCACCAACGGCACGCGCTACATGTGCGACCGAAGGCAGGGCGTGGTGGCATACGACAACGAGACGCGCTACCCGCTCATGGACGGCATAGAGCTGTACGCGAACGAGCTTGCACACATCCGCATCACCAGGCGTGTCAACAGGATGCACCAGCAGATACCGTTCATCCTGACAGGCCCGCAGGAGCGCAGGCAGGACATGGTCAACCTGTTCAAGCAGGTGGCAGGCGGAGAGCCAGCCGTCATAGGAACCAGCGACCTGCAACAAATCGAGTACCAGGCGCTACAGACTGGCGTAACGTTCCTCGGCGAGGAACTGGCCGTGGACGAGCAGAACGTCTGGGGTCGCGTATACACGATGCTCGGAATCAAGAACTCCACCATGAAGCAGGAGCGCCAGACGGAGGACGAGATTCGTGCGCAGGAGAACCCGGCTTCGCTCATTGCCGCCAGCGCGCTCACGGAACGGCGCAAGGTGGCCGACGAACTCAATTCGAGATTCGGCGAGTACCTTGACGCACCAATCGAGGTCGTTTGGAGACAGGACAACGAGAGCGACAACTGGAACCTATCCCACAATATCCAGTCCATAGCGAAGGCGGCGAACCAATGATTGACAACATCGAGCCATACGAGCCGGAGCCGGACTACCACGCGGTCGTGACCATACAGCTCTGCGAGCTTGTGGAGGACGGCTTCTGCGACAGGCAGCTCACCGGATGGGAATGGCCGTCGTACAGCGTGGAGCAGGACACGCGGCTCAGGGAGAAGCTTGTCGACCACTACTGGTACCGCGAAATCTCGCTGGTTCCGCCCGGCATCTGGATGCACGAGTTCATCCGCCGCATGAGGGAGATAATGCCGAAGTACATCCCACTGTACAGGCTCATGTCGGAGTCACCGGAGCTGTATGGCGGAAGCTCGGAGTGGTACAAGGGACGCGACATATTCTCGGACTTCCCACAGACGCAGCTATCTGGTGAGAACGGTGACTACGCAAGCTCCGGCAACGACCGCGAGTTCCAGCGAATCAGGCAGGGAGACGTCATAGACACGGCAAAGCGGCTGACTGACTACAACGACGTCGACCTGATGATTGTGAACGACATGAGTCCGCTGTTCTCATGTCTCTTCACCGTGAACACAAACAGCTTCTAGGAGGTGGTTCCATTTGGACCAGCTATTTCTGCCGCCAATGACGGAATCCCAGTCATGGAGCATCATCATGGCGTGTCTCATGATGCTCGCGGACATTGCCGTTGGTTTCGTCGGCGCTGCTGTGAGACACGACATAAACTCGACAAAGATGCGGGAGGGAATCGGCCACAAGGTGATGGTGCTCGTACTCATTGCCGTGGCGTACCTGCTCGGCGTCGGTCTCGGACACGTGAGCGGAATCCAGACAGAGATTCCGTCCACCGAGGTGGTGTGCTGGTATGTAGTGGTGATGGAGCTTGCGTCAATCCTTGAGAACGTCTCGCTGGCTTGGCCCGAGTTCGCAGACACAAGGCTGTTCAGGTACTTCTCCACGTTCGCGGGAAGTGATGACGATGACAACATGCTGCAATGACGGAAAGAGAATGACGCCATACTCCGCGTTCGTGTCCACGACCCCGGCGCTGCCAGCGTTCTACTGGGACGTGTACAGCTCGGAGCAGCGAATCAAGGACATGTGCAAGGAGCTGTGCAAGCTTGTGGACTACGCCAACGAGCTTGGCGTGCATACCAACTTAAACAGCGACAAGATTGAATCGCTGTACGCGGAATTAGAGCAGTTCAAGGAGAGTGGGTTCTTCGACTATTATGCCGCACAGATTGAGCAATGGATACGCGACAACTTCAACGAGATTATGAAGCAGATTCTCAATCAGGGAATTTTCTTCGGTCTTACTGAGGACGGTTATTTCTGTGCGAATGTCGCATATCAGCTGACGTTTGTTCTTGACACTATTGCGAACTATAGTGACGAGAATTATGGGCGTCTAACCATTACATATTAAGGAGAACAACAATGGCAAACCCCTTCACGCCTGAACAGATTTCACAGATTCTTGAGGAGTTCTTTAAGGTCGTAGGCACGCGACAATACATCGGCGCTCGATATGTTCCCATCTTTGGGCGCAAGGGCGAAGAATCAATCGAGTGGGACAATTCCGCACCGTATGAGCCGCTTACCATTGTTCTCTATCAGGGCAACAGCTACACTTCGCGGCAGTACGTGCCTGTTGGTATGGAGATTACCAATCAGGAGTTCTGGGCGATTACTGGTAACTACAATGCACAGATTGAACAGTACCGCAAGGAGCTGCGGGATGTCTTGCCATACGACGAGACGCCGACCGAGGGCTCGACCAAGGGAGTAACCTCGGACGGCATCGAGAAGGCAATCACCAAGGCCGTCGCTGACGAGACCACTAGGGCCACGGATGCGGAGGAGACCAACGCAGACGCAATCGCGAACGAGGTAACTAGGGCCAAGGGCGCGGAGAAGGCCAACGCAGACGCAATCGCGAACGAGGTCACACGCGCGAAGGAAGCCGAGCAGGTCAACGCAACGGCAATCACCGCTGAGACAACGAGAGCGACCAACAAGGAGAATATTAACGCTAACAATATTGTCATCTTGAACGAAACCACCTATAGCCCCGTAATGGTTGTGATAGGAGACAGTTTTTCCGTAAATGGATATGCGACGGTCACTAAACCTTGGTGGCAGTATGTGGCAGACTCTCTGAGGTGCACCCCCAAGTGCTATGCTCGTGGTAGCGCAGGATTCACAATTGCCGGAAACTCATTCGGTGACCAGCTTGATACGGCAAACACCAGCATTAGTGACAAGCATTCCGTTAAATATGTCTTTGTGTATGGTGGCATCAACGACGTTAACAACAATGCAACCTATGACTCAATCAGTAATGCTGTTAGTGCTGTGGCAAGCAAGGCCAGAAGCTATTTTCCATATGCAAAAGTTTATATTTGCGGCTGCAACACCTGGCAAACGTACTCGGACATTTCCGTAAAGAATGTTTCCACCTACTATGCCACACGGGCAATCGTCGATACAGCTGGCCGTAACGGTTGCATAGGCGTACCTACGCTCTATTCGCTTATCTGGAATAGCAGTTATTTCCTGCAGAGCGGAACTGGTGCAGGGCATCCAAACGACGCAGGCCAGCGTAACATAGGCCAAAATATCCTTGCTAACTCTGGCTTTGGTGGATTGACCAACCAAGCCACGCAATATTACACCGAAGGCAATACCAACGATATATACAAGTATGCCACTATTACGTCCTATGGGGGTGGCAGTATTGTACTGGCTAAGTTTACTCTGCATAATCTAAGTGTGCTCAATAACAAAAGCTCCTATCTGGCCAAGCTACCAATTCAGGGAGCTTTCTTGGGTGAGCTTTCTGCTATTAGCTATAGCGGTGTAAGGTTCTTTATAAACCCCACTTTTACTGGTGGATACCTTAACTTCTACATACAGAAGCTGGATGACACATCAATCACCGATGGAACGGAAATTCCAGTTCTATTTGTAGGTGGGTTGTAATGCTTCACGGCATCGACATAAGCAACCACCAGAAGGGGCTGAATCTCACCGACACGAGCCTGCTCTACGTGATGAAGGCCACCGAGGGCACGTCGTTCGTCGACAGGTACTGCGACCCATGGGTGCAGTGGTGCATCACCAAAGGAGTGCCATTTGGGTTCTACCACTTCATGCGCAACAACGGCGGCGTTGCGGAGGCGGAGTTCTTCTACACGAACACGCGGAACTACTTCACGCATGGTGTGCCGATACTGGACTTCGAGGATTCGAGCCTTTCAACGGAGGACGGAGAAGCGTTCATCTGGCGCCTGCACGAGCTCACGAACGTCTGGCCGCTGCTGTACGTCAACAACGACTTCCTCAACAATCGAGGGTACTTCCGCAACAGCTGGGTCAAGTCCAAGTGCGGACTGTGGCTGGCAGGCTACCCGTCGCGTCGGACAGGATGGCCCAGCGACGCGACGTGTCCCTATCCACATGCTGGCTGGACGCTCGCAATGTGGCAGTTCACGAACGCGCTCGACTTTGGCGGAATGTCAGTAGATGGTGATGTTTTCTACGGAGACGAGGACGCATGGAACGCATATGCCATGGGAGACAACAGGAAGAAGACAGTAAGCGACATGGCTGAGATTCCAAGCGAGGATAACGCGGTCTACAGGCTGTACAACCAGAACGACGGCCAGCACATGCTCACGGCAAGCCACGAGGAAGCGGTCAAGTTGCAGAGTCTTGGCTGGACGTATGAGGGCATAGCGTTCTACGCGGCGAGGGTCTGATTCTCGGGACCAGAAATCGAATAGCGAATTTTTGAGAATGTTCCGTCCACGTGGAATCTCCGCGAGGGCGGAACTCTCGTTTTGCTGCTGAATTCCAGGAAAAATCGCGAGCCGATTCGAGAACCATTCCGCGCCAGCGCGCGCGTGTAGGGAGGAATGTAACGGCGTTATGTAACGATGGTTTGTGATTTTTTCCTGTTCATGATTTACAAGGTCAAGCCGTTGTGTTACGCGCGTGCATTGTACTACGTATGACGGTGCAAGAAATATGACAACGTTATTTTTCAATGGGAAAAGCAGGGCGATCTATTTATGTAGGAAATGTGAATTTCACCGCGCGTTGATTGTTATGCCGCGCGGCATAGCCGATTTAACGGTAAATTACTTAGTAGCAAGGTTGGCTACCGGAGTTTGGAGGAAGCAATGGCGCGTTTCAACTATCGCAGGGTTAGCGCTGAAGTACATGACTATTGCAGCATGGCGGACTGCAACACGTTCGACGAGCCGGGCATTGTGGCGGCGCTGAAGAAGATGGCATATGATAACAACTGCAACATCGACTCAATAGAGAACGTGGACCCCGGCGCATTTGAGTTTATCGTCATGATGCACGACACAGAGTACTATACGGACATCGACTAGCAGACTGTGAGGGGTTGAAATGGCAACCACAACGAACGCAAGCGAGAGTCGGACCCTAGACGAAATGGTAACTAGCTATATGAACGCAAGCGAAGCGGCCTACGAAACGCTAATGTTTCTCGTGGACGTGTGCGGCGCGGAAGATGTGCTCAATGAGTTCTTCGACTATATGGACACAGACAAACAAATCGAATTTGTGCACGACTTTATCAGATACAACGATGTTGATACGTCGGAACTGAGCGACGAAACGTTGCGCACTATCAATGAACACTACGAGCGGCATTGCTAGGGGAATGGAGAATAAAAATGTTCATACCGGATGATTGCAACGTAAAGCAGATTTTCAGAAACGACTTTGTGGATATGGTAAACAGGTTTGTAAATGGTACAGACTATTACACGTTCCAACTGTACGGTAACGCGCGTTCACAGGGTCCCAGTTGGTACAATCAATCTATTCAATGCGCCTGTTCTGCACGTGAATATCTGGCTTTTATAAACGCGCTAGATAAGCAAATTGAGCGCGAAAACATCTGCATTGTCTATGGCGGCACATGTGACAATGATTGCGTTTGGATTGTTTGCGCAGAGTAGAATAGAGACGGTAACAATGACTAAACCACGGCATACGTTCTATGAGACGTTGGATAGCAAGGGTAGGCGGTGCATAAGGCTTGACAAACGCAACGGACGCATTCTCGCAAGGTGGCGCGACGATATGCCGGGCCAGCGGCGCGGATACTACCAATGGGCGCGCGAGAAGAACGCGGTGTTTGCGGGGTACGGCGATATGTGCTTCGACGCGATACGCAGCGCACTGTATGCGTATGGTTTGAGCGACTTTGACCCGTTCACTATGTGCCCAGAGGCTATGGAATACACGGCGGTTTTCATACCGCTTGATGAAACGGAACAAGCATCGTTTGGTGAGACCTACGCAGACTGGCCGTTGTCATTTTAGCGAGATTGAGGGGTAAATCATGAGTGGCTTCTGCACATCCGAACGCGCGTTTGGTGACTACCTTACACGTGATGACGTCAAGCACCTGCTAGAGAAATATAGGGCTCTGCATATGAATCGGTTCCACTACTCAAATGCCGCCACGTATAAAGACGCAACCGATTTTACGGACTTTTACTCATACTACACGCGCATATGCACCGTTTATTTACCTAAACATTCAAACACCGTTAATATAGCGTTCTATCCGTTCATTTACGATACTGAAAACTACAGAAATTCCCCGACAACCAACAAACAAATGAATAAATTTCTCAATGAATTCATAAACGCAGATATTAGCGTTTTTGAGGTTAGGCGCGTTTACAAAAGCTTGACCATGGATGCCACCACGCCAACGCTCAAGACCTACGATGGGCGAGATATAAACATTGTTTTCTCTACCATGCAATACTACATAAGCGCGACCGACAAGGTAACGAGTCATTTGTCGAAGTACACGCAAGCGGTGCATTGCCATATCGATAACGGTTTCTATATCCCTAGTTATGAGGTGAGCGAATAAATGGAATATAACCCCGATACTATGCAAGCACTACACATTCTGCTACTGATAGCTTGTGGCGGCTTCTACGGCGCCGCACGCGGTCAAGCCAGACGCAACGCGCGACGGTACCGCGACGAGCAACGAGAGCTATTGAAATGGCAACGAGAGCTAGAACAAAAAAGTAGTGACCTAAGGCGCAAGTAGTAGTATCATTGATTGTAAGGTTGAGGGATAGGTCCTCACCACGTCACGGATTGGAGATTTTCAATCATGCGTATCACCAACGGCATTTCCTGCAAAGTCAATCACTACAGCGTTATGGCAACGGCGATTGTTGACGGCGAGGTCAAGTCTTACACGTTCGATACCGACGCGCGCGACGCCCGCGCGGCCAAAAAGTCGGTCGCCGACGCACTTGGCATTCCGGCTAGCAAGGTTCTGGTAGATTTCAAGCTTGAGAAAAAGAACTTTGTTATCAATACCGACTACGAAACGCTTGTTCGTATCTTGACTGATAACGGCGTTTCT
>Ga0256404_1006963_pt1 | contig 18235 bp, 15 predicted proteins | sample RumenRJG_01DNA_FD_185990 | JGI IMG/M metagenome (GOLD analysis project Ga0256404, IMG submission 185990) | Bovine rumen microbial communities from Lethbridge, Alberta, Canada - RJG_01 | ecosystem: Host-associated > Mammals > Digestive system > Stomach > Rumen | place: Canada: Alberta | collected...
GCAAGGAGTTGTCGAAGGAGCAGCAAGAGATTCGGAGCGAGATCATGGCGCGCCTGTTCGAGGGCTACCTGTACGACGGCAAGACGTTCAGCCCGCAGCTGAAGACCATCTTCGCCAAGATCGCCCAGTGGATGCGGCGCGTCTATCGCGGCATGGAGACCCACGGGGTCATCCTGACCGACGACATCATCCGCGCCTACGACGACCTGCTGACCAGGAAGGACAGCGGGGTGGCGAGGGCGGAAAGAAGCGTGATGACACTGGCGCAAAGACAAGAGAGAGAACAGTCCGACTTCAAGTCTTTTGCAAAATGGCTGACGGAAGCTGACGTGAAGACGTTGGCTAGTTCGAGAACTTATAGAACAGTTTATGATAGAGTTCCGGATATCCTCGGAAAATGTTTTCCCGGAATGGAAAATCTTCCATTAAAAATTAAAGAGTCTGTCGTCCCTCATTCTTTGAGGCGTCATCCTGGCATGACAATTGATATTATGTTGGAAGCATTGGGAGCGGTCACTGAGCCTTTGGCTATAGGGCAGTCAAGGACTGTTCCAAATGCATCCGTTGTTTTGACTAACGTTTATGATCGAAACGGGGCTCATGTAATTGTTCCAATCCATTTGGTCCAAGAAGAAGACGAGGGACTTTGTATAGTTGCTTCCGTTTACGGGAAAGACCATAAATTCAAAGAATGGGCAGAAAGCACTAATTGGGTTTATATGAAACAAGGCACCAACATCCCCGATGTCACAGGGTCCAATTCCCTCGGTCGGGGAGGCAGTGCCTCTATACCTAATATCGCATCGAACTCCGAATCCGTCAAGCCCGACGTGCTCGCGCAGGCGGCCTACCACGGCTCCGCCTATCTCTTCGACAAGTTCAGGACCGACAAGGTGAACAGCGGGGAAGGTTCCCAATACTTTGGCTGGGGCCTGTATTTCACCCAGTCGAAGCAGATCGCGGCCGAATACGCCCAGAGGCAGGGAGACCTGAAGTTCAAGGACGGCGGGAGAGTCGCCGAGCTTCCGGACCTTCTCTCCGTGATGGGGGGATCGGAATCCTTGAAGAAGTTCGAAGACACGGTAGACCGCATCTCCGGAAAGCCCGGCAGATGGAAGGAAGTGCTCGACAACTTCTGCGTGGGGATCGGTGCTTCCGACAACGACATCTTCCAAGCCATCGACTACGCATCATTCGAAACCAGGCCGGAGGGCAACACGTTCAAGGAGATGATGGCGTCCAGGTCTTCCGGGCTGACCGGCAAGGAGAATGCGGTCAAGGCCGCGCTGGAGGATTTCCTCAATACCGAGGAAGGGCTGAGGTTCTACGACCTCTCCCACACGTGGGGCCAGCGTCCCCATTACGTCTATTCGGTCGAGCTTCCTGACGGCAAGTACCTGGACTGGAATGCTCCGATGCCGGAGGAAGACAGGCAGCTGATCCGGTCCCGCTTCCTGCAGGAGCCGGGGGAGAGCCTTCCGGACGAAATCGAGGGCGATCCCGAGCTGGACCGTCCGGACAACAAGTTCAAGACGGGCAGGGACTTCTACAGAGGGCTCCGCGAGATGCCCTATTTCCGGGGCGAACCCCGTGACATCTCCGGATTCCTGCACCGGCTCGGCTATGCGGGAATCGTGTATGATGCCGGAAGCATCCAGGGAGGCGGGAACGGGGCGCGGAACCTTGTCGTCTTCGACGAGAACGACATCCGGATCACGGGCAAGACCCTCTTCCAGCGGGTCACCGCCGAGCAGGTGCAGAAGGCCAGCACCCGGGATATGGAGCGGATCGAGAAGGATGCCAGGGAAGCCCTGATCAGGACGGCCGGCGGCGGGACCCGGCTGATGGACATCGCCCGCGAGTGCCAGAGTTTCGAGGAGTTCAGGGACAAGGTGTCCGACGAGTTCGTGCGCGGACAGGAGCGCATCCCCCGCATGTCCGTCGACGATTTCGCGAGGATCAGCTGGGACTATGCGCGCATGCTCGGCTCCGAAGGGGACGACCTGTACGGAGACCACGAGCTTGCCGTCATGGCCAGGGAAGCCGCAAATGCCGAAGATCTCAAGACGTGGGTCGAGCAGAACAGGCCCGACATCGTCCAGCTGATGAGGTCCGGCACCGAGACGTCCCTCGAGACCTGGCTGCGGGCGTTGTACCACGATGCCAACGGCACCGACGGCGAGGCCGTGCAGGAAGCTACTAACGTTGCATCCATCCTTGACGAGGAGAGGCGCAGGGAGAAGAGCCTGGACAACCGGTTCAAGGAGCTGGTCGGCACCGACGACGGGCTCGACCAGGTCATCTCCGCGTTCTCCTCCGACGACACGCAGCTGCCTCCGGAGGCGAGGATCGTTGTCGATGCGGCAAACTGGTGACCAATCCGGTGGACTTCGGGGAATTCCGCATCGGCCCGGAACGCTGGCAGGTGCTGGTCGGCCTCGGGGGCGGCATGGACGCCGGGTTGTCGGTCAGCGCTGGCTTCATGTGGACCAGCGGGGACATCGGGGGAGGGAGGAGAAAGAAATAGACGGGGTGGTCTCCCGCCTGTTTTGTCCACGGAATTTAGACAAAAACTAGAAATACCTAGAAAGTGCAAGAAACAAAAATACAGAAAAAGTCTGCAACTTGTTGTTATAAAACAGATTGCAGACCAAAATGAGATATATTTGGAAATCATTGGCAAAAGCGAGAAAAGTTGGCTTTTCAGACTTCCATGATCTCTTTTTCCTTTGCTGCCGCGATCTGGTCGACCTTTTCCGTGTAGGTGTCGGTCAGCTTCTGGATCTTGGCCTCGAGATTCTTCTGCTCGTCCTCGCTGATCTCACCGGCTTTCTGGGCCTTCTTCAGCTCGTCCATGCCGTCGCGGCGGATATTGCGCACGGAAATCTTCGCCTGCTCGGCGGTATTCTTCGCGCTCTTCGCCAGCTGCTTGCGGCGCTCCTCGGTGAGGGGAGGGAAGGTCAGGCGGATCAGTTTGCCGTCGTTGTTCGGTGGCAGACCGAGGTCGCTGGACAGGATCGCCTTCTCAAGGGCGGGGAGGACGGACTTGTCCCAGGGCTGGATGACAATGGTACGTGCCTCGGGAATGCTGATGGTGCCGACCTGGTTGATCGGAGTCGGCGTGCCGTAGTAGTCCACGCGGATCTTGTCCAGGACGCTCGCGGAGGCGCGTCCCGTGCGCAGGCCGTCATAGTCTGCCTTCAGGGTCTCGCAGGTCTTCTGCATCCTTGCTTCACAGTTTGTCAAAACATCAGACATGTTGCTTGCTTCCTTTTTTTGAGAAGAAAGGCCGGACTTGCGGTCCGGCCCTTCTGGTGTTATTTGGTTCCGGCGACGAAGAACTTGTAGTCGACGATCGAGAGCTTGCAGCCATTCTCCTTGGAGACGGCGGCCATCTTCTTCTCGACGCTCATGGTCTCGTCCTTGACGAAGTTCTGGCTCAGCAGGCAGATCTCGCCGAGGTGCTTGTTCAGCTTGCCGCGGACGATGCCTTCCTTGACCTTCTCCGGCTTGTCCATGTCCTTGACCTGGGCGCGGAAGATCTCCAGCTGCTCGTTGACGTACTGCTCCGGGACGTCCTTCATGGAAAGGTGGCTCGGGGTGAACGCCGCGACATGCAGGGCGACGTCGTTGGTGAACTCCTTCACGGCATCCTTCTGGAAAGCCTCGGCGTTGTCCGCCTGGAAGACGACCACGACACCCATGGCGCCATCACCGTGGATGTAGGTGGCGGCGTACTGGCTGTCGGCGAGCGCCTTGTAGTAGACGTTGCGGACGGCCATGTTTTCCTTGATGATGGCGATGGCCTCGTTGACCTTGGCGGTCAGCGCGTCGTTGGGCTCGGTGTAGGCGTTGGCCAGCACCATGTCGCACAACTCGTTCCCGAGGGCGGCGAACTTCTCGTTGGAAGAGACGAAGTCGGTCTCGCAGGAGACGGAAACCATGGCGACGGCCTTGCCGTTCTGCTTGATCGAGATCCTGCCATTCTCTGTGGGGCGGTCCTGGCGCTTGGCCACGGCTGCCTTGCCCATCTCCTTCAGGATCTTGTCAGCCTCGGCGAAATCGCCGTTGGCCTTCACAAGGGCGTTTTTGCAGTCCATCATGCCTGCTCCGGTAGCCTCGCGGAGCTGCTTCACCATCTGTGCGGTAATAGTTGCCATAACTCACTCCTTGTCGTACAGCTTGTCATCATCGACGTCGGCTTCCTTGGAAGCGGCGTCATCCTCGGTCTTCTCTTCCTCGGGCTCGAACTTGGAAAGGTCGGTCGCGTTGGTGCTGTCGTAGACCGTGTCGGCCTCTTCCTTGGTGTCAGCGGCCGGAACGGCTTCGGTATCCTCGTCGTCGAGGCTCTCGACAATCTGGATGCCCTGCTCGTTGTCGGCGTCGATGACGGCGTTGGCGATGATCTCGACGAACAGGCTGATGGCGCGGATGGCGTCATCGTTGCCGGGAATCGGGTAGGTGATGTCGGTCGGGTCGCAGTTGGTATCGACCACCGCGATGGTGGGGATGCCGAGTCTCTTGGCCTCGCCGACGGCGATCGCCTCCTTCTTGGTATCGATGATGAACAGGGCGCCCGGAAGCTCTTTCATGTCCTTGATGCCGGCGAAGTTCTTGTTCAGCTTTTCCTTCTGCTTGGTCAGCAGGGCGGCTTCCTTCTTGGTCAGGGAATCGAAGGTGCCGTCGATCTCCATCTTCTCGATCTTCTTCAGGGTAGCGATGGATTTCTTGATGGTGGCGAAGTTGGTGAGCATGCCGCCGAGCCAGCGGTTGTTCACGTATGGCATGCCGCAGCGCTGCGCCTGCTCGGCGATGGTCTGCTGCGCCTGCTTCTTGGTTCCGACGAACAGGATCTGCTTGCCGGACTTGACGACCTGGCGGATCGCGTCATAGGCGGTAACGAGACATGCAGACGTCTTCTGCAGATCGATGATATGGATGCCGTTCCTCTGGCTGTAGATGTACTTGGCCATTCTCGGATCCCAACGTTTGGTCTGGTGACCAAAGTGCACGCCCGACTCAAGCAGGCTCTTCATGGTAACTACGGACATACTGCCCTCCTGTTCGACGACACGAAGCTGTATCGCCACCCTTCATCTCTTACTCATCCCCGCAGGGACGGAAATTTTGCGCTGCTAACGAGCGCAATCGGCCCCTATTATGGCGAAAATCTTTTCCTGTGGCAAGCCCAGCATCGTGGCTTCGCTTCCCTCGGTGCTTTCCACCAGCGACTTTCCCTTCCATTGGATGCGGTAGGCCCCGGCGGCGCCCTCCCATTCTCCGGTTGCGAGGTACGCATCGATGTCTTTGTCAGACAATGCCTTGAACCGGACATGGGCGATGTCGCTGCCGTGGTAGACGCGGCCCTGCCAGAAGAAGGCGTAGCCACAGGCGATGACCTGCTCGCGGCCGGAGAAGCGGCGGAGCATCGCCCTGGCCTCCCCGATGCTGTGGGCCTTTCCGATCAGCTCGCCCTCGAAGACGATCATCGTGTCGCAGCAGATGACCGGAAGGGAAGGGCGGGGATGCTCCTTGAGGAACCGGTCCATCTTCTGCATGGCCAGGTCCTCGACATGTCCGAGCGGGTCCTTCTTGTCCGAGTGCTCGTCGATCCCTGTCGGCATGACGTGCACCTTGATGCCCTCGTTTTCCAGAAGCCACTTGCGTGCGACGCTCTGGCTGGCCAGGATCACCTCCGGCATCATCTCCCTATACGAAGCCATTTCCTTTCTTCAGCTCCTCGAGCTCCTCGCTCTTGGCGAACCATGCCTCTTCGCTCGCGGCCTTGGCCGCCTCCTTGGCCTCTTTCTCCGCCATCACCTTCCCGATCTTCCCCGGGTCGCTGTAGACGGCCGGCTCGTCCATCTGCTTCGTGAGCAGGAGAATCTCCTGCCCGAGCTTTTCCTGCTCGGCAAGCAGCCTGTCGCACTCCCGGGCGAGGGCCTGGATCCGGTTGCGGAGCTTGTTCCTCTCCTGGTAGCCGATACTGCCCGCCGACGGGGCGGCCGCCTTGTCCTGTCCTGCCTGTGCGGACTCCTCGTACTTCTCCTTCTCGTCGAGCTTGTACATGAAGTAGTCCCAGTCGCCGTCGAAGATGACAGGCTGCTCGTCCTTGGACAGGTACATGATCCGCTTGCTGATGCCCCGTAGGAAATAGGAGTCATGGCTGACGCAGACCAAGGTTCCGTCATACCGCTTGAGCGCCTCGAGCAGCATCTGCTTGGCGTTGATGTCCAGATGGTTGGTGGGCTCGTCAAGCACCAGGAGGTTGACCGGATGGAGCAGGATCTTCAGCAGGGCCAGACGGCTGCGCTCTCCTCCGGAGAGGACGGAGACCTGCTTGAAGACGTCGTCCCCTTGGAAAAGGAACGAGCCCAGGTAGGTCCGCAGTCTCGGCAGGTCGTCGGTGGTGGCCACGCTCGCCAGTTCATCCAGGACCGTGTTCCTCGGATTGAGGCTCGTCTCCGTCTCTTGGGCGAAATAGCCCACCGTCACCCCTGCCCCGAGGATGATGGAGCCGCTGTAGTCCCTGTCCTGGCCGACGAGCATGCGCAGCAACGTCGACTTGCCGGCGCCGTTGCGTCCGGTGATGGCGAGGCGGTCCCCCTTCTGGACCTGGAAGGAGAGGTCGTGGAAGATCTCGTGCTCGCCAAAGGCCTTGCGCAGATGGTCGACCTTGACCACGTCGTTGCCGCTGTGTGGCGCGGGAGGGAAGGTGAAGACCAGCTTCTTCAGATGGTCGGGAACCACCACCGGCTCCAGCCTCTCCATCTGCTTGATCCTGCTTTGGACCGCCTTGCTCTTGGTCGCCTTGTAGCGGAAACGCTCGATGAACTGCTCGTTCTTGGCAATGGTCTCCTGCTGGCTCTTGTAGGCGGCCTCGAGCTGGGCGATTTCCTGTTCCCTCTGCTGCTGGTACTGGGTGTAGTTGCCGCTGTATCGCTTCAGCTTTCCCTGGAAAAGCTCGTAGACTTCGGTGACCACCTGGTCAAGGAAGCCTTGGTCGTGGCTGACGACCATCACCCCTCCCTTGTAGGAGGCGAGGAAGTTCTTCAGCCAGGTGAGCGCGTCGATGTCCAGGTAGTTGGTCGGCTCGTCGAGGAACATGATCGTCGCGTTGGCCACCAGCGTCCGCGCCAGGGCGATGCGCATCTGCCATCCGCCGGAGAACTCCCCGCACTGGCGGCCGTAGTCGGCCTCGTCGAAGCCGAGGCCCTTGAGCACCTGGTAGATCTTCTGCTTGCGGGAGTAGTAGCCGCTGGAAAGCAGCTCTTCCTCCAGCTCCTGCATCTGGTTGGCCAACCCGGCGCTCTTTTCCCCCTCGGTCAGATGGGCGAGGCGGTTTCCAATCTTCTCCTTCTCGTCCAGCAACGACCGGAAGCGCGCGTATCCTTTCTCCACCTCGTCATAGACCGTCCCCTCGGGCATGACGATCTCGCTCTGGGGGAGGTAGACGGTGGTAAGCCCCTTGGTCCTCGACATGTCCAGATGGTCTGGCTGGATGATGCCGCACAGGGCTTTCAGCAAAGTGGACTTCCCCGAGCCGTTTGAGCCGCAAAGCGCGGCCCGGCTCTGGTCGGTCAGGATGAACGAGACGCCGTCCAGGATGTCACGGTCGCCAAAGGCGAGCCGCAGATCCTGCACCTGAAGGGTAGCCATGGAAAGAAACTCCTTTCGTAACTGGAATACGCTCCCCACTATATCGGCTTTCCTTCCCGGTTTTCAATCGACACTCCTCATGGAAATCCTTGTTGCATAGGGTTTTCAAGGCAAAAACATCCTTTCCGTTCGAAAAGAATTTCCTATAAGTTGTTGATAATGAAGAATATATGTGGTAATGTCCTACCCTTGGAGGGTACTGGAAATAGTCCCTTTTTTTCTGTATGATTATACACCAACTGCATATTCGGAGGTTCTGATGCTTTGTCTGACGCTTACAGAGGACACCATTCAAGATGATTTGGACTGCATCCGGCGCAACAGCGCCTATGTGGACCTGGTGGAACTACGGCTCGACACCCTGAAGGACGCCGAGATCGCGAAGGCAAAGGATGTTCCCCATCTGACCGACAAGCCGGTGATTCTCACCTATCGCCGCAAAAGCGACGGGGGCAAGGCGCAGGTCTCCGAGAAGGAACGGCTGGAGAAGCTCTGCGAGATCGCCCAAGGCGACTTCGCCTACGTCGATATCGAGGGGGACGTGAAGAAAAGCGAGTTGCGTTACGAGAAGGACGGGCAGAAGTTCGACCTGGAAACCTCGCTCCGGGAACGCGGAGTGCGGATCATCCGCTCCTATCATGACTTTGCCGGACTACCCGCCGACCTGTTCGGCAGGGTCACCAAGCTGGCCAGCAAAGGCGACATCGCCAAGGTGGCGGTCACCCCCCATTCGATCATGGATGTCATCACCCTCTTCCGCATCCAGGAGGAGGTGAAGGACGTCAAGGAGAAGATCGTCATCGGCATGGGGCCGTGGGGCGTCTGCACCCGGATCCTCTACAAGAAGCTAGGCTCCCTGCTTTCCTTCGTCACCGAGGGAAGCGGCAGCGGCATCGGGCAGCTGGACGCCAGGACGATGAAGGAACTCTACCGGGCCGACCAGGTCGACGAGCGGACCGCCGTCTACGGCGTCATCGGCAACCCGGTGCACCATTCCTCCAGCCCGATGATCCAGAACCTCGGCTTCCACGCGATCCATTTCAACGCCATCTATGTCCCGTTCTTGGTCGACAACGTGCGCTCCTTCTTCAAGCTGGCGGAGATGGTCCACATCCATGGCTTTTCCGTCACGATTCCCTTCAAGCGTGACGTGCTGCCCTATCTAGGCAAGATCAGCCGCGAGACCAAGCAGATCGGCGCCTGCAATACCGTCGTCCACATCAACAACATGTGGAAAGGACTGAACACCGATTACTATGGCTTCCTGCAACCCCTCTCGCCCATGCTGGACAAGGGCCAGATCAAGCGCGCCCTGGTCATCGGGGCCGGCGGGGCGGCGCAGGCGGTCAGTTTCGCTCTCCGCAACCACGACGTGAAGGTGACGATCGTCAACCGCACCATCGAGCATGCGGAGCAGCTCTCCCGCCTGACGATGAGCGGCTATGACTCGCTGGACCATATCAACCAGTACAGCGGCAAGGTGGACTTGGTGGTGCAGACCACAAGCGTCGGCATGGTTCCCAACGAGGGCGAGGACGCTTCCCATGGCTTCAAGTTCACGGGAAGCGAGATCGCCTTCGACTTGGTCTACAAGCCCCGCGAGACGGTCTTCCTCAGCCGCGCCAAGCAAGCCGGCTGCCGGACTGTCGGCGGAGCGCAGATGCTCTTGGAGCAGGGGAAGCTCCAGTTCGAGTCTTTCACCGGCTACCACTATCCTCCAAAGGTCTACCCGGAAATCTGAAGACGCCTAGAAGAGCGGCCAGTGACGGACTGCCAGCCCGAAGATGGTCCTGACCCTCAGGTTCCGGATCTCGCCCGAGGGTTGGATTTCGGCTCTCAAGAGCGTCTCTCCGTCGCTTGTCTTGTCCAGCTCGAGCGGCTTTGCCAGCAGCGTCTCCCCGCCAGTCTCCACCTCGAGGTACAGTCCCGGGCCGTCCTTCAGGTGCTGTTTGATCAGTGTCACCTTCGCCTGGTATTCGAACCCGTTCGCGGAGCCCACCACCAGCGAGCTGTCCAGAGCCTCCGCGTCGGCCCCCACCGGCGGCTGGAGCCTGAGCCCGGTATCCGGCTCCTTCCAATCGACGAGGGGAAGGGGGGGATGTCTGGGGGGAGGAGGGACATAGGGCTCGCCCTGCAGGCGGGGCAGGAACCCCAGCGCCTGCTTCAGGGCATGGCTCCATGACGGCCAGGAGTCTCCCTGCATCACGTACAACCCCTTGGCGGGGCGCCGGAGCACCGCTTCACGTACCTGCGGGACGGCCTCTACCAGACGGCTGGTCCGTTCGTCTGCCTCCAGGAGGATCGCGTGGGTCAGGTGGACCGCCTGGTATTGCTCGCCCATCAGCCGGATCGAGCGCTCGAGCTGCTCCATCGGATAGCCGAAGGTGTTTGCCCTGAGATAGTGGAGGATCGCGTCGACCGAGATTCCCCCATCCAAAGCCCTGGCCAGGCTTTCCCTGCCGATCAGATACCGTGCGGTCTGTTCCTCGCTCTCCAGTGTCGCGAAACGCCAGAGCAGGTCCCCTTGGGGGGCCGAGCCCTCGTAGGTGACACTCTGGTCGCTGTCGACCAGCAGCATCCGCCTCTGGCTGCGTGGCGTGGGAAGACCCCAGCGGCGCAGCAGGTTCCAGACCCCGCGGGTCGGTTTGATTCCCAAAAGCCGGAGCATGATTCTCAGGCTGGTCGCGTCGACGCTCCGCTGCACCTCCATGATGCGCAGGAACCGGCCCCACAGGAGGCGCGAGGCGCCTCCGGCCAGCTCAAGGCAGATGGCCAGCGCCTTCCGCGGGCCGAGGGAGGCCAGTTCCTCGAAACGGGCATGGTCAACCCCACCGGCAGGGGAAAGGATGGCAAGTCGCTCCAGGACCCCCTGCAGCTCGGGAAGCAACTCCTTCCAGCGCGCCTCGCCACAGGCGGGTAGCGGACATCGCGACGGCAGGGTCCCGGTCTGGTCGGCGATGGAGAGGAGGCCCCTGATCATCTCGGTGTCAAGGCAGAAACCGTCGGGGGCAAGCGTCTCGCCGGGGACGAAGAGGGTGGACAGGGCGGTGCGGTCGACCAACTCCTGCTTCCGTAGCGGGTTGAGCACCAGACGGCCGGCGTCGACCAGCACGAACAGCCGCATCTCCAGATGGGAAAGGGCTGCGACCAGCTTCTGGTGGGGCTGCCAGCTTTCCAACGCGGCGACCAGCGCGAGGCTCGTGGTGGCAGGGAAGAGATGGATGGCCGTCAGCATGCCGCACTCGATGGGTGAGAGGGAGATGGGTTCCGTCCTCGCGCGCTCGGCAAGCAGCCGCAGCGTCTCGGAACGCGAGCGGACACGGCTGTTCGCCAGCAACGCGAGCGAGGCGTCGTCATATCCATCCAGAATCTGTACCAACGGTTCGTTCACGAACTCCCCCATATCTCGATATCGTAGGTATATCCTTGCTCGGCAAGGAATTTTTGCCTGTTTTGCGAGAAATCCTCTTCGCTGGTGTAACGCGAGACCAACGTGTAGAAGTGGCTGTTCTGCCGTTTGGGCCTGAGGATGCGGCCCAGCCGTTGCGCTTCCTCGCTGCGGCTTCCGAAGGTGCCGGAGACCTGGATGGCCACCGATGCGTCGGGAAGGTCGATGGCGAAGTTGGCCACCTTGCTGACAATCAGCACATGGATGGCCCCGCTACGGAACTGCTGGTAAAGCTCTTCCCGTCTCGCGTTGGCGGTGCGTCCGGTGATGATGGGAAAACCGGTGAGCCTGCCGATCTCCTCAAGCTGGTCGAGATACTGGCCGATGACCAGGATATAGTCCCCCTCATGCTGGGCGATCAGCTGCCTGACCACCTCGTACTTGGCGGGGTTCTCGCTGGCGATGCGGTACTTCTCGCGTTTGTCGGCGATGGCGTAGGGCACCTCCTGGTCCACGGGAAGGGGGATGCGGATCTCGTGGCAGAAGGCCTGCGCGATGAAGCCGCCGGAAGCCAGCACGTCCCAGGGAGCGTCGTAGCGCTTCGGCCCCACAAGGCTGAAGACCTCCTCCTGCCTGCCGTCCTCGCGTACCAGGGTGGCCGTCAGGCCGACCCGGTGGACCGCCTGCAACGCCGCCGTGACCTTGAAGACCGGGGCGGGAAGCATGTGCACCTCGTCGTAGATCACCAGGCCCCAGTTTCCCGAGGCGAGCAAGTCCAGATGGGTGAACGGGTCGCCACGGTCTGCGCGCCAGGTGAGCACCTGGTAGGTGGATACGGTCACCGGCTTGATTTCCTTCTTTTCCCCCGTGTACTCGCCTACCAGCGCGGGGTCTATCGCCATTTTCTCCGAAATCTCCCGCATCCACTGGTGCACCGCCGCGATATTGGTGGTCAGGACAAGGGTCCGGGTCTTCAGGCTTGCCATGATCTGCATGCCGACGATGGTCTTGCCGCTGCCACAGGGCAGGACGAGCACCCCGAAACCGCTTCCGCTTCTGCCGTCACCCAGCAGGGCGCGGCTCGCCTCGAGCTGGTAGGGACGCAGATGGAACGAACCGCTTTCCCTGATCGCCATCTCCACCGGTTCGCCCTTGAGCAAGGGTATCCGGTCGTCGACCGGATAGCCCAGCTTGGTCATCAGCAGCTTGATCTCTCCCCGGTTGTACTTCTCCAGCAGGAAGGAGCCGTCCTCCTGCTGGGTGAGGATCCGCATGGTCTCGCGGTGGTGGAGCACCGCAGCCCTGATGACCGGGTCGGTGACGGTAAGGCGGATGGCGCCATCGGCCTCGGTCAGGAACGCCTTGCCCCATCGGCCGGCGATGTCGCCCACGGTGAAGGCGACCGAGTCGGGGACCGGGAAGCGGGACCATGCCTCCAGCATGTCCAGGATTTCCTTGGCGCTCATGCCCATGCTGACGGCGTTCCACAGGCTGATGGAATCGATCCGGTAGGTGTGCACGTGCTCGGGGCTCTTGACCAGCGTGGCGAAGCGGATCAGGTCGGCACGGCACTTCTCCGCGTCGGGGTTGTGGACGTCCAGAAGGAGCGTACGGTCGCTCTGGACGATCAGCGGGCCCTGGGGATTCATGCGTGCCTTCCAAACTGGGCGTAGTAGGCGTCCAGCACCGTGATTGCCGCCATCGCCTCGACCACCACCACCGCCCGTGGACAGACGCAGGGGTCGTGGCGTCCCTTGACCACCAGCGTGGTCTCTTTCCCGTCCTGGGTGACGGTCCTCTGCTGCCGGCTGATCGACGGGGTAGGCTTGAACGCGACGCGGAAGACGATGTCGCAGCCGGTGGAGATGCCGCCGAGGATGCCGCCGGCATGGTTGCTCAGAAAGCCGCCAGCGTCCATGGCGTCGTTGTCCTGGCTGCCGTAAAGCCCGGCCGCGGCGAAACCGTCGCCGAACTCGACCCCGCGCGTGGCGTTGATCGAGAGCATGGCCTGCCCGAGCTTCGCCTCAAGCTTGTCGAACTGGGGGTCTCCGAGTCCGGCGGGACAGCCTTGGACGACACATTCGACCACGCCACCGACCGAGTCGCCCATGCCTCGCGCCTGCTCGATCGCTTCCTGCATCTTTCCGGCCGCCATGGAGTCGGGGCAGGAGAGCAGGTTCGTCCGGGCGATGCTCCAATCCCGTTCCGATGCCTTTACCGCTCCCACCTGGACGGTACCTGCCTTGACGGTGATGCCGCGCTTTGCGAGCAACTGCCGCGCCAGCGCTCCGGCAGCCACCCTGGCGGCCGTCTCGCGGGCAGAGGCGCGCCCGCCCCCGCGCCAGTCGCGGATTCCGTATTTCATCTGATAGGTATAGTCGGCGTGGCCTGGACGGTAGAGCCCTTTCAGCTCGTCATAGGCGCTGGAAATCTGGTTGGTGTTCCAAACCAGCATGCAGATCGGGGTTCCTGTGGTCTTGCCTTGGAAGACCCCGCTCAGGATCTGGACCGTGTCGGCCTCGTCGCGGGGAGTGCCGAGCTTGTTGCCGCCCGGCCTCCTGCGGTCCATGTCGGCCTGAAGCGCCTCCAGGTCGATGGGAAAGCCTGCTTCCACCCCGTCGATGACGACTCCGATCGCCGCGCCATGGGACTCCCCGAAGGTGGTGATGGAAAACTCAGTGCCGAATGTGTTGTGCCCCATTCCTTGCCCCCTGCAGTATCTTTTCCAGATACCGGACCGAGTCTTCTACGTCCGGTGTATCCGGTAAGTGTACCACAAGGGAGCAAAGCTTGCCATAGAGTGCGTCACGGCGAAGGTAGAGGGTATGGAAACTTTCCCGTGGGCGAGTGGCGTCGAGGAACGGGGGGATTCCGTCACGGACGACCCTGCCATAGAGCGTCTCTTCGGGAACCGAGAGGTAGACGGTCAGCCCCTTCTGGCTGATGGCCTCCATCAAGGGGGCGTTGTCGCACGCCCCGCCGCCCATGCTGACGATGGTCTGCGGGTGGGGGGAGGAAAGGAACCCCCCGACCGCCTTGACCTCCTTGTTTTGGAATGCCCCCGCACCCTCGCGGCGGTAGAAGGAGCGTATCGTGTCTCCCGGGGGAAGCAGCGCCTTGACAAGGTTGTCGGCGTCCCGCCACGAGAGGCCGACGCGTCTGGAGACCAGCCGCCCCAACGTGCTCTTTCCCGAGTGCTTGATGCCGCAGAAGAAAATATCCGTATGTACCATACTCAGAATTGGTCGAACAGGTCGGTCCACTCCGACGTGTAGACGTCCCGCCGGAACTCTTTCGCGGACCCTTGCGCGAGCACCTTCAGCTTCCTCAGGCGGCGCTGCCGTGCGATTGCCTGGCTCTTGAGCAGGAACTGGCTCTCGGCCAGGTCCTTCCGTACCCTCAGGCGGTAGTTGGAGGCGTGGGTCGTCTTCTTCAGCGCGTAATGGAAAATGACGATGATGGCGTACCAGAGGATGGAAATGAGCGTGTTGACCAACCCCCCGGCATACAGGGCGATGGTCGCCAGACGGGAGCCGGCATACATGACCGAACCGTTCTGCAGGAACAAAAGGAACGAGAGAAGGAACGGCATGATCCAGTATTTGCCTTCCCGGGAAAGAAGAAACCTGAGACAAGCCGCCATTGCCACGAAATTCAGCAACAGGCAGAACAGTGGCAGAATATATTGTTCCATAGTTGTGCCCATGGTATCATACGAACATGCGACTATGCAATGAAATACCCGATTCCGAGCTGAAAAAGCGGCAGCATCCGCGCCAGAACGACGTGCGCGGGGACTACTATCGAGACACGACGGCGATCATCCATAGCTCGCCTTTCCGGCGCCTGAAACACAAGACGCAGGTCTTCTTCGCCCCGAGCAACGACCACATCTGCACCCGCATGGAGCACTGCCTGCATGTCGCCTCGATCGCCAGCACCATCTGCCGCGGGCTGGGCCTGGACACCGAGCTTGCCTGGGCGATCGGCATGGGCCACGACCTCGGCCACACCCCCTTCGGACACACCGGCGAGAAGATCATCAGCAGCCTGTTGGTCGAGCGGGGGCTCGCCCCGTTCCAGCACGAGGTCAACAGCCTCAGGGTGGTCGATTTCCTGTCCAATGACGGGAAGGGCCTCAACCTGACCTACGCGGTGCGCGACGGGATCGTCAGCCACTGCGGGGAGACGATGCGTCAGGCGATCCGGCCCGATGGCAAGGTCAAGGACCTCTCCCGGATCACCAGCCGTAGCGGGCTGGTCCCCTCCACTTGGGAGGCGACGGTAGTCCGATTCTCCGACTCGATCGCCTATCTCGGGCGCGATTTCGAGGACGCTTTCCGGCTTGGCATCGTCACCGATGGCGAGCTTCCCGATATCGTCCGGCTGAAGCTTGGCACCACCAACAGCCAGATCATCGACTGCCTGGTGGAGGACGTGATCGCCCACTCCTCCCCGGAGGGCATCTCCTTCAGCGACGAGGTCTTCCCGGCGGTGGAGGCCTTGGTCCAGTTCAACTACCAGAAGATCTACCGGTCGCGGATGCTGGTGGGCTACGAGCGCTATTTCTCCCGCCTGATCCGGTTGATCGTCCAGTACCTGGAGGAACTGTTCAAGGCAAACGGGTTCGAGCAGGCAGGGTATCTGGAAGAACGGAACATGCTTGCCGTCGCCTTCTGGCGCCACATCACCAAGATGCGCCAGGCATACCTGGAGCACGATGGCTCCTTCGCCCTGATGGTGATGGACTACGTCGCCGGCATGAGCGACAACTTCTGCCTGGACTGCGCCGACGAGATCCTCAAGCCGCTGCATCTGAACGAGGAGAGCGAGGAGGCTCTCCTGGGCAAGTGGTTCGATGCCCGCTGAGAGAATAGTGTATAAGAAATAAAAAACATGACAGCGCAGGCCCGTTCCCCGGAAAGAAAAGGCCTGCGCCGGATGGTCAGCCTGCCAGGCTTTCCGCTTTTTCCTCCATCTTGATTTCGTGGATCCATCCCTCTGGGGCCCGGACGCGGCCCATCTGGATGCCGGTCAGGGTGTCGTAGAGCTTGGCGATGACCGGACCGGGCTTGTCCATGCCGCTGGGAAGGAAGACGTCCCGCTTCTCGCTGTGGACCATGCCGACCGGGCAGATGACGGCTGCGGTGCCGCACACGCCCGCCTCGGCGAAGTCCCCCAGCTCCCCGAAGGCGACCTTGCGCTCCTCGACCTGCATGCCGAGGTAGCGCTCGGCCACGTAGCAGATCGAGCGGCGGGTGACCGAGGGCAGGATGGTCGGGCTCTTGGGGGTGACCAGCTTCCCGTCCTTGGTGACGAAGACGAAGTTGGCCCCGCCGGTCTCCTCGATGTAGGTGCGGGTGGCGCTGTCCAGGAACATGTTCTCGTCATAGCCCAGGCTGTGGGCCAGCATGCCGGCGTACAGGCTCATGGCGTAGTTCAGGCCCGCCTTGATGTGGCCCGTGCCGCGCGGGGCGGCCCGGTCGAAGTCGCTGACCATCAGCCGGATCGGCTTGATGCCGTTCTTGAAGTACGGCCCCACAGGGGTGGTGAATACGCGGAACTGGTATTCCGGGGCTGGCGCGACGCCGATCATCTCGCCGCTGCCGAACATGACCGGACGGACATACAGGGACGCACCGCTGCCGTAGGGGGGAACCCAGGCCCAGTTGGCCCTGATGGTATCCTCGACCGCCTTGATGAACTTTTCCTTCGGGTAGAGCGGCAACATCAGCTGCTTGCAGGTAGTCTCAAAGCGCTCGGCATTCAAGTCCGGGCGGAAGGTAACAGTCCTTCCGTCCTCGGTGGTATAGGCTTTCATGCCCTCGAAGCCGGACTGAGAGTACTGAAGGACTTCAGCGCACTCGTTGAGGACGACATTCGGGTCTTTGGTAAGGGTGCCATCATCCCACTTGCCGTTTTTCCAGTTGGTGACAAACCGATAGTCCGTGGGTTGATAGACGAATTTCAGGTTCGCCCAATCAAGTTGCTTTTTCTCCATACTACACTTCCTCAATCTAGATGTTGCATCGAAGTATAGCGATGGGGCGAAGTTTATTCAATAAACAGACGAAATATGCAAAAAGAATGCATTATGTTCAAAAAACAGGCAGGAAAGTCCGCTTGGTTACAACGCTTGGAACGTCAGCTCGTCCTTGATCTTCTGCATCGCCAGATCCACCTTGGCAATGGCGTCGGCGCAGTTCTTCAACGCCTCCGCCACCTCCGGATCCTCGAAATCCTGCTTGTAGCAGAGCTTGTGCTCGTTGCTCGCCCAGAGGTCCATGGCAAGCGTCCGGAACTGTACCTCGACCGGCAACTCATAGCGTTTGGTGGACAGATAGACCGGCACCTGGATGATCAGGTGCAGGGAACGGTATCCACTGGCTTTGGGCTGCTTGATATAGTCTTTCTCCGCCACCAGGATGACGTCATCCTGCTTGAGGAGATAGTCCCTGAGCAAGTACAGGTCGTCAAGAAAGGAACAGACCACCCGCAGGCCGGCGATATCGGTCAGTTCCCCGATGCTTTGGATGGTCAGGGGGAGGTGCCGGCGCTCAAGCTTCTTGATGATGGAAAAGGGTTCCTTCAACCGGCAATGGATCGCCTCGATCGGATTGAGCCTACGCTCCTCCTGGGTAAGTTCGATATTGAGGATATCCAGCTTGGTCTTCACCGTCAGCATCGCCGCGTTGTAGCACATCATCAGATGCTGGAAGTCCTCGAGATTCTCGAGAATCGCGATAGCGTTTTCCTGTAATTCTTCGGCGGACAAATTTCTACTCCACTATGGCATTCGCAACATCTTGGAAGCGGTGATGGAACCAGCAACCGACACCCGCAACCATCAGCAGGATGATTGGAACATGAGGGTCACTCTCGGCATACCGCTTCATGCGGTTGATTGTCCCACTACCCGTTCCAAGCCAATGATACCGGCGAAATGCACCACACGCAAGTAGAGAAACATGAAGGAGAATGACGCGCCAGTCCCGCAGGTAGCCCGGCAACCCGCAAAGGGCGATTCCATTCGGCATACTCCATGGATCCAACTCTTCTCAACCTGGACCACGTCTTGCGGCAGGGTACAAAAAAGCGTGCGGGGGACCGCACGCGTGATGGGGGAAAAAGAAAGGGCCCGGCGGCTACCTACTCTCCCGCGGAAAGACCGCAGTACCATCGGCGTGG
>Ga0256404_1006964_pt1 | contig 18234 bp, 10 predicted proteins | sample RumenRJG_01DNA_FD_185990 | JGI IMG/M metagenome (GOLD analysis project Ga0256404, IMG submission 185990) | Bovine rumen microbial communities from Lethbridge, Alberta, Canada - RJG_01 | ecosystem: Host-associated > Mammals > Digestive system > Stomach > Rumen | place: Canada: Alberta | collected...
CACGCGCTTTGCTATCTCCCCGAGCCCTTCGGGGTTCGACGAGCGAGACGTGGGGTTAGCTTAGTTCGACCCCGTCGGGGTCGCGCTGGTCTTCGACCAGCATTCACAATTATGATACACCTTCAGGAGAAAAGAGGAATCGCTGAATATTTGCGACTTTTCGCATCTATGCGGCAAATCAGAAAGTCGCCATCGATTTGTGCTAACGCGGCCCAACAGCATAGATGCTGGGGCGGGGATGACCCCTCACCTTACATCTCCCCTGCCAGGGGAGAGGGATTTGGTTACTTTCCTCTTTTCCCATCCCCTGGCAGGAGAACGCGGGGTCGCTGGTGGCTCATTTGTTAAGTATGATGTTGATGATGAGGTTGATGTCGCTCACGTCGATGCCACCCTGGCCGTCGACGTTGGCATCGCCGGGATAGTCGTCGGCATGGGCTTTGCCCAGCATGATGCTGATGGCGATGTTAGCGTCAATGACATCGACGGTGCCGTCGCCGTTGATGTCGCCTGTGGGCAGCACAGGCGGAGTGGGCGTGTCGATATCTCCCGGCTCGAACCGGGCCACACCGTCAGCAACCACCATCTTGACATACGACGCCTTGCCCGCCGGACGCTTGAAGTAGGGCCGTGTCTGATCCTGATCGAGCGAGTAGACCGCACGGATGTGATAGGTGCCCTCGGCAATGCCGGCCGGCACGGTCAGTGCAGCATCGTCGTCGGCCGAATAGGTGGCACCGACCACGGTGCCCTCGGCATTGACGATATATTGCGCGTCAACAATGGTACGCTCGTCCTCGCTCAAAATCTCGATTCCCCACCAGGGAGTCGAGAAGTCGCCCTCGCCCAGAAAGGTCACCCCCTGCATGGTGAAGGCCGCCTCGCCGCCCACAGGTGCCTGCGCAACCGACATGTCGAAACCGATCATGTAGCCTGTCAGCGGCCGCGACTGGCTTGTGCTGGTGCCGTCACGGTCGGGGCGTGCACCCAGGATGGCCTGCTGCCAGTTGCTGAAGTCGCAGTTGCTGCGGCCCGAGTCAAGCAAGCCGGTGGTGAAGTAGCCGTCATAGTTTCCTCCCCAGCCCCAGTTGATATGGAACTTGCCCTCGCTGTCATAGCCGTCGACCACAAAACAGTGTCCTGACGGTGGGGCATAGTCTGTCTCCTGAGTACTGCCGCCATAGATGATGGGCAACCCTCGGTCGAGGTCGGCGCGCAGCATGTCGTCCCACTCGTCGGTGTCATAGAAGTCTCGCAGATACAAGTCCAGCCCTTTGTCGTAGCCAAAGTAGGTCTTCAATGCCACCGCGGCGTCATAGATCTGGGCGCCGCTGGCCTCGACACCATACTCCATGTCAACGGCCACCCCGCTGTGATAGCACAGTGTTGCCACGGCGGTGGCCGTGGCGTCGCTGCTGTAGCTGTCGCGCATGGCCGACCACTGATAGGTCGTGGCTCCAAAGTCGGCAGAATAGGTGGTCTCGACAGCCTGGCCCTGATAGGTGGTGGCATGCCTATAGCTGTGGCTGCCCTGGCCGGTGGTGGGCCAGCTGTGAACGCGCATCATCTGCGCCATCGCCAGAGCCACACAGCCCACCAGCGGTCGGCGCGACCCCAGCGAGAAACGCGTCTTCGGAATCTCCTCGTTGTAGGGGGCATCTTGCTTCCATCGGGTCGACATCAGCGGCGCCACACTCGTGGCCACTGTCCGCGGGGTGCGTGCCGCCTCGGGATGCATGCGCAATGTCTGCATCTGGTGCCGATATTGTTCCAGCCACCACCGCACGTTGTCGGGCAGAGAGTCGGCGACAAATGCGCCGCGGTCGCTGTAGCCCAGCACCGGCAGGGCGCGGTCGTCACCGCTGACGATGACAAATCCGCCGTCGGTGCCGCGGCCGAACACATAGTAGTCGGCTGCGCCGCCAGCCGTGCGGGCCTCATGTACCAGAGTGAGCGGTGCGGTGGCCGACGGGGCCTGCTGACGTGTGGTGTGGGTGAGAAACTGGGCGGCAATGGCACGGGCCTGCAGCGCGGTGACAGTCTCAGACTGTGCAGGCAGCCACAGGGCGGCCAGCCCAGCCAGGGGCAATAACTTGTTCATTGTCGTCGGGGTTATCGGTTTTGAGCGTGCAAAGTTACAGAAATATTTCTTCTTCCAAGGTTCGGCCACGTTAATTAACGTGAATATCAGTCACATTGCTTGCCTGTTTGCAGAATTCACACTACTTTTGTTAGAGTTTTTTGACAACACTATCATTATATATATATTATTATGGCAAGAATCAAAACCATCGGACTGCTGACCTCGGGCGGAGATGCCCCGGGGATGAACGCCGCCATCCGTGCCGTCACCCGCTCGGCCATCTTCAGCGGATTCAAGGTCAAGGGCATCTATCGCGGCTACCGCGGCCTGGTCACCGACGAGATTGTCGAGTTTAAGACCCAGAACGTGAGCAACATCATCCACCACGGCGGCACCATCCTCAAGACCGCGCGATGCAAAGAGTTCACCACCGTCGAGGGCCGTCAGCTGGCCTACGACAACATGCGCAAGCACGAGATTGACGCCCTGGTGGTCATCGGCGGCGACGGCTCGCTCACCGGGGCCCGGGAGTTTGCCGCCGAGTTTGACGTGCCCATCGTCGGTCTGCCGGGCACCATCGACAACGACCTCTATGGCACCGACCACACCATCGGCTATGACACGGCCCTGAACACCGTCATGTGGTGCGTTGACCGCATCCGCGACACCGCCAGCAGCCACGAGCGTCTCTTCTTTATCGAGGTCATGGGACGCGACGCGGGCTTCCTGGCCCTGAACGGAGCCATCGCCAGCGGCGCCGAGGCCGCCATCATCCCCGAGATCTCGACCGAGGTCGACCAGCTGGCCGAACTCATCGAGAGTGGTTTCCGCAAGAGCAAGAACTCGAGCATCGTGCTGGTGGCCGAGAGTCCCATCACCGGTGGAGCCATGGGGCTGGCCGAGCGTGTGCGCAAGGAGTATCCGCAATATGACGTGCGTGTCACCATCCTGGGGCACCTGCAGCGCGGAGGCTCGCCCACGGCGCGCGACCGCATCCTGGCGTCACGCATGGGCGCTGCGGCCATCGATGCCCTGCTCGAGGGGCAGCGCAACGTCATGATCGGCGATGCCAACGACGAGATTGTGCTGGTGCCATTCGGCAAGGCCATCCGCAAGAACAAACCCATCGACCCGGCTCTGGTCGACACCCTGCGCCGCCTCAGCATCTAGGCCCCAGCACCGCGCGGTCTCGCAAAGGATTTCCCCGCAATTGCACGAAGCGATCCGAGCATTCGTGTATTCGTGCATTCAAGCAAAAGGGAGAGACGCGATGGATGCTCACCGCGTGTCGACATGATGGTTTATAGTAAAATTTCTGCTTATCGCTAAAAAAATTAAAATATTTTTGGTGTTAAGCAGAAATTTTTATATTTTTGGGGCGGTTTTTTGTCACGCGTTGACTTATTGGTAAAACCAACATATTTTCAAACCTTTATTAACTTAAACAAAAGCATCTATGAAGAAGTTTGCACTAACTTTGGCTCTATGCGCAGCGTTCAGCTCGTTCGCTCAGGTGGTCAACGTCAGTGGCATCGAGCAGGTGGCCCTGCCCGACGGAGTCCCCACGCAGGTGGCGGGCATCAGTCCGGCGGGCGACTACCTCTTGCTGTCGCACGACAACAACCAGGGCTTGACCAAGCTGGACCTGGCAACAGGGCAGAGCACGGTCATCACCGAGGCTCCGGGTGCGGGCTATAATGCTCGCATCAGCAATGACGGCAACACGATTGTCTATCGTCAGACAAGCCAGAACAGCAAGCACCTGCGCCAAGTCGAGGTCACCCGACACAACGTGACCACAGGCGCCAACGAGCAGCTTGTCAGGCCATCGCGCGACCTGAAGGCGCTGCAGCTGGCTGGTGTCGACAAGTCCAACCGGGTTTACACCACCCAGAACTTCCAGCTCATGGTCAGCGTGGCCGGCAAGACCAGCCAACTCACACCGCTGGGAGCCGACAAGCGTTACCTCTGGGCATCACTCTCGCCCAACGGACAGAAGGTGCTATTCTTTGTCGGCGGCGACGCAGCATACGTGTGCAACCTCGATGGCTCGGGGCTCCAGAAACTGGGCATGCTGCATGCAGCCAAGTGGCTCAACGACAACATCGTCGTGGGCATGAACGACAAGGACAATGGTGAAGTCTACACCAGCAGCGAGATTGTGGCCGTCAACCTCCAGGGGCAGCGGCAAGTGCTCACCGGAGGTGATGTTATCGCGATGTATCCGCACCCGGCCAGCGACAAAATCGCCTTCTCGACCCCGACCGGCGAGGCCTATATTATTAACCTGACTAAATGATGACGGCTATGAAAAAGATTTTATTACTTGCAGCAGCCGCCTTCATCGCGGCAGGCGCAATGCAGGCGCAGACCGCCGACCAATTGCGCATCTATCTCAATCCCGGACATGGGTCCTACGGCCCCAACGACCGTCCGATGAGCACCGTCAACCATCCCAACACCAAGGACCTGGCCGACACCGACACCCTCGGATTCTATGAGGGCCGCGGCACATTGCAGCGCGCCTTCGGCATCGCCCGCTATCTCAAGCAAGTGGGTGTCAAGAGCGAGAACATCGTCTTCTCGCGCCTGGCCAACGGACCATGGCCATACGTGGCAGGAGCCGCAGATGCCGAGGTCTATAACCGGCCGCTGTCTGAGATTTGCGAAGAGGTCGAGGCCGGCAACTTCGACATGTTCCTCAGCGACCACTCTAACGCCAATGTCGACGGCGACATGGTCAACTACCCGCTGGCGCTCTACCGCGGATATGACCAGGGCAAGACCGGCGACGCGGGCTATCAGGGCGAGGCTGTGCCCGGCAGTTATGCCATGGCCGATGCTGTGTGGGACACCCACTACATGAACGAGCTGGAGCCACAGAGTGCCTACTCGCGCACCAACAAGAACATCCGTGGCGACATTAACTTCTATGGCAGCTACTCGACAGCTACGCGCAGCAACGGCAACAAGTACAGTGGCTATCTGGGTGTGCTCAAGCATGGTGTGCCGGGATTCCTGTTCGAGGCATTCTTCCACACCTACCAGCCCTCGCGCCACCGCGCGCTCAACTTCGACTACGACCAGCAGGAGGGACGCCGCGAGGCACGTGGCATTGCGCGCTACTTCGGCCTGCAGGGACTCAGCACAGGCGACATCTTGGGGCATGTGCGCGACTTGCACGAGAAGTTCTCGCACACCTACTATAAGCCCATGCCCGGAACCGACGACGCTTTGCTGCCCCTCAATGGCGCAGAGGTCAAGCTCTATCGCGGCAATGAGGTTGTGGCCAGCTACACCGTCGACAACGAGTACAACGGCATCTTTGTCTTTGAGGACCTGGAGCCGGGCGAGTACACCATCGGCGCTACGCTCGATGGCTACAAGGTGATGGACGAGCAGGTGACTGTCACGGTCACGGCCGACCAGACTTCATACGCCAAGGTTTATCTTGAGAACGAGGCTTACGAGCCCCCCGCAGTGGTCTATGAGAACTATCCCGATCCCAGCCAGCCCGACTACCTCAAGCTGGCCAGCGAGTTTGTCTTCAACAAGTCGACACAGGGACTTGACATGACAGGCACCATCAAGGATGCCGTGCAGCTGGGCGACTCGACCGTCGTGCTGACCAACGATGGCAAGGTGCCTCACCTCTATCTGGTCAAGACCAGCACCAAGGAGCTGATCAAGGAACTCAGCACCGAGGGACTCTATAGCGAGGACAGCCCGGGATTCTTCAGCGCACTGAACGCCATCAACCGCACGGCCGACAACAAGCTCGTGGGCGTGTCGCTGACCGAGAACCAGTTTGACGCCAGCAATGTGGCCGACGGATACACCCGCGGCACGGCGCGCGTCTATATCTGGAACGACATCGATGGTGCCCCGGCACTGTTTGCCTCGACCACCAACTCGGGCAACTACTACAATGCCAATGTCGGACACTCCATCCTGGTCAACGGACCGTCGACCGGCGAGTGCCAGGTCATCCTCACGGCCATGACCACCGGCTCGACCTGCAACATCCGCCTTGTGCACATCAACATGGTCGATGGCGAGCAGACGTCGGTGTTCCATGACAACCTCTACAGCGATGGCTTCGTCGGCAAGCAGGACGCTTACGGCGAGGAACTCCGCATTGTCGTCTCGCCCAATGGCGATGACAAGACCATCCTGGGCGGCATGGGCATCATCAGTGAGTTTGTTACTCCGGTCTCCACTGCCGGACGCCCCTCTGACATCAAGCGTCTGAGCGACGAGTTTGGCGCCACAGGTGTGGGATTCCAGTGCTTCAAGTATGCCGGCCACAACCTGCTGGTCACCCCATACGCCGTCGACGGCACAGTCAAGGGCATCAAGATTCTGGACATCACCGGTGGCATTGACAAGGCTCAACTCATCAAGACGATCAACACCGACTTTGAGACAGCAGCCGGAGCGCCGCGCAAGGCCACGCACCACGATCCCATCTTGAATGGCCTGACGCAGAACATCGCCACAGCAGTGGTCGATGGCAAGGACATCCAGGCGGCGCTGGTCGGGGCCAATGGCTTCAACCTGTTCACCACCAAGGGTGTCGACCAGCCTGTGGTCAAGGGCATCTATGCCTACGGCCTCGACAAGCAGGAGAGCGGCGATGAGTACACCTTCACCTTCAGCGCCAACGACGATGCCGTCAGTGGAACGCTCATCTTCACCGACCGCGAGACCGGCGAGGTGCTGGGCGAGTGGCCGCTGACCGATGTCGTTGAGGGCGAGAACACTGTCACCCTGACCAAGGACCAGATCCCGGGCGAGGAAGGACAGACCATCGACTGGGCGGTCAACCTGGTGGGCAACAACATCCCCACATTCGGGCTGATCAACAACCCCAATGACTTCAACTACACCTACACGTTCAACACTGTCGACAACAACCCCGAGAGTGACTACTTCGGACGCATCTACGTCGGCCACCGTCCTGGCACTGCCAGTGCCGACAATGGTCTGTGGATCTATAATCCCGACTACACGCGCGTCAACGATGCGGTCATCAACACGCGTACCGACGGCAAAACGTTCCGTAGCAACTACCGTCTGGCCATCGACCCCGAGGGCAAGGTCTACATGCCCGACTGGGGTGACCCGACATCGGGCATCTATGTCTTTGACCCGGCCAACCAGGATGCTGGATTCAAGCCATTCTTCGCCAACGAGGACGGCTCGCTGCTGAGCCGCGACGGCGATGGCCTGCTCACCAACGCCGAGGGCGTGGCTGTGGGTGGCTCGTCGCCCGGACTCCACATCGTGGGCAAGGGTGCCGACACCAAGATGTTTGTCTACAACGAGGACATCGTGGTCAATGGCAGTGGCAACAATGTCAGTGTCTACAACATCGGCAAAGACGATGGCACGCTGGCTAGCTACTGGAATCAGGCACCGGACGTGACATACGCTGTCGGAGCATACGAGGCCAACGGCAACGGCAACGTCTGGGGACGTCCCGACGGCAGCTGCTGGGTGGCACAGTATCGCGGCGCTGGTAACAACGCCCGTGGTGTGCCTTCGCTGCTGTTTGTCGATCCCGAGGGCAACATCACCTACAACTCGGGTGCAGATGTCGACTTCGCATCGGCCTACATGAACGGTTCGGCACAGTCAGGATTTGCCATGAGCGACGACGAGACCATGTTTGTCATCAACGACGGCAACGGAACGCTGCAGTTCTACGATCTTGAGTTTGATGCCTACAAGCCCGTGTTCACTCCCAAGTTCTCGTTCAAGGCTACCGAGGCCCTGCGCAGCGGAAACACGATCTATCAGATGAACTTCGACTATGCAGGCAACCTGATCTGCTCGGGTGCCAAGGTCGCCATCTACTCGATTCCGACCGAGGACAACCAGACAACCACTCCGGCACGCGACGAGCTGGCCATTGTCAAGTCGAGCGTGACGGGTGTTGACAAGGTCGATGCCGCCAAGGCTGTCAAGAGCGTACGTTATGTCAACATGGCTGGTGTGCAGAGCGACCGTCCGTTCGACGGCGTGAACATCGTCATCACCACCTATGCCGATGGCACACAGCGCACTGCCAAGGCCGTTTTCTAATTCATAAACATTAGCTGATCTTGTGACCGTCTGGCCCCTGCGAGCCAGGCGGTCACTGTTTATCAATCAGCCACCCCCCCAAAAAAATGAGGCCAGGGGAACGGTTCTTTTTGCCTCATTTTTCCAATTTTGAGTCAAAAAGAACCGTCCCCTGGCCTCAAAACTGAAAACCGAGAACCGAAAAGCTAGGAACTATTTCCAAATCTCAACGAAATGTCGTATCTTTGCGGGCAGAAACACGTTGACTCATGCACATCGCCATAGCCGGAAACATAGGCAGCGGCAAGTCGACCCTGACCAGGCTGCTTGCCAAACACTACGGTTGGACACCGCGGTACGAGACTGTCGACCACAACCCCTATCTTGAGGACTACTACCGCGACATCCATCGATGGTCGTTCAACCTCGAGGTGTTTTTCCTCAAGGAGCGCTTCCGAGACCTGCTGGCTATCGGTCAGTCGGCCGACACCATCATCCAGGACCGCTCGATATTCGAGGGTGTCTACGTCTTCATGGCCAACAACAAGGCCATGGGCAACCTCAGCGACCGCGACTATAACACCTATATGGAACTGTTCGAGCAGATGCTGTCGGTGGTCAAGCTGCCCGACCTGATGATTTATCTGCGCGCATCGGTTGCCCACCTGGTGGGCAACATCCAGAAACGTGGCCGGGGATATGAACAGACCATGCAGCTCGAGTATCTCGAGAACCTCAACCGGCGCTATGAGGACTTCATCACCCGGCAGTACAAAGGCCGCGTGATGATTGTCGAGAAAGACGGCCTGGACTTTGAGAACCGCCCGGAGGACTTCGCCCAGGTCACCGACCGCATCGACCGTCTGCTCTATGGTCTCTTTCCCGACACCGACGCTTAACCCCCCTCTTGCGCAATTCAAAATTAATAATTTATAACTCATAACGCAAGGACGCATGAATGCCAGGCGATGGCATCGGCTCTACTACCCTACTACAATGTTGGGACGCATGGTCGCCAGGCGATGGCATCGGCTCTACTACCCTACTACTAAAAACTACTTAACTCCTTAACTCCTTAACTACTTAACTACTTAACTCCTAGACAATATGCATATCGCAGTAGCTGGAAACATCGGATGTGGAAAGACCACACTCACACGCATGCTCGCACAGCGTTATGGCTGGACACCGCGCTATGAGTCGGTGGCCGACAATCCCTATCTGGCCGACTTCTATGCCGACATGAAGCGCTGGTCGTTCAATCTGCAAATCTACTTCTTGAACCGGCGTTTCAAGGAGGTGGTTGAGATCTCAAAGAGCGACGACTACATCATTCAGGACCGCACCATCTTTGAGGACGCGTGCATCTTTGCCCCCAACCTGCATGCGCAGGGCATGATGAGCGACCGCGACTTTGCCAACTACAAGGACCTGTTCGACCTGATGATGTCGCTGGTCAAGCTGCCCGACCTGATGATCTACATCCGCTCGAGCATCCCGACACTGGTGGCTCAGATTCAGAAGCGCGGCCGCGACTACGAGCAGACCATGCGGCTCGACTACCTGCAGGGCCTTGAGCAGCGCTATGAGCAGTGGATTGCCGACTATCAGGGGCCGCTGCTGGTCATCGACGGCGACAACTGCAAGTTTGGCGACAACCCCGAGCACTTTGCCCAAGTCACCGACCGCATCGACACCATGCTCTATGGCCTCTTCCCCATGTTCGGCGACCGGTAGCTCGCTCAGCAGGCCCGCTGTTTCCCCTGCCTGCTGTGTGCCCACCCCTCGCTATGCCCCTCTGTGCCCCGACCGCCGCTCCAGCAGGTGCCTGTGTTCAAGCCAGATAGCCACAAAGCATCCAAATTAACATTGTTTAATGTATCTTTTGGGGCATCGCTGCGTCTAATGGTCAGAAAAGTGTAGGGGCAGTAGCTAATTTTGACAACAACATATCGTCAATTGTCAATAATTTACTAACTTTGCGCCGCCTTTTAACAGACAAAATCATTCATTCTATAAACAAAAACAACCCTTTCTATGAGAATCAAACATCTTTTGGCAGGTGTGATGATGCTGGCTGCGGCTTGCGTCACTGCACAGGAAATGCCTCAAATGCCGCCCGTCCCTGTGGATGAGGCTGTGCGCATGGGCAAACTGCCCAACGGACTCACTTACTATGTGCGTCACAACGATTATCCCGAGCACCGTGTGAACTTCTACATCGCTCAGCGCGTGGGTTCGATTCAGGAGGAGGAGAGCCAGCGTGGTCTCGCCCACTTCCTGGAGCACATGGCCTTTAACGGCACCGAGAACTACCCCGGAAACGGCGTGATCGACTACACCCGCACGCTGGGTGTGGAGTTTGGCCGCAACCTTAATGCCTACACCAGCACCGACCAGACCGTGTATAACATCGACGACGTGCCCAGCACCCGCCAGACTGCTCTGGACTCGTGCTTGCTCATTCTGCGCGACTGGTCGTGCGGTCTGTTGCTCGAGGGCGACGAGATCGACAAGGAGCGTGGTGTCATCCACGAGGAGTGGCGCCTGCGCAGCAGCGCCATGCAGCGCATGCTCGAGCGTAACCTCCAGACCCTGTATCCGGGTTCGAAGTACGGCCTGCGCATGCCCATCGGTCTGATGAGCGTGGTCGACAACTTCAAGTACAACGAGATTCGCGACTACTACCACAAGTGGTATCGTCCCGACAACCAGGCCATCGTGGTGGTTGGTGACATCGATGTCGACTACATGGAAGGCAAGATCAAGGAGATGTTTGGCCCCATTCCCGGTCCGAAGGCCGATGCCGCACAGGTGGTGACCGAGGCCGTACCCGACAACGACGAGATCATTGTCGTGAGCGACAAGGACAAGGAGCAGCAGTACAGCATCATCCAGCTCATGTTCAAGAGCGACCCCATGCCCCGTGAGATGCGTGGCACGATGGCTTATATGCTCAATGACTATGTGATGGACATGGTGTCGAGCATGCTCAACCAGCGCCTGGCTGAGAAGGCTCAGGAGCCCGACTGCCCGTTCATCCAGGCTGGCAGCGGCAATGGCGCCTACATCATGAGCAATAGCAAGGAGGCCTACACCATCTATGCTATGCCCAAGGAGGGTCAGACCGACGCAGCCCTGCAGGCCATCATGACCGAGGCCCTGCGTGTGGCCAAGCACGGCTTCACCGCCACCGAGTATGCCCGCGCCAAGGAGGAGTATATGTCGCAACTGCAGAAGCAGTATGACAACCGCTCCAAGATCAGCAACGCCCGCTATGGCCGCAGCTACATCGCCAACTATCTGGAGGGCGACCCCATCCCCAGCATGGAGACCGAGTATGCCATCATGAACCAGATTGTGCCCATGCTCCCCGTTGATCTCATCAACGAGGGTGTCAAGGAGATGTTCCCGCAGGAGAACAACAAGAACGTCGTGGTGATGTGCTTCAACCAGGAGAAGGAGGGCAACACCTATCCCACCGTCGAGGGACTGACCGGCGCCATCACCGCCGCACGCAACAGCGACATCGAGGCCTATGTTGACAATGTCAAGAACGAGCCCCTGATGACCACCCTGCCCAAGGCCGGCAAAATCAAGAAAGAGACAAAGAACACCAAGCTGGGCTACGACGAGCTCGAACTGAGCAACGGTGCCAAGGTCATCCTCAAGAAGACCGACTTCAAGGACAACGAGATTCGTATGTATGCCGTATCGAAGGGTGGTAGCTCGCTCTACGGACAGAAGGACTGGGCCAACACCGAGCTCTTCGACATGGCCATCATGCAGAGCGGTCTGGGCAACTTCAGCAACCAGGAGCTGGAGAAGGCCCTGGCCGGCAAGCAAGCTAGTGCAAGCCTGTCGCTGGGCACCTACACTGAGAGCCTGAGCGGTCAGTCGACCATCAAGGACCTTGAGACCATGTTCCAGCTGGCCTACCTGCGCATGACCGACATCCGCAAGGACGACAAGGCATACGCCAACATCATGAACCTGCTCGAGACCGCACTCAAGAACAAAGGTCTGCAGCCCGAGGCCGCATTTGCCGACTCGGTCAACGTCACCCTCAACAACCACACCTGGCGCTATCGCCCGTTTGAGGCCGAGTGCCTGAAGGATGTGAACTATGACCGCATCATGCAAATCGCCAAGGAGCGCACCGCCAACGCTGCCGACTTCACCTTCTTCTTCGTCGGCTCGTTTGACAACGACACCATCCGCAAGCACATCTGCCAGTATATCGCCTCGCTGCCTGCCAAGGGCAAGAAGGAGAACTGGGTCAATGTCGATGAGCACCCCAGCGGAACAGTGCTCAACCACTTCACCCGCAAGATGGAGACTCCCAAGGCCAACGCACAGATGTACTGGCACACCACCGCCATCCCCTTCTCGGTCGAGAACTCGATTCTGGCCGACATGGCAGGCGAGGTGCTGAGCAAAGTCTACCTGCAGAAGATCCGCGAGGATGCCGGCGCAGCCTACTCGGCAGGTGCCAGCGGCGATGTGGACTATGAGGGCGACAAGGTGTTCACATACGTCATGGCAAGCGTGCCCATGAAGCCCGAGAAGGCTACCGAGGCACTCGACATTATGCGTCAGGAGGTGCCTGCCGCCGCCCAGAGCGTGGATGCAGCCACACTGGCCGACATCAAGGCAGCCAACCTCAAGAACTATGACACGATGCTCAAGGAGAACGGGTTCTGGATCAATGCCCTGCGCATGTACAATCTGCGTGGCATCGACATCGTCAATGGTTATCGCGAGGCAGTCAACGCCATCACGCCGCAGCAGGTCAGCGACTTCATCAAGAAGATTATGGCCAGCGGCAACAAGATTGAGGTAGTGATGATGCCCCAGGAGTAATCATCCGATCCTAATATCAAAGCCCTGACTGACCCATAGTCCGTCAGGGCTTTGATTTCTCAATGCACAAATATATAATGCAAGGCCGCATGAATGCCAGGCGAAGGCATCGGCTCTACTACTCTACTACTTTACTACCCCACTACTATCTCAATTCATAATTTATAATTTATAATTCATAGCATGGTGACTCAACCCCACCCCTCACCCCTCCCCTGCCAGGGGAGGGGAACTGTGGTCGGTGATCAAGTCCCTCTCCCCTGATAGGGGATAGGTTAGGTGAGGGGTCATGCTCACGCATAATTCATAATTTATAACGCAAGGCCGCATGAATGCCAGGCGAAGGTATCGGCTCTACTACTCTACTACTTTACTACCCCACTACAAAAAAACTACCCTACTACAAAGAAACCACTCCACTACTTTAGACAATGAAACGTTTTGGCTTGACGCTATGGTGCATGATGCTAGTCACTTGTCTTGCAGCCGCACCGATTAAAACTGAAAAAACTATGACACAAGATGACTGTCGCATCATGGTAATCAGCGACATCCACCTGCTGGCTCCAGAGCTGTATGACGATGGCATGGCAGCCGCTCGCATGGCCCGTGGCGACATGAAGTTGCCCTTGGAAAGCGACCGCATCATGCAGCACATCGTCGACCGGGCTATCGCCGACCGACCCGCCTTGCTGCTTATCACCGGCGACCTGACGCTGGACGGCGCGCGCGCCAGCCACGAGCGCCTGCTGCAGCACCTGGCGCGGCTGGAACAGAGGGGTGTGCCCACGCTGGTCATCCCCGGCAACCACGACATCAACTGCCCTAACGCCCGCAGCTACCGGGGCAGCAAAGCCACACAGATCCAGACCATCACCCGCGACGAGTTTGCCGACCTCTATGCCCGACATGGCTACGGCACGCAGTCACGGCGCGACACGTCGTCGCTGAGCTATGCCTGCGAACCGCTGCCGGGACTGGTGGTGCTGGGCATCGACACCAACCGCGACCAGGAGAACCGGCTGCGCAGCCGCGGCGACACGGCCGATGTCTACCACAACGCCGGGCGCGTCAAGCCCGAGGCACTGCAGTGGGTGTGCGACCGAGCCGCCGAGGCACGACGGCAGGGCAAGTGTGTCATCGCCATGATGCACCACCACCTGCTCGAGCATGTCGACGGCGAGGCACGCTTCCTGCCCAACTATATCGTAGCCGACCATGATCGGGTGGCAAAAGCACTGGCCGACAGTGGTGTGCGAGTCGTGCTCACCGGCCACCTGCACATCACCGATGCCGTGAGCGACGGCCGTGTCACCGACATCGCCACCGGTTCGGCCAGCATGTATCCCATGCCCCTGCGCTTGCTTGACATCAGCACCCGCGCCACCACGGTGCAGGTGACCACCCGCTGGCTCGACGACCTGCCGCAGCCGTTGCGCGGGCAGGCGCAGGCACAGGTCGAGCACGCCGCACCCATCCTGGCTGGCGTGATAGCCAACCGCCTGTGGACGCGCCTTGGCGACAAGATGGCGCAAATCAAGCAGATGCTGGCCGCACAAGGGGCCGACACCACCGCCCTGCCCCAGACCGCACAGCAGGCCACCGCGCTGATGATGCGACACATGCAGCAGCCCCTCACACAGAGCCTGCTCACCGTCACACGCGGTGGCGAGGACCCACAACAGGCCTCGGCCATCATCCAGGCAGTCAAGCAGGGTATCACGGGCATGGTGGCCGAGGTGATGCCCAACCAAGCACAGTACATGGGACCCTTCCTCATCGAGAACCTCTGGCCGCGTGTCCAGCCCATGGTGCGAAGTGCCCTCGAGGACCTCAACCATGTCGGCACCCCGCAAGAGTCTGCCACGCCCGACCACACCCTCAACCTGCGGCTCTAAGGTAGCGGATAATGAAATAAGGTTAGCTACTCTCTTAAGCCTGTGGAGCAGCTGTGTGTCAGTGCTTTTATATCGGTCGAATTCTCTCTGCCGTAAGGGGGGGAGCCTGTCTACAATGCCGGGCCATGGCACCGCTAGGTGTCATCGGCGACCGCACGCTGCCATTCCCTCAGGTCAACCGACCATTTGCGCAAATGACAAACTTTTACTACCTTTGTAGTCACAAAAACAAGATTTCTCATGGAACGCTTTTTCAACACCGCCGGGCCCAATGTCCCAGCAGACAGCTACACACTGGATCCATTGAGCCGGTTAGACCTTGATGACATTCTTGACCTCATCAAGATGAAGAAATACTTTGTGCTGCACGCCCCGCGCCAGACGGGAAAAACGTCATGCCTGCTGGCCTTGCGCGACTACCTCAACGAACAGGGCGACTATATCGCCGTCTATGCCAACGTCGAGGGAGGTCAGGCGGCACGCAACAATGTGGAACGAGTGATACGCTCGACCTGCGACACCATTGCACGAATGGTGCGCAATGTTATCAAGAGCGACCTGCCTATCCAAATCAAGGAGCAAGTTGGCGGCTACGAGGCCGACTCGATGCTCACCTCATACCTGGCATTCCTTTGTGAGGCCTTGCCCAAGCCGCTGGTGCTGTTCATCGACGAGATCGACGCGCTGGTAGGCGACTCGCTGGTGAGCGTGCTGCGCCAGCTGCGCGCGGGATATGACGAGCGGCCGGCGCGCTTCCCGCAGAGCATCGTGCTGTGCGGCGTGCGCGACGTGCGCGACTACCGCATCGTCCTGTCCAACCAGGACATCATCACCGGCGGGTCAGCCTTCAACATCAAGGCCAAGTCGCTGCGCCTGGGCAACTTCACCCCCGACGAGATACGACAGCTCTACAGTCAGCACACCACCGAAACAGGCCAGGTCTTTGAAGAGGAGTGCTTCCCGCTGGTGTGGCAGGCCACCGAGGGACAGCCCTGGCTGGTCAACGCCCTGGCACACGAGGTGACCTACGAGATGCGCGAAAACCGCGACCGCACGGTGCGCATCACCGCCGAGATGATGTACCGCGCACAGGAGCGCATCATCTATCGCCGCGACACCCACATCGACCAGCTCATCGACAAGCTGCGCGAGCCCCGCGTGAAGCGCGTCATCGAGCCCATCATTGCCAACAGCGACAATGTGGAGCAGCAGGACATACCCGACGACGACATCATGTACTGCACCGACCTGGGGCTGGTCAAGAAAGAAACCGGCAGGCCGTTGCGCATCGCCTGCGGCATCTACCGCGAGATCATCCCGCGTGAGCTCACTTGGAGCAAACAGCAGACCATGATAACACAAGAGCCTGTGTGGTACCTCAACAACGACAACTCGCTCAACATCGAGAAGCTGCTGCTTGACTTCCAGCAGTTCTTCCGCCAGAACGCCGACTCGTGGATCGGGCGCTTTGACTATGCCGAGGCCGGTCCGCAGCTGCTGTTGCAGGCCTACCTGCAGCGGGTGGTGAACGGCGGCGGATACATCGACCGCGAGTACGGCCTGGGGCGCCGCCGCACCGACCTGCTCATCCGCAAACCGCTCACCGACGGCTACGGCGGGCCCATCCAGCGCGTGGTGATGGAGCTGAAGATCTTGCGCGGCGACCTAGAGAAGACCATCGAGAAGGGGCTGGAGCAGACTGCAGCCTATATGGATTTGGTCGGGTCGGTCGACGAGGGGCACTTCATCGTCTTCGACCGCTCGGGCGACAAGAGCTGGGACGAGCGCATCTGGCACGAGCCACGCCAGTATCAGGGCCGCACCATCACCGTCTGGGGCATGTAAAGAATTAAGAATGAGCGAACCGTCAGCCCCCTCACCCCACCAGAGGAGGGGAATAAAAGGGGGACCAAACCCATCGGCCACTCAATCCACAATGAGCAAGTTGATTTTCCGACCTTGAACATTCCTGTCACACAAAAAACTCGGCGCCTGTCTAGCGCCGAGTTTTTTGTGGATTCTTGTGCGTCAGCACGAGATTAGCGGACCATCATCTTGACGCTTGAGCCGTCGCTCATGCGCACGATGACAACACCGGTGTGGTCAGCGCCGACGCGCTGGCCGTTGATGTTGTAGCGTGCCACCTCGGTGGCGCCACTCTGCTTGACAGCGTCGATGGCGGTAGTGGGCACCTTCTCGCCGTAGTACTCAATGACGATGTCCTCGGTGTTGGTGACATCACCAGCCACAATGGCACCAGCGGGAATCACCAGGTAATAGGTGATGTCGCGGGCATAGAAGTAATCAGTGAAGCCGTCATAGTCCGAGCCCCACAGTGTGACGCTCATCTTGTCACCGCTCAGGTTGGCATACCATGCGTCCATCGGGTCAATCTCAAAGCCGTTAGCCGGGTCGCTCTCACGCAGGCTCACGCGCAGCGGATCAACACTGGTCAGGGCCTGGTTGAAGGTGAAGGTGAAGGACATGTTCACCATGTGGTAGCTGTTCTGGGGCAACACGGTGTTGGGTGCGGGATCGCCACCGACAACCTGCAGCGGCTCGGCAGGAGCGGGAGCGTTCTGTCCGTAATACTCGATAACAATCTCGTCCTCGGTGAGCACGCCGGCGGGAATCACCAGATAGTAGTTGGCATCCTCGCAGTTGAAGGTGCAGGTGTAGCCGTCATAGTCGGCCCCCCAAACGGTCACTGTCTTGCCATTGTTGTCGGTTGTGGCATACCACTGGTCGTCGGGAGTGATTTCGGTGCCGGTGGTGGGATCGTCCTTCATCAGCTTGACACTGGCCACATCGCCCACGGTCACAGGCTGTTCGAAGTTAAAGATAAAAGACATCGAGGCCCAGTTGCTATAGGCCTTTGGCAGCACGGTGTTGGCTGCGGGTTCGACACTGTAGGTCTGTGCCATTGCGGCCAGGCCCATGGTTGCCATGACAACCATCGAGAGTAAAGTTTTCTTCATAGTTGTTTGATTTTGGTGAGTTATTAAAAATAGTATGAGTAGTATGGTAGTTCTAAAGTAGTAGAGTAGTAGAGAAGTAGGGTAGTAAGGCCGTTACCTCATATTCAAGCCGCTTCGCTGGCAGACCGCGCTGGTTATGGGCAGTAAAGACACAGTGTGCCATGATGCCATAAGGCGAAAGTAACGGCCTTACTACATTACTACAGTAGAAACTTAAATTAAAAGTAGTAAAGTAGTAGAGAAGTAGGGTAGTAAGGCCGTTACCTCATATTCAAGCCGCTTCGCTGGCAGACCGCGCTGGCTATGGGCAGTGCCATGATGCCATAAGGCGAAAGTAACGGCCTTA
>Ga0256404_1006965_pt1 | contig 18234 bp, 15 predicted proteins | sample RumenRJG_01DNA_FD_185990 | JGI IMG/M metagenome (GOLD analysis project Ga0256404, IMG submission 185990) | Bovine rumen microbial communities from Lethbridge, Alberta, Canada - RJG_01 | ecosystem: Host-associated > Mammals > Digestive system > Stomach > Rumen | place: Canada: Alberta | collected...
TTTTTGTCAATGAAAGGCGCCTTCCGCCGGTCTGCGCACGGCTGCAAAGAAAATAAGGTGCCCGGGCAAAATCATACAGATTCTTATCAACTGTCTATCCCATCCGATACTACAGAGCGAAAAAGCTGTTAATAAAGGTTTAATGTTTTTTGTTTCATTATAATTTGACAAAAAGTTAGGCTCGTCTTATAATTTTTCTACATAGACGGGTTTGCACGTCTAACTTTGGGGATGTCCGGTTTCGACGGGGGTCGTCAAGGTTTTGGGAGCCATCCGCAGCGGGATCTGCGTTAAAAGCCCACCTAAATATAAACGCAAACAACAATAATAACGCTTACGCGTTCGCAGCCTGAGGGCTGTCGTCCTCCGCTGAGCACCTGTACTTAGCGACCTGGGCGTAATAGGAAACAGGGAACGGTCCGCATTAAGCTTTGCGTGCGGAACGGTAATATGAAGCTACTAAGGCTCTGATTCTGTCGGCGGAAGCTGAGCCAAGGGAATGGTAAAATACCGACTATGATGGTAGCTGCCCGGATCCGCGGGGCTTTCGGACAGGAGTTCGATTCTCCTCATCTCCATTTTTCGTTCACAGGCACTGTTTTTTTGGTGCCTGCTCTGCATACACCTTGAGGTTTCGGCGGCTGGCACTGCCGGGACCCGGCAGGTGGAAAGGCGCATGCTATGTCGGACCGAACCAAAAATTCATTGGTCAATGCCCTGAAAAAGCTTCTTAAAACGAAGTCCCTGAATCAGATCACGATCCAGGAGATCGCAGATGAGTGCGGTGTCAACCGGATGACTTTCTATTATCATTTTCACGACATCTACGATATGATCGACTGGTATTTTGCTACCACGATCAGGACGCTTTTGGACAACCGTCAGCCGGGCGAGACCCTGCAGGAGACGGTGCTAAGGGTTTTTGAGGCTATCCAGGAAGACAGAGAATTCATTATGAAGATCTGTCAAAGTGTCAGTTCCGACAGAGTAAGAAACTTTCTCAGCCGTATGCTGAACGAGCCCATCCTGAACTATATCGCCGGCAAAGCCGATGGTATGAATGTTCCTCCCAAAGACCGCCAGTTCATTGCGTCATTCTACCGCAACGCACTTTTAGGCATGGTATGGGATTGGATACAGGACGGTGAACAGGATCCTTCCGGTATGGTGGAACAGCTGCGCATCCTTTTAAAGGGCAATGCTGATCTGGTCCTTTCCAATTTTGAAAAGAACTACCGTTGATCCTTATACCTGCTAAAAATAATATCGAAACAAGGAGAAGCAGCAATGTTTTCTACAACAGCTTTCAAAATCGGTCTGCCCGTGGCCCTGAATTATCTGAGCAAAGATCCTGAAAAGAACATTCCCAAGCTGATGTCTTGGGTCGATAAGATCGCCGGTGACAATCCAAACTCCTTCCCTGTACAGCGTGCCTATATCCGCGACGTTATCAACAACCCGGATTCCAACTGGTACAAACTGATCATGCGGATCTTCCACGAAACCGATAATGATGTTATGAAGACCTTCTTCACCAACTTTATCCTCAACACCAATATGATCGGCTGGCAGACTCAGGAAAAGTACCGTAAAAAATATAACTGCAATATTCCGTGGGCTATCCTTCTGGATCCTACCTCTGCCTGCAATAAACACTGTGTCGGCTGCTGGGCAGCCGAATACGGCCACAAGCTGAACCTTAGCTACGAAGACATCTGCAGCATCATCGACCAGGGACGTGAACTGGGTACTTATCTGTACATCTATACGGGCGGCGAACCCATGGTCCGCAAAAAGGATCTGATCCGTCTGTGCGAGAAGTACAAAGACTGCGTCTTCCTCAGCTTTACCAATGGTTCTCTGATCGACGAAGAGTTTGCCAACGATATGCTCCGCGTCAAGAATTTCGTTCCGGCTATCTCTGTAGAAGGCACCAAGGAGTCTCATGACGGCCGCCGCGGCGAAGGTTCCTTTGCCGAAGTCGAAAGAGCGATGAAACTCTTGAAAGACAAGAAACTGCCTTTCGGTATCTCCACCTGCTATACCAAAGCCAACGTCGACGTAGTCGGCAGCAGCGAATTTTTGGACGACCTGATCGAACGCGGCGCCGATTTCATCTGGTATTTCCACTATATGCCGGTCGGTATGGATTCCACCGCAGACCTGCTTCCGACTCCGGAGCAGCGTGAATTCATGTTCAATCAGATCCGCAAATTCCGCAGTGAGAAATCGATCTTCATGATGGACTTCCAGAATGACGGTCAGTACGTAGGCGGCTGCATCGCCGGAGGACGCCGCTATCTTCATATCAACGCCAACGGCGACGTCGATCCCTGCGTATTCATCCATTATTCCAACTGCAACATCCATAAGCAGACGCTTCTTGAATGCCTGCGTTCCCCTCTGTTCCAGGCTTATCATGACAACCAGCCTTTCAACGAGAACCATCTGAGACCCTGCCCCATGCTGGAGAACCCCGAGCGTATCGTGAAACTGGTCAAAGAGACCGGCGCTCATTCGACCGATCCTCAGGCACCCGAGTCCGCAGAGCATCTGACCAGCAAGACCGTCCCCTACGCAGAAAACTGGAAGACTACGGCTGAAAGACTGTGGAGCGGAGAAATGGCTAAGAAAAAACAGCGCGACAAAAAACGCCAGGAAATGATGAACGCCAAGGTCAAGGAAGTCAAATAATCATTCCGTTTGATTAAATAAACGGTTTTCGGTCCTTATACCGGATAATAAAAATATCCCCGGTCTTCTTTCACTGACAGTCAGTGAAGGAGGACCGGGATTTTTATTTTTAAGCCTTATATTGATTAGAGTGTATCTTACAGTCCGAAGCGGATCACGTTCCAGCTGTACGGTTTGGTCTGAGTTTGGAAGATGCCTTTGTCCATCTGATAATCGGTACGGCTGACCGGGGCTACCGCTTCGCCGTCTGCCGAATTGACTGCCTTCAGATCGCAGCCTTCCAGAGCCAGATATTCCCTGACCTTATAGCCTTCAAAACTGCGGACATCGGCTTCAAAATCAACAGGGTGATCCGTACGATTAACGGCGAATATGGTGACTTCGTTTCTTTCCTCATTATAAACGGCCACACTGTCGATATCGGTGACGTCTTCGTGATTTTTGGTGTCATGTTTGCCGCCGCTGACGACCGGCTGCAGGGCTGTGCCCCGTCCGTATAAGGAAGCATGCAGGAATGGATAAAAGATGGTCTGTCTCCAGGCCGGTCCGTTTTCTTCGGTCATGATCGGGGCGATCACATTGACCAGCTGAGCCAGGCAGGCGATCTTGACACGGTCTGCATGCTTGATCAGGGTGATCAGCATAAGGCCTACCAGGATCGCGTCTTCATAGGTATAATGGTCTTCCAGAAGGTGAGGCGCTACGGTCCAGGGATGCTCTTCCATATACTTGTTGTCCGACTGATTGCTGTGGAACCATACGTTCCACTCATCGAAGGACAGCATCATGGTCTTGCGGCTGCGCTTTTGCACTTTGACGTAGTCGCAGACAGAGATGACCGTATGGATGAAACGGTCCATGTCCTGCGTTTTTGCCAGGAAGTCATCGGTGTCGTTTTCATTGTTGCCGTAATAGGTATGAAGTGAAATATAGTCGACGTAGTCGTAATCCTCGCCCAGGGTGATCGCTTCCCAGTCGGGAAAAGTAGGCATGTCCACGCTGGAAGATCCGCAGCTCACCAGCTTGACGGAAGGATCGAGCGTTTTCATGGCTTTCGCGGTCTCTGCCGCCAGGCGGCCGTATTCCTGAGCCGTCTTGTGTCCGGTCTGCCAAGGGCCGTCCATCTCATTTCCGAGACACCAATGCTTGATCCCGTATGGTTTTTCATGTCCGTTTTTACGGCGCAGACCCGCCCAATAGGTGTTAGTATCCAAGTTGCAGTACTCCAGGATATTCAGTGCATCCTGGATACCGCGTGTGCCCAGGTTAATGGCCATCAAAACATCGGTATCGGCTTTTTGGGCCCAGGCGGCAAATTCATCCAGACCGAACTGATTGGTCTCCAGCGTCCTCCAGGCCAGATCCAGACGAGCCTTACGCTTCTCTTTCGGTCCGATGCCGTCTTCCCATTGATATCCGGACACGAAGTTTCCGCCGGGATACCGTACGATCGGCACCTTCAGTTCCCTGACCAGGTTCAGCACATCGGTGCGGTAGCCGTCCTTGTCCGCTGCCGGATGGCCCGGCTGGTAAATACCGCCGTATACAGCTCGTCCTAAATGCTCGATAAAAGATCCGTACAAATCGTCGCTGACCTGAGCCAGCGTAAGATCTTTGTCAACGATCATTTTGGTTTTCTGATTGTCTGACATTTTATACCTCCTGAAAAATTTGAATACAATACTCAGTTATCTTTTGTGATGTTCGCCGTCTGGGCCTGGGCCGCCTGGATCAGATCCTGAGGGGTCAGCTCTACCTGATAGCCGATCTTTCCGGCACTGACCATGACAGTCTCCTTATCTAAACAGGACTCGTCGATGACCGTCGGGAATTTTTTCTTCATGCCGATCGGAGAGCAGCCTCCCCGGATATAACCGGTAAGCGGCAGCAGGTCTTTGACATGGATCATCTGGATCGACTTTTCCCCTACTGCTTTTGCACATTTTTTCAGATCCAGTTCTTTAAGTACCGGTATATCGAATACATAATGCTGCCCTTTTGAGGAAATGCAGACCAGGGTCTTGAAGACCCGGGCCGGATCCTGGCCGGTAAGACGGGCAACTTCCGCTCCGTCGACGGCATCCTTGCCGTGCTCGTAAGTATGAGAAGTATAATCGATCTTCAGCCTCTCAAGTTCCCGCATCACATTAGTTTTTTCTGTCTTCTTCATAATACCTGCCGATGTTTCTTATTAGACATATCCCGCCTGAAAACCGTTTTCAAAGCCGGTCCGGCGGCATCCGAAACTTTTTATTCATTGTAACATAGCTCAAAAGAAAATGCATCGGGAATGCAGAGCCGATCGGGAGGAAAAAATCCCTCTCTCTACTTGAACCTCCCTTCTTATTCCTGTATAATAATTAAAGTCTAAATTATATGCAGCTGAGGTTTTTATGAATATTAAAAAAATGTTCGCGGCTTCGGATATGACCGTGGGAGTCCCCTGGAAGGAGATCGTTATCTTTACGATCCCTATGCTGATCGGCAACATCGCCCAGCAGCTTTACAACACCGTCGACTCCATCGTCGTAGGACGCTATATTGGGGACAACGCACTGGCTGCGGTCGGCAGCGCGGGACCTATCTACAACTTGCTCTTTGTTCTGTTCATGGGGGTTTCCATGGGCGCCGGTGTTGTCGTTTCCCAGTATTTCGGGGCCAAAAAACGCGAAGAACTGAGCCGGTCTATCGGAAACTGCATCACTCTGACTCTGCTTGCCTCGCTGATCGTAATGGTCATCGGGGCGGTAACCATCAAACCATTGTTAAGACTGCTCTCGACTCCCGACTCGATCCTGGAATGGTGTTATGAATACCTGCTGATCCTGCTGATAGGAATAGCCGGTACCTCCTATTACAATATTTTCGGAGGCATCCTGCGGGGCCTTGGCGATTCAACGTCAGCTTTGGTCTACCTTCTGGTTGCCTGCGGTTTGAACATCGTTCTGGACATCTGGTTCGTAGCCGGTCTTAAAATGGGTGTTCCGGGGGCCGCCTGGGCAACGATCATTTCCCAGTTCATCTCCGCCGTCTTATCCCTGTTCAAACTGATGCGGATGAAAGACACCTTCGACCTGAAATGGCGCTACCTCAAGCTGGAGAAAAAATATGCCGGGACTATCCTTCGTCTGGGTCTTCCCTCCGGTCTGACCCAGGCCATCTTCAGCACCGCTATGATCCTGGTACAGTCTCTGACCAACAGCTTCGGAGAACAGATCATTGCCGCCAACGTTATTATCATGCGTGTCGACGGCTTCGCCATGATGCCCAACTTCTCATTCGGCATGGCTATGACTACCTACGCCGGTCAGAATGTCGGAGCCGGCAAGTACGACCGGGTACACCAGGGCACCCGCCAGGGCACCTGGATCGCCGTCGGGACCTCTGCCGTCATCACTACCCTGATCATGCTGTTCGGACGTAATCTGATGGCGATCTTTACCAGCACGGAAAGCCTGGTAGACCTTTCCTATAACATGATGCGCATCCTGGCTGTCGGTTATGTGGCAATGGCCGTTACCCAGAGCCTGTCCGGAGTCATGAGAGGCGCCGGTGATACCGTAACTCCCATGTGGATCTCCTTGATCACTACCGTTGCTATCCGTGTTCCGCTGGCCTATGGTCTGGCTTACCTGACCAGGACTCCCGCCAAACCTAACGGAGCTTATCAGAGCCTTTGGATCTCTCTTCTCAGCAGCTGGGTACTCGGCGCTGTCATCACCGCTATTTTCTTCAAGATCGGAAAGTGGAAGAAAAAGGCCGTTACTGCCGCCGGACAGGCCGCTTCCAAGGAACTGTAAACTTGCAGATATCTATATACGAACTTTGCTGTAAAAACACGGTCTTGGGCAGAATAAGAAATCGGTCCCAACAGTACCACAAAGCATAAAAAATTCCCCGTTCTGAGTTTTTCAGGACGGGGATATTTTTTTATTGAACCAGGCCCAGCACGATCAGTAATTGAGCGGCTGTGTAGGTTTCCATGACCATCCGGTCCGGTTTATCCGCGAACATATGAAAATATAGGATCGAATCGGAAATGACAAAAAGCCAATATCCGATCAGGGTCAATAGTGGCGTCAGGCTTCCGGAGTAAAACAGGCTGACTGCCCGGTAAAAAGCTAACAAACAGGATGCATAGATAGTGAACATGTAAACCAGGCAGGGGATCTTGATCCTGGGATCGGCCGCTTTGAGCATCTTTGGAAAGAGCCAGATGAAGTACCCAACAAAAACCAGACAGACCGGGACCACCCACCAGACAGGCCGCTGGCTGAAAGCAGCTCCAAGACCGGTCCGCGACCAAACAGAAACCAAAAAGGCGCTTCCGTATAAAACATGGGCCAGCCAGAAGCCGATCAGGCCGAAAATAAATTTCCGATCATCCAGTTCAAGCAGAGTATCGCCCGCAAAACTGGCCAGCAGCGCGGCAGCTGTCAGGATCGCAACTGCCGGATTTTCCAGCGGGCCCTGCCCTGCAAAAATAGTCTGCCGGCAATAGGCACTGATGAAAAAGACGGCCAGCACAGGCATCAGCAGCCCCTTGGTCCAACGTTTCTTCGTACCCTTTTCCGCCTTATAGGAATCGGCTGCCGATAAAACCAGATAAGCTGCGAACGCAGCGATGGACAGAATCATCAGGAACTGCTTCATAATTCCGAACCATCCTTTCCTTTGCTTCTTTTGCTTAGTTACGCTGCCTCTGAGGTGCGTATTAAATTCAACCAAGCCAACGGTCACATCCTGCGGGTCAGGGTCTTCAGATCCCGCCGGGCCTCTTCCGCCTGGTTCTGTGTGACATCGTCCGGACCGTCCGGACCCGGGGAACGATAACGGGCTTTGAGGTACAGGTCATACAAGTCCCTTGCGGCCTCTGCCCGTTGATCCTTGTCCGCGGCCTCTGTTTCTCCGGCATTCACTGCCGACCGGATCACGTCCCCGGCTGTATCCGATTTCGCAAAAGGTCCCCGCTTCTTTTCCGTCCAGGCTGTCAGGCGCCGGAAGCTTTCACGGATGCGTCCCCGGGGGCTGCGCCGGTCCTCAGGGCCCCGGCCGATCCGGTCCACCTCTTTCAGCTGCGTTCGGACTTCCGTTACCGATCCCCGGTCTTTAGTGCCTTCCTCCCCCTGTTTGGCAAAGGCCTTGATCAGACGCCGGATGGCCTTATAGATGATGAATGCAGCTAAAAGGATCAAGAGGAAATATAAAAACCAAATGCCCTTTCCTCCGGAGGAGGTAAGGACCTCTTCTGTATCGGCATAAGTGCGGTTTAGCAGACTCGACTGGGAAAAATCGACGGGAGCTTTACCGCCGCCCGCGCGGCTGACCAGCCAGGACAATCCCATCAGGATCAGTCCTCCGGCTTTTGTTAGGACAAAGACCAGCCCCGCCAGAGCTTTGACCAGGACATGATCATAAAGGAAGCGGAAAATGCTTGCCAGACGGCTGCCCAGGCCCAGCCCCATCAGCAGCAGGGCGGCAGCCAGCATTAAAGCCAAAGGCAATATGTTCAGCAGGCGGTAGCGGCGGCCGGAGGCCGTTACCTGATCCTGACGGCTGAAGCGAAGCAAAAAAACGGTCAAAAGCGCCCATGAAACCAGCCAGACCAGATAGGTCTTGAGGAGGGCAAAACCTCCGTAATGAAGGCCGAACAAGGCCAGGACCAGGAGGACTAGCCACCAGAGCAGCTGGTGCAGGGCCTTCTTTTTCATCCGGTCATAGGACAACTGGTACTGCCTGCGGACCGCCAGCAGGATGGTCCATGCCAGCGCCAAAAGGGTAACCAGTATCCTGGCCCACCCGGGAAAGGGGAATTCAAACATGGTGCCCAGCAGGGTAAGCGAGTAGAAAAGGAGGCTGAGGGACAGGCAAAGATCGGCTGCCATGCCGGCCAGGGTCATAACCATGTGATTTCTCCTTTCCGGTCCACGACCGCCACAAGGGGCTTAAGGCCGCAAGCTGCCTGCAAACGGCCCAGCGCCTGCCCATAGGCAGCTGAAAGGCCATTTAGGGAAAGTTCCTCTGCTGAAAAGGATGATGGGGCCGCGGTCACGATCAGGGCCCTTTGTCCCATTTGGCTGTAGGACGCTGTTTTTTCCAACAGCTTTTGAAAGGAAAAAGCGGAATCATAGGTAGCCCGTCCCAGGGCGGTCAGCACCCTGAACAGCTGGCTCTGCCCTGCTCCGGCCGGGATGTAGGATCCCTGATAGTCCTGTCCGGCCTGGCGCATATTGGTGATAAAACGGTAGCGGATCCCGCTCGCCTCCAGTTCTTCGGCTATGGACCTGGCCGTTGAAAAGAGCCTTTCCATCATAAGGCCGTCCGACGACAGGCGCTGTCCGTGGTCCGTGTTTACCACAAGGGATACGACTGCGTCTTCCGTAACATCATAGGTCTTGACCATCAGCCTCCCGGCCTGGGCGGTCCGGGTCCAGCTGATCTTTTTCATCGGCTCCCGGCCTGTATAGTCATTGAAACCAATGGTCAGCATGGGGTCTTCCCAGATAAAACGCTGCACCGACCGGTCCCCCATCAGCCCTCCCATGGTTTTGGAAAGGCTGGCCTTGTCCAGCGGTTTGGGCAGCACCACGACTTCTTCTGTTTGGAAAAAGGCCCTTTGACTCTGGGTCAGCCCCAGAAAATCCCCGATTTCCAAAACGCCTCCGTGAAAGAAGTATCTGCCTCTTTGGGAAAGGGTCAAGGTCCGCCGCCTGGTCACCCGCTCGCGGGGCATCAGATACAAATTAGAAGTAACTTTTTGGCTTCGGCTGCCTTTATAGGGCAGATACTCGATCAGGCGGGCAAACAATATAGGCATCCTGCCCCTGTTTTCGACGACCGTCTCCATCTGGAATTCCCGATCCGGCTCCGTTACCTTGACAAGAGGCCGCGAAGACATATACAAAAGCTGCTTAGGCCTGTACAAAGAGACCAGCTCCAGAAGGAGGGCGATCCCTGCCAGGATCAGCAAAAAAACGCCCATGATCGTTACCGGTCCTGCCCGGTCATGCTATCAGAGTCTTTGACGCCCTCTTCCATGGGAACGGTCACTTCCTCTAAAAGCTGCGTCATGGTCCTTTGCTTTTCGGCATAGCTTCCGGACGAGGTCAGCACCAGCCGGTGGGCCAGCACGGCGACCGCGTTGTCCCTGACATCCTCCGGGACCGCGAAATCGCGCCCCTTCACGGCCGCCGAAGCCTGGGCCGCTTTATACAAGGCCAGCGTCCCCCGCGTCGAAACTCCGTTGGCTATCAGGCTGCTGGTACGGGTCTTTTCGATGATATCCATCAGATAATTCTGCACTTCTGAGGACATGGTCACCTTGGCCGTTTCTTCCTTCGCCCTTTTGATGTCGTCCAGGGTCACCTGAGGGCGGACATCTTCGAGCATTTTTTCCCGGTCCGGCTGTACCATAACGCTCATCTCCTGGTCGCGGGTCATGTAGCCGACGGTCAGGCACATGAAAAAGCGGTCGATCTGGGCTTCCGGCAGGGGAAAGGTCCCGTAGCTTTCCAAAGGATTCTGGGAAGCCATGACCATGAAGGGCTCGGGCAAGGCCATGGTCCTTCCGTCGACACTGATCTGGCTCTCGCCCATGGCTTCCAGCAGGCTGCTCTGGGTCCGCGGAGTCGCACGGTTGATTTCATCGGCCAGGACAATATTAGCAAAAAGAGGGCCCGGCCTGAAAACGAACTCCCCTTCTTTTTGATTATAGAAATTGATGCCCGTCAGATCGGACGGCAGAAGATCCGGGGTGAACTGGATGCGTTTGAAGTCGCTTCCTATGCTTTTGGCAAAGGCTCTGAGCAGCATGGTTTTGCCCGTGCCGGGGACATCCTCAAGAAGAACGTGACCGGAGCAGAGAAAAGCGCAGGTCACCTTTCCGATGACATCTTCTTTGCCTACGATGATCTTGCTGACGCTGCTTACGATGCGGTGGTAAACCGACTGAACGATCGATGGATCCATATTTTCCTACCTTTTATTTTCGATGTGCTGATAATGTTTCGGACTTTTTCGGACTTGTTGATGGTTTCAGGTGAAAGGGCCGCGTGATTGTTGCTCTTGTTTCGCGCGATCCTCTCATGTGATCCTTTCACGTGATACTTACTTGTGATTATTTTGCGCTTATCAGAGGCAAACTGCAAGAAGTACTTGTAGTGCTGTCTGGCAGCTGTCGCCTCTTATTCTGTACGGTTCCTATTCAGTGGCGCTTTCCATTCAGCTTTTTCTTTGCTGTTTCGTCCAGATTATCTCTCGCCTTATTATAATAGTAATAATTACTATTTTTGCCTTAAAACGCTTGACATAAACTCGTATATCGTTTATATTATACCTAGAAATGATAATCATTGCTGAAATGAAAGTCATTTCAGTCTACGAGAGGGTGTGACATATGGCAGGGCTGAAGCACAGTCGCCAGAGGGAAGCAATCGTCACAAACCTGAGAATGCGGAAGGACCATCCGACGGCATCCATGGTTTATACGGATATGCGGAAGGAATTCCCCAATATCAGTCTCGGGACGGTATACCGGAATCTCTCTTTGCTGGCAGATCTGGGACAGATCCGCAAGATCACCACAGGGACCGGTGCCGAACACTACGACGGAGATATACATCCGCACAATCATTTTATCTGTAAATGCTGCGGTAAAGTCACCGATATGAATGACTTCATCGACAACAGCAAGATCAGAGATCTGGCTTTAGGCCAGTTCGATGGGCGGATCGACGAGTGCAACATCCAGTTCTACGGTGTGTGCGGCGAGTGCCTGAAGAAAGAGGAAGGCCCGGCGGCGACATCCTAACAAAGCAGTTTACAATTTTTTACACACAAGGAGGATCTTACTATGGCAAAATGGGTTTGCAGTGTTTGTGGTTATGTATATGAAGGCGATGCCGCTCCGGAAAAATGCCCGGTTTGCGGTGCTCCCGCTTCCAAGTTCACAAAGCAGGAAGAGGAAATGACTTGGGCTGCTGAGCATGTCGTTGGTGTTGCTTCCGATGTTCCGGAAGACATCAAAGAAGATCTGCGCGCTAACTTCACCGGTGAGTGCTCCGAAGTTGGTATGTACCTGGCTATGAGCCGCGTTGCAATGCGCGAAGGCTATCCCGAGATCGGTATGTACTACAGACAGGCTGCCTTTGAGGAAGCTGACCATGCATCCAGATTTGCAGAGCTGCTGGGGGAAGTCGTTACCGATTCCACCAAGAAGAACCTGCAGATGAGAGTTGACGCTGAGAACGGCGCAACCGCAGGCAAGACCGATCTGGCTAAGAGAGCAAAAGCTCTGAACCTTGATGCTATCCATGACACCGTTCATGAAATGGCTCGCGACGAAGCTCGTCACGGCAAAGCTTTTGCAGGACTTCTGAAGAGATATTTCGGAGAGTAATGCAGCCGGTAGCGGTCGATCGACTTAACTGATCTAAGAGGAGAGGGATGGAGCCCTCTCCTCTTTTTGTTGCTGATGATTCAGCCGGCCAGCCGGTCTGGTAAGAAAGGCTGCCGGTGACGGTAACGATGCCGGCGGATGGGACGGCAGCTTTTTTTGGTGGGTCGATGCCGCCGGATGGGCGGCAGCAAATGGTTTGGCAGTCACTGGGATCCGCCGGGCGACGTGTGATGCAGTCGATGGCAGCAGGATCTTGTCAAATTTTGGATTTACCAAATTTTGGCGAGATTTGTCACGCAAAATTCCGAAAATCTCGCCAGTTTTCTGATTTTCGGGCAAGTTAACAAGATTTGTCACGCCTGTTTTTTGAATCCTGTTAACTATTGGAATTTCGTGTAATCTAACAATGACAAATTACCACAATTCGTGAATAATTCGAAAATATTAGTCTATTATATGTACACATTATGAGGCTTGTAAATATCGATTTTGGATGCCTGATTTTACCCTTGAAAATCGAGTGACAAATCTTGTTAACACTCACGATTTTCCAAATTCTGGCGAGAATTTTGAAAATTGCCGTGACAAATATTGTTAAAAAATTCAGATCCGGATTTTTGACAATGGACGGCTGCTAACACCCATATATCTTTCACCGTTTCATGAACCTTGCCCCGATCATGTCCTGATAAAGGTCGATCATTGGCAGGGGATCTGCCCGGAAACTGCCAAGACTGTCCGGAAACCGTCCGAAAGGTCAGAAACAAAAAGAGGACCCTTTTCTAAAGGATCCTCTTTTTGTTCATAAGTGTTCATTTTTAGGGGGAATTGGAGCCAACCTCAGGAAAAATTATCCGGGAAATTCCGGGAAATGCGCATCCGGGGAACGGAAAAAGCGCAATTCCGAGGCTCTTACAGGTGCAGCACCCTTTCCTTGATCTCCTGGGTCCTGCCCTGGTTCCAGTACTGTGTTCCGATGTAGCCGCAGGTACGTCTGGCCACGTTCATCTTGGACTGGTCGCGGTTGCCGCAGTTGGGGCATTCCCATACCAGCTTGCCGTCTTCATCGGTCACGATCTGGATCTCTCCGTCGTAGCCGCATACCTGGCAGTAATCACTCTTGGTGTTCAGTTCAGCGTACATGATGTTGTCATAAATATATTTCATGACTTCCAGCACCGCGTCGATGTTGTTCTGCATGTTGGGAACTTCCACATAGCTGATGGCTCCGCCGGGAGACAGCTGCTGGAACTCGCTCTCCAGCTTAAGCTTGCTGAAGGCATCGATCTTTTCGGTGACATGAACGTGATAAGAGTTGGTGATATAGTTCTTATCGGTAACGCCCGGGATGATGCCGAAACGTTTCTGCAGACATTTTGCGAACTTATAGGTAGTGGATTCCAGAGGAGTCCCGTACAGGGAATAGTCGATATTCTCGGCCGCTTTCCACTTGGCGCAGGCATCGTTCAGATGCTGCATGACTTTAAGGCCGAACTCTTTGCCGGCCTCTTCCGTCAGCTTGTGGCCGGTGACCTCGTATACGCACTCCCACAGGCCGGCATAGCCCAGAGAAATGGTGGAGTAACCGTTAAAGAGCAGGGGGTCGATGACCTCGCCCTTCTTCAGTCGGGCCAGAGCTCCGTACTGCCACAAGATAGGAGCCGCATCAGAGGGAGTGCCCAGCAGCCGTTTGTGACGGCACTGCAGCGCGCGGTGACACAGTTCCAGACGATCGTCCAGGACCTCCCAGAACTTTTTCTCGTCCTTGCCGTTCTTGCAGGCCGTGCAGGCAGCGTCGACCAGATTGATGGTAACCACACCCTGATTGAAACGTCCGTAGTACTTATGCTGTCCGGGCACATAGTTCTTGGCATGAGCGATATTTCCGATACCGGCATCCGTGAAACGGTCCGGGGTCAGGAAGGAGCGGCAGCCCATGCAGGTGTACACGTCCCCTTTGAGCTTTTTCATGATCTTCTCGGAGATGTAATCCGGGACCATGCGGCGGGCCGTGCATTTGGCGGCCAGAACCGTCAGATACCAGTAGGGAGTCCCCTCTTCGATGTTATCGTCTTCCAGGACATAGATGAGCTTGGGGAAGGCGGGCGTTACGAACACGCCGACTTCGTTTTTGACGCCTTCGTAGCGCTGCAGCATGACTTCCTCAATGATCATGGCCAGATCATGCTTTTCCTGCTCGTTTCTGGCTTCGTTCAGATACATGAAGAAAGTGATGAAAGGAGCCTGCCCGTTGGTAGTCATCAGGGTGACGACCTGATACTGCAGGGTCTGTACGCCTTTGTTGATCTCCTGACGCAGACGGCCTTCCACGATCTTCTTTAAAGCCTCCTCGCCGGGGACCGCTCCGGCCAGTTCGAATTCTTTTTTGACCTCTTCCGTGATCTTTTTGCGGGATACTTCCACGAAAGGAGCCAGATGGGTCAGACTGATGGACTGTCCGCCGTACTGGTTGGAAGCCACCTGAGCGATGATCTGGGTCGCGATGTTGCAGGCGGTCGAGAAACTGTGGGGCTTTTCGATCATGGTACCGCTGATGACGGTCCCGTTCTGCAGCATATCTTCCAGGTTGACAAGGTCACAGTTGTGCATATGCTGAGCGTAATAATCGCTGTCGTGGAAATGGATGATGCCTTCCTTATGGGCTTTGACGATGTCCTCAGGAAGCAGCACCCTTTCAGTCAGATCCCGGCTGATCTCGCCGGCCATATAGTCGCGCTGCACACTGTTGACGGTGGGGTTCTTGTTGGAGTTTTCCTCTTTGACCTCTTCGTTGTTGCACTCGATCAGAGACAGGATCTTGTCATCCGTCGTGTTGGTCGCACGGGCGATGCCGCGGGTATACCGATAACGGATATACCGTTTGGCCGTCTCATAAGCGCCGTGTTTCATCAGCTGAGTCTCGACCAGCTCCTGGATCTCCTCGACACTTAAGGCTCTGGGGATCTGGCGGCAGTAATTCTCGATAATAGCTGCGATGGCGTGGATCTCTTCAGGGATCAGTTCAGGCTTTTCTTCCGTAGCCAGATTGGCTTTGGTAATGGCGCGTTCGATCTTCTTGGGATCGAAAACCTCTTCCGAACCGTTACGCTTGATAATTCTCATACCGTGTTCATCCTCTTGTATAAATTCTGTTTTTCCCGTTCATACCGGTCCTGGGACTTTTCTGTTTTTTATAAAAAGGGACCGGAGCTGCCGGACTTTCATGTCCTGCTTCTTTTTCAGCCAAAACACATTATAAAAGTCCGCTGTGGGTCTGTCAATATATAATTACTATATTTTGTGGTCAAATAATTGTCAAGACACAATATGTTGTGTTTTCCCCAATAAGGATTCTCAGTTATCCCCCTTATCCACACCCTTTGAAAAGCTCATAAACAGTGGTTCTCAAGAGTCTGTAAAAAAGATATCCCCATTATCCACAGGACCCGGCCGCCATATATAGGGATAAATTTTTTCTTTTTCCGGCCGCACCCGCTGTCAGCCCGGCCCCTGCCATTTTTTCAGCCCGGCCCTGTCGTCATTTTTCGGTTGACGAATATCTAAAAAAGCCTTAAACTTATCGTTAGCTATTTTTTGAGATACTGCAAAGGAGTATTGTATATGGATCCGATAGGCGTTGTATTTACCGTCGTAGCTGCCATCGCCCTGGTCGTGGTAATCATGTACTTCGTCGGCAAAAGGCTGATGAAAAAACAGAATGAATCCATGGCCGTCATCGATGCCAACCGCCAATTTATCAGCGGCGCTCTTATTATTGATAAGAAGAAAGCCAAAATCACCGAAGCCAACTTTCCCAAAGCTGCCTTGGAGCAGATGCCCAAACGCATGCGCTGGATGAAGGTCCCTCTGGTCAAAGTCAAGGTAGGACCTCAGATCACCACCCTTCTGTGCGACCAAAAAGTCTTCGAAGCCATTCCGGTCAAAAAAATCGTCCGCCTGGAAGTATCCGGCGGCTACATCCTGGGCTTCAGCACCCAGAAAAAGGGCGAAAAGAAGCCTGAATTCGAGAAGAAACTCACCTGGCGCGAAAAGATGGCCCGTAAAGCCAGCGACCTTCAGGCCAGAGCAAACGCAAAAGAAGCCAAGTAAAAACCAAGAGACAGTAAAACCCGGCATCAGCCGAGCTGCGGATCCGCAGCTTACGTCCGATGCCGGGTCTTTTTTTACATATTTTCGATTACAAACTCTCGATGGTAATGCCGGCCTGAGTCTGGTAACCGCCCAGATCCAGCTGATAAGCCAGGGCAAGCCTAAGCCTTTCTTCCTCAAAAGCCCCTTCCACCGCCATCGCCGACGCGGTCACCGTCATGGCTCCCGCCGGGGTCTGATAGTCCATGCTTGATTTCTGTCCCTGCACAAGCACTAACTCGAATCCGGAGCCCGGCCGCCTGATCACTGCTTTGACAGGACTTCCGTCCCGGTCCAGGTCCACGGTAATGATCTCGGTGACGGCTTCTTTTCCTTCTTCCAGGGTCTGCCTGTACATGAGTTTTGCCTGGCCGTCTTTTAAATGATAACGCCCTTTCAGGGTCCTCTCGATGGTATCGTCCCCGATGCGGCTTGTCATATGCAGGGTAATTGCTGTAGTCATGGCAAATATCAATATTTCCCGATATTCTGATCTACGATATCAATATTTTTCAATATCGATCTTTTCCGCGTGGATCCGGCTGCTGTCTTCTTCCAGCACCTGGCTGCAGAACTCTTTAAAGTCATCGATACTGTCGCTGGTATAAAACTCATAGGAAGGCCGGCTGCTCTCTTCCGCCTGCATCTGGTGGCGGTCCAGAAAATCACCTGTCTCCAGTACGGCTGCTTTGCTGACATTGATCAGCTTTACATCCGGACCCATCTCTTCCTGAATCAAAGGACGCAGCATAGGGTAATGGGTACAGCCCATGATGACCGTGTCCACGCCCTTCTGCTTCAGAGGATCCATATAGCGTTTTACTACCTGGCGGGTAATATCATCCTGCCACCAGCCGGATTCTACCAGAGGGACAAATAAGGGGCATGCTACCGAAAAAACTTCTGCTTTATCGTCCATCTGGCCGATCAGGCGCTTAAAGGCACCCGACCGGATGGTAGCAGCCGTGGCAGCGACTCCGATACGGCCGGTCCGGGACTGTTTGACAGCTTCTCTGGCCCCGGCCCGCACTACGCCGAAAATTGGCAGATCAAATTCCGCCCTTACCTCATCGACCGCATTGGAGGAAGCGGTGCCGCAGGCTATGATCACCGCTTTGACGTCGTGGGTCAAAAGAAAGCGCATATTCTGCTTGGAAAATTCAACGATCCGCTGCTTGGACTTGCTTCCGTAAGGCAGACGGGCCGTATCCCCGAAATAGACGATGCTCTCGTGAGGAAGGTATTTTTTGATCTCCCTGACAGCGGTCAGGCCTCCCAGTCCCGAATCAAACACTCCGATCTTACGATTATCTGCCATAACGCCTCTTACTTTGCCAGCGCCAGGCTGATCAGGCGGTCTACCTGCTGGGACATGTCCAGCCCTTTGGCGCTCCACAGCATGGGCCACATGCTGATGCCGGTATAACCGGGCAGGGTGTTGATCTCGTTAAAGACGACTTCCCCGTTGGTCTTATCGACAAAGAAATCGACTCTGGAAAGGCCGCTGCCGTTGATCATGCGGAAGATCTCCACCGCGTCACGGCGGATCTCTTCGACGGTCTCATCAGGCAGGTCCGGATCGATCACCGTTCTGGACTGGGGATTGTTATATTTGGCATCGTAGGTGTAGAAGGAATCCGCGGCCAGGATCTCGCCCACCCCGCTGGCCTGCACGTTTTCAAGATTGCCCAGCACGGCGCACTCGACCTCGCGGCCTTTGATCTCCTCTTCGATCAGGATGCGGCTGTCGACTTTTCCAGCCACGTCCAGTGCTTTCATCAGACCTTCCCGGTCGGCTGCCCGGCTGACGCCTACGGACGAACCGGCGTTGGCCGGCTTTACATAAACGGGATAGCCCAGATTTTCCTCGACACGGCGGACTACCTCCGGATAATCTTCTTTATTATAGGTATAAGCGGTCTCGTAGCGGGCCTGGCGGATCTTGGTCTGCTGGATCACCCGCTTGGTGGTGATCTTGTCCATAGCTACCGAAG
>Ga0256404_1006966_pt1 | contig 18232 bp, 14 predicted proteins | sample RumenRJG_01DNA_FD_185990 | JGI IMG/M metagenome (GOLD analysis project Ga0256404, IMG submission 185990) | Bovine rumen microbial communities from Lethbridge, Alberta, Canada - RJG_01 | ecosystem: Host-associated > Mammals > Digestive system > Stomach > Rumen | place: Canada: Alberta | collected...
AAAGAAAGCCGTGGCGGTTGATGGCAACTTGCTTCGCGTGTTCTCTCGCCTGACTTGCTCAACGTTGGATATCAGAGAAGAAAAAGCCAAGGAAACGTGTCACCAATTCTTATTCGAACGATTGGAAGAAAGACCCGGCGATTTCAATCAAGCCTTGATGGACTTAGGAGAAATCATTTGCCTTCCCCACGGAGCTCCAAAATGTGATCTCTGCCCTTTTAGAGATTGTTGCAAGGCTCATATGGCAAAGAAAGAACTCGATTATCCAACCTTAAGCAAAGCAAAAGAAAAGAAAAAAGAAAACAAGACTGTCCTTCTCTTTTCGCTAAAAGAGCAAATCGCCATCCGGAAACGTCCTGAAAAGGGGTTGCTTGCCTCTCTCTACGAACTCCCGAATCTAGAAGGGACGTACTCCCAAAAAGAAGTGGAGGCATACCTTAAAAAGAACGGCATTTCCTTTACCAAGGTCATTTCTTTGGGCAACGCCACCCATATCTTTACCCACCGAATCTGGAAGATGAAAGGATATCGCGTTGTCTTGGAAAAGAAAATCGATGACCCATCCCTCTTATTTGTGTCGAAAGAAGAACTGAATCACCATTATTCCTTGCCTTCGGCTTTCCAATATTTCTTATAAAAAACAGTCACAGAAATGTGGCTGTCTTTATTTTTTAAACAACGTGTCTTTAAATTTGTCAAAGAAGGTATCGTCGATATTTAATTTGCGATGTTCGGCCTCCGCTTTTTCGACGGCTTTTACCTCCAACTCGTTTTCTTGGATCCGTTCGTTGATCTTCTTGCCATCTTCCTCGTAATGTTCCAGATAACTATGATCTACTCCGTCTTTTTTCCATCCGAGAATTTTGTCCGCGACGACATTTTCCGCGGCTTTGAAGATATTCTTCTCCACCATCGGGGAATAATCTTTCATCAATTCCTGAATCAAACGTTTGGTCTTTGCCCGTTGCGATCCGGTGACCCCGTCTGTTGAGTTTTTATATTCTTCCGTGAAATGGCAAGCGCATCGGATAAAGGCAAGATCATTGAATTTGGCCCATTCGATGATGTCCTTTTCTCGCACTAAATAAAGGGGACGGATAATCTCCATTCCTTGATAATGATCGCTGTGGAGCTTTGGAAGCATCGTTTGGAAAGAACCAGAATTCAGCATATTCATCAAGGTGGTTTCGATGACGTCGTCATAATGGTGGCCCAGGGCGATTTTGTTGCACCCCATCCCCTTGGCAATGCGATATAGCGCTCCTCTTCTCATTCTGGCGCATAAATAACAAGGAGATTGAATCGTTCGGTTGGCAATATCGAAAATATCCGTTTGGATGATATGGGCGGGGATTTCTAGGGCCTCTAAATCATCTTTGATGAGTTCAAGATTTTTCTCGTTATAGCCGGGGTTCATCACTAAGAATTCAACTTCGAAAGGGACGGAGGTGAATTTTTTCAAATGTTTGAAAAGCAAGGCCAATAGCATCGAATCCTTGCCCCCAGAGATGCAGACACAAATCTTATCGCCAGGCAAGATCAAATCATAATTGCCTAAAGCCGCAATAAAACGCCTCCAAATCGGATAACGGAATTCAGTATCCAATGAGCGTTCAATCGCTTCTGCACGGTTTAATATTCTCTTTTTCTTGCTAGGCATGGTTTTCTTTCTGTCGCGCTAAATAGACTATCAATTTCTTTTCTCCTTGTTAATTATAAAAAACAGCAATTTGTCTTTTAAGACATGTTGAATAAGAAAAAAACCACTCAGATCGCTAACCTGGGTGGCTAAGTCCCTTATTAAAATTGTTACTTTTTAAATTTTCGATTAAATCGGTCGTTTTAGACGTTTTTTATCCAGTGTCTAAAGAAATGAGAGCCGTTTTTCCCAGAAGCCCGCCTTTTAAAAAGTGAAGGGAGGCGGTCCATGGAGAACGTCACCTTCGGCGGGCTTCCTTTTGCGCCAGTAAGGCAGAAAGGAGGGAAAACGGAGCAGACTATTCTTGCTCTAGTGCTGGTTTTATTAATACTGGCTGAGCTTAGAAAAAACCACTCAGATCGCTAGGAACTGGGTGGCTAAGCCCACCTTTATGATAAGCCACTTACCTTCGTAAGTCAAATTGGCCCTAAGGGGCCCGTCACCTTTGTGACTATTTTGAAGAGAGAAGCTGTTTCCAGGTCTTTTGGTAAGTCTCAAAATCCTTGTCGCTAAAAAGATCAAAGACAACTCTCAGTCTGCTTTTTGTGGTTTTGAGGTAAAGCATCGTGGTTTGGAGGGCAAGCAAGGATGCCGACTCAATGGGAAAAGCGTAGACGCCAGTGGCGATTGAACAAAAGACGATGTTTTTTAGGCCCATCTCATCGGCTTGTTTCAAACAAGAGAGATAACAATGCGACAAATCGTCCACGTTTTCTTTTGTAGGAACGCCATTCGTAACTGGACCTACCGTATGGAAGATATATTTGGCAGGAAGGTTGTATCCCTTCGTGACTTTGACCTGACCATTCGGCTCTGGGTGGCCTTGCTCAGCCATAATCCGCATCATGTCACGCCTTACTTGCAGACCGGCGAAAGAATGAATCGCGTTATCGATGCATTTATGCATCGGAATAAAACAGCCCAGCATCTGTTCATTGCAGGCATTGACGATGGCATCGGCTTTGATTTTCGTGATATCGCCTTTCCATAGGCAAATCTGATGGTCGTACTCTAGTTTTCTTGCGTCCTCTAACGCAAAACGGGACAAAAGATTTTGAAGATATTCATCCTGTTTTTCATAGAATTCCTCAGAAAGATCGTTTGGCATCGTGATATTCATCAAAGCCCGAATGATTTCTTCTTTTGGCAACATCTTGTAGTCTTTCTCGAAGCCGTTGTACTGAGAAAGAAAGTCAATCAAATAATCTTCGTTCATGATTTCATTTTAAGCTTTTGTCGGACCGTTGGCACCAAATCGCGTTTTTCGGTGCTTGTCACTAAAGAAACGGACTATTAAAATATTTTGGCGATGAACTCTTTAGAAATTATTCTCTGGCTCCTTGCTTTAGGTGCAGGGTCAGTGTCTGGCTATTATACTTGCCTTGCCACCAATTGGACCTTCTTCTGGGTTGGCATTCTTGTGGTGCCTGTGGCCTTCCTTCTTTTCTTTGGGCTTTGGGTGTTGTTCTTGGTTATCTGGGGCGCTTGCTTAAAAACCAAAGAAGAACGACCGAATTTCAGCCGTTTTTATTATCACGTCATCTATGTTACCGATGCGACTTTTTTGCGCGTGGTCAATGTCAGCTTCCGTTGGCACGGCCTTCAAAAAATGCCAAAAGACCATCATTTCGTTTTGGTCTGCAACCACCTTTCGAATTTTGATCAAATGATTTTGATTGCCGCTTTGCGAAGAAGAAACCAACCGATGGCTTGGATTTCTAAACCAGAAAACATGAGTTTTCCTATCGCCGGTCCTTTTATTCACCACGCCGGCTTTATTCCGATTAACCGCACCAATCCTATCGAAGGCATGAAATCCTTGCAAAAAGGCGTTCGTTACATTCAGGAAAATCAATGCTGTGTGGGAATTTGCCCTGAAGGCACCCGTAACAAAACCGATGCCGTCTTGCTTGATTTCCATCCCGGCTCTTTTTCCATGGCCATTTGGGCCAAAGTCCCAACGGTTGTCATTTGTTTGAAACATACCAAAGAAATCAAAAAACGTTCTCCTTGGAGACACACTTGCGTTAGCATTGATGTGGTTGATGTCATTCAGCCAGAAGAATATGTGGATAAGCGCCCTTCGGATATTTCCGCCCGCGCTCGTGCCGCGATCTTAGAGGATCTTGAAACAGCTTATTAAAGACAACCATGAGGAGGTAGAAACATGAATTATTTGTTTTACAACCCACTTGCCGATGCAGGCAAGGACCAGGAGAAGATTCCTTCTCTCGTCGAAGAACTGAAAGTCTCCTTAGGGGGAGAAGTGGAAGCCCGCTCTTTGTTGGAACTCGTCTGGGATGAATTCCTCAAAAACGTTCAACCAGAAGATAGAATCATCCTTCTCGGGGGAGATGGAACATTGAATTATCAAATCAACCATCTTCCGGTAGATGAAGAATTGCCCTGCGATTTCTATCTTTATCCTTCCGGCACGGGAAATGATTTCCTTAATGATGTGAAGGCCAGTCAAGATCCGAAAACCAAATTAGTCAAATTGAATGAATTCTTGAGGAATCTTCCCGTCGTCGAAGTCAAAGGCAAGACTTATCGCTTCATCAACGGCATCGGTTTTGGCATCGATGGCGAATGTTGCAAAAAAGCCGATGAGATGAAAGAAGCTGGCGAAACTAACATTGATTATTCAAAGATCACGATCCATCTTTTAATGAAGAGTTTCGTCCCTCCATTAGCGACGGTGAGAGTTGACAACGGAGAAATCAAAACTTTCAAGAAGACCTACATTTCCGCGGCGATGAATGGCAAATATTACGGTGGCGGGATGATGGTTGCCCCAGAGCAAGAGAGAGGTTCTAACCTCCTTAGCTGCGTTGTCATTCATGGCAAAGGAAAATTGGGGACCCTTCTTTTATTCCCATCCCTTTTCAAAGGCACCCACGTGAAGAAAAAGAAAGCCGTCTATACCGTCCAAGGAAAGCTTATCGAAGTCACTTTCGATCGACCGACCGCCCTCCAAATCGATGGTGATGTCGTTCCGGATGTCACTTCCTATCGGGCTTATATCCGTTAATCGCTTTCTATTCAGGCCTCTTTGTAGGCCTTTTTTAAGCGTTTTTGTTTTCACCCTCAGAAAAAAAGATTATTTTTTAATTGCCCAAGAAAAGGAGAAACCATATATGGAAAAGAAGCCCGGCAAGGCCAAATACATCCCTTATGAAGAAAGAACAGGGAATGAATCGATCGTTTATTTTACCCGCGATCTCTCCGCAAACGGCTTAAAGAAAATCTATTCGAAAATCAACGCCAATTTGACCGGCAAAATCGCCGTTAAACTCCATACCGGAGAACAACACGGCCCTAACATGATCCCTCGTCCTTGGGTCAAAGAATTACTAACCATGATCCCAAACGCCACCATCGTGGAAACTAACACTTATTATGAAGGGGACCGCTACACCACAGAGGCCCACCGCAAAACCTTGGAAGTCAATGGCTGGACCTTCTGCCCCGTGGACATCATGGATGAAGAAGGTGTCGAGATGTGGCCCGTCCAAGGAGGAAAATGGTTCACGGAAATGGCGGTAGGAAACCATCAGAAGAATTATGACTCGATGCTGGTTTTGACTCATTTCAAAGGTCACACCATGGGCGGTTTTGGCGGATCGAATAAGAATATCGGAATCGGTTGCGCGGATGGCAGAATCGGAAAAAAGATGATCCATACCGCCGAAGGTTCTTCCAATATGTGGTCTATCGCAGAAGAAGAACTGATGGAACGGATCTCTGAATCCTCCAAAGCCACCATCGATCATTTCGGCAAACATATCGCCTATATCAACGTGATGCGGAATATGTCCGTCGATTGCGATTGCGCCGGAAGAGAAGCGGCGCCTGTCGTGACCCCGAACGTCGGCATCTTAGGATCCTTGGACATCTGTGCCATCGACACGGCCTCGGTGGATATCGTCTTTGCGATGCACGAAGGCGAACATCACGACCTCAAAGAAAGAATTGAAAGCCGCAAAGGATTAAGACAGCTAAGCTATATGCAAGAGCTTGGCATGGGCAATATGAAATACGTCCTCATCGATCTCGATCATGAGGAAAAACGGATCCTTCCTAAGGATTGCGTCATTGATTTGAAACCATTCCAAGGAGAATAAAAAACAAAGAAATAGGTCCTCTTCGCGAGGACCTATTTTCATTTAGTGATAACGGGGGTGCGGGAATTTCTCGAAATAATGGATGGCATAGGAACAAGAGGCAGTAATCGTCCAATCGTTTTCTTCCGCTAATTCAATAACTTTCTTGACTAATTTCCCGGCGATTCCCTGTCCTTGGAGAGAAGGATCGACAACCGTATGAGTGATTTCAATCGTCTTTTCTTTGACGAAAGGAAAATCGATTTCCGCGAGGACGTGTCCTTCTTCATCACACAATTGGTAAATATGGTTGAGCAAGAGTTCTTTCATCATAGGCTTGTTTGGCAAAACGGAGGGGGGCGCCTTCGGAAGTGATTTCGCCGATTTGGACTTCGTAAGGCAAACTGTTGGCACTTCGGATTTCCTTTTCGGTGGAAAAAGACGGGCTCTTTTCTGGAAGTAGATTGAAGCAGCCAGACAGCGATAAAATCCCACCCAGCGCCAAAACACAGCTACTTTTCGCGTGTTTCTTGCCCTGCCTCCTAGGGCACTAGGGAAAATATAGCCGAAATCGAAGGGAAAATCATTAAAAACGAGGGATGTCTTTTTCTTCTCGAAACACTTGGGCTTTCTTCTATGTCTAAAAATGGATAAACTATAAGACACTTTTGAATTATGGATATGGGGGCAACATATGTGGTGGATTTATCCGGTATACGTCATTGATCTGGCAGCCATGATTTTCCTTTCGTTCTTCTTGGGGAATCTTGTGGATATGTTAGACAAGAAGACCAAGATTTCGGGCGCTTTTATCGGTGGCGTTTTGTTGGCTACGGTCACTTCCTTGCCAGAGCTTTTTACCGCCCTTTCCTCGATTTTCTTGGTTCATAACGCTTCTTATGTCGTCGGCGATATCATGGGTTCGATCATCTTCGACCTGGTTGTCTTGGCGTTGGAAGTCTTCATCTTCGTGAAACATTTCCATGAGGCGAAATATCAAGCCTGGCATATTTGGAATGGAATTTTCTGCACGGTAATGTTCTTATTCTCTTGCTATGCCTTCTTTGGCCAATTCTGGGGCTGGCCTCAAATCATGCTTGGCGACATCAATTTGATGAGCATCCTGATTTTTGTCCTCTATGTTGTGACGTTGATCATTCAACCAAAGGAAGATGGCGAAGAGAAGGGGGAAGAAGAGAGAATTGATGAGAAGTGGACTTTGAAACGAATTGTCGTCCTCTTTATCATCAGCTCGATTCTCTTAATCGCCACCTCCATCGCCTTGACCTATCTTACCGATTTGATCAAACATGAAATCCCTGCTTTATCCGGTTCGGTCGCGGGGGCCATCCTGCTTGGCATTGGGACTTCGATCCCTGAAATCATTTCCACCGTCCAACTCTTCCGAAAAAAGAATTACGACGCTGGCTTTGGCAATATGATCGGCTCTTGCACTTTCGATTTCGGCATTCTCGCCCTCGCCGATTTCCTTTCCTGGCATCAAATCCATCCCGATCTTAATGTCACCATCGCCGGCATCTTTACCTTAGAACAGATCGAAGGAGTGGCCCCGACGTTCCTTAACAACGACTTCTTGCAATTCGGCTTCTTTGGCCTCGTCGTCTCCACATTAACGGTGCTATTCTGCTTCTTACGCGTTAAAACGAATCTCTTCTCGGAAAAGAAGATCCTAGGTTACGTAATCACAGGCGCTTATGCGACCATCTGCCTGGCCGCCTACCTTCTGATTTTCATCTTGGTATAAACCTTCGGACCCTTGGGCAACCTCGGGTCTTTTTTGATTCTTAGATTTCATAACCCTTTTTGTTGCATTTTGCTATCATATTGACGAACGGAGAATCACCCATGATCCATTACAACCAAGAACAAAACGTCTTTCATCTTTTCAACAAAGACGTCTCCTATTTGATCCACGTCAACGGGTTCGGCCGCCTGGAGACCCTCTATTTCGGGGAAAGGCTCAACGACACCTCTGACATCCTCAATGCCAGAACCCTTTATACGGAATGCACTTATCTCGATAAGAAGATGTCTCTTGTCACCCCGACGCCGTCATATTTCTATCCCGACACGTTAGTCGAAGTCTCTTCCCACGGGATTTTCGATAAACGGGATGCCCCGATTGTGATTCAGCATGAGAATGGCTCCTACCTAACCGACTTCGAATATGTGAAACATAGAATCTATCATGGCATCAAACCGATTGCTGGGATGCCTTCTCTTGACGCCCCATTGGAACGAAAAGAGGCGTTATATAACAAAGAGAACGTCGATACCCTCGAAATCATTCTCAAAGACATCGCGGCCAATGTGATTCTTCACGAATATCTCTCGATTTACCGCGATAAAAACATCATTGTCAAATCATTCAAAATCGAAAACAAAGGCAAGAAAATCAAATTGCTTCGTGCCTTCTCGATGCAACTGGATTTGCCTTCCTCCGATTATTATTTTCATCATTTTTATGGCACCCAATGGAAAGAACGTCAGGAAGAAATCAACAAAATCCATGACGGAACCCAGGAAATCGGATCTACCAGAGGCCGTTCTTCGCATCAGGAAAACCCATTCTGTTTCCTCTCTAAGGAACGGAATTCTTCCACCGACGGCGAAGTCATCGGCTTCAACCTCATCTATTCAGGCAACTGGGAGATGAGAGTCACCAAAACCCCTTACGATTCCCTCCATCTTGCCTATGGCATCAATGACGACGATTTTTGTTTCGTTTTGGGGAGAAACGAATCCTTTGATACCCCTCAAGCGGTCATCTCTTATAGCAAAGATGGAATCGATGGGATGTCGCAAACCTTCCATCGTCTGATCAAAGAAAACCTTCAAACCGATAAAGAAAGAGAACATAATCGCCCCCTCATCTTCAATAGCTGGGAAGGCTGTCTCTTCACTTTCGATACCAAAGTCATTAAGTCTTATATCGACGACGCTTGTAAGCTTGGAATCGATCTTTTCGTGCTCGATGATGGCTGGTTTGGTAAACGCGACAGCGACAAATCCGGCTTGGGCGATTGGTACGTGAACGAAACGAAAATCAATCTCCATGAAGTCATCGAACATTGCCATGAGCGAAAACTCAAATTTGGCATCTGGTTCGAACCAGAGATGGTTAATCCTGATTCGGATCTTTTCCGTTCCCATCCAGAATGGGCTTTAGGCTATGAGGAAAACAAAGACTGGTCCCATCTGGAAAGAAACCAATTGGTCTTGGATTTCACCAACGATGACGTGGTCGACAATATCTTCGAGCAGATGTGCCACATCCTCGATGAATATGACATCGATTATGTCAAATGGGATCACAACCGCATCTTAGCCGAACATTTCACCGCCAACCTTCCGGCAGAGAAACAAGGCGAAGTCTATCATCGTTATGTCCTTGGCTATTACCGTCTCCTTGGTCAATTGAGAGTCCGTTATCCAGGAATCTTCTTTGAAGGCTGCTCTAGCGGTGGGGGACGTTTCGATCTAGGCACCCTTTATTACGTGCCGCAAATCTGGACTTCGGATGAAACCGACGGAGCCTCGCGTGCGTATATCCAATATTACACTAGCCTCGGCTATCCTCTCTCGACCATCTCCAGCCACGTTTCTGCTTCTGCTCAGACGACCTATCCGACCAAAGTCGATATCGCTCTGTTTGGCACTTATGGCTATGAGATGAATCCCAACAAATTAAGCGAACGAGAATTCGCCGAGATGAACCGTGGGACAGAAATTTATCATAAATACCACGACAAAGCGATCCTTAATGGCACCCTTTACCATCTTTCCAATCCTTTGGATCACGACGAGATGTCGATGATCTCCGTTTCCCAAGACCAAACCCTTGCCATCGCCGTCTATTATGAGAAGAGCAACATCGTCATGAGGATGGATTATTGGAAGCTCAAAGGGCTCAATCCAAAGAAACGTTATCACCTCAATCTCAATGGGGTTGACGTCCCGGAAACCTATTCAGGAGAGCACCTCATGAAAGTCGGTTATTATCTTCGCGATATCTTCCGCCGACAGAACAAAACAATCCTTCTCATCCTCAAAGAATCTAACTATTAACAAATTAGCAGGAAAGAGATAAAAACAGCCGCTTTTTGCCTAGCGTCTGTTTTTTCTTTCGAAGATTTTGTTTCCCCTCGTTTTCTTTTGTCTCTTTCAATTTCCCTCTCTTTTTCGAATATTTTTACAATTCCGCAAACGATAGATGAGATTTGATTTTTTTCCACCTTTTCGGATTTTTAGAGTTGAAAACGCTTACATATTTAGTTGTCAAAAGAAAAATATGGGTCTACCATTTCAGTTAGACATTTGTTTCTAGGAGGTTTTTTATCAAAATGAAAAAAATGTTATTAGGAATCTTCGCGCTCAGCGCGACGATGATTCTCGCATCCTGCGGTGGCGACTCTCGAGATAGCGTCAGCGTGGAACCTCAGCCATCTGCTTCGGAACAGTTCAGTGACGAAGTTTTAGCCGATGCCGAACACGATTGGGTGATTGCTGGCCAGTATTTGCTTGCCGATGGCGAAACCGTGAATGGTTGGGCCGGCTCTGACAAAAACAAGATGACCGCTGCCTCTTTGAAGACGGTTGCGGAAACTGCCGGGGCAGAAGTGGCAACCGCTTTAGCAGCCAAAAACGTCAAACACCTTTATGTGTATCAAGGCGCCCAACTCGGTGTCAATGATGCTGGATGGAAAGCAGAGGCCATGAAAGATGGCAAGAAAGTCTCTTGCAATGGTTCTTTCGCCCTCAAGGCCATCAAGACCACCTATGATGCAGAAGACGGCACCTATTTGTCTGAACAATGGATCCCAGACCCACATACCGCTCATGCCGAGAGCTTAACCCCATCGACCTACTTCGTCCCAACCTGGGTTGAAGCACCAGATGAATTAGGCTTCTCTTGGGCAAGCAACCCTGTTTGCATCGGTGGCGCTGGTGTTTACACCGTCGTCGTTGCCGAATACAACAACGCTTCTACCGCTACGGAAGCCCAATACGGAATCGCTTTGATCAAGACCGCGGAAAAAGAATCCGAATACGGTGCTTATGAAGAAGTCGCTGACTTAAGAGAAACGAAGGTTTGGAGCATCATCGGTGACTTCACCAATGGCTGGGCCGAAGATATCGATCTTGTTGCCGTCGAAGGCAAAGACAACACCTATGCCGCCGAATTCACCACGACCGCAGAGAATCAAGCCTTCAAAGTCCGTGCCAATAAGGGTTGGGATGTTAGCTTTGGCGCTTCTTCCCTTGCCGCCGATGTGAATAAGGAACTCTTTGGCGAAGCGATTGGCGATGATGGCAAACCAAATGGTAATATCTTAGCCAAAGTTGCTGGCACCTACACCTTAACCTTAACGGTTGGTTTTGCGGGTGTTTCCATCAGCATTGCTGCCTAATTTAGGTTAACAATTATTAGAAAGCGTCGCCCGCAAGGTGACGCTTTCTTTGAAATTTTTTGATTTTCTTTTGGCTTCAAGTCTTTTGAATCGAACGAATTTGCTATACTAAAAATAGAAACTCTCTCCATTGACAAGATTTTTTGGAACCCAAGGAGAATATCATGAAATTCAAATCCCTTCTTTCGCTTGTTAGCGCGCCCATATTGCTTGCCTCTTGCGGGGTGGATCCCGTTTCCTCGGAGACGACTCTTTCCTCATTCGACTCTTCGTTAAGCGAAGAAGAGATTCCCTCTGGCGATGGCTATGTCGATTCCCTTCCCGAAAAGATCGACGACGGCTTGATTTTGCATGCCTTCAATTGGACTTTCGACCAGATCCGCGAGAATCTCGACGCGATTGCCGATGCTGGTTATCGGGCCGTCCAGACCTCTCCCGTCCAACAGCCGAAAAGCGGGGGCGCAAGATGGGAATTTTTCTATCAGCCCGTCTCTTTCTCCATCGCAACCTCTAGCCCGCTTGGCGGCGTGGAGGAGCTAACCGCCTTATGCCAAGCGTCCGAAGAGAAGGGGATTTCCATTATTTCCGATATTGTCTTCAATCATATGGCCACCGATGGCAACGAAGATGCCGATGGATTGCCTGTCGTGGACGCGGAAGTCGAATCCTATGAGCCTGAGATCTATGCCAACCAGGCCCAGACGTTCCATCATGACAAAAATGGCACCGTAACCCAGTACTACAATGGTTTGCCTGACCTCAATACGGCCAATCCTCTGGTCCAAGAAAGAGCCTTATCGTTGCTCAAAGAATGCATCGACTGCGGGGTAGATGGGTTCCGTTTTGACGCCGCCAAACATATCGAAACCCCTTACGATGCGCGTTATGCGTCCGATTTCTGGACCAACACCCTAGGGGCGGCCCAAACTTATTATCGCGAAAAAACGGGCGGGGAACTTTATGCCTACGGCGAGATTCTCAATGATGTCGATGACAATCGCCCAGTGGAGAATTACACCAAACTGGGGATGAAAGTCACCGACAACTCCTATATCGGCAATGGAGTTTCTACTGGCGTTTTGGGCAGCGCCAAAGACGCCCAACTTATCGTCAACGCGGCCTATGGCAAACAAACTTCTCCGACGAATTTGCTGACTTGGGTCGAATCGCATGATACCTTTGCTTCGGAAACCAACCATTCCTCGAATAAGAAAATCGCCCGTCTTTGGGCCATCCTCGCCGCAAGAAAAGACACCAACTCCCTTTTTTTCGCCAGACCGGACAACAATTTAACCGTCGCTCAGATCGGAACTTATGATTTCGAAGATGAAGTCTTTGGGACCGTCAACCGTTTTCATAATCGTTTTGTCGGGGCGGAAGAAGAACAACACGCCGTCGACACCAATTTCTATGTGAACGAGCGCTATTCCGAAACTGACCAAGGGGCAGTGGTGATCGATTTGAAACTCAGCGGTTCCCACGAGATTTCTTTCCATCATTTGCCCGATGGCTATTATTTCGATCAAATTACTGGCAATCCGGTGAAAATCAGCGGTGGCAAAGGGACGATCTCCTTTGAAGAGAGAGGCGTCGCTGTCCTGACCAAGACGAGAAATCTGGTCCGTCCGAGTCTTAGCATTTCCCATCGCGGTGGCCTTTTCTCCTCGCCTTTCGATGTGACGCTCCAGCTCCACCAAGCCAGCGCCTCTAGCTATTCGCTGGATGGCGGAGAAGAGATTTCCTTTGCCGATTCCGTGAAAATCAGAATCGGGGAAGGCGTTGAGTCAGGGAATAGCACCATCTTAACCGTCCATTATACGAATGGCCAATATTCCGCCAGAAGGACCTTCGTTTATCGGAAAGTCACTTTGATTGAAGGCTATTTCAATATCCTGAATCTCAAAGAATCTTACCTTACCGACTATGCCCTCTATGTCTGGTCATGGGGCGCGGGAGGATCGAGTTATCATCAAGATTACACTTGGAATGCCGAACATAAGATTCTCCTGATGAATGACGTTTCCAACTATACCGGATTCCTTCTCGTGATTTTCGAGAAAGGCCACACCATCAGCAATCCCCACGTTTGGGAAAGCTGCCTCAAACAAACGGCAGATATCAACCCCAAGGCGTCTTTTTTCGATGCTTCGACTTTCTAATCCATAAGGAGATAAATATGAAAAAAAGGACATTGTTGCTCACCTTATCCAGCCTGGTGCTGACGCTTAGCGCCTGCGGAGGGGAAATCATCAACAGCGAAGATTCTAACGGAAATTCTTCGGAAGAAAGTGCCTCTTCGGTCCCCTGCAAAGAGGTGATCGACCAATTCGCGCCTGCCGATAATTCGCACCGTGACTTGCCTCTCTCTAACATCGAGACGGTTCGTTTCCATTATTTCCGAAGCGACAATCGCGATTGTTCCTATGCCGTCTATGCCCCGTGGCAGATCTGGGCTTGGGATAGCACCAATGGGTCAGGAGGAGCGGCTTATACTTTCGACCATTATGACGATTATGGCGTCTATGTCGATGTCCCTGTTGCTTCCGTCACAGGTGGCAAGACGACCAGTTTGATTGGCTTTCTTGTCGCCATTACCGACACCTGGGCCAAAGATCCCGATGGCGATCGCACCGTCGATGTGACCGGCCAAGCCGCCGGTGGCGTAAAAGAACTTTATCTTAAGAGTGGATCCTCCAAAATCTACGATGACCCAATTTCTGCCCACAAGACTTCTTTGAAATACGCCCGCATCGGGAAAACCTCCGCCAAAGAGATTCATGTCGTGATTTCCGAAGCCGATGACGGCTTTGTCTTTGACGGCAGCCGCTTCAGCGTGAGTGAGGGTGGCATCCTGAAGACCAATTTCTCGGTTGGCTCCTATGACAAGAAATACGGCGGAGTGGATCTCACCTTCGAAGAAGATCTTGACCTTTCGAAGGAAATCATCGTTTCCTATCGTTTTGACGACACCTGGACGGATTCCACGACCATGGTTATCACCACCTATTTCGAATCGGAAGAATTCCGGAACAAATATGATTATGACGGCAAAGATTTAGGCGTCAGTTTCGATGATGAGACCAACGTCACCAAAACCATCTTCAAAGTCTGGGCTCCAACCTCTTCGAAAATCATCCTTAACATCTACCAAAGCGGCGATTATCGAACCGATTTGACCCCGAGTGCCACCTATCCGATGACCATGGGCGAGAAAGGAGTCTGGTCTTATGTCGTCGAGGAGGATCTTTCGGGCAAATATTATACCTATGAGGTCAGCAATTCCAAAGGCACCAACGAAATCTGCGATCCCTATGCCAAATCCGCTGGCTTGAATGGCAGACGCGGAATGGTCACCAATTTCAGCAAAATCAACGCCGAAATCGCTGGCTGGGATAGCGATACGACCGTCTCCTTTGGCCACGCCACCGACGCTTCTCTCTATGAGATGCATGTCCGTGACATGACCATCAATCCGAATTCCGGGGTGGAGATTTCTAAACGTGGCAAATTCCTAGGGCTAGCCGATTCGGGCACCGTTTACGAGAAAGATGGCAAATCCTACCGCACTGGTTTGGGCCATTTGAAAGAACTTGGCATCACCCACGTTCAGATTCAGCCATTCTATGATTTCAGCTCCGTCGATGAAAGCCTGGATGGTTCTTCCATGACCGGCGAGACCAACAGTGGCATCTATAACTGGGGCTATGACCCACTCAACTATAACGTCTTGGAAGGATCTTATTCGACTGACCCAAGCAATGGGGCGACGCGAATCAAAGAATTCAAGCAGATGGTGATGGCGATGCATCAAAATGGCATCAACATCAACATGGACGTGGTTTATAACCATACCTCCTCCACGGAGAATTCGAATTTCAACCTTTTGGTGCCGAATTATTATTACCGGACCACAACCTCGGGGAATTATTACAACGGCTCTGGATGTGGCAACGAGATGGCCTCTGACCGTTCGATGGTCCATAACTTCATCGTCGATAGCAGCGAATTCTGGACGAAAGAATATCACCTTTCCGGCTTCCGTTTCGATTTGATGGGCTTATTGGACAATCAAACGATGATCGATGTCTATCAAGCCAACAAGGCGATCAATCCAGACATCATGGTCTATGGCGAGCCTTGGACGGGCGGGGCCAGCAAACTTTCTTCCGGCAATGACCCAACGAAGCTCACCAGCCAGCAAACGGTCCAATCTTCCCTCAATCAATCCTATTTCGCTGGGGCAGGGGTCTATGTCGGCGCGTTCTCGGATGGCTTCCGGAACGCCGTCAAAGGAGACAATGGCCCTGGCACGGGATATGTCCAGGGGATCACTGGCAACGCTACCAACCTTTTGCAACACGTCAAAGGTTTATTCAATGGCAAAGACACGAACGTCTCCCCAAGTCAGGTTCTCAATTATGTGAGTTGCCACGACAATTACACCCTTTATGACCAACTCATTCAGACCCGCGGTGGCCGCAATCTGAAAAATATGTACCTTCAATCGGAAGCCCTTGTCTTTACTGCCCAAGGGGTCCCGTTCTTGCAAGAAGGCGAAGAATTCATGCGCACTAAGGAATATACCAATGAAGCGGGCGAAACCCTTTATTGTGGCAATTCCTATAACGTCGGCGATGAGATCAATAACATGGATTATTCCTTGAAAGCCGAAAACGACGATGTGATGGAAGTTTTCAAAGAATTGATTCAACTTCGCAAAGACGTCCCAGAACTCCGTTATGCCACTCGCGAGGAAATCAACGAGAAATGCCTTACCGGAGAAACCTTTGGCTCAGGCAATATCGCCTATCGCTTCGCCGCCTCTTCCGACAGTTCGAAAGACGTTCTTGTGCTCCATGCCGTCAATGGCTCCACGTATGAAGCTAACGGTACCGTTCTTTTCGATAGCCAAGGCGGTCAGAAAGGAAACGAAGTCACCGGCTCTATCAGCCTCAATGCCAACCAAACCTTGGTGATCGCATTGAATTGATGGTTATGAAAGTGAACGCCAATCGAATCAAATCGGGATATTCCAAAGGCGCCTTGATCTTCTTCTTGGTGATGTTTGTTCTCTGCGCCTCTTTTATCGTCGCCCTTATTCTGATTGATGTAGGGGTGGCTCTTCGCATCATCGGGTTCCTTTTCTGTGGGGTTTTCTTAGTGATTTCCCTCGTGATGATTCTCGATACCTTCTTCGATTATGTCATCGTCGAAGGAGAGACCATGAGCAAACGATTCTTTTTCCAAAAGAAGGAAATCCCGCTGGAAAGCATCACGAAAGTAGTCAAGACTGAGGGTTATTACGATATCTATGTCGGGAAAAAGAAATTCACCTCCCTTAACGATGTCGACCCTCAGACCCCGAAGATGCTTTTCCAAATCGAGAAAGCGATCGGCTTCAGGGGCAATCCCGTAGACGAAACACAGCAGAAAGGTGATGATTAGTATCTTGTAAGCGTTTCCATTGGCGATATAATTAGAAACAGCTAAGCCCATTATTATTAATTTATATTAATAAGTATTAATAAGACTTTTAGGAGGAAGTTATGGCAGACGTTAGACTCAGTCACATTTACAAGGTTTATGACAACGGTCATAAAGCCGTGAATGATTTTTCGATTGACATCAAGGACAAGGAATTCATCGTATTTGTCGGTCCTTCCGGATGCGGAAAATCAACGACCCTGCGGATGATCGCAGGTCTCGAGGAAATCACGGCAGGGGATATGTTTATCGGAGACACCTTGGTCAATGATATGGAACCAAGAGACCGCGATATCGCGATGGTCTTCCAGAATTACGCGTTATATCCCCATATGACGGTATTTGAGAATATGGCTTTCTCGCTCCGGAACCAGCATTTGCCGGAAGAGGAAATCAAGAAACGGGTCAATGAAGCGGCGAAGATCCTTGGCATCGAAGAATATCTCGACCGCAAGCCAAAGGCAATGTCCGGCGGCCAAAGACAGCGTGTCGCCTTGGGCCGTGCCATCGTGCGTAACCCGAAAGTCTTCTTGCTGGATGAGCCTCTTTCGAACTTGGACGCTAAATTGCGCGCCCAGATGAGAACGGAGATCACCAAACTCCATAAGAAACTCCAGACCACTTTCATTTATGTCACCCACGATCAAGTGGAAGCCATGACCATGGGCACTCGCATCGTCGTCATGAAACTGGGCTACGTCCAGCAAATCGACACTCCGATGAATCTTTACAACAAGCCATACAACAAATTCGTCGCTGGCTTCATTGGCACCCCACAGATGAATTTCTTTGACGTTACCTTGAACCGGGTCGGCGAGAAAGTGGAGATGGCCTTTGATACCGGAGCGAAGATCCTTTTGCCTTACGAAGTGGTTTGCAAGGTCTCCGATCATTATCTCCATGGCGATGTCAAAGTCTGCTTAGGCATCCGCCCAGACCATATTGCCATCAGTGGCAGGCAGACCGGTTTGACTTGCATGGTCAATGTCGTCGAGCATTTAGGCAACGAATCCATCATCTATGGCGATATCTCCGGACAAACCGTCGAACAAGCCGAACAAATCGAATCCGGGCATCAGATCATCATCAAAGTCGTCGGTGATGTCGATGTCGAATCCGGCCAATTATTGAACCTCGAAATCAATCCAGAGAAGATTCATCTTTTCGACAGCGAAACCGAAATCACGATCTTAGAGGACATCCCTCATGGCGCCACCTTCGAAGCCACTTTCCAAGAGGGCAAGATGAATTTCTTAGGCTCGGAAGTCGCTTTGCCTGCCGCCTTGCAAGAAAAACTCCAAGGCGCGAAGAGTGCAAAAGTGGAAGTCCCACCGACTGCCTTTATCCCAGGCGAAGATTACAAACTTTATGTCCATGACGTCCAAAATATCGATGGCAAGAAATTGGCGTTGCTCAATGTGGGCGACCGTTATTTATTCGCTTTCGTCAAACGCACCGTTCATAAAGGCGAGACGCTGCATTTCTCTTTGCAGAACGATAAATCGAGATTCGTC
>Ga0256404_1006967_pt1 | contig 18231 bp, 9 predicted proteins | sample RumenRJG_01DNA_FD_185990 | JGI IMG/M metagenome (GOLD analysis project Ga0256404, IMG submission 185990) | Bovine rumen microbial communities from Lethbridge, Alberta, Canada - RJG_01 | ecosystem: Host-associated > Mammals > Digestive system > Stomach > Rumen | place: Canada: Alberta | collected...
CCTCGATATTTACTGCTCTGTAATCGCAGCCTTCGGACTCTCCCGCCCAGTGGAAAGTAAAGCCGCCGGCGTCGATCCCGGCATACATCTCATTAAACTCACCGGTGCCGGGATCAGCCACTCTGTCAGCGCCCGGTTTCAGGGTCGTGAGCAGCGCGTCGTCGCCGTTCAGAACAGCCGTGCCGCCCTTCTTCAGCCCGTGGAAGATCTCGCATTTAGCTCTGAGGATGTTCTCTCTGCTGCCGAGATTTCCGATGTGGGCGTCTCCGACATTTGTGATCACTGCAACGTCAGGCTGCGCGATGCGGACCAGATAGTCGATCTCACCGAGGTGGTTCATGCCCATCTCAAGCACCGCGATCTCATCCTCTGACGTGAGACGAAATACCGTCATCGGAAGGCCGAGGTGATTATTAAGGTTTCCTGCAGTCTTAAGGGTGCGGTATTTAGACGAGAGGACGGAGGCCACCATATCCTTAGTGGTTGTCTTTCCGACACTTCCTGTGACCGCTACCACCGGAAGACCAAGTTTGCGACGGTAATAAGCCGCCAGATCGCCCATAGCCTTTGCTGTGTCGGACACCAGCACACAGAATTTTCCCTCGGGGATACTCTCAGGTGCGGTGCTGACAAGGCAGCCCTCCGCTCCGGCTTCCATGGCTCCCTGTACAAAGCGGTGCGCGTCCAAGCGCTCGCCGACGATCGCGACGAAGAGGTCTCCCGCGGCAGCCGCTCTGCTGTCCGTCTGTACATTAACCACAAAAGTGTTCTCCGCGTCGATATTTCCCAGAAGCTGTCCTCCGACCGCTTCAAGAATCTCTTTTACGTAAATCTTCTCCATATTCTTCCTCACTGATGGTCATCCGCAGGTGCGTTCACGGGCACTCTGTATTTTGACAGGCGGGCCTGCCTCTCTTATCTGCCAAGACCGTCGTTAACAATGATCTCGCACAGGTCCTCGTAAGAGATGCCTACTGCCGCCGCTTCCTGGGGCACAAGGCTCGTGGGCGTCATGCCGGGCAGCGTGTTGACCTCGAGGAACCACGCGTTATCGTATTTATCCACTATGAAATCACTGCGGGAGTAGGTGCGCAGTCCCAAAGTATTGTGGACTTTAAGGGCCATATTGCCCATCTGCTTCTCCACTTCGGGCGTGCAGCGTCCGGGGCAGATCTCCTCCGTCGCGCCTGCTTTATATTTGTTCTCGTAGTTGTAGAAGTCTACCTTGGGCACGATCTCCACGGAAGGAAGCGCCCTGTCCTGCAGGACCGCGCAGGTAAACTCCCTGCCCTCGATCATCTGCTCCACCAGTATATCCGGGCCGAATCCCAGGCATTTCTCCACGGCGGGACGGACCGCGTCCTGGCTGGTCACGATATATACGCCGACGGAAGAACCGCCTGTGGGAGTCTTGACGACGCAGGGCGCCTCTATTTTGGCCGCGATCTCTTGTGCGGACTTCACGATATCCTCTTCGCTCGTGATCGCTCCCGCGTTGAAAGTCTTCCAGGCAGGGGTTCTTACGCCTTTATCCTTCACCATCTCCTTGGTGAGCATCTTATCCATAGCGATCGCGGCGCCGAGATAGCCCGATCCTGTATAAGGGATTCCAAGCATGTCGAAGGTCGCCTGCACGCGCCCGTCTTCGCCGTTCATTCCGTGCAGTGCCACAAATACGATATCCGCCTCGCGGCAGATCTCCAGCACTCCCTTTCCAAACAGGGAAGGGCTCTTCCACTTTCTCGCTCTTCTTACCGCCTTAAGATCCGGCGCCGAACCGTCAAAAGTCAGATCCTTCAGCGGCGGAAGCTTCTCAAAGAGTTTCGCAGGCTCCCCCTCTATGTCCTCAAGCCCCATGAACAGGTCAACCAGAACTGCCTGGTGTCCTTTCTTTCTGAGCGCTCTGCATACCTTTGTACCCGACAGAAAAGATATATTTCTTTCTGTGCTCAATCCTCCGCACAGAACTACGATCTTCATAACGACCTCCTGTTACTGATTGTTGTTTCATTTACATCGCAACATGTTGATTATAGCATATTGCTCCGTCTGTTGCCTACAGGGCAGCGCAAAGGCCGGCTATATACCCTGAGGACTTGCTTCGTCCCCGGAAGCCGGAGCTTCCGAAAAGGTATATAACCGGCCGTTTAGAGCCTGCGTATTGATTTATCAGGAGTTCTTCGGTTTTCTGCCCCTTCTGGCAGGAATGAAGACCTTCTCAAGATGCCAGATCTCCTGTGCGTACTCCTCGATCGTTCTGTCAGAAGAGAACTTGCCGACGTTAGCTACGTTCATCATAGCCATGCGGGCCCATCTCTTAGGATCGTTGTAAGCGGTCTCGACATCTCTCTGCGCTGCCGCGTAGGACTCGAAGTCCGCGAGGATAAAGTATCTGTCCGCGCGGTCGGTTCCGTGTCTGTTGAGCAGGGAATCGTACAGAGGACGGAACAGGTCCGGATCGTCCGGGGAATATGTGCCGTCGATCAGCTGTACGAGCACTCTGCGGATGTTCTGATCCTCGTTGAAGACTCTCATGGGATCGTAGCCGCCATAGTTCTCATAACGGATGACCTGCTCGGAAGTCAGGCCGAAGATAAACGCGTTCTCCTGACCCACTTCCTCGACGATCTCGACGTTCGCGCCGTCCATGGTTCCCAGCGTCACAGCGCCGTTGAGCATGAACTTCATGTTGCCTGTACCGGAAGCTTCCTTGGAAGCCGTGGAGATCTGCTCGGAGACGTCTGCCGCCGCGATGATGATCTCCGCGTTGGATACTCTGTAGTTCTCGATGAATACGACTTTGATCTTGTCCTCGATGTCGGGATCGTTGTTGATCACGTCCGCGACGGAGTTGATCAGCTTAATGGTCAGCTTCGCGGTCTTGTAGCCGGCTGCCGCCTTGGCGCCGAAGATGAAGGTTCTCTTTTTGAACTCCATGTTCGGGTTTTCTTTGAGCTGATTGTAAAGGTACATGACATGCAGGATGTTCAGGAGCTGTCTCTTGTACTCGTGCAGTCTCTTGACCTGTACGTCGAAAATAGAGCGGGGATCGACTTCGATTCCGTTGTGCTCGAGGATATATTTTGCCAGGCGGACTTTGTTCTTGTACTTGATGTTCATGAACTCTTTCTGCGCCTTGGCGTCGTCCACGTAGACTTCCAGTTCCTTCATCTGGGACAGATCCGTGATCCACTCGTCGCCGATCTTATCGGTGACCCACTTGGCCAGGCTCTGGTTGGCGTGAAGCAGGAATCTTCTCTGCGTGATGCCGTTGGTCTTGTTGTTGAACTTCTCGGGGAACATCTCATAGAAGTCCCTGAGTTCTTCGGTCATAAGGATGGCCGTGTGCAGCTCCGCAACGCCGTTTACGGAGAAACCGGCGACGATCGCGAGGTTGGCCATGCGGACCTGTCCGTCATAGATGATGCCCATCTTGTAGATCTTGTGGCCGACATCTACGCCCGTGTTGTCATAGCGGTTGTGGATCTCTCTCTCAAATCTTCTGTTGATCTCCTCCACGATGGAGTAGATGCGGGGAAGGAGTCTGGAGAAGAGCTCAATGGGCCACTTCTCAAGCGCTTCCGCCATGATGGTGTGGTTGGTGTACGCGCAGCTCTTTGTGACGACATTCCATGCCTCGTCCCATGTCAGAGCGTACTCATCCATGAGTATGCGCATGAGCTCGGGGATGGCCAGCGTGGGATGTGTGTCGTTGAGCTGGAAGACATACTTCTCATGAAGCTTTCTGATGTCGTCGTGTGTCTTCATGTACTTCTGGATCGCGCACTGAAGTGTGGCGGATACGAAGAAGTACTGCTGTTTGAGGCGCAGCTCCTTGCCCTGGATATGGTCATCGCAGGGATAGAGGACGTTGCAGATCGTGCGGGCCAGGTTCTCCTGTTCCACGGATTTCTGGTACTCACCTCTGTCAAAAGAGTCCAGCTTGAAGCTCACTACCGGCTCCGCGTCCCAGATTCTCAGAGTATCTACAAAACCGTTGCCGTATCCGATGACCGGCAGGTCATAGGGAACAGCCTTTACAGCGCTGTAGCCTTCCTGTTTGTACATGGTGCGGCCGTTTCTGTCCAGATAGGAGGTGACATATCCGCCGAAGTGAACTTCCTGTGTGTACTCAGGTCTTCTCAGTTCCAGAGGGTTGCCGTTCTCCAGCCAGTTGTCCGGAACTTCCACCTGATAGCCGTCTCTGATCTCCTGCTTGAACATACCGTACTGGTAGCGGATACCTGCGCCGTATGCGGGATAGTTCAGAGTTGCAAGGGAATCCAGGAAGCACGCCGCAAGTCTGCCGAGGCCGCCGTTGCCCAGAGCCGCGTCGGGCTCCTGGTCTTCGATGGCGTCAAGCTTGAAGCCGAGTTCCTTGAGCGCCTGCTTGATGGGCTCATAAGCCATCAGGTTGATGGCGTCATTGCCGAAAGCGCGGCCCATGAGGAACTCCATGGACAGGTAAACGACCTGCTTGGGATCCTTTTCGTCGAAGACCTTCTGGGTCCTCATCCAGCAGTCGATGATCTGGTCCTTAAGAGCCATGGCGGAAGCCTGGAAGACCTGCTGGTCTGTCGCTTCCTTCATGGTGCGGCGGTACATGGTGCGTACATTGTACTCAACACTTCTCTTGAAAAGATCTTTGTCAAAATTAAACGTAGGTCTCTTTATCATTCTTTGCGTTCTCCTTAAATCTTCTGGACACCGATCGTGACCTTCTCACCGTTGATATCCCATTTCTTCTGATTTGCCAGTTCCGTATCCTTCTCGATCCTGTCTGCCAGGACCTTGCCTGCGATCGCCGCCTCATTCTTGGCAGCAACTGCGGACAGTTTGTCATTTCCGCTAAGAGATACACGGATGCGGTCCATGACTTCGAAACCGGATTCTTTTCTCATGGTCTGAATCTTGCTGATCAGCTCGTAAACATAGCCTTCTTCCACAAGTTCAGGGGTCAGGTTCGTATCAAGAACAGTGGTAAATCCTCCGTCTTCCTGGCTCACATAGCCTTCCTTGCGGGCAGTGTCGATCAGCAGATCTTCTTCTGTCAGCTCGACTCCGACGCCGTTCACGTCAAAGCGGAGAGCGCCCTCTGCCTTGAGGTCGTCCATCGCGGCGTTTCCGTCCAGAGAGGCCAGATACTTCCTGATGCCGCCCAGCTGCTTGCCGTACTTGGGTCCGACAGTGCGAAGCTGAGGCTTGAAGGTATAACTTGTAAACTCCCGGACATCGTCCGTGAAATTCACTTTTTTGACATTGAGCTCATTCTTGATGATGTCCTGATAGAAGGCGTCAAGACCCTTGGCTGCCTTTACGAACATCTGCGCGATGGGCTGTCTGTTCTTGATATTGGAGGCGTTGCGGCATGCGCGGCCCATGACGACGATCCTGAGGACCTCGTCCATGCTCTCCTCGAGTTCCTTGTCGATATGTGTCTCATCCGCCTCAGGGAACAGGCACAGGTGAATGCTCTCGGGGGCAGCGGGATCTACGCTTCTGACGATATTCTGGTAAATCTCCTCTGTCATGAAGGGGATCATGGGCGCTGCGCACTTGCAGACATTGACCAGGGCAGTGTACAGCGTCATGTAGGCGTTGATCTTGTCCTGCTCCATGCCCTTAGCCCAGAAGCGGTCTCGGCAGCGGCGCACATACCAGTTGGACATCTCGTCTACGAAAGACTCCAGAGCAGCAGCGGCCTCGGGAATCCTGTAGTTCTCCAGGTTCTTGTCGGTGCTCGCGATCATGGTGTTCATTCTGGAGAGAAGCCACTTGTCCATGACGCTCAGTTTGTCATAATCCAGCGTATACTTCGTGGGATCGAAGCCGTCGATCTCCGCGTACAAAGTATAGAACGCGTAGGTGTTCCACAGTGTTCCGAGGAACTTGCGCTGGCCTTCCTTAACGGTCTTGTCAGAGAACTTGTTGGGCAGCCAGGGCGCGCTGTTGGTATAGAAATACCAGCGGATCGCGTCCGCGCCGTGTGTCTTAAGCGCCGTGAAAGGATCAACTGCGTTGCCCTTGCTCTTGGACATCTTGTTGCCGTCCTCATCAAGGACCAGTCCCAGGACGATAACATTCTCATAGCAGGGCTTGTCAAACAGGAGCGTGGACTCCGCGTGCAGGGAATAGAACCAGCCGCGGGTCTGGTCAACCGCTTCAGAGATAAATGCTGCGGGGAACCACTTCTCGAAGAGCTCCTTGTTCTCAAAAGGATAGTGGAGCTGCGCGTAAGGCATTGCTCCGGAGTCGAACCAGCAGTCGATGACCTCAGGTACGCGGTGCATCTTGCCGCCGCACTCGGGGCAGGTGATCGTAAATGCGTCTACATAAGGTCTGTGCAGTTCTGTGTGCTCAGCTTCCGGATTTCCGGACATTTCGGCGAGCTCTTTCCTGCTGCCGACACTCACCTGATTTCCGCAGCCCTCACACTCCCAGATATTCAGGGGAGTTCCCCAGTATCTGTCACGGGAGATACCCCAGTCCTGAATGTTCTCGAGCCAGTTGCCGAAACGGCCCTCTCCGATCGTCGGAGGGATCCAGTTGATCTTCTTGTTGCCGCTCACAAGGTCATCTCTGACGGACGTCATCTTGATGAACCATGACTGGCGCGCGTAGTACAGAAGCGGTGTTCCGCAGCGCCAGCAGTGCGGATAATCGTGCTCGAACTTAGGCGCGGAGAACAAAATTCCGCGGGCGCTCAGATCCTTCAGCACTTCGGGGTCCGCGCTGACCGCGCCCTTGTCCATCTCTTCCTGAGTAGGCTTGCAGCGCATGCCCGCGAAAGGAGTTCCCTCAACGAGGCGTCCCTGCGCGTCAACGAGCTGTACGAAAGGAGCATCATATTTGCGGCCGACTCTCGCGTCGTCTTCACCGAAGGCGGGCGCGATATGAACGATGCCGGTACCGTCTGTCATTGTTACATAATCGTCGCAGTATACGAAGAATGCTTTCTTGTGCTGCTGCTCGGTCCTTCTCGCGGCCTCCTCATACAGAGGCTCGTAAGGCTTATATTCCAGATCCTTGCCCTTCATGGTCTCAAGGACTTCGTAAGCCTTGTCGTCAGCAGTCGCGTCATACTTCTCTTTCAGAGGCTCAAGGACCTTGTCCAGAAGAGCTTCCGCCATGTAGTAAGTGCAGCCGTCGATAGCCTTGACCTTGGCGTATGTGTCCTCAGGGTTCACGCAGAGAGCGATGTTTGAGGGCAGTGTCCAGGGAGTGGTCGTCCATGCCAGGAAATAAGCGTCCTCGTCCGCCACCTTGAAGCGAACGATCGCGGAACGCTCCTTAAGAGTCTTGTAGCCCTGCGCCACCTCGTGAGAGGACAGCGGCGTTCCGCAGCTGGGGCAGTAAGGAACGACCTTGAATCCCTTATAGAGAAGGCCTTTCTTCCAGATCTCCTTGAGAGCCCACCACTCGGACTCAATGTAATCGTCATAATACGTAACGTAAGGATTGTCCATATCAGCCCAGAAACCTACAATGCCGGAGAATTCCTCCCACATTGATTTATACTTCCAGACACTCTCCTTACACTTCTCGACAAAGGGAGCGATCCCGTACTCTTCAATCTGCTCCTTGCCCTCGATACCGATCTCTTTCTCAACTTCCAGCTCTACAGGAAGACCGTGGGTATCCCATCCGGCCTTTCTGGGAACCTGATATCCCTTCATCGTGCGGTAACGCGGCACCATGTCCTTGATGACTCTTGTAAGAACATGGCCGATGTGCGGCTTTCCGTTTGCCGTGGGCGGGCCGTCATAAAACATATATGTGGGGCAGCCCTCGCGCTCCTTCACGCTCTTTTCAAAAATCTGATTGTCCTGCCAGAATTTCAGTGTATTGTGTTCTCTTTCCACGAAATTCAGGTCTGTGTTAACCTTTTTGTACATCTTTCTCCTTCCGCCTTTCTCGTCAGCATTTGTAGGATGGAAGAAATACAGAATTCTGCACTTTCTCCATAGTAACCAACAGATTATAACGTTTGCGGCAAAATACTGTCAAGGACTGCTTCATCTTTTGTCACAATCCCGTAAAATTTATTCAGGCCGGCCGCACCGTCAAAATGCTCAACAATATGCCTCTATTTGACAAAAAAAACTCAAAGAATTTGCTAAATAGAGTATTTCGTAGTATCATCATGGAAAATAGTGCTGTCAAGACACCGCGTATTTGTACACTTTTTCTGTACAAATCTCAGTAATCATCACATGGTGCGTTCATTGACATCACTTTGTTTCAGTCATTGTCTCCAGGAGGAAAAAAATGGACAGACAGAACCTGACATTGCTCACAGATCTCTATGAGCTTACTATGATGCAGGGATATTTTAAGAATAAGGAAGAGAACAATACGGTCATCTTCGACGCGTTCTTCAGGAATAATCCCTTCGGCGGCGGCTATTCGATCATGTGCGGGATCGAGCAGCTTGTAAAGTATATCAAAGAGCTCCATTTCAGCAAAGAAGACATCGATTATCTTCGCGGGCTCGGCATCTTCGACGAGGATTTCCTCGCCTACCTCTCCGAATTCCGCTTCACAGGCACGATCTACGCGATCCCCGAAGGATCCCTTATGTTCCCCAGAGAGCCCATGGTAAAGGTCATTGCCCCGATCATGGAAGCACAGCTCGTGGAGACAGCGATCCTCAATATCATCAACCACCAGAGCCTGATCGCCACAAAGGCAGCAAGAATCTGCTATGCAGCCCGCGGTGACGGAATCATGGAATTCGGACTTCGCCGCGCTCAGGGGCCCGACGCGGGAACTTACGGCGCACGTGCGGCAGTTATCGCCGGATGTGTCGGAACATCCAATGTACTATGCGGACAGCTCTTTGACGTCCCCGTAAAGGGCACGCACGCCCACAGCTGGATCATGAGCTTCCCGGACGAGCTGACCGCCTTCAAGACTTACGGCGATCTGTATCCCAACGCCTGCATCCTTCTCGCGGATACCTATGACACCCTTAAATCCGGTGTCCCGAACGCGATCAAGACCTTCCAGTATCTGCGCGACAAAGGCAAACTCGGTAAAGGCTACGGCATCCGCCTCGACAGCGGCGACCTTGCCTATCTCTCCAAGAAAGCCCGCAAGATGCTCGATGAGGCCGGTTTCCCGGATGCCATCATCTCCGCCTCCAACGACCTGGATGAGCACCTGATCGATTCCCTGAAGAACCAGGGCGCGACCATCACTTCCTGGGGCGTCGGCACACACCTGATCACAGCTAAAGACAACCCGTCCTTCGGCGGCGTCTACAAGCTTGCTGCGATCCAGAACCCGGACGGCTCCTTCGAGCCCAAGATCAAGCTTTCCGAGAACACCGAAAAGGTGACCAACCCCGGCAACAAGAAGATCTACCGCATCTACGAGAAGGCTTCTCACAAGATCATCGCAGACCTCATCTGCCTCGAGGAAGAGACCTTCACCGACGAGCGTCCTCTGGTGCTCTTCGATCCCGCAGAGCCCTGGAAGAAGACCCGCCTGGAAGCCAACGAATTCGAGCTCAGAGAGCTGATGGTCCCTCTGTTCATAAACGGCGAGTGTGTCTACACATTCCCCAAGACCATGGACATCCGCAAAGAGTGCCTGGCCGAACAGGACACCCTCTGGGAGGAATCCAGACGTCTCGTCAACCCTCACCAGATCTACGTCGACCTTTCCAGGAAGCTGTATGACACCAAGCTCCGCCTGCTCGACGAAGTCGGTGAGAAGACGCAGGGCATCCAGAGCTGATCAGCAGGGAAGAATGCCTCGCGCGGAAGAATATACCCTGTCATTCACTCCGGTTTGAAGGACGGGGAAGTTCAAATTAGTAATAAAGAGACGGCTCGGACGAGCCGTCTCTTTTCTTATTGCTGCGGAACTTCCCCGCCCTTCAAAAGTCGTTACTGACAGGGTATATTCTTCCTTGCTTACGTTTTCCCTGCCCGTACAGGACCTTCTAAGGGCTCGGTTACAGCACTTGACAGATAGGCTTTTTACTACAACATTTGTGCCATGCTGAAACTGATCCAGCCACCGCGGAGCGGCTTGACCTTGACAGGCGTACAGGATTGCTTATTACTTATCTCCATCTTTTGAGTAAGTATTTCTTGTTGGATGGAGCCTGTTTACGCACTTCTGGCTGTACCCTACATCCATACAGAGAGAATTCCTTTTTGGTTGGAGCCTGTCCGAGCATTTCTGGTTTTGCCCTACATCCATACAGAAATAATCTCTTTTTGGTTGGAGCCTGTCCGAACATTTCTGGTTTTGCCCTACATCCATACAGAAATAATCTCTTTTTGGTTGGAGCTTATACAAATATCCTCATTTTTCCTTCCATCTATTTTTCGATATTCTAAAATTTGATGGAGTCTTTTCGCTTAAGATGCAAAAATCGCTCCATCGGTTCAATAAGAATTTCCGAAAGGATGGTCTCCGCATCACCCGGGTTCAATTCCACTGCTTTTGGCAGCACCCCGGCCCTTGATCAAGGGCCAAACTGAAACTGATCCATCCGGCTTTCTCATAATTGATATCCCTAGATTTCCTGAGCCGGCACATCCTCGTGAGGACACAGACCCAGCCACCGCGAAGCGGCTTGGCCTTGACAGGCGGACGGAATAACTCATCACATATCTTTTAGGCATATTTTAATCAAGTCTAGTTTCATACACAAATACATTGAACACAATTCTTCATATTTAGGCACAGTTCTTATGTTTACGATATATATACACTACTGTAAACGTAATCTTGATTCTTATTATTCCAGATTATGTTTGTCAGCTGATTTTTCAATATAACGCTCCGTTTATACACTTTTTTATTGTGTATAGTTCTTCAATATTCTTCTTCTGTGCCCAATTGTGCTGAAAACGCCGTATATAACAAAAACCCCCTGCCGCCGCGCGGCAAGGGGCTTTACATATAACCGATATTATCAGAAATAGAAGAACAGTCCTGTCTTCTTGAGCGGTGCCCTGAGGGACATATAGAGACCTGTTGCGATGAAGGCGGAGACCACGGAATTGATGGCCGTCACGCCGATGTTGATCGCGAAGGATACCTCTGCGGCAGGCTTGCCGAGGATCAGGATCTTGTAGAAGTAGCGGATCGTGGGATCGCAGACCGCGTTGAAAAGGAGGCCTGCTACAACTGCTGCTACTGTCCAGCGGAATACCTTGGCAAGGTCTTTCTCTGTGGAGATGTGGCCCATCTTGTGCGCGATGGTTCCTACAAGGATGCCCATCAGGAACTTGATCACAAATGTGATCGGCGCCTGCACGATGTAAACAGGGTCCATCAGGTCCGCGATCGTAAGGCCGAGGGCGCCGCCGGCTCCCCCGTAGAAGCTGCCGAGAATCAGAGCGCCCAGCACGCAGAATGCGTTGCCGAGGTGAACTGTTACTTTATCACCGGCAATGGTGGGAATCGGGATCGATAAGAATGTAAATACAATGTATGTGAGCGCCGCGAAAATTCCCGCAAATACAAGCTTCTTCAGACTGTCTTCTTTGGTGCTGCTGAGCGCAGCTGCTGAGTTCATAGTGTTCATAATGACCTCCTGTCTGTTTCCTTTTGGTTTACAATCAGTATAGTCACATCTGAACATATTAATAGCATCAAAAAGTATATTTTTTATATAACCAGTTTCCGTTTCATCCAGGCAAAATATACACCTGGCCAGTTCCCAGCTCATCAAAACACACGCCTTCACCCGATCAACTTGTTCGCCATCGCCACCAGAAGTTCCTCAACCGAAGTAAGAAGGATCTCCTCATCGCGGACGGTCACGCCGACCGCCTTGTACTGGTACATGAATTCCGGAACGCCGCGGCCGCTGAAGCCTTTCATGCTGAAAGCAAGATTTTTACGGTAGTTGCGCAGGAGGGACGGAATATTTTCCGCATGGACCCTGGCCTTGGGATCCATGTAGAAGCGGATCGTGCCTGGCGTTCCGGCGATCTCTATGATTCCGATCCTTGCTGCCACTGAGCGTATCAGCGCGATCCGCAGGAGGTTTCCTGCAGGCGCGGGAATGTCACCAAAGCGGTCCTTCAGTTCTTCCCTCACGTCATCATAGTCCTCCGTGGATTCAATGGCCGCGATCTTTTTGTAGATTTCCAGTTTCTGCTCCTCATTGATGATATAACTCTCGGGCAGAAACGCGTCTACGCTCAGGCCTACGCGCACAGTGCGCTCCTCTTTCACCGGCTCGCCTTTGGCCTGCTTTACCGCGGTGTTAAGGAGTTTACAGTAGAGGTCGTAGCCGACGGCCTGCATGTGGCCGTGCTGCGCCCTGCCGAGCATGCTGCCCGCTCCGCGGATCTCAAGGTCTCGCATCGCTATTTTGAACCCGCTGCCGAGCTCCGTGTATTCCCTGATGGCGCGCAGGCGCTTCTCCGCCACTTCGCGCAGGATACGGTCTCTGCGGTACATCAAAAAAGCGTAGGCGGTCCGTCCTGTCCTGCCCACTCTGCCGCGCAGCTGATAGAGCTGCGACAGGCCCATTTTGTCCGATTCGCGGATGATGATCGTGTTGACATTGGAAATATCGAGTCCGGTCTCGATGATGGTCGTGGAAACAAGGACATCGATCTCTCCGTCGATGAAGTCGTACATGATCTTCTCAAGCTGTTCCTCTCCCATCCGGCCGTGCGCGAAAGCGACCCTCGCTTCCGGGACAAGCTGCTGCAGGCTTGCTGTTACCGAGTCGATGTCGTTCACCCTGTTGTGTACATAGTAGACCTGGCCTTTTCTGGAGAGTTCCCGGATTATGGCTTCCCTGACCATCTCTTCGTCATATTCCATGACGTAAGTCTGAATGGGCACGCGTCCCTCGGGCGCCTCCTCGAGGACCGACATATCGCGGATCCCCACAAGGCTCATGTGCAGCGTCCTGGGGATGGGAGTCGCGGACAGAGTAAGGACATCCACGTTCTCCTTCATCTTCTTGATCTTTTCCTTGTGGGTAACTCCGAAACGCTGCTCCTCGTCCACCACAAGGAGGCCAAGGTTCTTAAATTTGACGTCCTTGGACAGAAGTCTGTGGGTTCCGATGACGATGTCACAGATACCTTCTTTGACCTCGCTGATCGTCTGCTTCTGTTCCGCAGGAGTGCGGAACCTGGAAAGCATCCCGATAGTGACGGGATATCGGCGCATTCTCTCCACAAATGTATTGTAATGCTGCTGAGCCAGGATCGTGGTGGGAACAAGGACTGCCACCTGCATTCCTTCCATGACCGCCTTGAAAGCAGCGCGGACAGCGATCTCTGTTTTGCCGTAGCCGACGTCCCCGCAGATCAGGCGGTCCATGATCCTGTCGCTCTCCATGTCCTTCTTGGTATCTTCGATAGCCGCGAGCTGGTCGTCCGTCTCCTCGTAGGGAAACAGCTCCTCAAGCTCCTTCTGCCACACTGTATCGGGGCCGAACCGGTGCCCTCTCTTCTCCCGTCTGGCCGCGTAGAGCTGGACAAGGTCTTCCGCAACTTCGTCCACAGCGCTCTTAACCTTGCTTTTGGTGTTGGTCCACTCCTGCGTGCCCAGCTTATTAAGTTTGGGCTTGGCCGATCCCGCAGAAGCGTATTTCTGAAGAACAGAGAGCTCTGTAGGCAGCACATAGAGAGTACCGCCTCCGCCGTACTCTATTTTGATATAATCCTTGGCGATATGGTTGACCTCGATCTTCTCCACGCCGCGGTATATGCCGATCCCGTGGTCCTCGTGCACCACGTAATCGCCTGTCTTGAGCTCCGAGAAGGCCTGGATCTGCTCGCCCTCGTACTTTTTCTTCTTCGCTTTCTTCTTTTTCTCGGCGCCGAAAATATCGGACTCCGCGATGACCGCGAATTTGATATCGGGGTACTCAAAGCCCTGCTTGATCTGCCCGTAATAGGTCATGATCTCGCCGGGTTCGAGCTTTCTCTCCGGGTTTTCGCTGTAGAAAGCCGTGATCCCGTCGTTAGTCAGGTCCTGCGCAAGTCTTCGTGCTCTCGTCCTGGAAGGCGAATACAGGATCGTCCTGTATCCTTTCTTTCTATAGGACATAAGGTCTTTCTCAAGCGCATCGAAACTCTTGTTAAAGGCGGACATGGACCTTGCTCCGATCGACACAGTCAGGTCCGGATTCATGTAGCCGCATCCGTTCGCAAGACCGGCGACGCCGACGCAGCGGTACCCCAGCATCTGCTCCGTCACCGACTCCGCGGAACTTAAGAGCGACATCTGGCCCGGAAGAACATATCCCTTCTCCGCCCGGCTCGTCATGCTCTGTGTAAATTCCATTTCCACTGCGTCCGCATGCTGCTTCACTCTGTAGGGCTCATCCACAAAGATCATGGCTGCGCGCTTGGGGAAAAGATTGAGGAAGTTCTCTGTGAGCGGGTAAAAATAGTGAATATAACTCTCAAGAGGTCCGAACTGCCGCCACTCCATCGCCTCCTCTTCCATACGGGCGATCGTGGTCTTAAGGCGGTGCGCCTCCTCGGTATGGTTTTGATCCCTGTAGAGCTTCTCTACTCTTTTTTCCTCTTTCCGGATGCGCTCGAAGCCGTCTCTGAGCTTACTGTTTGAGAGAATCATCTCCGTGGCCGGGTAGATCGTAACTTTTTGAAGCGGCGCGATGGATCTCTGGCTCAGCACGTCAAAAGAGTGGATCGCCTCCACGTCATCTCCCCAGAGTTCGATCCTGATGGGGTTGTCCTCCGTCAGGTCATAGACGTCGAGAATTCCGCCCCGGATCGCGAACTGTCCGGGCTTTTCCACCTGATACTGCTTCTCATATCCCAGACAGACCAGGCGCTCTGCAGCCTCTGTGAGGGACAGCTCTCCTCCCTTTTTGACCTCTATGACGCTCTTTTGCAGAACGTCCAGGGGCACCTGGGGCGTCATCAGCGCGGAGAAGGTCGTGACCACCGTTGTCTGGCTTCCCTCCATGATCCTTCTAAGGCACCGGATCCGCTCGGTATCCAGCTCTCTTCCGCGGATATCTGCCTGATAAAAGATCAGGTCTTTGGCCGGAAACAGGACGGTGTTTTTGTCATAAAACCGAAAAGCCTCCTTGATCTCCCTCGCCCTCTGGTCGCTGTAAGTCACGATCAGGCGGAACCTCGCCAGTGCAGAGAGAGAACTCTCCCTGTAAAGGCTGTAGATCATATGAAGCTTCTGTGCTTCCGCGCACCCTTCCGCCAGCACGCTGAATGAGCCGTTCTGTAAAGCTTCCACTATTTTGTTATAGTTTTCAGATTCCTTCAGCGGAGCTGTTAATGTCGGCATTTTCACCTACCTCCGAAGCCGCTTCCGCGGTTTCGGCCTCTTTTTTCTGTTTCTTCTGCTTCTTCTGTTTTTTCGTATTATAAAGGTTCATCGCCTTGTCCGGCCCCTGTCCGATCGCGCACTCCACTGCGTCAGCGGCCTTCGCGTAAGCTTCTTCTATGACCGGCCTGTCCTCAGAGGAAAAATGACCGAGCACGTGGTTCGCCAGGTCCGATCCCGGCGCAGGTTTCCCGCCCACTCCGATCCTGACTCTTGTGAACTCGTCGGTTCCCAGATGCAGGATGATATTCTTGAGCCCGTTATGACCGCCTGCGCTGCCCTTCTTTCTGATCCTCAGATGTCCGACGGGAAGATCCACGTCATCGGAGATCACAATAAGGTGGTCCGCGGGATCTGCCTTGTAATAGCTGCAGATCTCCCTTACAGCCTCTCCGCTCAGGTTCATGTATGTAAGCGGCTTGACCAGGATCACTTTCTCTCCCCCGATCGTACCCTTCCCGATCATGGATTTTCCGAAGCGGACGGGCCTGTCTATGTGAAATCGGTCAGCCAGTTCGTCGATCACTTTAAAACCCACATTGTGCCGCGTGCCGTCATATTTTAAGCCCGGATTGCCAAGTCCTGCGATAATATAGTAAGAATCCATTGTTTGCTCCAATCAGCTGTTTTTCACTGTTTTGACCTGCTGCCGCGCGCACTGCGCCGCGTATTTCCTTACATACCACAAATACCGGCCGGACGTCAAGAAAAGTATCGGCGCGGCGCCTTTAAAAGGCGCGCGGCGATACTTTCCGCAATTTCGATATTCAGCTATTAATTGTTCGTGCGATGCTATGCTGTTGTACCTGTAGGTGTAGTATCTTCCTGCAAAGCACTGTTTTCATACTCTTCCAGAATAATGCTCTCGAGCATCGCTCTGGTTTCTGTATTGATGGGATGGGCTATGTCTCTGTACTCTCCATCCGCCGATTTCTTACTCGGCATTGCGATAAAAAGACCTTTTTCGCCTTCGATGACCTTGATATCGTGTACCACGAAAACCTGATCGATAGTAATAGAGACGACTGCCTTCATCTTGCCTTCTTTGGCAATTCTTCTAACTCTTACATCCGTCACCTGCATAGCGTTCTCCATTTCTAAATGGTATAACGTTCGCCTTTTTCAACAACGATCCTTATACCATTTTCACCTTTGTAACAGGAATTTGCCTGAATGGTGTCGCCGCTCTCCACGATGCAGTTCTCAATGATAGTATTGTCTCCGATGTAAACATCATTCAAAATGAGTGAATTCCTAATTACACAATTATTGCCAACATAGACCTGCTGGAACAATACGGAATTCTCCACCGTTCCGTTCACGATACATCCGCTCGACAGCAAGCTGTTACGGATGTGCACTCCCACGTTGTACTTCGCGGGAGGAAGGTCGGCCACCTTCGAGTGAACGTCCGGATACTGTTTGAAGAAATAATCCCTGATCTCCGGATTCAGAAAATCCATATTCGTCCTGTAATAATCCTCAACAGTCGCAATATTGCTCCAATAGTTGTGCAGCTTGTAACCGTAGATTCTCTTCAGGCCTCTGTAGCGGATGAGGATATCCTGAACCAGATCGTACCGGTTCTCTTCCATGCACTTCTCCAGAAATTCTATCAGAAGTCTCCTTCTGATCACGTAGATTCCGCATGAAATTGTGTTAAATTGCGCAACGACCGGTTTCTCCACGAATTCCTGGATCCTGCCGTCCGCATCCATCTGCACTGTGCCATACCGTTCCACATTAAAGTTTTCCGGCATTTCCTTGACCACTACAGTGATATCCGCTCTCTTTTCCATATGATATTCGAGAACATCATTGTAATCCATCTTGTAAACACAATCGCCCGATGTGATCACCACATAGGGTTCGTGAGATGTCTTGAGAAAACTGATATTCTGCGCGATCGCGTCAGCTGTTCCCCGGTACCACTGACTGCTGGCGTCCGCAAAGGAAGGCGTAAAGAGGAACAATCCTCCCTGCTTGCGCCCGAAATCCCACCACTTTGACGATGCAAGGTGTTCATTCAGACTCCGGGAATTATACTGCGTAAGGACAGCCACTTTCTGAATTCTGGAGTGCTCCATGTTGCTGAGCGCAAAATCAATGCTGCGATAACTTCCCGCTACGGGCATCGCGCAGACAGCCCTCTTTCTGGACAGTTCCTTCATTCGTTTGCTGTTGCCGCCGGCTAAGATAATTCCAACCGCCCTCATTCTACGTCACCTTCTTTCACCAGAGTTCTGCCGCTTTCAAGCATTCCATCAGGGTAATCATCTGCGGTCGTGACACCGGAAATCATGACATTCTTTCCGATGCGCACTCCGGCCGGGATCTCCGTTCCTTCTCCGAGCGTCACAAGACCGTCTCTGTAAATATCGGATCTCGTTTCGTTGGGGATGTCGCGGCCTTCGCCAAGGACTGTTCCATTCCCGATCGTGACATTTTCCGCGGCAATGACTTTATAGAGTCTGCTGCCTGCCCCAACGCGGGTGCCATTCATGAGGATCGAGTCTCTGACTTCCGCGCCCTCTCCAATGGTCACGTCACAACCGATCACAGAGTTATAAACTCTGCCGTAAATTTCTGTTCCTTCGCCGATGATCGTCCGCTCCGCAGTGCTCTCTGTGCCAAAATACTGCGGAACATTGGAAGTGCTCTGTGTATAGATCTTCCAGTACTCCTCGTACAGGTTAAACTCCGGAACGATGTCGATCAGCTCCATATTAGCTTCCCAATAGGAGGTCAGTGTGCCGACATCTTTCCAGTATCCGTTAAACTCGTACGCGTAGAGTGGAGCTCCCTTATCGCGGCAGTACGGAATGATGTGCTTGCCGAAATCCAGATTGGGCTGTTCCTTATTGGTCACCAGCGCCTCCCTGAGCGTCTTCCAGTTGAATATATAAATACCCATGGAAGCCA
>Ga0256404_1006969_pt1 | contig 18227 bp, 15 predicted proteins | sample RumenRJG_01DNA_FD_185990 | JGI IMG/M metagenome (GOLD analysis project Ga0256404, IMG submission 185990) | Bovine rumen microbial communities from Lethbridge, Alberta, Canada - RJG_01 | ecosystem: Host-associated > Mammals > Digestive system > Stomach > Rumen | place: Canada: Alberta | collected...
AGATGGACCTTGACATTCTTGCGAGGATATGCTATGTGCTTGACTGCAAGCCGAGCAGCCTGATAAAATACGAGGATAACAAATAAGGAGTTGCTGCTGCGTGCAACAACTCCGTTTATTTTGCCCTTATATGCGCAAGGATGCTCTGTATGGCATTTTATCAGCAGAAGAGAGAAATTACCCGCTGCAGATACAAAGTCCCACACAGGCGATTTCTCAGCGCACAGCGAGACACTCTCTTTTTCTGACTGAACACCTGCTCTCTTTAGTAAGATTTTAGTAAGTATATAGTTAGATATTAAGTAAGATATATAACTCTTTATTCTGTTATATATATTATATATTCTATTGGGTACTTCTATGGTATGCTACTGTGGCACAAAGGGTATGACACTTTTGGTAATTTCAAGCAAAATGTATCCTATACACTCCACGGGTGGTCATGTATGTTCCGGGACAACAAAAAGCTCCGCAGATGTCGTATCTACGGAGTTTTCTTATTAAGCTGGTAGTCGGACTCGAACCGACGGCCTGCTCATTACGAATGAGCTGCTCTACCAACTGAGCCATACCAGCATTTTAGCATATTTGATTTTTTCTGACGCTATGTAATTGTCGCTTTAAAAACAGTCCACGACCTGCTCATTACGAATGAGCTGCACTACCAACTGTGCTACACCAGCATATGTATTTATTCAATTTATGCAGCCCAATGTGCGACAGCACCATTACGAATGCGCAGAGCCTGCGAAGCAGGGTTTCTCTACACAACTGAGCTATTCCAGCAACAGATAATATTATACCTTATATGAACCGTTTTGTCAAGCGTTTGGCGACAAAAAAGAGGTGCGTTTTTTTCACACCTCTTTGTATTCATCATTCTGCGCAGTGACCCTTGCTCTTTATCACATCAACAACGCTGTCAACATACTTTCTGCAAATCTCCTCGCTCTCTGCCTCGACCATAACTCTTACAAGCGGCTCTGTGCCAGACTCTCTGACGAGTATGCGTCCTGAATTGCCAAGCTCGTCAGCAACAGCCTTGACAGCCTTTTTGACATCGTTATCGTTCTGTGCCTGCGTCTTATCCTTGACCTTGACGTTGACAAGCACCTGCGGGTAGATAGTCAGCGGTGCGGCAAGCTCGCTCATAGGCTTTTCCTTTGCCATCATGACCTCCATCATCTTGAGGCTTGTGAGTATTCCGTCGCCCGTAGATGCGTACTTGGAGAAGATGATATGTCCTGACTGCTCACCGCCGATACGGCAGCCGTTTTGCATCATATACTCATAAACGTATTTGTCGCCGACCGCAGTTTTCGCGTAGTCGATACCGCGCTCGTCAAATGCTTTGTAGAGTCCGAAGTTTGACATTACTGTTGTAACGACCGTATTGGTCAGAAGCTTTCCGCGCTCCTTCATATAGCAGCCGTAGATGTACAGAATGTGGTCGCCCGTGATGACATTTCCCTTTTCGTCAACGCACAGGCATCTGTCGGCATCGCCGTCGTATGCAAAGCCGATATCAAGCTTATTGTCGACAACGAATTTCTGCAAGCCCTCGATGTGAGTTGAGCCAGCGTTATTATTGATGTTTGTACCGTTTGGTTCTGCATTGATAACGTAAGTTTTAGCGCCGAGTGCATCAAACACGCTCTTTGCGATATTCCACGCACTGCCGTTTGCGCAGTCAAGACCTACCTTTACGTCCTTGAAGGAGTAAAGTCCCATTGAGATAAGGTAGCCGATGTATCTGTTCCTGCCTGAAACGTAGTCAACAGTTCTGCCGATGTTGTCCTTTTTGGCGAAGGGGACTTCTTTATATTCGGTACCGTCGATCGAGAGCTTGCCGTCGATATAATCCTCGATAAGAGCAATAAGTCCCTCGTCCATTTTCTCGCCGTTTCCGTTGATGAGCTTGATGCCGTTATCGTAGTAAGGATTGTGGCTTGCCGAGATCATAACGCCGCAGTTGAACTTATCGGTCTTTGCGATATATGCGACCGAGGGAGTGGTGGTAACGTGCATAATGTAGGCATCGCTGCCCGATGCTACGATACCGCTTACCAGCGCAGTTTCAAACATATAGCTCGAACGTCTTGTATCCTTGCCGATAACTATCCTTGACTTTTCCTTCGCGCCGTTTTTCTCGTTCTCGGTCTTATAGTACCAGCCGAGAAATCTGCCTATCTTATAGGCGTGGTCAGCGGTAAGGTTCTCGTTAGCCTCGCCTCTGAAGCCGTCTGTTCCGAAATATCTTCCCATAAAAACATCTCCTGTAAATCATCTTTTGGTTATTACGCTTGCGCCGTCGATACAGCCCGTTTTGAAAATGCTGTTCGGAGGAACGACTCCCCTTACGAACGAAAGCGGATAGATATTGGTGTTAGTGCCTATCACCGTACCCGGATTGAGAACGCTGTTACAGCCGACCTCAACAAAATCGCCGAGCATTGCGCCGAACTTTTTGAGTCCCGTTTCGATATTCTCGTCGCCGTTGTGAACGACCACAAGCGACTTGTCGCTCTTGACATTTGATGTGATCGAGCCTGCGCCCATATGCGACTTGAATCCCAGGATACTGTCGCCGACATAGTTATAGTGCGGTGTCTGCACGTTGTCAAACAAAATCACGTTTTTAAGCTCAACGGAATTTCCCACAACGCAGTTTGCACCGACAAGTGCCGAGCCTCTTACGAATGCGCAGTGTCTTACCTCGGTATTAGGGCCGATAATGCAGGGCGCGCCGAGATAAGCCGTTGGTGCAACGACAGCAGACTTTGCTACCCACACGTTTTCGCTGACCTCGGTATACTCCTCTTTGTCCAGGCTTTTGCCAAGTCCGATAATAAAGCTTTTCAGACCGCTGAGAGCCTCCCACGGATATGTAAACTGCGCCAGGTACTCCTTTGCAAGCGTATGCTCAAGGTCATACATTTCTTTTATAGTGACCATACTTTCCCTCTTTTCAATATCAATAGTATATTGCATAAACTAATATATTTTACCACAATATCACAGCATTGTCAACCACGGACGTATCATTATATTTTTTACGGAATAAAAACCATCGGTGATTCTTTTATTACATCTAAAGTTTTTGATAAAAAAGTGAAGTTTTCGATATAATTCTATTTTAGAAAGGCTATAATGTAGGCAGTAAGGAAAGTAATGAACAACTCTGACGGAAGGAGGATAAAGAAATGACAAAGACATACGATCTGACAAACGGGAAGCCTTCAAAGCTGATACTTAACTTTTTCTTCCCGATGCTGATAACAAATATGCTCCAGCAGGTTTACGCGATAGCCGACACCGCGATAGTCGGCAAGGGCTTGGGTGACAACGCTCTTGCGGCGGTGGGAAACATATCTTCCCTGACCTTTCTGATAATAGGATTTTCAATGGGGCTTGGCAACGGCTTCAACGTACTCACGGCACAGAGCTTCGGTGCGGGTGATCACGCAAAGCTGCGCAGATACCTCGGCTCGTCGATAAGGCTGTGCATAGTTATTGCAGGGCTGCTCACGGCTTTGAGCGTGATATTCCTGAAAGACATTCTTATCCTTCTTCAAACAGACAAGGTGATAATGTCTGACAGCCTTTCATACGGACTTGTCATCTTCGGCGGACTTTCAACGGCAATGCTTTACAATATGTGCTCGGGCGTACTGCGTGCGCTGGGCGACAGCAAAACTCCGCTTATTGCGATAATTATTTCGACCATCGTCAACATAGTGCTTGACTGCGGCTTTATCTTCCTGCTCAAAACAGGTGTGTGGGGCGCGGCGGCAGCAACCGTAATGTCGCAGCTGCTGTCATCTGCGGTCTGCCTGTACAAGCTGCACAAGATAGAGTTTATAAGGCTCTCGCGCGCTGACTTTGCTTTCTCCCTGAAGCTTGATGCAAAGCTTTTGAAAAACGGCATACCGATGGCGCTGATGAATTCGATAACTGCAATAGGCTGCATGACCGTACAGTACTTTGTAAACGGTCTGGGAGTTGCATACACATCGGCATACTCGGCTTGCAGCAGGTTTATCAATATGTTCATACAGCCAGCTTGCACGGCAGGCTACACGATGTCGTCATTTGCAAGCCAGAACTACGGCGCAAAGAAATACAGCCGCATCAGCGACGGAATGTGGGTATGCATAATAATCGCCGGCATTTCATATCTGCTGCTTGGCTCGGTAATGGTATTTGCTCCGAAATTCCTGGGCAGCATACTGATAGACGGCGACGAGCCGATAAACATCGCATCGCAGTATTTCAGGATATGCGGTGTGGCACAGATAGCGGTTGACTTCCTGTTCATTTTCAGAAGCTGCGTTCAGGGACTGGGCAAGCCGTTTATACCGATGATCTCGGGCATTGCCGAAATGGTACTGAGAGTCGGTGTGATAGTTCTTTTCATCGGCGGCGCGGGATTTGCGGCAACTGCCTATGCAGAGATCGCTGCGTGGACAGGCGCGCTTCTGATAAACGCAGGCGCATACTTCTACATCACCCGCAGAAAGCTTGGGATAAGCAGGCACCGCTTGCACCGCAAGCACGCTGCAAAGCCTGTGGCAGAGATAGGCTAAACAAACAAAACAGCTCCGAACGGCTCGGAGCTGTTTTTTTATTTTGTACACGATCAGGAGTCATAGAAACTGCGGCCGTCATCGGTCACAAGTCTTTCAGATCTCGGGTACTCAAAGATCGCAGAGTTGTCTGCATTTTCGGCAAGATAATCAGCAAATCTGCGAGCATACCACTTTGCCATCTCAAGATTGTGCATAAGATAGTTGCCGCAGTTAACAGCCGATGCGCCCGGGACGTCCTGTGCAGCCTCGACAGACCTGAATGCGTTAAGTATCAGATCGAATATCTCCTTCGGGGTGAGGTTGCCTTTGAGGATAAGATAAAAGCCTGTAAGGCAGCCCATCGGTCCCCAGTAGATCACCTTGTCCTTCCAATCAGTGTCGTTTCTCATATACGTTGCGATAAGATGTTCAAGTGAGTGCATAGCTGCGGTATCGATCGCAGGCTCGACGTTCGGTCTTGTTACCCTTACATCGTATGTAGTGACGATCTGATTGCCGAGAGTATCCACCCTGCTTGTAAAAATACCGGGCACTATCTTTGTGTGGTCAACAGAAAAGCTTGGGATAAGATCCATAAATAAAACTCCTTTCAGATAGTTGATCATTAGCGCTGTGCTTTATCAGCAGATCCTCGGAAGCAGCTCACCGCTTGGCTGTGCAAGAAGCGTCTGCGCGCCGATCTCGGTCTCAAGTACGACCTTGCCTGCGTTTTCAGCAGTGACCTCGCCTATGACGGCTGCGTTCTTTGAATACGGGCACTTGTGCAGCGCATCAAGCAGCAGTTGTGCCTTTTCCTTTGGTGCGACAACAACGAGCGTACCCTCGCACGCAAGATACAAAGGCTCCAGCCCAAGCATACCGCAAACGCCCTTTACGCCGTCTGCAACAGGGATATCCTGCGCATTGAGCTTTATGCCGACGCTGCTTTGCGCACTTATCTCGTAAAGGACAGTTCCCACGCCGCCTCTTGTCGCATCGCGGATAACGTGGATGTCGCTTGTCGCCTCGAACATCTTCTCGACTGTATTCCAAAGCGGTGCGCAGTCGCTGCTGACATCTGCCTCGATGCCGAAATCATTTCTTTCAAGCAGTATCGTGCAGCCGTGTCTGCCGATATCACCTGTGACGATTATCACGTCGCCCGGCTTTGCAAGCGTACCCGAGGTGTGTGCATTCTCCATCACTCTGCCTATGCCCGTGGTCGTGATGAACACCTTGTCCACCTGCCCCTTGCCTGCGACCTTGGTATCGCCTGCAACGATCTTCACGCCTGCCTCTTTGGCGGTCTTTTCCATAGCGGCGGCTATCTTTTCAAGCTCGTCAAGCTCAAAGCCCTCCTCGATAACAAAGGCACAGGTCATATAAAGCGGCTTTGCGCCCATGCACGAAAGGTCGTTGACCGTTCCGCAGATAGAAAGCTTGCCGATGTTTCCGCCGCTGAATTCATAAGGCGAAACGATGAATCCGTCGGTGGTGAACGCAAGCTTTCCGCTTTGCATATCAAGCACAGCTGCATCGTCTGCTGTAAATTCGGGGTTTGAAAAATGCGCCTTGAACACCTTGTCGATAAGCTCGGCGGTCTGCTTTCCGCCTGCTCCGTGCGCAAGGGTAACTACTTTATCACTCATTGTTTTTACTTCCTTTCATTTATACTATGCTAAATCAGAATTTGCCGCCGCGGCGGCGCGCTTGTCCGTCGCATATCGGTTTGAGATGACAGCGACTTTCGTGCCGCTCCGGGCTTTCACTTTGTGATAACTGTACAAGAGTAGAGCCGTGTTGTGCAAACCGCGGTAAATCAGAGTTTGTGGGTCTGAACGACCTATAAGGGCTTGCCAAAGACAAGACAGGTTTTTTCGCCCAGCCTTTTTCTCGTAAAAAAAGGCTGGCGGGTCAAGGGCAGCGCCCTTGCCGCCGTCCGCTGACGGCGGAATACCCGATGCTTTGCGCGCTCGGCAAGGGGTGAATTTCAAACAGTCCTGTGGACTGTTTGAAAGAGGGGACGCCCTGCAAGAGAGGGCGTGCCCCTGCGGAGAATACACTCGCTATTTTTTCGCAATCCGCCTGCAAAAAGGCGGATTGAATAGCTCTTGTTTTTTTGGGGGCTTTCCGCAAATTTGCGCCCGTCCAAAAGCCCCTTCGGACACACACTACTACATAGTGCTAAACTATATTCTGATTTATCTTACATTCCGTACTGATAATATGCCGAGCAAGCGCCCTCGCCCGAGACCATGCACGCTCCTACGGGGTGCTGCGGTGTACATACCTTGCCGAACACCTTGCAGTCGCTGGGCTTGCACTTGCCCTGCAAAACATCTCCGCAGCGGCAGGCAGGGTTGGGCTTGCCTTTCATTTCGGGCAGGCTGTACTTTTTGCGCGCGTCAAAGTCTGCATACTCGTCACGCAGCGTCATACCCGACATTTTTATCATACCAAGGCCGCGCCACTCGCTGTCGCACGGCTGCATGACCTTTTCCATAAGCCTTTGTGCCGCAGGACTGCCCTCGTCCTTAACGACTCTCGGGTAGCAGTTTACAAAGAACGGCTCGCCCTTTTGCAGCAGCGTCACTGTGACTGCAAGTGCTGTCAGCAGTTCCTTTGCGGTAAAGCCTGCAACGACACCGCTTACGCCCTGCTTGCAAAGCTCACGACACGCAGCGTTGCCTGTTATCGCATTAACGTGCCCGGGGAAAAGAAAAGCGTCCGCGCTGCCCTTGAGCGCCTGATAAGCGTTCGGCATCGTCTTGTTTGCACACAGAATGGAGAAATTGTCAAGGCCTGCCGCCTTTGCCTTTTCTACCGCAAGGCAGGCTGACGGAGTTGTTGTTTCAAATCCGACCGCGAGAAAAACGACCTGCTTATCAGGCTCTTTTTTTGCAAGCTCTACCGCGTCAAGCGGCGAATAGACCGTCTTTATCTGTGCGCCCTGTGCCCTTGCACCTGCAAGGCTCATCTCTGTTCCGGGGACTCTGATAAGGTCGCCGAAGGTGCAGATAACGCACCCCTTTTCAAGCGCAAGGCAGCACGCCTCGTCAATAAATCCCACAGGTGTTACGCACACAGGACAACCCGGACCCGAGATAAGCTCGATGCTTTCAGGCAGCAGCTTTCTTATCCCAAGGCGGAATATCTCGTGGGTGTGTGTGCCGCAGACCTCCATAATACGCAGCTTTCTGCCGTCATAGCCTTGCAGTATCTGCTTGGGAGAAAGCTCTTTTTTATTGCTATCCATTACAGCTCCTCCATTATTTTTTCAGTTTCGCTCGCATCGTCATCGGTGATCTTTGCGATGGCAACTCCTGCGTGCACCATAACGTAATCGCCTATTTCCAGGTCGTCGATAAGATCGGCGCTTACGCTTCTTTTAGCACCGCTTGCGTCGATTATCGCCGTACCGTCTTTAAGGTCAACGACCTTTGCTGATAAACCTACACACATATTTTTTACCTCCTGATCATTTATCATTATCTGTATTGCAAAGCGCATAATATGCCTGACCGAGTGCTATGCCTCCGTCATTTGCGGGGACAAGCGAATGTATAAGCACCTCAAAGCCGAGCGCCTCGAGCTGCTGCTTTGTCAGCCTTAAAAGCAGCTTGTTCTGGAACACTCCGCCGCTTAATGCGCATTTTTTTACACCTGTTTTCCGACTGATGCTTTCGCAGCATCTCACTATACCGTCTGCAAGCGAGGCGTGGAATACAAAGGCAAGCTTGTCGGCACCTTCGCCGTCAATAAATCGCCTTGCTATCTCACCCGCGAGCGAGGTCGTATCTATCGTTTCAAAGCCGCTGCCGTCAATGCGAACGGCTGTCTTTTCACACTCTGCTTGCTGCTTTTCAAACCTCTCGGCTGCAAATTCAAGGCACATCGAGCTTTCGCCCTCAAAGGTCGATGACCGCCTTATGCCGAGTATCGCGCTGACTGCGTCAAACAGCCTGCCCGCGCTGGTCGAAGTGACGGTGTTTATACCCTTGTCAGCCATGACCGATTGCAGTCTGAATGTCTTTTCATCACACAGTGAAAGCTTTTCACAAACGAGCTGTGCATCGTCGCCGAAGCTGTCGCGGATAAGCTGTACCGCTATGCGCCAGCCCTCTTTTGAAGATGCATCGCCGCCGACCTGCCTGAACGGCTTTATGCTGCCCGCGCGCTCAAAGCTGTGAGTGTCGCAAAGCAGTATCTCGCCGCCCCATATCGTGCCGTCAGTACCGTAGCCCGTACCGTCGAACGATACGCCGATAAGCTTTTCATCACAGTCATTTTCAGCCATACACGAAAGTATGTGCGCGTAGTGATGCTGAAGTCTTACAAGCGGCAAGCCCGTTTCCTGCGCGACTGTTACGGTGTTGTACTTCGGGTGCATATCGCACACACATTTTTCTGCGCGTGTCTCAAGCAGCTCCTGCATTCTCCCGACCGATTCCCTGAGTGCATAGACGGTGCGTATATCCGCCATATCTCCGATATATGAGGAAAGATAAAGAAGCTCGTTTTTGCCTATGCAGAACGTATTTTTCAGCTCGCCGCCGATAGCCAGACTTTGCAGCCTTGCCTTTTTGCTGACCATAACGGGCAGCGGTGCAAATCCGCGGCTGCGGCGTATCATATACGGCTTGCCGTCAAACCAGTCCATTACAGAATCATCTGCGCGGATAAGTATACGCCTGTCGTGCGAGAGGATAAGGTCGCAGTAAGCACCTATCTGCTCCTGCGCGTCCTCGTCGTTTCTGCATATCGGCGCACCCGAAACGTTTCCGCTGGTCATCACGAGGCAGTCGGTCATCTGCACTGAATCGGGGTAGTCAAACAGCAGCATTTGCAGCGGTGCATACGGCAGCATTACGCCGACAGAGGGATTATCGGGCGAGATACTTGGTGCAAGTCTGCCCTGCTTTTTTTCAAGCAGCAATATCGGCTTCTGGTAGCCTGTCAGGAACTCCTGCTGACCGGGCTTGACCTCACACTCTCTTTCAAGCGTCTGCATATCCTTCATCATCACCGCAAAGGGCTTTGCAGGGCGGTTTTTCAGCTTTCTCAAACGGCTGACCGCCTGCTCGTTTGCCGCATCGCAGCAAAGGTGAAATCCGCCGATGCCTTTGACGGCAATGATACTGCCGTTCATAATGCTCTTTCTCGCAAGGGTGATCGCATCAGCACCCTTTATGTCCTTCCCCACGATGTACACCTGCGGACCGCAGTCATTACAGCACACGGGCTGTGCATCGTAGCGGCGGGTATGCGCGTGGGTGTACTCGTACGCGCACTTTTCGCACATCGGGAAATCATTCATAGTTGTGCGCTCTCTGTCATAGGGCATAGAGTCAAGTATCGTCAGGCGCGGACCGCACTGGGTGCAGTTTATAAACGGGTGAAGATAGCGTCTGTCGCCCGGGTCGAACAGCTCCTGCCTGCATTTATCACAGGTCGCGATGTCGGGTGAAACGAATATGTCGCCCGATTCTTTCTCGCTCTCGATTATATCAAACGATGTATATTCAATATCATCTGTTTGCCTGACATCTGCCGAGATAACGACCGCACGCTCGGGAGTTTCGTTTTTCACGATATGCACGAAGCGCTCAAGCGTCTGTGCGTCAGCCTTTGCAAATATCTCGACATACGAGCCTTTGTTCGCCACAGTTCCCAGCACGCCAAGTGAGTCAGCCGCACGCGAAACGAACGGGCGGAAGCCAACGCCCTGCACTATCCCGTACAGTCTTATCATCAAGCAAGGCATACCTGTCCTCCGTTTTCGTCAAGCCTGCCCGACACCGCAAAGTGCGGCAGGTCGATAAGCTCGCCGCGGTATCCCTTCAGTGCGCGGTTGCAGATGCTGTCGATAATGACCGCATCGTAGCCGCCCTCGCTGACCTTGCGCACGAGCTGCTCCTCATCGGAAAGATGTTCATCGCCCTGCTGTGCAAACTCGTCAAACAGCTTGAAGAATGTGGCGACATCTACTGTGCAGTCAAACTTTTCCTTGAGCAGCTTTCGCATTTTGTTCGCCGCAAACTGCTGGTGAACTGCCAGCACTTTTTTGCCGCTGAGGTCTTGCTCAAGCACCTTTTGCATTGCCGCAGTCACAGGAAAATCAGTTTCATACGGTATGCCATAGGTTTGTTTCAGATATTGCGCTGCCTTTATGCCTCCCGTTGAAACGACTATATTCTTTTCGCACTGTGCAGCTTTTGAGATGTCTTCGATACCGCTGCCCATACCGAATGTAACAGCGCCGTTTCCATACTCACCCTTAAAGATCTTCTCGGTCATATATCCGCTTGCGAGCGGTGTACAGCCGATAATGCCGACCTTGCCCTTTTCGGTTTCATATTCTTTTGTGGAGAAGGTCCTGAACAGCTCAAGATAAGCCCTCTCCTCGCCGTCATCGTAAAGGCGCGTACCCGTGCAGTCAACACAGATAGCAGGGAGGCTCGTCTTATTTTCAGCCATTCTTTTCAGAGCGCGGTAATCGGTCGCAATGACCGCAGGCACGGGCGTTCCCACAACGGCGGTGAACTTCACCTGCGTCTGCCCGACAGCGCGAGCAGTCTTTTCGATAAGCTTGTCATCGCGTCCGAGGATAGCGTCCATATCACGCAGTCCTGCGCTGAACACGGCACTCTTTTTTGTAAACCAGCGCGGCTCGTCAAATCCGCAGATGTTGCCTGCACAGCCGCCCGCATCGCAGATCACCACAAGTCCGCCAAGCTCGTAAAGCACGCCTACTGCGCCTGATTGGTCGGGTGCAAACGGCGAAAGGAGTTTCAACAGATTTTTCATTTTGCATCTCCTTTCAGCGCACCGTCAAGCTGCTCAAGCAGCAAGCGCAGACCTGCGTAGCCAAACGGCTGACGCTCCTCGTTCCAATCGACTGTCGGTACGCCTGCGTGGTAGTAGCCCGCATCATTGCCGATACATGCATCTATTTTTTTGCCGCTCGGCTCGTAGTCGAGCATTGTCGGCGAAAGGTTTGAGAATATCTTCGTTTCGGGGCTCAGCCTTGCGATCGCTTTGACAAACACAAAGTTGCGCTCGCCGACAGTTCCGTATATTTCCGAAACGCCGAAGCCATAGCTTAACAGCGCCCACGCAAGCTCAAACGAGTCCGCGTTGAGGAACTCCCCTATTGCAAAGTTCAGTTCGCCGTGCTTTTGCCTGAAATCATCTATCGCTTTTTTCGCAGCCTCATAGTGCGCGCTGTCGTCGAACGTCACACCTATCGCGTTTGCAAGCGACATATACTGATTGTGTATCTTGTCGATGTGATACATTCGCATCATCTCGATGTACGGGATCCCCAGTGTTTCCTCCATCTGCTGCGCCGCATAGCGCGCCTCGGAGTTGAGTACAAGGTTAAAATTCGCCTGCGACATTTCTTCGTACTGCGCAAGATCCTCGCAGCGCGATATCTCGCGGATATGCTTTATACCCGCTTTCGTCAGCAGCTCGTATATCTCGCTGTCGTCATTGAGAGGCGCGAAAAAGCCGAGGATATTCATCGCATCGCTATGACGCTTCTGCGGCTTTAAAAGCGAGTACACAGCCTTTCTCACAGCAGCCATCGGCGGCAGCTTTTTCTCTCTTGTCAGCGCGTACATATAGCACGGCACGACAGGCACGCCAGCCAGCTCCTCGCACTTGCGGCTGACTCTTTCCATATCCGTTCCGAGCAGCGCATCAACGCAGGTTATGCAGATCATCACCGCGCTGGGCTTTTTGTCGCAGAACTCAAAGACCTCATTTACTGCCTCGGGGATCTTCGTGAGATGTCTGCCCGTGACGATATCCGTATCGTCCAGCAGCAGATAGAAAAATCTGTCCTGGTAGCCGCAAAGGCGCGACTGCATCGTTGTATTTCTTCCGCAGCAGCCGGGCGAAACGAGCAGCATCACAGAACCGGGTATCGCAAGACCTGCCCGCTTGACACCAAAGCCCTGCGCACCGGGCGAGTTGAAAGCCAGCGTTGCGGGCGAAGAATATATCAGGTGCTTTGCGCTCATCAGCTCGTCAGGGGTGTTCTCAAAGCCCTTTTGCGCAAGCTCGCCTGCGGTTATGTAAAATGCGTTATTCATCATCTTTATCCTCATCTATAAGCAGCTGTGCAAGGGCTAAAAACCGCTTTGAAACGTCAAGCTGCGCGTCGCCCTCCACGACTGTTCTGCCCATATCCTCATACTTTATGATGTCATCCGAACGGGGAATATCTGCAACTATTTCAAGTCCGTTTTTTTGGACAAATTCTTTTACCTTTTCTTCCTCGTTCGGAGCGTTGCGCCGATTGAAAACTATTCCGCGCACCTTTGCATAGCTTCTGTCCTCAAAATTCTTCACGGCGCTGTTGATGTTGTTCGCCGCATACAGAGCCATTTTTTCGCCCGAGGTAACTATAAGCACCTGCGAGGCGTAGCCCTCTCTTATCGGTGCTGCAAAGCCGCCGCAGACAACATCGCCAAGCACATCGTAAAGCACTACATCGGGCTTGTACTTTTTGTAAAGCTCAAAGCCTTCAAGCAGGTTGAACGTGGTGATTATACCGCGCCCTGCGCAGCCAAGACCGGGTGTAGGACCGCCCGTTTCGATGCACAAAATGCCTTTGTAGCCGACCTTTGATATCTCCTCGATGCTTGACGGTTCATCATGCTCACGCAGATAGTTCATCACAGGCGTAAGCGGCTCGCCGCCGAGCAGATTTATGGTCGAATCGGCTTTGGGGTCGCAGCCTATCTGTATGACCCTTTTGCCAAGCACCGCAAACGCAGCCGCAAGGTTAGCCGTGACGGTCGATTTGCCGATGCCTCCCTTTCCGTATATCGCAATTTTAATCATATCAAAACTCCAATTTCAGTTTTTTATCCACAAGATCGGGGATGCTTTTTCTGAAGCACCTGCCTGAAAAAGCCTCGTGCGGCAGAGGTGCAAACTTCGCTGTTTCGCTGACTATCGGCTTGAAAAGCGGATCTGCGATCACCAGCGCGCAGCCTGCAAACTCCTGCTCAAGCTTATCCTCGTCAGCGATGCTTTTGTCTGCACGGGCGATAAGCTCGCTGCTCGTATCGAGAGTGTGGATGACCCTTGCGCGCCTGCCCGTCTGCATTTCAAACGCCCTTGCGACCGAGCCTGCATAAACGCTCTCGCCGACCACGACAGTATCGCAGTCATCGGAGATCTCACCGCGCAGCGCGCAGGAAACTATATCCGTCTTTTCGGCTGCCGCACGCACGATGTCAGATCTCAAAGCATCTGAATACTCTTCCCCGAACGGCAGACCGACAACGTATGGTATGCCAAACCTTTCTTTCAGGACTTTTGCCGCCGCAAGCCCGCTGGACGAAATGACCAGATCGCACACCGCATCACCTGCGGTCTGCATATCCTCCAGGGTGCCGCCCATAGCCATACAGCAGCCTCTTTCAAAGCCCGACTTTTCGAGCCAGCGCCATATCGAATCAACTATCTCCCTGCGCGAGATATCAAGCGGTGTCGCGCCGAGGATATTGACTGTGTTTTTCGTCTTGCCGCTCCCTGCGCAGTAATTGCGCGCGAGCATCTCAAACGCCTGTGATGCGCCCACAAGGTAGCTTTTCATTCCGTTGGTGTGCATAGCGTATGTGGGTATGCCGCTTTTTTGTTCGATAATGCTTGCAAGCGCATCAAAGTCCGTACCCGTCATCGCGGGCATAGGCGAACCGCAGATAGCTATAAACTTCGGCTTCAGCCTTTGTGCAGAATCGCACACATCGTCAATGAATTTATCGTCATTACCCATTACCGCATCTATCTCGGTAAGTCCCGAAATGTAGATCATACTGTCCATATCGTACCAGCGCGGCTCGTCGTGCGTAGCGTATGTTGAATTGCAGCCCGATGCATCGTGAACGACCACCATTCCGCCAAGCTCGTACAGCGCGGAGCAAACGCCCGAGGTGTCCGCTGTGTAGCAGGATATTATTCTTGCGTAGTGTATCATAGGCAGCTTTGGCACCCCATTCCCTTATGCTGTATAACAGTTTTTCTGTCCTTTGCGTTCTGATGCGCGTCAGCGATCTGCGCCGCAAGCTTTTTTATGCCGTCAAAGCCGTACATATCCTTTGCGCCGACAATATCAACAAAGTGATCGGTACAGCAGAAGTACGCTGCCTTCTGACCAATTGCAAGGTACTCGTTCTGCGTCTGCTCCAAGCTTGCAAAAAAGCGCATTGACGAATTAACTGTCGGATATATCTCAAACTCGGGATAGCTGCGCCTGATAAACTCAAACGCCTGCTCGTCCTCACCGCTTATAACATCAACAAAAAGCCTTGTTACGTTGAACCCGTGTTCAAGCAAAAGCCTGCAAAGCTCAAACGGCTTATGCGCCGCCATAAAGTCCACTGCAACGGGTCTGCCGTCAAGCAGCTCTGCCGCATTTTCAAGCGCAGCTTTTGCCTGCGCCATATCTTGTGAAAGATCGGGCATTTGTATGCCAAGCTGCTCACACAACTTTTGGTAGTTATCGGTTATCTTTTCAGGATCCCAGCTCACAGGCAGGTACAGATGCTTCTGCCCCAGCCGCTGTTCAAGGTCTGCCGCCGCAGCAGCAGCCTCGGGTATGATCGTAATGTTTATATCCGACCTTGCCATTTCAAGATACTGTGCATAGCTTGTTAGCTCGGGCAGCTGACGAAGCGTCACGCCTGCGCTTTTTATTATCCGCACAAGCTCGCAGTCATCATCTATCGCCCAGTTGTAGCCGATGATGTTTACGCCGCCGTCCTTTTCGCACTCTCGCAGGGGGACAAACATCTGCCTGTACATAGTCGGCACAGGTGCAAGCCCGCTGAAGCGCATTGTCGGTGTCATATAGCACTTGACGAAATCTATCCCGCCGAACCTGCCTTCAAGCTCGTCGATAATCATATCAAAATCAACACCCGCAAACAGATGCATACAGCTCAGAAAAACGAGTATGCACGGCGGACGCTCTTTCATTCGCTTTATGACCTGCGTGACCGAGTCGATGATGTTATACTCCATACTGCCGTCGGCGTAGTCCTCGTCGCAAAGATACGCCCACGAAAGTCTGTCCATCGCGTCCATCTCGGCAGTAGTCTGCACAACGCCGCGCAGACAGCCCTGTGCACAGAAAAATATCTGATGTGACTGCGGTATCAGCAGTCCCATATGAACTATGTTCCAGTCGCCGCGTGCGGGCGGACTGTATTCAAGTCCCGTATCGAACGGGCGCGGAAAGCTCGCCTGCGAGATCTTTATCCCGATGGGAGCTGTTATTTCACCGCCTGCTTTTTTCAGCATATCACTCAAAACCTTTCATGATCTCATCTGCAAGCTTTAAATACTGCTTTGCCATATCGCTGTCAGGGTACTTGTTCATTACCGTTGTGCCAAGCCTGTCACACTCCTGCACGAGCCTGCTGCGTTCAAGGTCACCGACAATAGAGGTGTTAAAATCCTTTGCGATCTCAAGCACATTTTCAAGCTCGTCCTCTACATTTCGCCTGTTAAGGATCAATCCGCCAAGCTGTGCATAGCCTCTGCCCTTGAAATTCTCTATCGCCATAGCGATGCTTGCCGCAGCGTAGCAAGCCATTTTCTCACCAGAGGTAACTATAAAAACCTTTTGCGCATAACCCTTGTGCATAGGCATTGAAAAGCCGCCGCAAACCACATCGCCAAGCACATCGTAAAGCACTACATCAGGCTTGTATTTTTCATATGCGCCCTTTTTTTCAAGTCTTTCAAGCGCCGCGATAATGCCGCGTCCCGCGCAGCCGAGCCCCGGGATAGGACCGCCTGCCTCAACGCAGAAAACACCGTCCTCGCTGACCGTTACCATATCCTCGAGTGTGAACTTGTCACCTCTTTCGCGCACAAGGTCAAGCACTGTCTTTATCCTCCTGCCGCCGTTGAGCAGCGATGTCGAATCAGCCTTGGGGTCACAGCCTATCTGCATCACCCTCAAGCCCCGTCTGACAAGTGCGACTGCCAGATTTGAAACGGTCGTTGACTTGCCTATGCCGCCCTTACCGTAAACTGCTATCTTTATCATAACTCTTATGATCTCCTCTTGAAATTACGACCTTATATCCTATCGACTCCATACGCCTTTCAAGGCAGGCTCTGCACTGTGCGGATTCGTCACCCGTGCATATCTTGCCGTCATACAGCAGATATTTCTTGCGCACATCTGTCGGCGAAAGATTCGGCATAATGACATTAGCACCTGCAAGCACTCCCTTTTCTCTGCCGTCGGGCCTTATCGTCCCCAGCGCAGTTGTTGCAGGGATAAGGCAATCGGGCAGCATCAGTCTGCAAAGGCTTATGAGCAGCAGCGTCAGCTCGAAGCTTCCCGCAGGCTCGTCCCTGAAAGGAGTATCCTTATGCGGCAGGAACGGTCCCATACCTATCATCTCAGGCTTGAAGCGTTCAAGGAAAAGCATATCCTCTGCCAGATGTTCGCTCGTCTGAAACGGCGAGCCGACCATCATTCCGCAGCCTGTCTGGTAGCCTATCTCTTTGAGCTGCTCAAGGCATTTCATTCTGTGCGCCCAGGACATTTCGCTTGGGTGCAGCTTGCCGTAATGCTCCTCGTTTGCCGTTTCGTGACGCAGCAGATACCTGTCTGCTCCTGCATCAAAGAGCCGCTTGTAGTCATCATATTCAAGCTCGCCTACCGAAAGCGTTACCGCGCAGTCGGGGTGAGCTTTTTTTATATCAGAAACTATGCTGCAAAGCACATCTGTCGGGTAGCTTTTGTCCTCACCGCTTTGCAGTACAAAGGTCCTGAAGCCGTACTCGTAGCCTGCATCGCAGCAGTCAAGTATCTGCTCTTGTGAAAGCCGGTATCGTTCACAGTTTGCATTTGATCTTCTTATGCCGCAGTAAAGGCAGTCGTTTTTGCACACGTTTGAAAACTCGACGATGCCTCGGATAAATATGCTGTTTCCGAACTGCTCTTTCGCCGTCTGCGAAGCCTTTTGCGCAGCATATGCCCTGTCATCATCAGTGAAAGTATCAAACAGCTGCACCCACTGCTCTTTTTCAAGGTGTCTGTTTTTTTTAAGCGTATCTATAAGCTCAATGTTATTCATATCAATCACTCACAATTTCTCATAAAGGTGCGGGAAAATTTCCACGCTGCGTTTGAGTATGCCTGTCATATGCGCGATAGCCACGCCGTAGTTTGTAAACGCAACTCCCTGGTCGAGCGCGCACTTCATGCGGTAGGTCATCTCCTTCGGTGTCAGCATACAGCCGCCGCAGTGGATGACCAGCGCATAGGGTGAAAGGTCTTCGGGGAACTCTCTGCCCGATGTAGTGTGTATCTCGACATTTTTGCCCGTGTGCTTTTTCAGCCAGTTAGGTATCTTGACCGTACCGATATCGCCGCACTGCCTGTGGTGAGTGCAGCCCTCGCTGATAAGCACTTTATCGTCATCCTTGAGCCTGTCGATAGCGACAGCTCCCTCGACTGCGGTATCAAGAAAGCCCTTGTACCTCGCCATAAGTATCGAAAAGGAGGTGAGCATTATATCGTGCGGAGTCTGCCTGTTTGCACTCGCGAATGCCTGAGAGTCGGTAATGACCAGCTTTGGCTTTTTACCAAGCGCTGCGATAGTATCCGCAAGCTCGGTA
>Ga0256404_1006970_pt1 | contig 18225 bp, 11 predicted proteins | sample RumenRJG_01DNA_FD_185990 | JGI IMG/M metagenome (GOLD analysis project Ga0256404, IMG submission 185990) | Bovine rumen microbial communities from Lethbridge, Alberta, Canada - RJG_01 | ecosystem: Host-associated > Mammals > Digestive system > Stomach > Rumen | place: Canada: Alberta | collected...
GGACAGCTGGGGATGCCGGCGGGTACCTTTTCAGGCAGGCTCTTCTGAAAATCTACGGAGGACGCTGTGCAGTCACGGGAATCAGCGCGGTTCCGGTGCTCACGGCCTGCCGCATATCGGAGCGGGCTAAGGACAACGCTGAACGTCTCAGCCCGGCAAACGGCATCTGCCTGAGTGCCACGTTCGCTGCGGCGTTCGGCCATCACCTGATAACATTCGGCAGGGACTGCAGGATGATGATTGCCCCGGCGATGAGACAGTATCTTGATGACGAAGATACGCGGCGGTGCTTTGAGCCTTATGACGGCAGCAGGATGATCCTTCCGGAAGACGTGAGGTTTCTTCCGGATCAGAAACTGCTCGGGTATCACAGAAGGCAGTGCGGTCTGTAGATACAATTGTACATCCGGAATAAAGACAGCTGAAGCCGCATTCCTTTCATCCGGATTACCGCAGCGCTGCGGCATGTCTGGGGTGAACTGGGATATAATTTTTCATTAAAGATGCCGGATGGCAGATTTGCCGCTGCCTTGGAAACGCCGGCATCAGGAGGGCTTGCCTCTCCCGTTCCGGCCTGCCGGGCCGGACGGCAATTCAATGAGACAGTGTGGTGCCGGTATGGAAAAAGACTATTCGCTTCCTTTATACGATGATCCCCGCCGCTGGATTAACAGGGCGCGCTCGAAGGGCTGCAGCTGGGATTTCATTGAATTCGCCGGACAGGGTGATGACGCGGGCCTCGGGAAATTCCTCAGCGACAGGATAATCACTGACTACTGGTATGAGCTTGACGGGGATGACTGGCATGAGCTTGTGAGGCTCCAGAAGACATCAGAGGAGAACACCAGGAAAATCTCGGTCATCCGCAGTGACGCCATGATTACGGACCGTGGGGAGGACGGAAGCCTTACGGTTCCGGACGATCCTCATTCCACATGGCAGATTTACAGGCACAGGCTGGCAGAGAAGAAGCACTTCAGACCTGATTCTGTCGCGGAAATCGAAAAATCAACACTCGGAATCCTCAACAGGCTCAGGGCAAGCACTAAACAGGGCGATGCTGTCAAGGGACTTGTCATAGGCAGCGTACAGTCAGGAAAGACGGCTAATATGGCGGGGCTTATGGCCATGGCCGCAGACTGGGGCTGGAACATGTTCATCGTGTTCTCGGGAACAATCGAGAACCTCAGGAAGCAGACGCAGTCAAGGCTGTTCTCGGATCTCAACGCCACCGGCACACTGAGCTGGAGATCAATGGAGCTTCTGTCACGGCAGTCACCTCAGGGTAGCCGCGCGCAGGATCTTCATTTCGAGGCCGGATCAACCGAGAGGTACCTTACGGTATGCCTCAAGAACTCGGCACGCCTGAGAAAGCTGATCCAGTGGCTGCAGGCAGATCCGAACAAACAGAGGCAGATGCGGATCCTGGTAATAGACGACGAGGCGGATCTAGCCGGGGTCAACACCGGCCGGATCCGCGACACCGAAGAGGAGACCGAGAGGAAACGGATCAACTCCCTGATCGTGAATCTTGTCGCAGGCCTTGATGACAAAGGGAAAGAGCCGAAGGCTGACTATGCCGCCATGAACTACATCGGGTACACTGCCACTCCCTATGCCAACATCCTGAACGAGAGCGGCATGAAATCACTTTATCCCCGCAGCTTCATAACCTCGCTCTGCGAGTCCCAGGAATATTTCGGACCCCAGCAGATCTTCGGCGTCACCGGAGAGCCGTATGACGGCATGGACATCGTGCGGACAATCCCGGCGGCTGATCTTGCCAGAATCGATGATATCCATGACGGAATGGCAGAGGAGATCCCCGAGTCACTCAGGAGAGCCGTTTGCTGGTTCATTGACTGCGTCGCCTGCCAGAGGCTCTGGAATTACAGAAAGCCGGTCAGCATGCTGATACATACCAGCCAGCGGACCCGACATCATGAGAATCTTGAGATGAGGCTGTCTGAATGGCTGGAGAAAACGGGGGCGGACAGGCTCACCGGCATGTGCAGGGAAACATGGGAGCAGGAGACCGCCGAGTTCAGCCAGGAGAAGTTCCGCGAGCAGTACCCCGGCTATTCCGGCATGGACAGCGTCAGGGACTATCCTAAGTTTGATGACATCGAGCCGTACGTCAGGAATCTCACCGGAATGAGACCGTCCCACATACAGATGAGCGGCGAGGGCGATCTCGGCTACACTGACGGCATCCATATATGCGTTGACAACTGCATGAACAACGGTGTGAGCGAGGACGGGATGTACATGAGAATCGCATACCCCGAGAAACAGGAGGATCTAGACAGGACCCCCGCCTTCATTGTCATAGGCGGACAGACCCTTTCAAGGGGCCTGACGCTCGAGGGGCTCGTAAGCACGTATTTCCTCCGCTCTGTCGGGCAGGCTGACACCCTGATGCAGATGGGAAGGTGGTTCGGCTACCGGAAGGGGTACGAGCTTCTGCCAAGAATCTGGCTGACGGAGAAGACCATTGAACAGTTCCGTTTCCTCGCGGATCTTGATCAGGAGCTGAGGGACGAGGTCTATAACATGGACATCACCGGAAGGACTGCGTCCGAGTACGGCCCGAGGGTGAAGAACACGCCTGGCTACAGGTTCATACGCATCACGGCGAAGAACAAGATGCAGGGTGCAGAGGAGGTCGACATCGACTACAGCGGCTCATTCAACCAGACGTACCTTTTCGATGATGATCCCGCAATTCTCAGGGATAACCTTGACGCGACCATGCGGCTGATCCGCGCTCTCGGGAAGCCTGAGACGGTGACCCCCGGGTTCAGCTTCGCCAAAAATGCAAAGGTATGGCGCGGAGTAAGCTTCGGAGTAATCAGGAAATATCTCGGTGAGTACCATATCCAGAAAAAGATGCACCTTCATTCCACGATAGACAGTCTTGCCGGGTGGATAGAGAAAATGACGGCAGAGGGGAATCTCGGCAGCTGGGATGTGGTGCTGTCCGGCGCTGGCCTGTCAAAAAGAACTATTGACACGGCTGCCGGACAGGTCAGGCTTGCCGTCCGTACACGCAGGATCAGCGCAAAGGCCGCCGGCGGGATAATAGACATAGGCACGCTGCGGAATCCGGGTGACATCCTGGCTGATGTTGATTACGGGATCCTTGATCCTGAAATCAGGGACATGATTGATCACTGCAGCTCGGGGCAGATCAGGAGTCTCCGCAACAAGGCGGGGCTCGGCACAACGCCGCAGCTCATACTCTACTTCGTTGACAAGTACTCAAAGGCCAAAAGCGGATCCAAGACGAGAGCCGATCTCGAAGCACCGGAGGATCTTGCCGGATTCTGCCTTAATATCCCGGGAGGAAAGGCAGGAAAGAGTTACGCCGCTGCACTGGCGATTCATATAAGCGGTGATCTGTTTGACGGAGCGGCAGATCTGGAGGGAACAGATGAAAATTGAGATTGCACAGCCCGAGCGAATGTCACAGAGCGGAAGCTCGCTCATGAGGCTTATACAGAACAATGACATGCCTCCTCTGGATCTTTTCGTGCGCGAGTCCGTGCAGAACAGCCTGGACGCCGCGATACCCGGAGTCGGGTACGTGAACATGCAGTTCCTCACAGGACAGTTCGACAGCCGGAGCTTCAGGCAGGAACTGGAAGGCATATCGGATCAGCTGGGGAGGCGTTTTCCGGAGGACGAGTATGAATATCTTGCGGTAAGGGACACGAACACGGTTGGTCTTACCGGACCGGTGAACTATACCGGTGTCAGCAGGAACCAGTACGGGAACCTGCTGAAGCTTGTATATGAGATCTGCAAGCCGCAGGATCAGGCCGGAGCCGGCGGATCATGGGGAATTGGCAAGACCGTGTATTTCAGAATGGGAACGGGGCTGGTTCTTTATTACAGCAGGATCAGGAGCAAAGGCAGTTATGAATCGCGCCTGGCGGCAACCCTGGTTGAGGACGAGAACAGGACAGATCGCCTCATTCCACATAATGGCAGCGGACCGAGCCGCGGCATCGCCTGGTGGGGCAGGCCTGCCGGAGGAGCAAGGACCGAGCCCGTGACTGACGAGGCTGAAATCGCACGGATACTCGGTGAGTTCCATATAAGACCGTATAAGGAATATGAGACCGGCACAACAATCATCATCCCCTATATCAGTCAGGACGAGCTCCTCCGGAGCAACGCCGTCCGGTACCTTGACCGGAGCGGGAATCCGGTGATCCCGTTCTGGAGGGGAAGCATTGCTGACTACCTCAGAATTGCCCTGCAGAGATGGTATGCGCCAAGGCTGAACAACCAGTCATACCCTCACGGATGCTTCCTGCGTGCCATGGTCAACGGTAAAGGACTGGCACTTGGCGGTATGGAGCCGGTTTTCCGCCTGGTGCAGCAGCTGTACAACTTCGCGAACAGTGACAGTGACAAATGCCAGGAACTCAGTGATACTGCGCTGAGTTTCGGAAAGGAGAGAATATCCCTCAGAAAAGTTTTCGCCGGTGACGGAAAGGCCGGAATGCTTACCTGGGCCGTAGTGGGAAGGACTGTTCTCGGGATGGGGCATCCCGACAACAAGCCGTCACCGTTCGTCTGCGTCAACAGTGAGATCAGGCGGACTGACTGCAATCCTCCGCTGATTTCATTCTGCAGGAAGCCCGGCATGATTGTCTCATACGAGACAGCCGGGAAATGGGCTGACGGAGTCCCCCCTTTGGATCCGGACCATTACATACTTGCCGTATTCTCCCTCAATTCCATGAACGAGTTCGCAGATCGCAAGGGGTACACGCTCGAGGAGTATGTCCGGAAAAGCGAGATGGCTGATCATACATCGTGGACCGACTGGTCAGACGGAGAATTCAACCCCACGCCGGTCTCGAATATCCAGAGGAATGTCATAAAGAAGTTGTCCGATGCCATCGGGAATGATAATCCTGAATCAAGGGTCAGGCAGGATTTCGGGCTCGGGAGGCTGCTCGGAGAGATGCTTCTTCCGCCGGAGAACTTCGGAAAGGCCGGATCTGCCCCTAAGGACAAGCCCGCTTCATCAAGCAGGACACTGTCAAGGGTCAGGTCAGTCTCTCTCGGAATGGGACAGGACGCCATAAGTTATTTCCCGGACGGCACCATGACGGTAAAGCTGGAGCTCCGCTCGGCAAAGCCTTTCAAGGCGGCAGACGTGTGCACCGGAATTGATTCGGAGACCGGCACGATCCGTGCGGCCGACTGGATGAGACTGACGGGACTGCAGCTTCCCTTCGAGCTGACCAGGGCCGATGCAGCCTTCGGCGTTCCGAGGGGCGAGGGATACGATGCGGGATCCGCAACTGTGAGCGCACTGAACATGAAGGCCGTAACCGGATTCTTCAGGATTGAAATGCTGTCAGAGGACAGCGGCGGGGCAACGGGCGTCAGAATCTCCGGCGACGGAGCGCACAGGATAAAATGCAGCCTGACGCTCCACCTCAGAATCAGGAACAGGGAATTCAGGACTGTTTATTATCTTGAGGAAAAGGAGGCTGAATCATGAGCTCTGCAATTTCATCCTATCCTGTCCTGACGGATCAGCTCAGATCCAAATACAGACTGTGCATCCTTGAGGACTATTCCTTCAGCTACACGCGGGACAGCAGCGAATACAGTCTTGAGCCGGAGGAAATCGGTGCCGGCTCGCTGAACCACAAGCTGGTTGACAGCAAAGGAGGCTGGAATCCTGACAGGGACAACCTGCGCGTGAGGAGAAAGCTCGTGATTCAGAATGCCGCGTGCCTGTTCGGCGGCAGCGGCATCGCGTGCAGGAGCGCTGAAATCGGAATCGCGGTTAAGTGGACATCCGCCGACTCCAAGCAGCGCGGCGCCATTCCGGCCGGCAGCCTGAGCATGGCGGACGCCTCATCGGAGATAACACTAGAACACCAATTCGATCCGGCGCAGCTGCGCGGGATGGTCGAGTTCACGACTTTCATGTATATAAAGAAGCCGGGCCAGCCGCTCCCCGGGGAGATGTTCCTCGCCAACCGCTGCGGCATGCTCCTCGGAGAGATTGACAGGTACCAGATACAGCTTGACGGCAGCGGATCGGTATTTCCCGTCAACGTGGTGGACGAGCCTGACCAGCCCCTGTGGTATGTCCGCTGCAACTGGACGGATCCGAAGTATGACCTGTTCTCGGAGACGGTGTCAATCAACCTCAACAAGGCGCACAGGAGCTACAAATACATTGACAGGAATTCGAAGACATTTAACCAGCAGCTTCTCAGTGAGATTATATCCTCGGCCCTTTGCGTGATCATAAGCAAGCTGAAGTCTCGGGAGAGCGAATGGAACAGTACTGTAAGCGGCACTGACATGGATGACGGCAGCGTGTCGCAGGCCGTGAACTATTTCATACAGACCCTGGAATGGGATGTGTCAAGCCCCGAGATAACGGCAATATCAGTCAGGAAGTTCATGGACGGGAAGGTGATGAAATGAGGACGGTGGAACTGACACAAGACCAGGCAGAAGTTGCAATGAAGGAGTGGAATAACAGTCATACTGCCCCTGCTGATATCGGCCGCGAGTGGCTTGACATGCGTGCGGAGCTGACGGCTTTTTACAATACCTACAGCAAGGCCCGCGGGCTTGAGTTTGACAGGTACTACCTTGACGTTCACATGGGGCTGGCTCTGTCAGAGTATCTCAGGCAGCGTGATTTCACCCTGAGGCAGGCAGCCGATGACGGCATGTGGAGGTTCCTCTCGCTGAGGGTTGTCCCGGATCTCGTGGCCCGCAGATGGCCCAGGGACACCGGCGAGCATTACTATAAAAGACCGACCAGGAACTGGCTCAGATCGATATGGTGGTATGTCTACCTGTCCTGGCAGGGGGACGCGGACTCAACGGAAAAAGTTCTCGGATCGCCTAATTTCAGCACCGACACCATACTGAACCTCGAGGAGAGAACCGGACGGAAGGGAACATACGTGGGGGTCTACCGGCAGATTATGTCCATCTACAGCAGAATACCGGCGGACCGGCTGAAGGACATAAACGCGAGGCTCGGCGGGGCTGACAGTCATACGACCCTCTTCAGGGCCGTCATGAAACTCAATACCGCGAGGTGCCTCGCGGTGGAGCCGTCGCTGTATCCCGGCGGGACAAAGGAATATGTTAAGAGTCTGTTCGATGAGTTCCGGAAGTACGGTATGCAGGCGGAATGGTACCCAAAGTAATTGATCTGTTCTCTGGATGCGGGGGACTTGCACTCGGGTTCGAGAAGGCCGGATTCGGGATAGCAGGCGGTCTGGAAATAGTTCCCGAGGCCTGTGACACTGTCACCTCAAACCTCTGCTGGCGCTACGGGAAGGAAGAAGGCTCGCACATCACCGGGGACATCACCCGGCTTGATCCTGATATTTTCAGCGGCCGCTTCAGCAGCGAGGGCTGCATCGTGATAGGCGGCCCTCCGTGCCAGGCATATTCCCTCGCCGGCAGGGCAAAACTCAGATCACTGGGCAGCGACAGGGTCAACACCAATGACGCACGCGGGTATCTGTATGAGGATTTTCTTCGTTTCGCCATTGGCCTGAATGCCAGGGCTGTTGTCATGGAGAACGTCCCTGAGTCGGTCAACTACGGAGGGAAGAACATACCGGAGACGGTATGCAGCGCTCTGGAGGGGAAAGGATACAGGACTTTCTGGACCGTCCTCAACGCGGCCGATTTCGGAGTTCCGCAGATACGGGAACGCGTCTTTGCCATAGCGATAAAGGCAGAAGAGAAAGGCTCAGTCGGACTCCCGGTACCGACACACCATTCAACCGGAAATACCTTAACCATGCATCAGAAAATGTTTGGCGGTTTCGGCAAGTGCCCCCATTTCCGGATTCCGAACACGGCGGACAGCGGCACACCCGCATGGGTCACGGTCGGCGAGGCACTGTCGGATCTTCCTGCCCTGTTCCCTGACTTCAGGCAGAAGTACCGGCTGCTGCCGATGAACATGGGACTTCCGTACCGCACTGGCATAAATAACGCGTATCAGAAAACAATGCGCTGCTGGTACGGCAGGGAAACAGAATTCATAACAGCCAACTGCTTCAGGAAAACTGAGAGGGATTTCCCGATTTTCGCGCGCATGAATCAGGGAGACAATTTCCTGAACGCATCTGAGATAGCCGATCAGATATTCGGGGAGAACCAGAGGATCTACAACTACCCTCCGGACAGTGACGGCTACAGGCTCCTCAGGAAAAAGACCGTTCCGCCCTATGCACGGGACAAGTTCCCGGAGAAATGGAAAAAGCTGCACGAGGACAGGCCGTCGCACACTCTGGTTGCGCATCTCTCGGTTGACACCTACAGCCATATCCATCCGTGGGAGCCGCGCGGGATTTCGGTAAGGGAAGCGGCGCGCATCCAGTCATTTCCGGATGACTTCTACTTCAACTGCTCGATGGGTGACGCCTTCAGGCAGATAGGGAACGCGGTGCCGCCGCTGCTCTCGCTCGCAATTGCGAGGGAGATAATGAAGGCTTTCCGGTTAGGAGACAATCATGGACCTTCTTAGGGAGATAAGGGAAAACCTGGCTGCAGGTATCCGCGGAGCCAGAAAACTGCAGTCGCTTCCCGCAGAGTATCCGGCGTGGACAATCTGCACTCCCGAGGAGTACGGAGTGGCAGTCCCGTACCGTAATGAGGCTCCTTTCACCGAGACATTCGCCAGCTGTGAGATAAGGGCCGCTGATATAAGGATAGACGAGACCGGGCCGGGGCGCTACCTGTTCCTTTCCAGCGCTGACAGGACACTCAGGTATGAGTTCTCGTCCGTATGCGCCGAATTCGCTGATCCGGGAGAGGACGGCAGCAAGCGTCGCATGCTGACGGAGGAGCCGCTGCGGTGGTGGGAAGGCTGGAGGGAGCTTCTCGGAAATGCGATATCCGACAAGGAGCCGTACAGCGTAATCGCAGAGATGATGGTCCTTGACTCACTGCTCAGTCGGCATGCCCATGTCACATGGGCTGCCGCATACGGAGGCAGTCACGACATTGAAGGGCCTGACGAGAGCTATGAGGTGAAGAGCACACTGAGAAAGTACGAGTCAAATGTGACCATTTCCAGCCATCACCAGCTCGGTAGGGACAGGAAGAATAGCCTTACGCTGTATTTCTGCAGGATGGAGAAATCCGTTCACGGAGTTTCGATCAACGACATGGCTGGGCAGCTTGTCAGGGACGGATATCAGCGAGACCTGCTCGAGAGACAGCTTGAGCATATGGGGTACAAACCGGGAACGTCCGGCAGGGACCGGAGGTACAAGTGCCTCGAGAAGCGGAAGTACTCTGTCGATGACTCCTTCCCGCAGATCACGGCAGCGAGCTTCAGAAACGGCGAAATGCCGAAGGGCATAACGAAGATCGAGTATACCGTTGACCTTGACGGTCTTGATTATTCTGCATGGTAGCCGTACGTCCACGGCTGCGTCACGAACCGGGGAAAGAACTGTTCCCGCACCTGCCCGTTCACTGGCGGGGCTGCCGTGGTGCAGGACCCCGGAGATTACGCTGTGATAATAAACGGCAGAATGCGGCGTGTCAGCCCTTAATCCGGCCTGTTAACATTTCAGAGCGTGATAAACTATTGCAGGTTGCCGGGAAAACCGGCTCAGGGATTACTGCCGTATCTGTGCATTTATGAATTTCAGACTGACTGAGAACACCCTGCAGAATACAGGGGACAATATCGACTGGGACGGGGAGTCCTGGGTTACGAGACCCATATCATACCCTGAGAGGACAGTCCGCCTCGGTACATCTTTCAGCGGAATAGGCGCGATAGAGTATGCGCTGAGACGTCTTGGCATCAGGACAGAAATACAGTTTGCCGGAGATATAGACAAAAATTGCAAAAAAGCCTATCAGGCGAATTACGGAATCAGTGATGACAGGTGGCATACCGATATTCATGATTTCGATGCGGCTCCTTTTGAAGGAAAAGTTGATCTGCTGGTAGGCGGAGCACCGTGCCAGGCATTTTCCACTGTAGGCGATCAGCTTGGTTTTGAGGACACCAGAGGCACCCTGTTCCGTGAGTTCGCACGTGTGATAAAGGAGTGCAGGCCTAAGGTATTCATATTCGAGAACGTTCAGGGGCTCTTCAGGCATGATGGAGGCCGCACGTGGGAGGTCATCAGGAGAACCTTCGAGGACTACTGCGGCTACGACATTCATTACCAGCTTCTCAATGCCCGCGACTACGGAGTTCCCCAGACACGCGAGCGGCTCTACTGCATCGGCTTCCGCGAGCCGACTGAGTTCAGGTATCCGGCTCCGGTTGAGCTGAAGTACAGAATGTATGACTTCCTTGAGGATTACCGTGACACGCCGTATTACGATGATAAATCCGGGAAAAAGTATCTTTCGGCCGACGAGGAGCACCGCAGGCGGCTTGTGACCGGTGAGGATGCGGAACGGTTCAATGATTTTATCTTCTCCACCTGTGAGGTTGAGGACAGGTACTACCTCTCGGAGAATGTTGCAAAGTATGTACTGGCAGGCGGTACGAAGAACTTCAGAACATCGACAAAGACTGATCTAGATGTGGCAAGGCCCCTTCTCCAGACTATGCACAAGATGCACCGGGCCGGCGTTGACAATTATGTTACCTACAACAAAACGAAGGGCATTAACGGGATCCGAAAGCTCACTCCGAGGGAGTGCATGCGCCTGATGGGTTTCAGAGACGACTATAAACTGGCTGTTGCGAATACATCTGCCTATATGGAGGCGGGAAACAGCATAGTGGTTGATGTCCTGATGGCCATCCTCAAACAGCTGGATATTACAAAATACGGGGTTGACAGCGTTGAAGAACAAATTTGAGAGCATTCAGAACACCGCTGCCAATCTTGACTCATCAGGCACTGACTGGAGGACACTGTCTTTCTCCCATCCGGAGCGGACCATACGTCTCGGGACATCATTCAGCGGCATCGGGGCAATTGAGCATGCTCTTAAGCGGCTCGGTCTTAAAACCGTCATCCAGTTTGCTGGAGACATCGATGAGGACTGCAGAAAATCCTATTTTGCGAATTATGATATTTCAGAGGACCGCTGGCACTCCGATGTTCATGATTTTGATGCCACTCCGTACAGAGAACAGGTAGATCTGCTTGTGGGCGGAGCTCCCTGTCAGGCTTTTTCGCTGCGCGGCAAGCACGGCGGCTTCGAGGATACCCGCGGCACGCTGTTCCGGGAGTTCGCAAGGCTCATAATAGAGTGCCGGCCGAAAGTATTCATCTTCGAGAATGTACGCGGCATGCTTGTTCATGACCAGCACAGAACCTGGAAGGTCATCAAGGAGACCTTCGAGAATGACTGCGGCTACGATGTCTATTATCAGGTTCTGAACAGCAAAAACTACGGCATTCCGCAGAGCCGCGACAGAATCTACTGCATCGGCTTCAGGAAGGAGACGGACTTCAGGTATCCTGCTCCGATCCCGCTTGAGCACACGGTTTACGATTATCTGGAAAAAGACTTTTCTTCAAAATATTTTCTGAAAGAAAGGGGAGTGCATTTCATTACCGAATCGGTAAATCACCGCAAGAGCTACACCCAGATTAACGGCGATGTTATGCTCTGCCAGAAAAGAAATCAGCAGTTCAACTGGCATGGTGATTTCGTTTACTTTCCCCGCCTCATAAGCGATCCTGCCACGCCTGAGACCGATGAACGTCTCTACAGGGTTGCCGACTATGAGGAGGATTACTATATTCATAATTTCCCTGAAAGGTACGGCATGATGGAGGATCCAGACGGGATCTGCCACATGTTCAAGGCTCCGACAGAAGACATCGATACATCCATGGGAAGGTTTCGAAAGATGACACCAAGGGAGTGTCTCCGCCTTATGGGATTTGATGACAGTTACAGGATCGCTGTTTCTGACACGGCCGTTTACAAACAGGCTGGAAACAGCATAGTTGTAAATGTTCTGATGGCTCTCCTCAGACAGCTGGACATAACGGAATATGGAACAGATTTATAAAGACCGCATCGCGGCACTGGGGTATAACCACCTTGTCTGTGACATCTTCACGGACTGGGAGGAAGTAAAGGATGAGATCCTCCCGCAGGACCGCAAATCCGGTTCCGGGAACGGGACTGTCCATGTCTTTCTGGGATCTGCTGCCGATGCTGCACTCAGGCAGGAATTTCCTGCTTATTATCAGGATGTTGAGAATGGTGTTGATCCTGATGACGGAATGATAAGGGTAAAACATTACTTTATACGCAGCAATATCCTGAGCATGCTTGGCTATGTATGTGAGTACTACTACAAAAAATATAATGATGCAGGCAGCTTTGTCAGCAAAATCCTCAGTACGCTGGCAAAATCTGACACAGAAGATGGTTTTCTGGCAACGGGAGCATATTTCAGACTTTCAACCGGTTCATCAAAACTCCGTCCGTATTTCAAAAAGTTCGACCAGCACGGTGTCTTTACAGATCTCGTGCGTCAGGTTCTGATCCCCGGATCAGCGTATAAAATATCCCTTTACAGAGACAGCAGCGGTGGATATGCGGCCTTCTGGCTACTGGGTTTTCCTGGCATGCCTGATTTCCTTGCCAATCCCACTGCAGAGCAGCTTACACTGGTTCGCCATCAGCCGGACGCCGGAAACATGCCTTACCAGGTTATTTATTACGGAGCTCCGGGAACCGGCAAGTCATTCAGAATAAACAGGCTGACCTCTGACGGGAATACGGTACGCACGACTTTTCATCCGGACAGCGACTATTCCGGCTTCGTCGGATCCTACAAGCCCGTTACGACCGAGGTGCAGAGGTATGACAGCAGCGGAAGGCCTATAGCGGATACTAATGGAAGGCCGGTTACCGAGTCACGGATTATTTACGATTTCACGGCACAGGCATTCCTTCAGGCCTACATTGCAGCATGGAAGACGCTCGCCTCAGGCGAAAAGGAATCTGACGGAAGTCACAGGAAGGAATTTCTTGTCATCGAGGAAATCAACCGCGGCAACTGCGCGCAGATTTTCGGAGACCTGTTCCAGCTGCTGGACCGCAACACATACGGTTATTCCGACTATCCGGTTCTTGCGGACAGCGATCTGCAGAGGCACCTCGCAAAGGAGTTTGAAGGTCTGATTCTTCCTGACGAGGTGGAACTCGACCGCATGTACGGGAAAACCGGAACTGCGCAGACAGTCATGAACGGCGAAATTCTCATACTGCCGTGCAACCTGTACATCTGGGCAACAATGAATACCAGCGATCAGAGTCTTTTCCCCATTGACTCGGCCTTCAAGCGCAGATGGGACTGGAAATACATTCCTATAAGCGAGGGCATTGACCGGAGCACAGGAAAGCCGCTCGGCTGGGTGATCGAGGCTGACGGCAAGCGCTACAGCTGGTGGAGTTTCCTGCAGAAGATCAATGCTGTAATCGGCGATCTGACAAAATCCCAGGACAAGAAGCTGGGGTATTTCTTCTGCAGGGCTGAAAACGGAGTGATCAGCGCCGAGACTTTTGCGGACAAGGTTCTTTTCTATCTCTGGAACGAGATATTCAGAAACTTTGACTTTGACAGTGATTTTCTGAAGGACACCGATGGCTCGCAGCTTACGTTCGACGGCTTTTATGCCACTGATGAGACAGGAGATACGGCAGTCTGTCAGGACAAAGTCTCGCTGCTCCTCGAAAATCTTGGAGCTGACCGTGAAAACGCAGAGGACACAGGTTCAGGCGGCGGCGCAGCTGAAGATGAAGACGAGGACGGGACCGGCACCGGCACATATCAGCTGGAAGAATAGCATCAGTGCGGCCTGACTATGAAGCTCATTATTGAGGAATACCAGTACCGGGCTGCCGATGTCAGGGATGTCCTGTCCGGAATCAGCTCGCTTGAAAATGCCGAGGGCATGGTCAACGTCAACTATGTCGGTTACTATTTCAACCCGAAGCTTAAAGACTGCGTATTCATTCTCCCAAAGGTCCTCCTTGAGGTTGTCCGTTCCGGAGACGGAACGGAAAAAGAGCTTGTTTTCGGCAGATATCCGCCTGAGGACCTGATCAGCATCGAAGACTCCACTAATATCGATACCGCAAAGCGTGATTTCATTTATGAGTTCTCGGTGTGGATTTACCGCACCATAAAGGTATACCAGCAGCTGAACCCTGAATCACGAATTGTCCTTCACCGGCAGAACGCTGAGGTATGGCAGTCCAAAAAGCGTCTGAGCAATACATTTCTGGACATTATCATTGCACTTGAGAATTTCAGCAGGAAAAACAGGCAGTTCCTGTTCCGCACGATCAGGGATATCCATTCCGGCTTCAGCAGGATAAGGTGGTCAAGGACAATTGCACATACACCCGCAGTTATTCAGGATGAAAGTGCGGTTTACCTGAAGCCTGTCTGCAGGAAAGCCCAGATAAATTTCGATGAGGAACTGCTTGTCATCTTTTATTCAATCCTCTGTTATATCAGTGAGCACTATGGCTTCAGTGAGGAAATCAGCCTTGGTTATGAGCTGATCCGAGGTAAAAAATTCCAGGTTTATCTTAACGGCTACGGTGTTATCCGCCTCAGGCAGATCAGATACAGGTATTTTTCCGACAGGTCAATTGAACTCTGGAACCTATGCTACGCCTTTTTTGACCGGGCAAGGAAGGTGATCACTGATGTAACGGAGAATGATTACCTCCTTGTGAAGGACTTCAATATCGTATTCGAGGCAATCATTGACGAGCTGGTCGGTGATCCGGAAAGCGAGATTCCTGAAGGGCTTAAGGACCAGTTTGACGGGAAAATGATTGATCATCTTTTCACCGGTCAGGGCCTCATCACTCATGAGGAGGACAGCCAGGTATATTTCATCGGTGATTCAAAGTACTACAAGCAGGGCACTCCGGTAGGAAAGAATTCGGTGTACAAGCAGTTTACCTATGCCCGCAATGTCATCCAGTGGAATCTCGATCTCTTCATGAATGAGGATGATGATGCGGCTGTGGTACATGACAGGGAGAAATTCGGCAGTTTCAGGCTGTGTGATGAACTTACTGAGGGCTACAATGTCATTCCGAATTTCTTCATAAGCTCCATGCTCACGCCTGAGCTCGATTTCATGGATGATATAAGGATTACGTCCAAGAAGGAGAAATATTTCAGGTCAGAGCAGTTCGAGAACCGGCTTTTCGACCGCGACACCCTTCTAGTCTGCCATTATGATGTGAACTTTCTTTTTGTGGTTTCCCTTTATGCCCGCAACAACAGGCTGGAGAAAAAGGCGTGGAAGAAGAAAGCGAGAAAGCTGTTCCGCGATGAGATACAGAAAACACTGACGGAGCATTATGAGTTCAATGTGATGAGGGCGCATCCTGATGTGAACGCGGAAGAATTCATACAGAATCATTTCAAAAAGCTGCTTGGGAAGATTTTTACGCCTTTCCATGACAGGGAAATATACTCGCTGGCCCTCGACAGAAATGATGGTGAATACAACACGGAACTGAAGGAATGGCTCTCAGAATATTTTTATATCAGCCCGTGCAGACTTGGCGAAAATCCGGAAAATGTTCTTCCTAAGGCTTCGGAACACGTTGCTGCTACGGAAGGAAACAGCAGGAGAAACGTTCTTGTTGCGGAAGTGCGACGCAACGATATTGATTACAGTCTGTTCGAAAAGGGCGAAGCCATTTCTTTTCTGATGCCAGATATCCCGGAGGACATCAATCTCAGGGACATAAGCTTTCTGCTGCCTGTGACAGATGGTAAGATTCATGGATACTATCCTGTGCTGGAACTGAAATTTGTCAGGTATCATGGAGGCGTGGCCATCAGGTTCATGCTTGGAGGGAATATCAGCCTCGGCAGTGCATGGGTGGATGTCTTGGACTGGGAAATCAGGAGCGGTACTCTGTATTCGCTGGAAGAATGCATGCAGATGTACAGACATTGGAGGCCATTCTGATTACTTAACTGACATGGAAGTCAGTGGTTAGGTCCGGTATTCATCTGTTCAGTCCGCTGTCTCGCGCGTTTTGAAAAAACATTTGGCAAATTATCCAAATAGGATATAATGCGCTCACACGCAGGCGCCCTGTGCGTCTGTCGTTCTGCCAGGAAAGCTCCCGCCCTGCGGCATCAAATCCTGGAAACGAGGGTGTCCGTGAGCCTGTTTTGATTACCTGGTCTGTCCGACACTTTTCCACCATATATCTTTAGGCTGTATGCCTGCTTTCAACCCATTAACAGGCATTTCACTTTAACCCCTTCCGGGGTGCTACAGGAGTAAGCGGCCGAGCGCTTCCAGCTCAGCCGGATGTTTACATGAACTTAAGTGATTTAAAGAAACTTGACGTCAATTCACTGACTGATCTTGCCCAGACCATGGGCGTTACCGACATCGAGAGAAAGCCCCGCAAGGACCTCATTTTCTCAATCCTCAAGGTCCATGCGAGGAACGGCGAGGACATCTTCGGCGACGGCGTCCTCGAGATCCTGCCGGACGGCTACGGCTTCCTCAGGAGCGCCGACTGCTTCTACCTCTCAGGCCCTGACGACATCTACGTCTCTCCTGCCCAGATCAGAAAGTTCCACCTGCAGACCGGCGACACCATCCAGGGAAAGATCAGGCCGCCGAAGAGCGAGTCCGAGCGCTATTTCGCCCTCCTGAAGATTGACACCATCAACGACGATCCCCCGGAGAGCGCCCGCAACAAGGTCCTCTTCGAGAACCTGACTCCGCTCCATCCGGACGAGATGCTCCGCCTCGAGCGCGGCAACGGCTCCAAGGAGGACATCACCGCGAGGATCATCGACCTCATCGCCCCGATTGGTAAAGGCCAGCGCGGACTTATCGTCGCACCCCCGAAGGCCGGCAAGACCGTGCTCCTCCAAAACATCGCGCAGAGCATCACCGCGAACCATCCCGAGTGCACCCTGATGGTCCTCCTCATCGACGAGCGTCCGGAGGAAGTGACCGAGATGCGCCGCATGGTGCAGGGCGAGGTAATAGCATCGACCTTCGACGAGGCCGCAAGCCGCCACATCCAGGTTGCCGAGATGGTCATCGAGAAGGCAAAGCGCCTCGCGGAGCACAAGCATGACGTCGTCATCCTCCTTGACTCCATCACCCGTCTCGCAAGAGCCTACAACACCGAGACCCCGTCATCAGGCAAGGTCCTCACGGGCGGCGTTGACGCCTACGCCCTTCAGAAGCCCAAGCGCTTCTTCGGCGCAGCCCGTAACATCGAGGAGGGCGGCTCCATCACCATCATCGCCACGTCCCTCATCGACACCGGCTCCAAGATGGACGAGGTCATCTACGAGGAGTTCAAGGGCACCGGCAACATGGAGCTCCACCTCTCAAGGCGCATCGCCGAGAAGAGAGTCTATCCTGCTGTTGACGTCAACCGCTCCGGCACCCGCCACGACGAGCTCCTCCAGACTCCTGCGGAGCTGCAGAAGGTCTGGATCCTCAGGAAGTTCGTCCATGACATGGACGAGGTCGAGGCTGCCGAGTTCCTCATCGAGCACCTCTCCTCAACGAAGACCAACGACGAGTTCTTCGACCTGATGAAGAGCGGCAAGCTCTGACCTCAGACCTGCCGCATGAGCCATGCGGCAACGGTCAAAAAGGCGGGGCACTGCGCTCCGCCTTTCTCATTTCATGTTTCCCCGGGGCTCATGCATGCCTCAGGAGGCTTCCCCGCCTCACCCGCTATCCTCCGCGTCACCCGCCGTCCGATACCTGCATTCCCCGGTCAGGTGAGCTTGCTCCATGGCAGATGCCATCTCCGGCCGTTCCGGAAAATTTAGTTCATATGAAACCTTGTGCCCTTTCTGGCTAAAAATCATCCTTTTTCTGAGACTTTCATCCTGCTATCATAAAGAAAAAAACAGCCTTTCCGGAGAAGGTTCTTAGCGTCTCCGGGACGGCGGTGTCAGACTTCAGGAGATTTTGAATGAGAATGATTGAGCAAATCAACGCGGAGCAGGCCGCTGCAATCCGGGCCGCCGCGGAGAATGGCGACGCGAAGGCGCAGGAGCGGCTCGGAGACCTCTGCCGCTTCGGCGAGGGCGTGAGGCGCAGCGTAGACGAGGCCGAGACCTGGTACAAGAAGGCCTCGGATCAGGGTAACTGGGATGCCCTCGCGAAGCTCGCGCGCCTCTATGAGCTCTCGCGGAAGGAAGTGAAGCCGAGCGCCAGGGCTGTCGAG
>Ga0256404_1006972_pt1 | contig 18223 bp, 11 predicted proteins | sample RumenRJG_01DNA_FD_185990 | JGI IMG/M metagenome (GOLD analysis project Ga0256404, IMG submission 185990) | Bovine rumen microbial communities from Lethbridge, Alberta, Canada - RJG_01 | ecosystem: Host-associated > Mammals > Digestive system > Stomach > Rumen | place: Canada: Alberta | collected...
TCGGCTCGCGGCAGCCGCTTCGCGGCATCCGCTCCCCGTCCCAGCTTCCTCGCCTCCGCTCCGCGTCGGCTCGCCCTCCGCTCCGCGTCGGCTCGCCCTCCGCTCCGCGTCGGCTCGCCCTTAGCTCCGCTTCGCGTATCGGCTCGCGGCAGCCGCTTCGCGGCATCCGCTCCCCGTCCCAGCTTCCTCGCCTCCGCTCCGCGTCGGCTCGCCCTCCGCTCCGCGTCGGCTCGCCCTCCGCTCCGCTTCGCGTGTCGGCTCGCGGCAGCCGCTTCGCGGCATCCGCTCCCCGTCCCAGCTTCCTCGCCTCCGCTCCGCGTCGGCTCGCCCTCCGCTCCGCGTCGGCTCGCCCTCCGCTCCGCGTCGGCTCGCCCTTAGCTCCGCTTCGCGTATCGGCTCGCGGCAGCCGCTTCGCGGCATCCGCTCCCCGTCCCAGCTTCCTCGCCTCCGCTCCGCGTCGGCTCACCCTCCGCTCCGCGTCGGCTCGCCCTTCGCTCCACTTCGCGTGTCGGCTCGCGGCAGCCGCTTCGCGGCATCCGCTCCCCGTCCCAGCTTCCTCGCCTCCGCTCCACGTCGGCTCGCCCTTCGCTCCGCTTCGCGTGTCGGCTCGCGGCAGCCGCTTCGCGGCATCCGCTCCCCGTCCCCGCTTCCTCGCCTCCGCTCCGCGTCGGCTCCCCTTCGCTCCGCTTCGCGTGTCGGCTCGCGGCAGCCGCTTCGCGGCATCCGCTCCCCGTCCCAGCTTCCTCGCCTCCGCTCCGCGTCGGCTCGCCCTCCGCTCCGCGTCGGCTCGCCCTCCGCTCCGCTTCGCGTGTCGGCTCGCGGCAGCCGCTTCGCGGCATCCGCTCCCCATCCCCACTTCATAGCCTCCACTCCGAATGCTCTGCGGCCGTTGCATACCCAAGAACTTACAGCCCGAGCCCCACCCCTGCCCCCGGCCTATTCGGCCTGCCCCCTCCCACTCCCGGAGGGGGCTTTGAAATGCTCTGCGGCCGTTGCATACCCAAGAACTTACAGCCCGAGCCCCACCCCTACCCCCGGCCTATTCGGCCTGCCCCCTCCCACTCCCGGAGGGGGCTTAAATACCCAAGAAACCGCTCCGCCAAGATCCCAATCCCCACCCCTACCCCCGGCCTATTCGGCCTGCCCCCTCCCACTCCCGGAGGGGGCTTTCAAATGCTCTGCGGCCGTTGCATACCCAAGAACTTACAGCCCGAGCCCCACCCCTACCCCCGGCCTATTCGGCCTGCCCCCTCCCACTCCCGGAGGGGGCTTGAATTACTCACAAGAAACCATTCAAACCCTTATTAAATGTCCGATACCGACGACACGACCTACGAATGATTTGTTTTACCTATTTCCGGCCTACCGTCTGCGCCAGCCCCGCTCCGCGATGGCTGGCACAGCCGCACGCCCGGAAATAGGTTTATCTTGCTACGCACTCCCAGGCATCTTCCTTAAATGCAATAGTTAAAGATATATAAATGCAATAAAATAAGCGCTTATATGCTTGCATATATGAAAAAAAGTTCGTATCTTTGCAGTGTAATAAAGAAAGAGATATAAACAATTAAAAATACAAGATTATGAAACTAACAAGTTATTACTTCAACGCCCAGGTGGTCGTTGATGAGGACTTCAACCTCTACGACATCAAGGTCTTCGACCCTTACCATCTGGTAAAGAGTGGCAAGGACCTCCCGGTGTATATCGGTCCTGATGGCTGGTCCAACTGGTTGTTCGAATATCGAGACAACGCAGGCAACGACATCGACGGGATCCTCGATGACTACGACGGAGAGACCCAAGACAACTAACAGGCCAGGCGGGGGCCTACCCCGCCACAACAACAAGACATCAACAATTAAAACTTACGACTATGAAGACAACGAAAATTACAAAGGACCAGGCCCTCACGATCATGAAGAATATCCTGATTGAGGGGTGTTCTATCCCAATGGCATCCGTTGGGAACGGTGGTGCAGGGTTGTGTTTCATTTGTCCTCCTACTGAGATGTTCGGCACCTTGGAAATCATCTCAGCACTCAAAGACAAATCTTTCCGCATAGTGCCACTCAAAGAGATCTCGGAGGATTTCGGAGGTTTACACTTCTCAGAAGGCTACGATGTTTGCGTAGAGTTCACAAACGCCACCAGAGATTACTCAGAGCAATTCTTGCTGTGGGACATCGACTATTATAAAGACTGACATATCTAACGTAGGGCGAGCAAATCGCCCTACAATGTATAACAATAAAACAAAAAGCTATGAAAGACAAGAAACCTGGCTCCGCTTGGGGAACTGGGCGCCCTGCCACTGGGCGCACACATCCAGTAACAATAAGGTTAAGCGATATCGCCTATAATTGGCTTACGCAAATAAGTAATAAAAGTGCGTACATAGACAACCTAATTAGGCAAGACCAATCTATGTTATTACCCCCCATAAGTAAACTATTAGAGTAGAATCTCTGAAGCGAGCCCGCCGTTTCACGGCGGTCTCGCTTTTTGGCGAGACACCCCCCACCCTCCCCCCGGCCTATTCGGCCGCCCCCCTCCCCACCCTCGGGGGGCCTACCATTCGGCACCGGCAACACCACAGCACAATATTAAATAACCTTATCATCCGTTAAACGTTCATAACGGGGAAAAGTTAAAATGTAAAATAATATTGCCAAAAGCCTTACAACCTCAAACACACTTCCTAACATGCTCCTACTTGCATCCTACAATATTTCTTATTAGATTTGCAAACGTTTAACAAAACCAACAAATTATCCGAGTGTTGAAGGCCTCCAGGCGTGGGGGATTCCATTGATTAGTTTTTCATCCGCCCTCTGCCCTGCATGGCGGACTTTTGTATAACCCTCTAAATTTATAAAGTTATGGCAAAATCAAAATCTTTCTTCGGGCTCCGCTCCGGCTCAACGAAGTCTTTGACTTTCCAAGTATATCGGGGAGAGCAGATTACCAAGGATCGCGTATATCGCGTATCCAACCCTCGCACGGAAGCACAGATGACGCAGCGTGCACTTATCCCAATTGTTGCTGCAGCTCGTTCAGCACTGAAAGGCTTGATAGATCACTCTTTTGAAGGTGTGCCTTATGGTGAAGCATCTCTGAAGGAGTTTTCGAAGCAGAATCTTCGCGCTGGTGCTCTTTCGGTTACATCGTATTCGCCCAACGGCGTTAGCAACCCCGGCTTCGCTAATCTGATTGTTAGCAGCGGATCAATCAACACTCCGTATGAGATTGCGACATCAACACAATCTTATAACATTGTTACTAACAGTAATAGCAGCACGCCCAGATTGAGTTTTCCTGCAGCTAAAGTGGGGGACAGCGCGGCAGCTATCTTCAAATATTTGGAGACGTACGCACGCACCAACAATGTTGAATTAATCGCTCCTGGTACCCAGCTCTCGTTTTTAACGATCTATCAGAATGGATTGGTTAGTGTAAACACGGGTAGCGGAAATATCGATGTGGCAACTTCGGGTTTCTTGCTTAATCGTATTTATATTCCAAATGGTGACAGCGATTCCGAAAACGCTAAAGCGATTAACGATCAGTGGACAGTGTTGGAGGAACTTACTGAGGGAGCATCTAGTGTTGAACTAAGAAACAAGGAAGGCGACATCATTACTATTGAGTGCGGAGATGAGCAGAATCCGAAAGCTATGCTCAATATTACAGTCCAGCCAAAGGAGGTCTTGGCTGGCGAAAATAACTGCGGCATGGCTTGTATCCTCAGCAGGTTCGAGAATGGTGCTTGGAAACGTAGCCCGTCACGGCTTGTCATTGGCTTCGAGCCTAGAGGCAAATATTCCTTTGAAGACTGGCTGAGCACTTATCAGACAACGGGCGCAGCGTCTAAAAAGTATCTGAACACGGGTGACGAAAGCACCGGAATTCGAGGCTAACAATAAGCAGATTGTTCCATATATAGGTAATTAAACATTGTACAGGTTATTATGAAGAAGGACATTAAAGAAAAAATTATGATCGCTTCAGCGCTGATTACGCTCGCGAGCGGAATAGTTCTATCTTTTTTGTCCTTCTTTCTATCGAGCTATCATATAGACAACTCTGTACTTTGGTACTTTGCACAAACGTTGATGTATGCCGGATCTTGCTTTGGGATTGGCGCTTATATAACAAAGTTCAAAAGCGAAGTAGACGAAAAAATTAACGGTATAAAGCCATGAATCTAACACAACATTTCACCCTCGAGGAGCTGTCACACAGTGACTACGCAGATGCGCACGGAATAAAAAATTACCCAGGACAGCAAGCACAACAAAATTTGATGATGTTGTGCGTACTGATATTGGAGCCGCTCCGCATGGCAATCGGACAGCCGATTTTGATAAATAGTGGGTACCGATGCAAGCAAGTGAACATGAATGTTGGAGGCGTAGCAACTTCGCACCACTTGTTAGGACTCGCAGCTGACATTAATTTCGACAACGAAACACAGCTCAATGCGATGATCCGCGCACTAAAAAATAACAAACATCTCGATCTTGCACTAATAGAGCGCTCCAAATCTTCTAAATGGCTGCACGTCCAACTACCGTTAACAAATCACATACCGCGACACAAGATTAGTACGATATATGTACGTAAATAAAGGAATTGTGTTAAAGTCGATTAGACAACAAATTTTTCTATCTCATAATGTTTTAAGTTACAAAAATCTTTTCTAACTTTGCCACTGCCGAGGATACCAGGGCAACGCTGCGGAGCGACCTTGTAACGTAGGCAAACCCTTAAAGCATGGTCCTCGCAGCAATGCGGGGACTTTTTGGTTAAGGGTCAACGTGCTAATCATAACGGCACTATCGCAACATAAAGATTTTGTTAAACTTATAATATATGGGATATTTGTAATCAATACAACAACTAACCACCCTCTTACGAAGGTGGAATGCTTAGGGTTTCACGTAAGAAAACCGAAGCCAAAGATGGAAGACATAAGGAATAATCAAAACTAAAGATAGAAGAATATGTTGAAAATTGAAGTCATTGGGAATCTTGGCGCTACAGCCGAGGTCAAGTCAAACAACGGAGAGAAGTTTGTTACTTTCCGAGTCGCGTCAACAAATAAGTACACGAACAAACAAACCGGAGAGATCACGGAGGATACTACGTGGATCTCTTGCATATGGCGAGGTGAGCACTCTCGCGTAACACCTTTTCTCACCCAGGGCACTAAAGTGTTTGTCCGTGGTGACGCAGTCTTAAAAATATACATTGGCCATGATGGTAACAAGCATGCAGGGTTAAATCTGCGTGTTCAGGAACTTGAACTTTGCGGATCCAAACCGCAATCGGACACCGATGAAGCATTTTGACCATGGAGCAGCGTTGTATAAATATCGACTGGCTTGAAGTCTTTTGCAAACAGCAATTTCCGTTAACCCCGGAATATCTGACCGCACAAGGCTTTCATGTGGAGGTCCGTGAATACGGGACTCCACAATATCGGCAGATGTACACTATCTATAGTGACAACACGAAATTGCACCCACTTTATGAAGTCCGCCGGGAACCTTATTCGATTAAGGCGAACGGTGGAATCTTCGATGCGAACGACTGCCATATCCGACTAAGTAACTATGAATGTTACAAGCCGAATTGTGTCGAGCACCTTCAAGAATTCTTCCTCCGTTTCGGTCTCATCCCACAAACGATCTCCCGAATCGACCTATGTCTTGATGTGCTGCACTGTGATGACGGCAAGGACATGGGAGAATTTATTCGGGATTATATCCTCGAGAGATACTACAAAGTGCACATTGCTAAGATAGCACCACATGGGCCCGAAGTGAATGGATCCTTCTTCAGCGCTCACGGGAGAGAAGCAATGTATAAGCGTGAGTATAACTCAATCAAATGGGGAAGCCCAACCTCCGCCATCTCAGTAAAGATCTACAACAAAACGCAAGAAATGGCAGAAGTAAAGAACAAACCATACATTCTAAACCAATGGCGCGCAGCTGGGTTAGTGAATGAACACGACATCAATCAGGCAGCGAAACTGCAGACAGTTCGATACAACATAGCAAAGCTAACGAAAGGTCTCACCTTCGCTAAAGACAAAGACAAGATCCGCAAGCGCTTGAACGAACAGAAGGCAAAAGCCATGGAAATCAAAGAGCACCTCAAAAAGGTTTGGCGGATAGAGTTCTCTCTAAAGTCCGCCATCAAAGGGTTTGTTCGTGAAATCGGCAATAGCGAGGACAAAAAGGAAGTCATGTACTCGCTTAATCTGAACAATATACAGAAGAGATCGCACTTATTATTCACATTCATGACACTCGCAAAGCGTTATCTTAACTTCAAAGTTGTAGAAATGACAAAAAAAGGAACTCCCAAGCGCAAGGATAGATGCGCAGACTATTTCCCCGTAGGAGAAAAAGACATACCCGTATACAAGCCCGTGATGCCCACAATCAACAAAGATGTGGCTCGCGGCACGAAAATGATCATGAACTATCTACAGATGTTGGCGGACTCCGCAACAGATGCGGAAATGCCATCCACAGTGCGCCAAGCCATGGGAACAACACTCACGTGGCTCGGGCATTACTACCACTTGAAGCACGTGGAGAACAAGGGGCAAACGTTGCTACATTGGCAAGACGTTCTATTCAAGAAACAGAACCAAATTCTTACATCGCTCTCAACGATTATAGAACTTAACGCAAAGATAAACGCTTATGATGAAGGAAAAATCAAAGAGGACGCTCTTAAAGATTATATCAATAATCTTTATGACAAGTCTTTTAACGTGCTGCAAGACCCATCAATCAATGATTGAGCAGTCAACGACCATCGCAACAGACACAACAACGATCAGTCGGGTAGATGTCAAAAACAGCACATCACTCAATGCCAAAATCGACTCAATAATCATTGAGGAATACGCAGTCGAAGACCGAAGAGAACAAACAACCGAAAGTCACAACAACCCAGGTCACAAAGTAAGATCATACCAAAAACGAAATGACATTTCACAAAAGGAAAATGGATCACTAAAGAAAACGAAGATCTATGGTGTGAGCCTCTCCGACTCCTGGTTATCGATTAACGGCTCACTGAATAAGAAAAAGACACATCAAGCAACAACGAAAAGCGAAATAAAGCAAAAGACCCCAATTCAGACAACTGCAGGGAGTAAAATCATATATGTTATTATCGGAATAACACTACTTCTTTTCGCAGGGTATCTGAATTGGAAAAATGCGGTACAGTAGTACCGCAGTCGAATTTCCAAAAGAGGGCTAAAAGACACAGAATCGACTGCAATACGCGTATATGCAAAAACTTGATAACAAGTGAACGAATAGCAGAATACTGTGCGCACCCCCCACCCACCCCCCGGCCTCCCTTTTCCGTCCGCCCTCGCTCTTTATCAGAGCGAGATCGGCCGGAAAAGAGAGGCCTGCCCCCCTCCCCACCCTCGGGGGGGCAAGATTACCCTGCAATACCGAGCACACAGTTCATCCATATAGGGAGAATTTGATTACCCTGCTATACCATGCGCACCACCCACCCACCCCCCGGCCTCCCTTTTCCGTCCGCCCTCGCTCTTTATCAGAGCGAGATCGGCCGGAAAAGAGAGGCCTGCCCCCCTCCCCACCCTCGGGGGGGGCAAGATTACCCTGCAATACCGTGCACACCGTTCAACCGATTAGGACGATTTTGATTACTCTGCAATACCCTGCAATACCTGCCGAGCGCCGGAGGCAGGGGGGTCGGGGCCCCAATTTCCCCGACCCCCCTGCGCTCCGGCGCTCGGCCAGCGCTCGCTGCACCATTATGCGTGTATATGATAAATAGGATCTCCCACTTCCGAGCGGCCATATGGGGGACTCCGTGGCGGGGCCCCTTCCCCACCACTCCGCCCCCATATGGCCGCTCGGATAGGTAGCTATATTATCATATAAGCATAATGGTTCCGCAGCGCTGTAGCGTCCGCACCGCTGCCCCCACAAGGGGGGCGCGTTGCGGGCGCTTTCGTTCTGCTCACGTGCGTCACCGACGGCCCAGGCCCCACCCCTACCCCCGGCCTATTCGGCCTGCCCCCTCCCTCTCCCGGAGGGGGCTTAAATACCCAAGAAACCGCTCCGCCAAGATCCCAATCCCCACCCCTACCCCCGGCCTATTCGGCCTGCCCCCTCCCTCTCCCGGAGGGGGCTTGAATTCCATGCGGCCTCGCTCCGCCACGATCCCAATCCCCACCCCTACCCCCGGCCTATTCGGCCTGCCCCCTCCCACTCCCGGAGGGGGCTTTGAGATGCTCTGCGGCCGTTGCACAACTATGTAGGGATGCTATGGTCGGGCGCCCGTCGCTCCGCTTAGCTCCGATCCCCGTCCCCGCTTCCTCGCCTCCGCTCCGCGTCGGCTCGCCCTCCGCTCCGCGTCGGCTCACCCTCCGCTCCGCTTCGCGTGTCGGCTCGCGGCAGCCGCTTCGCGGCATCCGCTCCCCGTCCCAGCTTCCTCGCCTCCGCTCCGCGTCGGCTCGCCCTCCGCTCCGCGTCGGCTCGCCCTTCGCTCCGCTTCGCGTGTCGGCTCGCGGCAGCCGCTTCGCGGCATCCGCTCCCCGTCCCAGCTTCCTCGCCTCCGCTCCGCGTCGGCTCGCCCTCCGCTCCGCGTCGGCTCGCCCTTCGCTCCGCTTCGCGTGTCGGCTCGCGGCAGCCGCTTCGCGGCATCCGCTCCCCGTCCCAGCTTCCTCGCCTGCGCTCCGCGTCGGCTCACCCTCCGCTCCGCTTCGCGTGTCGGCTCGCGGCAGCCGCTTCGCGGCATCCGCTCCCCGTCCCAGCTTCCTCGCCTCCGCTCCGCGTCGGCTCGCCCTCCGCTCCGCGTCGGCTCGCCCTCCGCTCCGCGTCGGCTCGCCCTTAGCTCCGCTTCGCGTATCGGCTCGCGGCAGCCGCTTCGCGGCATCCGCTCCCCGTCCCAGCTTCCTCGCCTCCGCTCCGCGTCGGCTCGCCCTCCGCTCCGCGTCGGCTCGCCCTCCGCTCCGCGTCGGCTCGCCCTTAGCTCCGCTTCGCGTATCGGCTCGCGGCAGCCGCTTCGCGGCATCCGCTCCCCGTCCCAGCTTCCTCGCCTCCGCTCCGCGTCGGCTCGCCCTCCGCTCCGCGTCGGCTCGCCCTCCGCTCCGCTTCGCGTGTCGGCTCGCGGCAGCCGCTTCGCGGCATCCGCTCCCCGTCCCAGCTTCCTCGCCTCCGCTCCGCGTCGGCTCGCCCTCCGCTCCGCGTCGGCTCGCCCTCCGCTCCGCGTCGGCTCGCCCTTAGCTCCGCTTCGCGTATCGGCTCGCGGCAGCCGCTTCGCGGCATCCGCTCCCCGTCCCAGCTTCCTCGCCTCCGCTCCGCGTCGGCTCACCCTCCGCTCCGCGTCGGCTCGCCCTTCGCTCCACTTCGCGTGTCGGCTCGCGGCAGCCGCTTCGCGGCATCCGCTCCCCGTCCCAGCTTCCTCGCCTCCGCTCCACGTCGGCTCGCCCTTCGCTCCGCTTCGCGTGTCGGCTCGCGGCAGCCGCTTCGCGGCATCCGCTCCCCGTCCCCGCTTCCTCGCCTCCGCTCCGCGTCGGCTCCCCTTCGCTCCGCTTCGCGTGTCGGCTCGCGGCAGCCGCTTCGCGGCATCCGCTCCCCGTCCCAGCTTCCTCGCCTCCGCTCCGCGTCGGCTCGCCCTCCGCTCCGCGTCGGCTCGCCCTCCGCTCCGCTTCGCGTGTCGGCTCGCGGCAGCCGCTTCGCGGCATCCGCTCCCCATCCCCACTTCATAGCCTCCACTCCGAATGCTCTGCGGCCGTTGCATACCCAAGAACTTACAGCCCGAGCCCCACCCCTGCCCCCGGCCTATTCGGCCTGCCCCCTCCCACTCCCGGAGGGGGCTTTGAAATGCTCTGCGGCCGTTGCATACCCAAGAACTTACAGCCCGAGCCCCACCCCTACCCCCGGCCTATTCGGCCTGCCCCCTCCCACTCCCGGAGGGGGCTTAAATACCCAAGAAACCGCTCCGCCAAGATCCCAATCCCCACCCCTACCCCCGGCCTATTCGGCCTGCCCCCTCCCACTCCCGGAGGGGGCTTTCAAATGCTCTGCGGCCGTTGCATACCCAAGAACTTACAGCCCGAGCCCCACCCCTACCCCCGGCCTATTCGGCCTGCCCCCTCCCACTCCCGGAGGGGGCTTGAATTACTCACAAGAAACCATTCAAACCCTTATTAAATGTCCGATACCGACGACACGACCTACGAATGATTTGTTTTACCTATTTCCGGCCTACCGTCTGCGCCAGCCCCGCTCCGCGATGGCTGGCACAGCCGCACGCCCGGAAATAGGTTTATCTTGCTACGCACTCCCAGGCATCTTCCTTAAATGCAATAGTTAAAGATATATAAATGCAATAAAATAAGCGCTTATATGCTTGCATATATGAAAAAAAGTTCGTATCTTTGCAGTGTAATAAAGAAAGAGATATAAACAATTAAAAATACAAGATTATGAAACTAACAAGTTATTACTTCAACGCCCAGGTGGTCGTTGATGAGGACTTCAACCTCTACGACATCAAGGTCTTCGACCCTTACCATCTGGTAAAGAGTGGCAAGGACCTCCCGGTGTATATCGGTCCTGATGGCTGGTCCAACTGGTTGTTCGAATATCGAGACAACGCAGGCAACGACATCGACGGGATCCTCGATGACTACGACGGAGAGACCCAAGACAACTAACAGGCCAGGCGGGGGCCTACCCCGCCACAACAACAAGACATCAACAATTAAAACTTACGACTATGAAGACAACGAAAATTACAAAGGACCAGGCCCTCACGATCATGAAGAATATCCTGATTGAGGGGTGTTCTATCCCAATGGCATCCGTTGGGAACGGTGGTGCAGGGTTGTGTTTCATTTGTCCTCCTACTGAGATGTTCGGCACCTTGGAAATCATCTCAGCACTCAAAGACAAATCTTTCCGCATAGTGCCACTCAAAGAGATCTCGGAGGATTTCGGAGGTTTACACTTCTCAGAAGGCTACGATGTTTGCGTAGAGTTCACAAACGCCACCAGAGATTACTCAGAGCAATTCTTGCTGTGGGACATCGACTATTATAAAGACTGACATATCTAACGTAGGGCGAGCAAATCGCCCTACAATGTATAACAATAAAACAAAAAGCTATGAAAGACAAGAAACCTGGCTCCGCTTGGGGAACTGGGCGCCCTGCCACTGGGCGCACACATCCAGTAACAATAAGGTTAAGCGATATCGCCTATAATTGGCTTACGCAAATAAGTAATAAAAGTGCGTACATAGACAACCTAATTAGGCAAGACCAATCTATGTTATTACCCCCCATAAGTAAACTATTAGAGTAGAATCTCTGAAGCGAGCCCGCCGTTTCACGGCGGTCTCGCTTTTTGGCGAGACACCCCCCACCCTCCCCCCGGCCTATTCGGCCGCCCCCCTCCCCACCCTCGGGGGGCCTACCATTCGGCACCGGCAACACCACAGCACAATATTAAATAACCTTATCATCCGTTAAACGTTCATAACGGGGAAAAGTTAAAATGTAAAATAATATTGCCAAAAGCCTTACAACCTCAAACACACTTCCTAACATGCTCCTACTTGCATCCTACAATATTTCTTATTAGATTTGCAAACGTTTAACAAAACCAACAAATTATCCGAGTGTTGAAGGCCTCCAGGCGTGGGGGATTCCATTGATTAGTTTTTCATCCGCCCTCTGCCCTGCATGGCGGACTTTTGTATAACCCTCTAAATTTATAAAGTTATGGCAAAATCAAAATCTTTCTTCGGGCTCCGCTCCGGCTCAACGAAGTCTTTGACTTTCCAAGTATATCGGGGAGAGCAGATTACCAAGGATCGCGTATATCGCGTATCCAACCCTCGCACGGAAGCACAGATGACGCAGCGTGCACTTATCCCAATTGTTGCTGCAGCTCGTTCAGCACTGAAAGGCTTGATAGATCACTCTTTTGAAGGTGTGCCTTATGGTGAAGCATCTCTGAAGGAGTTTTCGAAGCAGAATCTTCGCGCTGGTGCTCTTTCGGTTACATCGTATTCGCCCAACGGCGTTAGCAACCCCGGCTTCGCTAATCTGATTGTTAGCAGCGGATCAATCAACACTCCGTATGAGATTGCGACATCAACACAATCTTATAACATTGTTACTAACAGTAATAGCAGCACGCCCAGATTGAGTTTTCCTGCAGCTAAAGTGGGGGACAGCGCGGCAGCTATCTTCAAATATTTGGAGACGTACGCACGCACCAACAATGTTGAATTAATCGCTCCTGGTACCCAGCTCTCGTTTTTAACGATCTATCAGAATGGATTGGTTAGTGTAAACACGGGTAGCGGAAATATCGATGTGGCAACTTCGGGTTTCTTGCTTAATCGTATTTATATTCCAAATGGTGACAGCGATTCCGAAAACGCTAAAGCGATTAACGATCAGTGGACAGTGTTGGAGGAACTTACTGAGGGAGCATCTAGTGTTGAACTAAGAAACAAGGAAGGCGACATCATTACTATTGAGTGCGGAGATGAGCAGAATCCGAAAGCTATGCTCAATATTACAGTCCAGCCAAAGGAGGTCTTGGCTGGCGAAAATAACTGCGGCATGGCTTGTATCCTCAGCAGGTTCGAGAATGGTGCTTGGAAACGTAGCCCGTCACGGCTTGTCATTGGCTTCGAGCCTAGAGGCAAATATTCCTTTGAAGACTGGCTGAGCACTTATCAGACAACGGGCGCAGCGTCTAAAAAGTATCTGAACACGGGTGACGAAAGCACCGGAATTCGAGGCTAACAATAAGCAGATTGTTCCATATATAGGTAATTAAACATTGTACAGGTTATTATGAAGAAGGACATTAAAGAAAAAATTATGATCGCTTCAGCGCTGATTACGCTCGCGAGCGGAATAGTTCTATCTTTTTTGTCCTTCTTTCTATCGAGCTATCATATAGACAACTCTGTACTTTGGTACTTTGCACAAACGTTGATGTATGCCGGATCTTGCTTTGGGATTGGCGCTTATATAACAAAGTTCAAAAGCGAAGTAGACGAAAAAATTAACGGTATAAAGCCATGAATCTAACACAACATTTCACCCTCGAGGAGCTGTCACACAGTGACTACGCAGATGCGCACGGAATAAAAAATTACCCAGGACAGCAAGCACAACAAAATTTGATGATGTTGTGCGTACTGATATTGGAGCCGCTCCGCATGGCAATCGGACAGCCGATTTTGATAAATAGTGGGTACCGATGCAAGCAAGTGAACATGAATGTTGGAGGCGTAGCAACTTCGCACCACTTGTTAGGACTCGCAGCTGACATTAATTTCGACAACGAAACACAGCTCAATGCGATGATCCGCGCACTAAAAAATAACAAACATCTCGATCTTGCACTAATAGAGCGCTCCAAATCTTCTAAATGGCTGCACGTCCAACTACCGTTAACAAATCACATACCGCGACACAAGATTAGTACGATATATGTACGTAAATAAAGGAATTGTGTTAAAGTCGATTAGACAACAAATTTTTCTATCTCATAATGTTTTAAGTTACAAAAATCTTTTCTAACTTTGCCACTGCCGAGGATACCAGGGCAACGCTGCGGAGCGACCTTGTAACGTAGGCAAACCCTTAAAGCATGGTCCTCGCAGCAATGCGGGGACTTTTTGGTTAAGGGTCAACGTGCTAATCATAACGGCACTATCGCAACATAAAGATTTTGTTAAACTTATAATATATGGGATATTTGTAATCAATACAACAACTAACCACCCTCTTACGAAGGTGGAATGCTTAGGGTTTCACGTAAGAAAACCGAAGCCAAAGATGGAAGACATAAGGAATAATCAAAACTAAAGATAGAAGAATATGTTGAAAATTGAAGTCATTGGGAATCTTGGCGCTACAGCCGAGGTCAAGTCAAACAACGGAGAGAAGTTTGTTACTTTCCGAGTCGCGTCAACAAATAAGTACACGAACAAACAAACCGGAGAGATCACGGAGGATACTACGTGGATCTCTTGCATATGGCGAGGTGAGCACTCTCGCGTAACACCTTTTCTCACCCAGGGCACTAAAGTGTTTGTCCGTGGTGACGCAGTCTTAAAAATATACATTGGCCATGATGGTAACAAGCATGCAGGGTTAAATCTGCGTGTTCAGGAACTTGAACTTTGCGGATCCAAACCGCAATCGGACACCGATGAAGCATTTTGACCATGGAGCAGCGTTGTATAAATATCGACTGGCTTGAAGTCTTTTGCAAACAGCAATTTCCGTTAACCCCGGAATATCTGACCGCACAAGGCTTTCATGTGGAGGTCCGTGAATACGGGACTCCACAATATCGGCAGATGTACACTATCTATAGTGACAACACGAAATTGCACCCACTTTATGAAGTCCGCCGGGAACCTTATTCGATTAAGGCGAACGGTGGAATCTTCGATGCGAACGACTGCCATATCCGACTAAGTAACTATGAATGTTACAAGCCGAATTGTGTCGAGCACCTTCAAGAATTCTTCCTCCGTTTCGGTCTCATCCCACAAACGATCTCCCGAATCGACCTATGTCTTGATGTGCTGCACTGTGATGACGGCAAGGACATGGGAGAATTTATTCGGGATTATATCCTCGAGAGATACTACAAAGTGCACATTGCTAAGATAGCACCACATGGGCCCGAAGTGAATGGATCCTTCTTCAGCGCTCACGGGAGAGAAGCAATGTATAAGCGTGAGTATAACTCAATCAAATGGGGAAGCCCAACCTCCGCCATCTCAGTAAAGATCTACAACAAAACGCAAGAAATGGCAGAAGTAAAGAACAAACCATACATTCTAAACCAATGGCGCGCAGCTGGGTTAGTGAATGAACACGACATCAATCAGGCAGCGAAACTGCAGACAGTTCGATACAACATAGCAAAGCTAACGAAAGGTCTCACCTTCGCTAAAGACAAAGACAAGATCCGCAAGCGCTTGAACGAACAGAAGGCAAAAGCCATGGAAATCAAAGAGCACCTCAAAAAGGTTTGGCGGATAGAGTTCTCTCTAAAGTCCGCCATCAAAGGGTTTGTTCGTGAAATCGGCAATAGCGAGGACAAAAAGGAAGTCATGTACTCGCTTAATCTGAACAATATACAGAAGAGATCGCACTTATTATTCACATTCATGACACTCGCAAAGCGTTATCTTAACTTCAAAGTTGTAGAAATGACAAAAAAAGGAACTCCCAAGCGCAAGGATAGATGCGCAGACTATTTCCCCGTAGGAGAAAAAGACATACCCGTATACAAGCCCGTGATGCCCACAATCAACAAAGATGTGGCTCGCGGCACGAAAATGATCATGAACTATCTACAGATGTTGGCGGACTCCGCAACAGATGCGGAAATGCCATCCACAGTGCGCCAAGCCATGGGAACAACACTCACGTGGCTCGGGCATTACTACCACTTGAAGCACGTGGAGAACAAGGGGCAAACGTTGCTACATTGGCAAGACGTTCTATTCAAGAAACAGAACCAAATTCTTACATCGCTCTCAACGATTATAGAACTTAACGCAAAGATAAACGCTTATGATGAAGGAAAAATCAAAGAGGACGCTCTTAAAGATTATATCAATAATCTTTATGACAAGTCTTTTAACGTGCTGCAAGACCCATCAATCAATGATTGAGCAGTCAACGACCATCGCAACAGACACAACAACGATCAGTCGGGTAGATGTCAAAAACAGCACATCACTCAATGCCAAAATCGACTCAATAATCATTGAGGAATACGCAGTCGAAGACCGAAGAGAACAAACAACCGAAAGTCACAACAACCCAGGTCACAAAGTAAGATCATACCAAAAACGAAATGACATTTCACAAAAGGAAAATGGATCACTAAAGAAAACGAAGATCTATGGTGTGAGCCTCTCCGACTCCTGGTTATCGATTAACGGCTCACTGAATAAGAAAAAGACACATCAAGCAACAACGAAAAGCGAAATAAAGCAAAAGACCCCAATTCAGACAACTGCAGGGAGTAAAATCATATATGTTATTATCGGAATAACACTACTTCTTTTCGCAGGGTATCTGAATTGGAAAAATGCGGTACAGTAGTACCGCAGTCGAATTTCCAAAAGAGGGCTAAAAGACACAGAATCGACTGCAATACGCGTATATGCAAAAACTTGATAACAAGTGAACGAATAGCAGAATACTGTGCGCACCCCCCACCCACCCCCCGGCCTCCCTTTTCCGTCCGCCCTCGCTCTTTATCAGAGCGAGATCGGCCGGAAAAGAGAGGCCTGCCCCCCTCCCCACCCTCGGGGGGGCAAGATTACCCTGCAATACCGAGCACACAGTTCATCCATATAGGGAGAATTTGATTACCCTGCTATACCATGCGCACCACCCACCCACCCCCCGGCCTCCCTTTTCCGTCCGCCCTCGCTCTTTATCAGAGCGAGATCGGCCGGAAAAGAGAGGCCTGCCCCCCTCCCCACCCTCGGGGGGGGCAAGATTACCCTGCAATACCGTGCACACCGTTCAACCGATTAGGACGATTTTGATTACTCTGCAATACCCTGCAATACCTGCCGAGCGCCGGAGGCAGGGGGGTCGGGGCCCCAATTTCCCCGACCCCCCTGCGCTCCGGCGCTCGGCCAGCGCTCGCTGCACCATTATGCGTGTATATGATAAATAGGATCTCCCACTTCCGAGCGGCCATATGGGGGACTCCGTGGCGGGGCCCCTTCCCCACCACTCCGCCCCCATATGGCCGCTCGGATAGGTAGCTATATTATCATATAAGCATAATGGTTCCGCAGCGCTGTAGCGTCCGCACCGCTGCCCCCACAAGGGGGGCGCGTTGCGGGCGCTTTCGTTCTGCTCACGTGCGTCACCGACGGCCCAGGCCCCACCCCTACCCCCGGCCTATTCGGCCTGCCCCCTCCCTCTCCCGGAGGGGGCTTAAATACCCAAGAAACCGCTCCGCCAAGATCCCAATCCCCACCCCTACCCCCGGCCTATTCGGCCTGCCCCCTCCCTCTCCCGGAGGGGGCTTGAATTCCATGCGGCCTCGCTCCGCCACGATCCCAATCCCCACCCCTACCCCCGGCCTATTCGGCCTGCCCCCTCCCACTCCCGGAGGGGGCTTTGAGATGCTCTGCGGCCGTTGCACAACTATGTAGGGATGCTATGGTCGGGCGCCCGTCGCTCCGCTTAGCTCCGATCCCCGTCCCCGCTTCCTCGCCTCCGCTCCGCGTCGGCTCGCCCTCCGCTCCGCGTCGGCTCACCCTCCGCTCCGCTTCGCGTGTCGGCTCGCGGCAGCCGCTTCGCGGCATCCGCTCCCCGTCCCAGCTTCCTCGCCTCCGCTCCGCGTCGGCTCGCCCTCCGCTCCGCGTCGGCTCGCCCTTCGCTCCGCTTCGCGTGTCGGCTCGCGGCAGCCGCTTCGCGGCATCCGCTCCCCGTCCCAGCTTCCTCGCCTCCGCTCCGCGTCGGCTCGCCCTCCGCTCCGCGTCGGCTCGCCCTTCGCTCCGCTTCGCGTGTCGGCTCGCGGCAGCCGCTTCGCGGCATCCGCTCCCCGTCCCAGCTTCCTCGCCTGCGCTCCGCGTCGGCTCACCCTCCGCTCCGCTTCGCGTGTCGGCTCGCGGCAGCCGCTTCGCGGCATCCGCTCCCCGTCCCAGCTTCCTCGCCTCCGCTCCGCGTCGGCTCGCCCTCCGCTCCGCGTCGGCTCGCCCTCCGCTCCGCGTCGGCTCGCCCTTAGCTCCGCTTCGCGTATCGGCTCGCGGCAGCCGCTTCGCGGCATCCGCTCCCCGTCCCAGCTTCCTCGCCTCCGCTCCGCGTCGGCTCGCCCTCCGCTCCGCGTCGGCTCGCCCTCCGCTCCGCGTCGGCTCGCCCTTAGCTCCGCTTCGCGTATCGGCTCGCGGCAGCCGCTTCGCGGCATCCGCTCCCCGTCCCAGCTTCCTCGCCTCCGCTCCGCGTCGGCTCGCCCTCCGCTCCGCGTCGGCTCGCCCTCCGCTCCGCTTCGCGTGTCGGCTCGCGGCAGCCGCTTCGCGGCATCCGCTCCCCGTCCCAGCTTCCTCGCCTCCGCTCCGCGTCGGCTCGCCCTCCGCTCCGCGTCGGCTCGCCCTCCGCTCCGCGTCGGCTCGCCCTTAGCTC
>Ga0256404_1006974_pt1 | contig 18220 bp, 14 predicted proteins | sample RumenRJG_01DNA_FD_185990 | JGI IMG/M metagenome (GOLD analysis project Ga0256404, IMG submission 185990) | Bovine rumen microbial communities from Lethbridge, Alberta, Canada - RJG_01 | ecosystem: Host-associated > Mammals > Digestive system > Stomach > Rumen | place: Canada: Alberta | collected...
TTGCCAAAGTTTCATGCAATGTTGATTGCAGTGTGGCCAATATTTCCTATCTTTGCTTAGTCTACTTCACAGGAAATCATGACGAGCGACAAGGAAATGATGCGTATCGATGTGGATGAGGTGTTGCGCAAGCGCATGCCCCGGTACTACCGGCACATTCCCAAGTGGCTGACGGGCTGGCTCAAGCGCACCATTCACCAAGACGAGCTCAACGCCATCTTGCAGCACATGACGGCCCAGCCGGGCGGCGTGGAGGCTGCCGATGCCGCCCTGAGCGACCTGCAAGTCACGGCCACCCTGGTGGGCGGCCACAACGTGCCCAGCCAGGGGCGCTACATCTTTGTGAGCAACCACCCGCTGGGCGGCCTCGACGGGCTGTCGCTCATCTCGGTGCTGGGCCACAAGTACGACGGGCACATACGCTTCCTGGTCAACGACCTGCTCATGGCCGTGAAGCCCCTGCAAGGCATCTTCCTGCCCGTCAACAAGTACGGGCGCCAGAGCCGCCGGGCCGCAGTCGAAATCGAGCGCCAGTACCAGGGCGACAACCAGATGATCACCTTTCCGGCCGGGCTGTGCTCGCGCATGACGGGCAGCGGCGAGATTCACGACCTGGAGTGGCACAAGATGGTGGTGACCCACGCCCTGCACAGCCACCGCGACGTCGTGCCCCTGTACTTCGACGGGCGCAACTCGGGTTTCTTCTACCGGCTGGCGCGCTGGCGCAAGCGGCTGGGCCTCAAGTTCAACTACGAGATGGTGTATCTGCCCGGCGAGATGTTCAAGTGCCGCGGCAGCAACTTCAAGATCTATGTGGGGCAGCCCGTGCCCTGGCAGTCGCTCGATGCCAGGCACCCGGCGCAGGAAGCGCGCCGCCTGTGCAGCATGACCTACGGGCTCAGGCCCGCCAAGGAAAAGGAATAGTAAATGACACATATACATCACAGCAAGATGGTTGAAAAAATTATTGATCCTGTCGACCCAGCCCTCATCGAGCAAGAGCTCACACCCGAGCGCTTCCTGCGCCGCACCAACAAGGCCGACAACGTGATCTATGTTGTCGACGCCAAGTGCGCCCCCCACACGATGCGCGAGATAGGGCGCCTGCGCGAGATTTCGTTCAGGGCCTCGGGCGGCGGCACGGGCAAGGCCTGCGACATCGACGAGTTTGACCTCATGGCTCCGCCGTGCCGGCAGCTGCTGGTGTGGAACCCGCACAAGCGCGAAATCATAGGTGCCTACCGCTTTATCGCCGGCAACGACATCAAGACCAATGCCGACGGCTCGCCCCGCATAGCCATGGGGCACATGTTCAGGTTCTCGCCCGCCTTCATGCGCGACTACCTGCCCGTGACCATAGAGCTGGGCCGCTCGTTTGTGCGCCCCGAGTACCAGTCGACCCACGCCGGCGTGAAGGCCATCTTCGCCCTCGACAACCTGTGGGACGGCCTGGGCGCGCTCACCGTGGTGCACCCCGAGATGAAATACCTCATGGGCAAGATGACCATGTATCCCGCCTACCGGCACGACTGCCGCAACCTGCTGCTGGCCTTCCTCAACCTCTACTTCCCCGACCCCGACGTGCTGGTGCGGCCCATCGACCCGCTCGAGACCAATGCCGACGAGCAGGAGCTGGAGTCGTTCTTCGCCGGCAACGACTTCAAAGAGGACTACCGGCGGCTCAACGCCTACATACGCGACCACGGCATCAACATCCCCCCGCTGGTGAATGCCTACATGAGCCTGTCGCCCAAGATGCGCATGTTTGGCACAGCCATCAACCACGAGTTTGGCGAGGTGGAGGAGAGCGGCATCTTCTTCAAAATCGACGAGATTGCCAACCAGAAGAAAAGCCGCCACATCGACACCTACATAAAAGACAGCATGTAGCGTGCGCACAGCCCTGCGACACACTACTCAACAGCTACCGATGAAACTGAGACTCAACACACTCGCACTGCTCGCGGCAGCCATGACCAGCACCCTGGCCACGGCCGCACAAGGAGGCATCGACTATGAAGCTGGCGTGACCGTGAATGCCGGCAGCAGCCACCTGGCCCCCTACTACATCGCCTCCAACCGCGGCGGCACGCTCACCCAGCAATACGGCACGCTGGCATTTGCCAGCGCCGTGCACGAGCTCGACACGGCCCGGCGCGTGTCGTGGGGCTTCGGCGCCGAGGCATGGGCAGGCTACAGCTCGAGTGCCGACTACGACCGCTACAGCGTGGCCGGCGACCTCTTCTACAACAACAGCCAGCACCCGGCCCGCCTGTGGGTGCAGCAACTCTACATCGAGGGCAAGTACCGCTCGGTGAGGGCCACGCTGGGAGCCAAGACGCTCACCTCGCCAGTGGTGAACCCAGCCCTGTCGAGCGGCGACATGGTGATGAGCGGCAACGCGCGCCTGGGCGGCGGCGTCAACGTGGGCTTTGTCGACTTCCAGCCCGTGCCCTTCACCCACGGCTGGCTCCAGCTGTGCGGGCAAGTGGGCTACTGGCGCACAGGCGACAGCCAGTGGCTCAAGCACCACTACAACTACTACAACAACTTCTTGACCACCGGCACGTGGTTCAACTACAAGTATGCCCACTTCCGCACCCGCCCCGACCAGCCCGTGGTGGTGACCTTCGGCATGCAGGCCGCCTACCAGTTTGGCGGCACCCAGGTGAAATATGACCACGGCATCGAGACCGGGCGCGTCGAGATGAAAAGCGACATGAAGGCCATCTTTCGCAGCATGATACCCGGCAGCGGCGGCGGCAACGCGGGCGACACCTTTGTCGAGGGCAACCACGTGGGCTCGTGGGACGTGGCCCTGGAGTGCCGCCTGCCCCGCGAAGCCCGCCTGCGCGCCTACCACGAGCGCCTGTGGGAAGACGGCAGCGGCATCGGCTTCCAGAACGGCTTCGACGGCCTGTGGGGCATCGAGTACCGCGCCGGCCACAGCGGCCCTGTCGAGGGCGTGGTGCTCGAGTGGGTAGAGCTCACCAACCAGAGCGGCCCCATCCACTTCAACCCGGCCGACCACGAGGGCAACCAGCTCACAGGCCAGGCCACCGGCGCCGACAACTACTACAACAACTATGCCTACAACGGCTATGCCAGCCACGGCATGTCGATAGGGTCGCCCTTTGTGAAGGCACCCCTCTACAACACCAACGGCTACATGGGCTATCTCGACACCCAGATGCGCGGCCTGCACTTGGGCATCGCGGGCACCGTGGCGCCCGGCATAGGCTACCGTGCCCTGGCCAGCTACCGCCGCGCTTGGGGCACGCCCTTCCTGCCTCGCGTCGAGGGAGCCGGCTGCACCTCGCTGCTGGTCGAGACCGTGATCGTGCCCGCATGGATGCGCCAGCTCACCCTCAAGGCACAGTTTGCCTGCGACCTGGGCAAGCTCTACGGCGACAACGCCGGCGCCTTGGTATCGATCACCTATCACGGCAACCTAAACTTCAAGAAACGATGAAAGCATTACTCCATACACTACTGTGCACCCTCGTGGTGCTCGCTGCCGGGTGGGCAACCCAGTCGTGCACCCACAACGGCGGCGACGTGAGCCCCTGGTGGGGCACTTGGCACGTGGAGAGCGTCGAGGCCCAGGGCAATCCAGTGGCCACCATCGCAGGCGACTTCTTCTTCCAGTTCCAGGGCGAAGTGGTGCGCTTGAGCTGGCGCAACGACCGCTACGACAGCGCCGAGAGCTACGGCAACTGGAGCGAGGGCCAGGGCACCATCACCATGCGCTTTGTAAACCCCGACGCGCAGCCGCTCGCCCTGCCAGGCCTGGGCGCGACCACCACTTTCACCATCGAGCACAAGAGCCACCAGCGCATCGTGCTCTCGACAGTGGCCCAGGGCACGAGCTACCGCTACACGCTCAAGAAAGTGGTATAGTTTTGCTTTTTTCGCCCCAAAGTCGTAACTTTGCACACCGCAACAATATTGGAAACAATTCACAACTAAACGTTTATCATTCAATCGATGGATAATAAAATCAACTTTGTAAAAGAACTTGAATGGCGTGGCATGATCAACAACATCATGCCAGGCACCGACGAACAACTCAACCGCGAGATGACATCGGCCTACGTGGGCATCGACCCCACGGCCGACTCACTGCATATAGGCCACCTGGTGGGCATCATGATGCTCAAGCACTTCCAGCGCGCCGGCCACCGGCCCATCGCCCTCATAGGCGGCGCCACCGGCATGATAGGCGACCCCTCGATGAAGTCGCAAGAGCGCGTGCTCATCGACGAGCCCACCCTGCGCCACAACCAGGAGTGCATACGCCGCCAGCTGGCCAAGTTTCTCGACTTCGACAGCGACGCCCCCAACCACGCCATCCTGGTCAACAACTACGACTGGATGAAAAACTACAGCTTCCTGCAGTTCATACGCGACATTGGCAAGCACATCACCGTCAACTACATGATGGCCAAGGACTCGGTCAAGAAGCGCCTGGCCGCCAACGCCGACCACGGCATGTCGTTCACCGAGTTCTCCTACCAGCTGTTGCAGGGCTACGACTTCCTGCACCTGTACCGCGCCGAGGGCTGCAAGCTGCAGATGGGCGGCAGCGACCAGTGGGGCAACATCACCACCGGCACCGAGCTCATACGCCGCATGGACGGCGGCGAAGCCTATGCCATCACCTGCCCCCTGATCACCAAGGCCGACGGCACCAAGTTTGGCAAGACCGAGGGCGGCAACGTGTGGCTCGACCCCAAGCGCACCTCGCCCTACAAGTTCTACCAGTTCTGGGTGAACGTGAGCGACGCCGATGCTGCCAAGTATATCAAAATCTTCACCGACCTCACCCAAGACGAAATCGCTGCCCTCGAGCAGCAACAGGCCGCCGACCCCGGCCAGCGCCCCCTGCAGAAGCGCCTGGCCAAGGAAATCACCACCATGGTGCACAGCGCCCAAGACTACGAGACCGCCGTCGAGGCCTCGCAAATTCTCTTCAGCAACAAAGCCAACGACATTCTGCACAAGATCGACGAGGCCACGCTGCTCAGCGTCTTCGAGGGCGTGCCGCAGTTTGAGGTGAGTCGCGACCGCCTCTCGGCCGGCATCCCTGCCATCCAGCTGCTCACCGACGAGGCCGCCGTCTTCACCAGCAAGGGCGAAATGCGCAAGATGACACAGGGCGGCGGCGTGAGCATCAACAAGGAGAAACTCACCGACCCCAACGCCACTATCGACGCCAGCCACCTGCTCAACGGCAAGTACATCCTGGCCCAGCGCGGCAAGAAAAACTACTACCTGCTCATCGCCAAGTAGCCACAGCCGCCAGCGTGCGGCCAGGCGGCAGCACGACAGCCCGCCACAACACACAGCGAGGGAGTGCCCCCACCCACGGGAGCCTCCCTCGCTTTTGATTTCACACCCCGCTGCCACGGGAGTCTCGCGTCACGTGCCACCATTAGTCCCCAGTGCATTTTGTGGGTGAAGGGTGGGCGGGCCGGCGGCGGGGCAAGGCTTGGCACGCGACCCTTGCGCGGTGGCCCACACGGCGGCAGGGGCGTGTTTACATCTATTAATAGTCGCGATGGGAGAAAGTCGGGTTTTTATTTGTAATTTTGCCCAAAAACAAGGATAACATGAAGCGTATTCTCACAACGATTGTCATCGCCCTGGCCTTCAGCATCATGGTGCTGGCCCAGGGCTATGCCCAGGCCTACTTCCCGGTGCGCCTGCACGACTTCGGGTACATCAAGGAGGAGAAGGGTCCTGTGTCCTACACCTTCGAGCTCGAGAACAAGGGCACCAAGCCGCTCATCATCGTGCAGGTCACGGCCTCGTGCGGCTGCACGCGGCCCCAGTACTCGACGCGGCCCATCAAGCCTGGCAAGAAAGGCAAAATCAAGGTCACCTACAGCCCCTACGGGCGGCCGGGAGCCTTTGAGAAAATCATAAAAGTGAAGACCAACGGCCGCGAGAAGCGCACCCTGCTTGTGATCTCGGGCACTGTGATACCACGAGGCAAGAAATGAAACGAAGCATCGAGCTACACGAGTTGCTGCGCTGCACTGTGGCAGTGCTGGCGCTGGCGCTGTGGCTGCCGGCCGCATGGGGGCAGGGCGTGCCCACGTGGGTAGAGCAGGTGCACGACTTCGGCACCTTCAAGGAGGAGCTCAACACCGTGACCTGCACCATGCGCGTGGTGAACACGGGCGACTCGGCCATGGTCATCACCCGCGTGCAGCCCAACTGCGGCTGCACTGTGGCCCAATACAGCCACGAGGTGATGCAGCCTGGCGACACTGGCAGCGTCACGCTCACCTACAATGCCCGCCACATTCCAGGCCAGTTTGAGAAGAAAGTGCTGGTCTACACCAGCGGGCGGCCGCGCAAGACGGTGCTCACCATCAAGGGCAAGGTCATAGGCACGCCCGAGACCGTGAGCGACACCTACCCCTTTGCCGTGGGGCCGCTGCGCCTGAGCACGGGCAACTTGCCGCTGGGCGAGATCTACAAGGGCAAGGCCACCGATGCCTACATAAGCGGCTACAACACCGCCCCCGACACCATGCTCGTGAGCCTGGGCCGCGACATGCCTGCCACCATCTCGGCCCACGCCGTGCCCGACACCGTCGAGCCTGGCGGCCTCTTTATCATCTCGGTCTACTACCGCACGGCCCAAGCCAGGCTGTGGGGACTCAACATCGACACGCTGAGCGTGCTGGCCACACCGCTGCACGCCACGTCGACAGCCACGAGCGGCGCTGCCAAGGTGAGCGTGATGTGCAACGTGAAAGAGGACTTCTCGCGCCTGGGCGACAAGCAGCGGCGCCAGGCCCCCGTAGTGGAGCTCTCGGCCACCAAGGTCGACTTTGGCGACGTGGCGGCAGGCACGGGTGCGGTCGAGCGCACGTTGCAGGTCAAGAACACCGGCCGCCACGCGCTCAAGCTGCGACGGCTCTTTGTGCCCGGCGGCGAGGGCATCACGGCCACTTGCGACCAGGCCGAGATCAAGCGGGGCCGCACGGCCACCGTCACCTTGCGCCTCGACCCCAGCCGGCGCCGCGGCACGGTGGTGAACACGAGCCTCAACGTCATCACCAACGACCCCTACACCCCGCAGTCGCTGGTGCGGCTCGTGGGCATCGTGCACTGAAACGGGTGCAAGCACAATCACAAGCAAAAAGAAACCTCTTAACTACATCAACAATCGAAATGAGCACAACAAAAATCATCAAGCACACCGACGAGAATCCACAGGTCGAACACCCCGAGAACGAGGCCTGCTACAGCGGCCTGCAAGTGAACGCAGGCATCGAGCAGCCACCCGTGATCAACCCCTACCTGAAACACCGCAAGCACAGGCCGCAGCTCACGGCCGCCGACTATGTCGAGGGCCTGCGCAAGGGCGACACCACCATTCTGGGGCAGGCAGTGACCCTGGTCGAGAGCCTGCTGCCCGAGAAGCAAGCCGTGGCCCAGGAAGTGATCGAAAAGTGCCTGCCCTATGCGGGCAAGAGCCGCCGCATAGGCATCACCGGCGTGCCCGGCGCCGGCAAGAGCACCTCGATCGACGTCTTCGGCACCTACCTGCTCGACCGCAACCCCGCCGACAAGCTGGCCGTGCTGGCCATCGACCCCAGCAGCGAGCGCTCCAAGGGCTCGATACTGGGCGACAAGACCCGCATGGAGAAACTCTCGATACATCCCCGCGCCTTCATTCGCCCTTCGCCATCGGCCGGCTCGCTGGGCGGCGTGGCACGCAAGACCCGCGAGACGATAGTGCTGTGCGAGGCCGCCGGCTACAACCACATCTTTGTCGAGACCGTGGGCGTGGGCCAGAGCGAGACCGCCGTGCACTCGATGGTCGACTTCTTCCTGCTCATTCAGATTGCCGGCGCCGGCGACGAGCTGCAAGGCATCAAGCGCGGCATCATGGAGATGGCCGACGCCATCGCCATCAACAAGGCCGACGGCGACAACGTGGACCGCGCCAAGATCCAGGCCGCCGAGTTCCAGAATGCTCTCCACCTCTATCCCCTGCCTCCCAGCGGCGTCGAGCCCAAGGTCACGACCTACTCGGGCTACTACAACCTCAACATCGACACGCTGTGGCACATCATCGACGACTACTTCCAGGCTGTGGACCGCAACGGCTACTTCCAGGAGCGCCGCCGCCAGCAAGAGAAGTACTGGATGTATGAGACCATCAACGAGCAGCTCAAAAGCAACTTCTACAACGACCCCGAAATCGACGACCTGCTGCGCATCAAGCAGCGCATGGTGCTCGACAACAAGCAGTCGTCGTTTGTGGCCGCTGGCGACATATTGAAATTTTATTTCGACAAACTAAAAAAAACAGATTGATTATGAACCGACTGATGCATATCGTGGCACTGCTGGCAGTGATACTGCTGTGTGCCAATTGCTCGACAACCCGCAAGCTCGAGGCCGACGCCGTGCCCATGGGCTATACCGAACTCCAGAACTACTATGTGAGCAATACCGTCTCGGTCAAGCAGCCTTTCCGCCACGTGTTCACCACCGAAGAGGAATTTAGCCGCTACTTCGGCGAGGCGGCCACCATGAGCCCCAACGGGCAACCCACCGTCGTGAACTGGGGCACCCAGTATGTGCTGGCCGTGATCAACCCGTCGACCGACCGCGCCACGCGCATGTATCCAGTGAGCGTGCTGCAAAACGGCGACGCCATCATCTTCAACTACAAGGTAGAGAAGGGCGAGAAGCAGTCCTACACCACCACCCCCTATGTGGCCGTGGTGCTCGACAAGCCCGTGAGCCAGCAGCAATACACCTTCTACTACAACGAGAAGTGAGCCTGGCATTAACCTAATATATACACACACCAAAAAAATCAACAACACCACTATGGACGACGACAAGAAATATTGCTACAAGTATCCACGTCCCGCAGTCACGACCGACTGCGTGCTGCTCTCGCCCGACGGCGGACAGATGCAAGTGCTGCTCGTTGAGCGCGGCCACGAGCCCTACAAGGGCTGCTGGGCGCTGCCTGGCGGCTTTATCAACATCGACGAGGACGCCCCTGCCGCCTGCCGCCGCGAGCTCAAGGAGGAGACGGGCATCGCCGCGGGCCAGCTCATGCAGCTGGGCGCCTACACCAAGCCCGACCGCGACCCGCGCGGCCGCGTGATATCGATCGTGTTTCTGGCCTACGTCGACAAGCGCGTCGAGCCCCAGGCCGGCGACGATGCCAGCAAGGCCCGCTGGTTCAAGCTCACCGAGCTGCCCGAGCTGGCCTTCGACCATGCCCAGATACTGCGCGACGTGGCCGCAATGCTATAGCGCCACGCCACACAGGGGAGGGTGACGGACAAAAAAAATATTGCGCCCCACTGCCGCTTTTGGGCAAAACCATGTGGCTCCACAGCACAGTGCGGCGGGGGTGCCGCCCCCTTCCCGCTACTTGGCCGTGAGTGTGACCAGCGGCACGAGCATTTCCTCCATCGAGATGCCGCCGTGCTGGAAGGTGTCGGTGTAATACTGCACGTAGTAGTTGTAGTTGTTGGGATAGGCAAAAAAGTCGCGGTTAGACGCAAAAATGTAGGTCGACGACACGTTGAGCAGCGGCAGCCCGTAGCGCTTGGGCTGTTTTATTTCATACACCTGCTTGGGGTTGTAGCTCAAGTTCTTGCCCACTTTGTAGCGCAGGTTGGTGTTGGTGTTCTTGTCGCCCACCACCTTGATGGCATTTTCCACGCGCACGGTGCCGTGGTCGGTTGTGAGCACCACCTTCCACCCCTTGCGGGCGATGAGCTTGAAAATCTCGAGGGCATAGCTGTTGCGAAACCACGTCTCGGTGAGACGGCGGTAGGCCTCGTCGTCGTTGGCCAGCTCGCGTATCATCTTGCTCTCGGTGCGGGCGTGCGACAAGATGTCGACAAAGTTGAACACCAGCACATTCAGGTCGTAGTTGTCGAGCTGGGCAAAATTCTGCACCAGGTGCTCGCCGGCAGCCGTGTCGTTCATCTTGTTGTAGGAGAACTTGAAGCGGCGTCGGTAGCGGTCGAAAAACGTCTGTATGAGCGGCGCCTCGTTCAGGTTCTTGCCCTCGTCCTCATCCTCGTCGACCCACAGGTCGGGAAACATGCGCTCGATGTCGATAGGCATCAGGCCCGAGAAAATGGCGTTGCGGGCATATTGCGTGGCCGTGGGCAGGATGGTGGTGTAGAGCGCCTCGCTCTCCACGTTGAAGTAGTCGCTCAGCAGGGGGCTTATCGTCTTCCACTGGTCGAGGCGGAAGTTGTCGATCACTACAAAGCACACCTTCTCCTGGTTGTCGAGCAGGGGCAGCAGTTGCGTCTTGAATATCTCGTGGCTCATGAGCGGGTGCGTGTCGGTAGTGACCCATTTCTCATAGTTGCGGCGCACAAACTTGGCCCAGGCGCTGTTGGCCTCCACCTTCTGGGCATGCAGCAAGTCGACCATGCCCGTGTCGGCATTGGAGAGCGACAGCTCCCAGCGCACGAGCGTGCTGTACACCTCATACCAGTCGTCGATCGTGGCCGCCATGTTGATCATCTGGCTTATGCGCATGAACTCCTGCTGGTAGTCGCTCTGCACCTTCTCGGCCACCAGGTCGCTGCTGTGCAGGTTCTTCTTTATCGACAGCAATATCTGCATGGGGTTGACCGGCTTTATCAAGTAGTCGGCAATCTCGCTGCCTATGGCCTGGTTCATGATGTTCTCCTCCTCGCTCTTGGTGATCATGATCACCGGCACGTTGGGCTGTGCAATCTTTATCTGCTGCAAGGCCTCCAGGCCGCTTATGCCCGGCATGTTCTCGTCGAGAATGATCAAGTCGAAGTTTTGCGACTGCAGCAAGTCGAGCGCATCGCGGCCGTTGGTCACCGTGGTCACCTCGTAGCCCTTGTTGTTGAGAAACAAAATGTGTGGTTTCAGCAAGTCGATCTCGTCGTCGGCCCACAATATCTGTTCTTTGCTCATAGTCTTTCTGTGCTCTTTGATTTGTTTTACACCTCAGGCGGCCCTGCTGGCGCATCGGCCCGCCCGCCTGCAAAGTTAACCCATAATTCCTCCCCCTGCAATACCCCCGCACGCCCAGCCACAGCGAAAAATGGCGTGGCATGTGCGGCAGGGCTTCGGCACGGGGGCTGACGGCCTTAGCCCTTGTGGTGCGCCTGGCGAAGATAATCGGAAGGCGAAATGCCCGTGACGCGCTTGAAAGCCAAGGCAAAATTAGACCGCGACCCGAAGCCCACATCTTTGGCAATAGCCGCAATGGTGAGGTGCCCATAGTGCTCCTGGTCGCCAAGCCGCCGGCAGGCCTCGGCCACACGAGCCTCATTGAGGAGCTGCTTGAAATTCTTGTGATACCGCTCGTTGATGACATGCGACACATATTTGTCGTTCGACTCCACAAGTGTGGCCAGTTGATGCAGAGAGAAGTCTTGCGCGCAGAAGATTTCAGGGTTGTTGATCGTCTGGTCTATGCGCTCCAGCAGCGAGCTCTTCAGGTCCTCGTTGAGCCCCGCCGCGCGATTGAGGCCCGATTGCGCGGCGGTCGCAATTGCGCTCTTGTGCTCCAGCAGCTCCACATTTTTCTCATAGAGTTTTCTCACATAGGCCTTCTGCTTGCGCAGCCCGCGTATGTTCACCACCAGCGCCACGGCAATGACAATGATGAAAGCCAGCAACACCAGCACGGTCATCACCATCTGGTGGTGCCGGGCATTGCTCTCGGCAAGCTGGGTGTTCACCCTCGAAAGCTCGTGTACGAAAACCGAGCGCTCCATGCGGTCGGCATTGCTCCTTGTGAGCAGACTGTCTTTTGATTTCAAATACAGGTAGTCGTAGTGAGTGGCCAAGGCCGTCTCCCCACGTTCGCGATACAGGTCCGACTTGTGTTGCAAAACCTTGTTGTGGGTGGCGGCGTCTGCATATTGCGAGGCATATTCCTCAAGTCGGTCAAGGATGTGCATTGCCTCGCCCCATTGCTTTGTCTTGTGATAGACTTCATATATATTCCAGAGCGCCAGCACCCTGCAGTTCATTGTCACCGACTTCACGGCCTCGGCATCGCGCAGTTGCTGCCTGAACGTGGCCAAAGCCTCTCGGTATGCCCCCCTGTTGTAAGCCAACGTGCCCCGATAGTCGTCATAAACAAACTTCGACAGCGGGTCGTGTCTCAGAGCGGGAATGCTTAGGAACCGCCGGGTTTCATCCTGTATCTTGCCTGCGGAACCCGCTTCGGAAAACGATGAAAACAGATTGAAGAAACTTGCGCTTGCCACATCCCATTGCTTCTGTCTCACGGCTTCGTCAAAGGCCAGGCGGCAGTATTTCTGTATTTGATTCTCGCTGTCGCCTATGCCCAGCAGCTCGCTGCGGCTGGAATATATGCCAGCCAGGTTCACATAGGCATAGGCGAGATTGTCGTCGATGCGGTATTCCTTGCTTGCCGCCACCGCCTGCGAGAGATAGTCGTAGGCGTGTTCAAAGTCAAGATAGTAGCCCCCGTAGAGATAACCCAGATTGTTTAGGGCGAGTGCGTAGCACCGCATTTCGGCCTTGCTGCCCGCTTTGTTCTTATACCTGCTGGCTATGATGGTGTAGCACACCAATGCCGAATCGGGCTTGTGCCGCACATCGAGATAGTGCTTGCCCAAGTTCAGAAGGCGCTCGGTGGGCATGCCGTTGTATTTCTTCAGCTCCTGTGTACCGAAAGCGGCCCCTGCCGCAAAGCCTCGCGTCGTAACAAGGAATAGCAATGACAAAATATATATAATGGTGTGTCGCATAAATAGCAAATCGGTGAATACAATCGTAAAGTTACTAAAATATTTCATGCTGTTTTCCTTTTTTTTCAACACCAGCGAGTTGGGAAACATTCCTTTTGTGTTCTGTTTCCGTGAAATTAGACACGCCCAAGAGGCTGAAAAGGAAGTCGATGGCCATAATTTCCCTAAATTTGCGACGAACCAACAAAACCATTAATATTATGAACAAAATTTTTCTGACCGGGCTTCTTCTACTTTTCACAAGCCTCAGCATCACATCAGCACCTGTCACACCTGGCAGGGCCAAGAACATCGCAGCGCAGTTCCTCGTCAAGGCCGCCAAGGCCAAGGGACGCAACCTCGCGCCAGCTCCCTCGACGCTCTCGCTTGCCTACACAGGCAAGGACGCCAATGGTCAGGCCACGCTCTACGCGTTCAACCGTCGGTCGGGCGAGGGATTTGTGGTCATTGCCGCCGACGACCGGGCACCCGAGGTGCTCGGATATGCCGACCAGGGAACCTACGACACCGCCAGCATGCCAGCCAACATGAAATGGTGGCTCGGCCAGATGGAAGCGCAGATGGCCTACCTCATCACGCACCCCAACATGACCATGACCAAACCCCGCCACGCAGCAACGGTGGTGAAACCCCTGCTCGGGGAGATTGCTTGGGACCAGACGTCGCCCTACAACCTCTTATGCCCCTATATCTCCTACTATGACAAAGACGAGGAGGAAAACGTGAGCGGACGCGCCCCCACAGGCTGCGTGGCCACAGCCCTGGCACAGGTGATGTACTACTGGAAGTATCCTGCCGCATCCACGGGCAGTATTTCCTATACCACGGCCACGGCCAAAAAAAAGGTCAGTGCCGACTTGAACACGACCTACGACTGGAGCGTGATGACCCCGAAATGCAACAAGTATAGCGACGACTCCACAAAACACGCCATTGCAAAGCTCATGTTCAACGTCGGGGCTGCTCTCAAGAGCGACTATTTGCCCAATGGCACCGGGGCCTTCGATGTGGATGTGGTCCCCACCATCACAAAATATTTCGGCTACGACAAGGGAGCTCGTTATGTCCCGCGCGACTACACTCCTGCTGCCGACTACGAGCAGATGCTCATCGACGAGATTGAAGCCGGCCGGCCCGTGCCCTACGGCGGTGTAACCCGCAGGCAAGAAGGCCACTTCTTTGTGCTCGACGGCATCGATGCCGACGGCCTCTACCACATCAACTGGGGGTGGGGTGGCATGGACAACGGCTACTTCCTGATCTCCTCGCTCCACCCTGCTGCACAAGGCACTGGCGGCAGCGCGTCGAGCGATGCCTTCAAGTATCACCAGCTCTTCATCGCCGGCATGCAGCCCGATCATGGCGGAACGGCCGAGACGGTGTGGCAGCTGAGCTACGACAAAGTGGGCGATATCTCCGGCACCTTCAACCGCAACAAAGCAGTGAAAACCACTGTCTACGGACTAACGAATATCTCATCCACCTCTGACACCCTATTCTGCAAGCTCTACTGGACACTCATGACGCCCGACAGTGCCGTCGTATGGCAGTCGCCCATAATGTCAGACACTCTGGGCCTCTATGACGGGTATAGCAAAATCACGCACAAGATCTCCATCCCCGACAGCATCAAGGCTGGAGCCTATCTGCTGGTGCCCTCCTACACCATCGCCAACGACAACTACAGCAAGATGCACTTCATGCACGTGCTCGCTGGTGCCAACAACTGCTACCGACTGACCCTGACCGACAAAGACATGACATGGCAGACCGCAGGCAGCCCGAAGGTCTCGGTCGAGGCTATCACTCCCGACACCCTCGTCGCCGGACAGACCAATCACATCTCGGTCACTTTCAACAACCAGGGCGGTGACTACGTGGGCGACTTGCACTTACAGCTCTATGTGAACGGGAAACGCAGGGTCTATCCCACTCAAACCACCGAGGACCGCATCGTGGCCATTCCCGGGAATGCCGTCACCACCATAACCTTCGACGAGCCGCTCAAAAACAACCTTGTCAACGACAACGACTACGTGATAAGGTTCATCGGGGAAAGTGCCGAAGAAGATGAAGACGGGTTCAAGTCCGACATCGAACTGGCTGTAGCCCACATCGCCGTGAAAGGTGTAGAGAAACCTGCCGTGTTGTATATTGAAAATGAGCTTGAGCTCCTCAACGACTCCAACGGTGTCGTCCCCTTCAACAATATTGTCGTGCAAACAACCATCAGCAACGAGGGAAATGATTTCAACAGCCCGCTCACAGCTGTATTCTACGATGAGGATGAATGGGAGGAAACCGAGCGAATCAACACTCCCTCCATCACCATTCCATCGGGCAGCACGGGCACCAAGTTCACTTTTACTTTTGCAATGGAGAAGGCTGTACAGGGCCACAACTACAGTTTATCGCTCTACAACCCGCAATTGGGGGAGTCTTTGTTGCCAAGCTACAGAAACGAGGTGACCTTTGTGGCCGGAGCACCCATCGCTACAGGTGTGGCACAGCCCGTGGCCGACGACATGGTAAGCTTCGACGGCAGCCAGATAAGTTGCCAGGCACTGCACATCAGCCTCTACAACATCGTTGGCCAGCTCGTAGCATCGGTCAATGGGTCAACACTGTCGACTGCAGGCCTGCCTCAAGGCAACTACATCTTGCGCGCCAAGACGGCCCAGGGCATTGTGACAAAGAAAATAATCATCCGCTAATCTAAATATCAATTCTATTTTTCATCATGAAAGCAAAAAACATGTTTGTTGCTATCAGTCTGGCCGCCATGCTGCTTAGCGGCATGGCGGGCATGGCGGGCACGTTCGAGGCCTCACACTACTCGGCAGTCCTTCAGGGCTCGTGCATCTACGCCAAGTCATGGGACAGCGACGAGGGCTACACCCCCATGGGTATATACCAAATGAGCGAGAGCGACACGTTTGCAGTGGTTCCGTTCCTAATCACCAAGAAAGTGATGTACAGCAACGGCGGCGGTGCCTTTGTGGGCGACGACTTCTACTGCGTGTGGAAACAAGAAGACCCAAGTTCGGGATACACCGTAACCCAGGTCATAAAGTGGAACTTGAAAACGGGCGAACGCGAAAACCTCGGTGTATGCGACAACAATCTCGCAGCCACAACAGCAGGCACTGCCATCGACCCGCAGTCGGGCAAGGTGTACGGCATCTTCTGGAACTCGTCCCAAAAAAGTGCTCGAGAACTCGGCATCGTTGACTATTCCAACAAGAAACGTACCACTATAGCCACCATCGGCAAGGCGCTCTATGCATTGTGCATCGACAAGACCGGGCAAATGTATGCCATCGATGGCGACGGCAACCTTGTGAAGATAGACAAGTCCAACGGCGAAATCGCTGTTGTAGGCCCAACGGGCATCAAGCCCAAATACATGCAGGCAGCCGTGGTCGACACCTACACCAACAAGATGTATTGGAACGCCATCACATCAAAGGATGCCTGGATTTGCGCTGTCGACCTGTCGACGGGTGCCGCGACCAAGCTGGCTCACCTGAGCGACCAAAACGAATTCTCGGCCATGCGCGTCCTCCCGCCGGCAGCAGCCGACAAGGCTCCCGCTCCTGTCACCAGCCTGAAGGCCAACTTTGTCGAGGCCAATACCACTGGCACTGTATCCTTCACAATGCCCACCGAGGCTTTCGACGGCACTCCGCTTGCCGGCACACTCGCCTACCAGATATCCAATGCCGACGAGAAGCTGCTTGAGGGCACTGCCTCGCCCGGACAACAGGTGAGCGACCAGGTCACGACTGCCCAGGGCATGCAAACCATCACCGTGGTGGCAGTCAACAACCAGGGCATCAGCCCGAAGCAAAGTGTCGAGAAATATGTGGGCTACGACACGCCCACTGCCCCCACCGGCGTCGCGCTCACAATCGACGAGACGGGCCAAGCCTCACTCTCGTGGCAGGCTCCTGCCCAGGGCGTGCATGGTGGATACATCGATGGCCAGCACCTCACCTACAACGTCGCTCGCCAGCCCGACGGAGAAACCATGGCAACAGGATTGACGGCTACGCAATGGACCACAACGCTCGGCCAGGGCTATGCCAATGCCTACAAGTATAGCGTCACAGCCAGCAATCACGGTCTTGAGAGTGAAGCAGCAGTCTCCAACCTCGCCGTATATGGCAGCGGTCTGGAAATTCCGTGGAGCTGCACCTTCGACGACGCATCTTCGCTCGACCTCTTTACCATCATCGATGCCAACGGCGACGACCACACGTGGAGATGGACAAAGTATCACGAGGGTGCCGCCTACTACATTTATAGCAAAACCAATGCCGCCGACGACTGGCTCATCTCGCCACCCCTGGCCTTGAAGGCCAACAAGGACTATATTGTGAAATTTGACAACGAGGTGCTGAAATCCATATACCCTGAAAAGATGGAGCTGCGTTACGGCCAAGGACTCGACACCGCCGACTATAAGGTGGTGATGCCGGTCACAACGTTCACCAACGCAGAATACAACACCAACGCCTTTACTATCGTTCCAGAACAAGACGGCGACTACCGGCTGGCTTTCCACATCGTGAGCGATGCCAACCAGGGCTCGATGTCGATCGACAGCCTCCAGGTAGACTATGCCCCCGTATCGGGCGTCAAGACGTTGACCACCGGCGATAGCACCAACAGCAACATCATCTTCGACCTGTGCGGGCGTCGAGTCGACGGCAGCAATTTGCAGTCGGGCATCTACATCCGCAATGGCAAGAAGGTGGTCATAGTCAAGTAAACACGTTTGCGATTCCACCTTACTGGCCTGTTTTTAGCATCAGCACATCATCGCAGATTCTGGAAAAAATAGATATATAGCACACCACAAGCCAACGAGGTGCACTATCGAGTAGGAGGTAAACACTAATCATAGGGTGTTTATCTCCTATTTTCGTGTTTACCGACCTCTCACACCACCGTACGTGCCGTTCGGCATACGGCGGTTCTTAACGCGGGTGCTTTTTTCTCGTAATATTCCGTAAGCGTGGGATAGTGCGCTCGTTTCAAGTTCTCATTGGATATAGCACGTGTAAGTATGGGGCTATGGACGGTGCGCCAATAGCCTTTTCGGGTATTTGCCCACTGCCATGCCTGCCATTTGGCGATGCCACATCTTTGTAGGTTCTTGAAGCGTGTCCGCACTCGTTTCCAGACTTTCCATATACACATGCGTATGCGACTACGCAACCATTCATCGGTTTCCCTTAGAATGCACTTCTACGAGTTCGTCTCCAACTATCCCAATCAAAGTAGGCACTCCCTCGTACCTTTCGCTTTCCGGGCTATTCTTCCGAGGGCAGCTTTCTGTTGTTTTCGGCTTTTCTCCTTTCATCGGGTAAATAAAGTTTTGCTCGTGTGGTTAAGTTTTGCCCTTCGTCTCCGCCCACGAGCTTTAAGGCGTTGACTAC
>Ga0256404_1006975_pt1 | contig 18220 bp, 14 predicted proteins | sample RumenRJG_01DNA_FD_185990 | JGI IMG/M metagenome (GOLD analysis project Ga0256404, IMG submission 185990) | Bovine rumen microbial communities from Lethbridge, Alberta, Canada - RJG_01 | ecosystem: Host-associated > Mammals > Digestive system > Stomach > Rumen | place: Canada: Alberta | collected...
TTATTTTACATTAAAAAAAGTTAGAAACTAACATTTATATATTAATACTTAAAGTAATATAAACTCATTGTTTAAACTTAAAAAGAAACTTTTATATAAGATTAATTTAGGCAAACCAAAAATATAATAATTATTTGAACAAATCATGAACAAATAATCAAATAAAGCCCTATAAAACAATATTTAAAGAGATTTTTTCATATTAATCATTATAAATCATTACAAATAAAATAATAAAAAAGTATTGAAAAGTAATAAATCAAAATTGAAAATCTGGGAAAAATAATAAAAAAGTAAAAGAAGTTAAGAAAAAGTATTTATATGAAATAAGGTTGAAAATTCAAGAACATTTTAAAAAAATAGATATAAATCATATACATAATTTAAAAAAAGTTGAAATTTTTTCATGAAACCGAAAAAATGGATCAATTTCTAAAAAACCGAAATGCAAATTTAAGGAAAATTTATATAAGAATAATTTTTAGAAAAGATATATAAATAAAAAAAGTCTATATTAAATTAATATATTGTTAAAATTCTGATGATAGTGAAAATTGCTGATTTTAACATAATATATTTGACTAATGAACTTATAGGCTCAATAAAAAATTCATATTAATATTATTTATTAAACTTCAAAGTTAAGAGGTGGAAAAATGAATAATTCAAACATCATTGTATCCATAATAATTGTTCTGGCTATTGCAGCGGGAGTAACAGCATATGGATTGACAAATGATTCAAATACTGTATTCAATGACTTGTCAGGATTTACTCCAGGCAGTACAGGAGATACAGGTATTGGAAATCTGACAAACAGTTCAGGAAATAGCGGAAGCGCTTCCTCAGGAGGTTCTGGAGCAGGCTCTGGATCAGGTACTGGAAGCGGCTCAGGCAGTGGAACAGGAAGCGGCTCAGGCAGTGGAACAGGAAGCGGCTCAGGCAGCGGATCCAGCTCAAGTGGTGGCAGCAGCGGACCTACAATATCAGCAAGCCAGGCAAAATCAATTGCAGCTAGCCAGATAGAAGAACCAGGCTGGCATATTGGCACAGTTACCTACAATAGCGGAGGTTACTACGTATGTACCGTTGTTGATGGTTCAGGCACTAACCATGGTACAATATTGGTTGGGTCTGGAACTGGAAGAATCTTAAACTCCTTTGATTACAATTCAGCAACTCCTGAATCCGATTCAAACTCCAGTTCAAGTTCTAGCTCCAATTCAAATTCCAGTTCTAGTTCAAATTCCAATAGCACAGATGATTAGGATAGTAATATACTATCCAACTTTCTTTTTTTAAAAGATATTGAGAATCAAAATCATAATTTGGGATTAGTTAAACTACCCAAACTTTTATATAACATAATGAACAAAATAATTATGTTGTAAAAAAAGGGCCCGTAGCCTAGCTGGACAGGGCGTCGGACTTCTAATCCGAAGGTCCCGGGTTCAAATCCCGGCGGGTCCGCTCTTATTAAATACATATCTTTTTTTAAAACAATCACAAAACAACTATTTTATAAACGCTTTTTTAAATATGATTAAATATTTATAATCGCTTTATAAAATAGTTCATAGAGGCTTGTAGCCTAGCTTGGATAAGGCGTTAGACTCCTAATCTAAAGACCGCGGGTTCAAATCCCGCCAAGCCTTCTTTTTATAATTACTGCTATTTTTAAAAAAAAAAGATTATAATTATCTTATAAAAAAGATTTACTTAAACTAATTTTAAAAAAAAAGATTATAATTCTATTATAAAAAAATATGACTTACTTAACCTATTTTTTAAAAAAAAAAGATTATAAACTATTTAATAATTATCATATTTCAAGATTTAATACTAAAAAAAGTCATCCAAGCTTGTGGATTGCTCTTTTTCGTCTTTAATTTCAGGCAGTTCTCCATTAAAGGAAATCTCACCATATTTCCCGCCTCCACCTGGAGTAACCTGCAAAGTCTTGTTTCTAAATCCTTCAATGCCTAGAACCACTCTTTCATCCACTTCTGCAATTTCTTCCAGAGGAGCATTGATTAAAACTTCAATTTCCACGGCGAATTTATCAATCAATCTTTGCCAAATGCTCTGAACTGTCTTAGTGGTTACGCCCTTGTCATAAACAGTTCCAATAATCTCAGCAAGAGGCATCAGATGAATATACGGAGGCCTATGATTGGGATGAGAAGGCTTTGAATAATCTGAAATTTCATAAATCCTGTAATCCACACCTTTCTTAATCCTTCCGCCACAGGAGCACTTCATCTTGTTTTCCTTTGCAATTTCAGGATCCACAATTTTATAACATTTGGTGCATGCGGTCATGTGGTATTTTCCCAGATTTGGAAGCATTCCATAATTAGCCTTGATAGTCCTGTGCTTGAATGCCTTTTTAAGAGATGAATATGAAATGTCCTCCATTTCAATCTGATTGAATTCACGACCCAGTCTATGAGGCCATGGAGAATGAGCATCGGAGTTTGTTAAAAATACAAAATCCTTCAATTCTTTTATTGTATCCGCCATGTCTGTATCTGCAGACAATCCAAGCTCTACAAAATCAGGCTTGCCTCCATAGCAGTCATATATGCTGTCATAGCTTTTATACATTCCAGTCCATGGAGTGAAAGCATGTGCAGGACCAATCATGCAATCGTACTGCTTTACAAGGTCATAGAGCTCGCATCCGTCAAGAGAGGTCTTGGGCCTGCCGTCAATGCATTTGTTTTTACTTGGCAATGCATCTGATAATTCCCTTGCAGTTTCCATATCCGGAATGATGATGACATGATGTATCTTGTGTCTGGCTTCAACTTCTGTTGTTAAAATGAAATCACAATCTGAATGTGAGTAGATTCCATCTCCAGCATATTCAGTGCTCTCTTCTATGATGTCCAGCCATTTTGGATGAAGGGCATCTCCACTTCCAACAAGCTGCAAGCCTTTCTCCCTTGCCCTTGGAGCAATGCCTTCAATATCCATATCCTTGGAAGTGGCCATTGAGAACTTGCTGTGGATGTGTAAATCTGCATTGACTAACATGTTTAATAATTAGATGCTTATAATATATAATAATAAAGATTGAACAAACCACAATAAAGAATTGGACCAAACAAAAATAAAGAATAGACCCAACCAACAATAAAAAAATTGAACCAAAGAAAAATTAAAAATTTATAATTGGTGATTTCATGAAAGCCAGCATATTGTTAAATGAAATAAAGGAAAGCATTGAAAACTTTGACACCACCAGAATAGAGGAATCTTTGAAAAGGGAAGACTTGAATCCGATGTCCAGACAGTTGTCAATCCATAATCTTGAAACCTGCAGGGATATAGAAGCATGCGAGATTAGAGAGGACATGGATTTTGATGTTGATGATGGAGAAATTGAAAGCTTCCGAAAAGAGCTTCATAATTTCTTTGAAGGCTGTTCTCCTGAGAGTGATAATGAATTTAGAAGATTCATTCAAGACATATGCTTCTTTAAAAGCTTCATAGCTAAAAAACCATTGCACCCTGTTGGAATGGATATGAGAGACAATAATACAGTTCACGAAGTAGAAGAAAATGGAAAAACCGTTTATTATTGTGATATCAGAAACTCAGTAAGGGATGATTCCAAAGGATATTATACCTGCAACTACTGCATATGCAAGGACACCAGTGAAAAGTGCGTTGATTAAAAGAATTGCTTATAAAATAACCCAAAATAACCAAATAGATTATGAAATAACCCAAAATAACCAAATAGATTTAAAATAACTCAAAAAATCAAATACGAAAAATAAAAAACTTAAAAAATAGCATAAAATAAAAAATTAGATTAAAAATAATTAAAAATAAAAAAAGGGGTTTGGCTCCGCAGGAGCCCTTTTAGTCCAGGTTTTAAATTGCCGAAGGCAATTTAAAAAGTGGCATTTAAAAGTGGGTTTAATGTGGATCTAATGAAGGTGACTTGGGTCGTCACAATCAGGGTCATCACATTCGACTTCTTCGATTTCAATCAAGTCGAAGAGTTCTAAATAGTTATAGAAACCCATTTCAGCAGGATAGTCTGTAAATGGATTGATGTAGATTGAATCCATTTTTTCATTATCCAATTCCTCATCAAACAATAAAAGAGCAAGATCTTCAGCATCCATGACCAAACCAGTTCCAGGCAGGTCTATTTCAGTTTCAAAATCACCAGTGAATACTGGAATGAACTCATTGCCATCTTCATCTTCCATTTTTATAATGACAAACTCGACATCATCACCTAATTCTATTTCTTCATCTTCACTTAAGCTGTCAAGGTCTATGGACTCTTCATCCACTTCCATAGGAATAAGGAATTTCGCACCTTTGAGTTCCTGTACAAATTCCTCTATGATTTCATCAGTATAATCTTCTTCATCCATGGCTAAAATCTGGTTAATTCTTTTGTTTGCTTCTTCCATATCAAGCTCTCCTTTGATTATAAATCAAAACTACTTTTAATCTTAAATACTCTTTTTTATTTCCTTCCATATAAAAGTGACCATACTATTAAAAATTAAATTTTTAATTAGACTCTATAAAAAACACTTATAATTGAATAACGCTAGCCTCCACTTCATCATTGTCAGCGCCTTCATACAGGATGTCAGCCAGTTTCAATAGCTTCTCCTGTCCCTTGACCTCGTCCTTGAACAAAGGAACTTCAGTAATCTCCTGATCCTTGAATTTCTGGTCGATAAGGGCAAGACGCTTCTGCTGCAGTTTATATCTTGAATGACAGAAATCACAATCACAGATATCAGGCATTACCTGGTTTACAATAATTCCGTCTGTAGTGATGTCAAACTTGTTCAATGCTTCAATAGCTCTTTCGGATTCATAAATTGACATTTCTTCAGGAATTACAACCATTTTAAAGGTTGTTCTTTCAGGGTCTGCCAGCACAGCCTTGGCAGCATCTATCTGCTTCTTGGTGTCATCCAGCTGCTTGGCAGTTTGAGCATCCTGGTTTGCATCCATGAATGGAATGATATTCTTTAATGCATTGGCGGCTGAACCCAGAGTAGCCCTGGCCTTCATTAATTTGCCGACCCATGAGTCCATTACCTCAGGGAATGACAGCAATCTGAGTGTGTGGCCTGTAGGAGCTGTATCAAATACAACAGCATCATACTCATTGGTGGTCATGATCTGAAGGAAAACCTCAAAAGCTGCGGTTTCATCAGCACCTGGAGATGATGATGCAAGATCCATCTGCTCTCCCAAAAAGTCAAGTCCCATAAGCTGGTCCGCTGAAGCCATTGACTTCTGACTGTCAATCTCTCTTTGCTTTTCACTCATCGCCACTTCAGGGTCGATTTCAAGGCCGTATAAGTTTTCAGTGATTTGAACAGGATACGGACCTATGTTAACTTCTAGTGAATCTGATAATGAATGTGCAGGGTCAGTGGATACGATTAAAGTCTTTTTGCCTTGCTTGGCAAGCCATAACGCAGTAGCTGAAGAAACAGAGGTTTTCCCAACCCCTCCTTTTCCACCGACAAATACAAAGGTGGTTTGACCTTTTCTAAATTTAAACAAGTCTTTAAATGCCATAATAATTCTCCAGTATTTTTATATAATTGTGAATAAATTTAAATTTGACTAAAAAAATCATTTTAGTAACATAAAGTTATTATATTATTCATACTTTATATAATTATTTCTTTACTATATAAAGTTTTCACTTAAAGGGATCTGATTAAAAAATAGCTGAAAAATCCTTTTAAACAAGCCTATTAGAAAAATATGATTTTTCATACTAAAATACCCCTAAAAAATTAGTTATAACAATGCAATAATATCGAAAGTTTTTAAAAGGATAAACTATAATAATTAAATTGATTATTTAATTTATACGAATATATTAAATAAAGTTGCAAATATAATAAAATGTAGCAACAATTATTTAAAAATAAAGCAATTTTTAAAAATTCTAAATAATATAAGAAGAGACATAATAAGGGATAATAAGCATACCTTGTTAAAAAAGTGATAGAAGCATAAAAATTGCATTAATAATCACAAGTCATTTATTAATTTAACTATTTATTATAGGTTATTCCAAGACTACTTAAAAAAATGTGATAATATGAAAGTAACATTCATTAACCCGCCGCAAACAAATTCAAAATACAAGTTTTTAGGAGTTGTAGCACCTTCCCTTGGAATAGGATACATGTCAGCAGTTCTAGAGGAAAATGATATCGATGTTGACGTGATAGATGCTTCAGCACTTGATTTGAGCTATGAGCAAATAGCTGAAGAAATAATAAAAAGACAGCCGGATATCGTTTCCATCAGTGCTCTAACCCCTACAATAGGAGTTGCTTTGGACAGCGCTGATGTTGTGAAATATGCAAAGCCTGATACAATCGTTGTCTTGGGAGGATACCACCCTACATTCGAATTTGCAAGCGTCTTGGAAGAGGAAAGCGTAGATATTGTCATACGCGGCGAAGGAGAGTATACCATGCTGGATCTTGTTCATGCGATTGAAGAAGAGCGGGACTTGAAGCAAGTCCAAGGTCTTGCATTCCATGACAAGGATGACGGATCTCTTGTTGTAACTGAAGACCGTCCAATCATAGAGAATTTGGATGAACTGCCATTTCCTGCATTGCATCTGATGCCTATGGACAAGTATAAGATTCTCAATATCTCAACAAACGTGGCAACAGTCATCACAACCCGCGGATGCCCTATGCAATGTTCATTCTGCTCATCAGCGGCATTGCACGGAAAACATCTGAGAAGAAGAAGTCCTGAGAATGTTGTAGATGAAATCGAGCATATTTTAAATGACCTTGATGGGATAGACACCATAGCATTCATGGACGATACATTTACATTGAACACCAAATTTGTAAGGGATTTCTGCGCTGAAATAAAAAGAAGAAACCTTAATTTCTGGTGGGGATGCACTTCAAGAGTGGACACAATAGACACAGAGCTGCTTGAAATCATGAAGGATGCAGGATGCATCACATTGTTCTTCGGCGTGGAAAGCGCAGACCAGACAGCACTTGACAAGATGAACAAGAACATCACTGTCGATAAAACTGTAAAAGCATTCAAAGCGGCAAAGGAAGTTGGAATCAGAACCATTGCATCTTGTGTGATAGGAATGCCTGATGATACTTTGGAGAATATGCAGAGAACCTATGATTTTGTCATGAAGCTCGATCCAAGCTATGCACTTTTCTCCCTTGCCACCCCATATCCTGGAACAAGATTCTACAAGGAATCCTTTGAAAAGAACCTGATTAAAGTGAAGGACTGGTCCAAATACACTTTAATCGAGCCTGTGCTTGAAACTGTGGAATGTTCCAAGGAAGAACTGAGAAGCTTCCAGAAGAAGGCATTTTTAAAATTCTATCTGAGACCTGGATACCTCTTCAGACAAGCCAGAATGGATGGGGCAGTTCTTGTTAAAACAATATTTGGAGTTGCCAAGCAGATTATAAAAAAGCAGACAAACGGCAATACTGATTATAATAAGAAGAACATAATTGAAAGTGGAAGCTTTGGCAAATAAACCCCCCACCTTTTCCAATGCCTTCGGCATCGCAAAAGCTGGACCAAAAGCTAGTATAAGTACTGTTTCTGCATAATTTTAAAAAAAAGAAACTTATTAAAAATTTACATAATCACTTTTTTTGCAGTTTTTTATAAAACTGTGCTTTTCTATTTTTTCTTTACTGTGCTTTTCTATTTTTATCTTTACTGTGCTTTTCTATTTTTTCTTTACTGTGCTTTTCTATTTTTATCTTTAAGAGAAAAAACAAGCATGACTATTTTTTTACTGAGAATAATTCACTTTGAAGTGAAAATTTTATATTAAATAAAAATAATAAATATAAACTAATATGTTTTATTAAAATAGTATAATAAAGCATTTTTCACATTATAATTTTTAAATTTACCAAAATTCAGGAAAATTCTTGAAAACCACACTTCCAATAAGAAATTCTTGAATTAATCAAAATTATAACTAATCCAATCAAAATGGTGATTTAGTGACTAATAATGAAATAGAAACAAAATGGCAAAAGAAATGGCGTGAAGCAAAGCTGTTTGAGTCAAATCCTAATGAAAAAGAAAAATTATTCATAACAGTGGCTTTTCCATATCCTAGTGGAGCAATGCACGTAGGACACGGCCGTACCTATACCGTTCCAGACGTATATGCAAGATTTAAAAGAATGGAAGGCTACAATGTATTATTCCCAATGGCATGGCACGTAACCGGCGCACCTGTTATTGGAATCGCAGATAGAATAAAACGAAAAGACCCATGGACCCTTGACTTGTACCACAGAGTCCATAAAGTTCCAAAAGAAACCCTTCCAAGCCTTGAAGACCCAATCAACATTGTAAAATACTTCAGTAACGAATACCATGAAGTAATGGATGAAATGGGATACTCAATAGACTGGAGAAGGGAATTTAGAACAATCGATCCCACTTATCAGAAATTCATAGAATGGCAGGAGAAGAAATTATACTCTCTCGGACTCATCGAACAGGGTGAACACCCTGTAAAATACTGCCCTCATGATGAAAACCCTGTTGGTGACCACGACCTTCTTGAAGGAGAAGGAGTGGGAGTAAACGAAATAACCGTCATCAAATTCCAATTGGATGATGGAAGATATCTGGTTCCTGCAACATTCAGGCCTGAAACCATTTTCGGCGCCACCAATGTATGGCTGAACCCTGAAGTCCACTATATAGAAGTGGAAGTCAAGGACGGAATCTCAAAAGGAGACAAATGGATCATGAGCAATGATGCATTCACCAATATCTCCAACCAGCATGAGCTTGAAATAATTGGAGATGTGGATGCAAAAGCGATTATCGGACAAAATGTTAAAAATCCTCTAACAGGAGCACCACTGCCTGTTTTCCCAGCCAGTTTTGTTGATGCAGAATATGGTACTGGAGTAGTATTCTCAGAGCCTGCAGATGCTCCTGCTGATTACATGGCTCTTCAAGACTTGAAAAACAATACAGAATTGCTTGAAGAATACGGCATAGTAGACATCGCAGCTAAAACAGAGCCTATACCAACAATCACAGTTAAAGGCTACAGCGAGATTCCAACAAAGGATGTTTGCGAAAGACTCGAAATCAGCAATCAAAACGATCCTAAAGTTCAAGATGCAACCGATGAGCTCTACAAGATAGAGCACAGCAAGGGTTATGTCCATGAAAGAATCGAAAAATACGGTGGAGAAAGAGTAGCCTACATCAAGGATGTTATTAAGGATGATATGATTGCAGATGGACTTGCAGATATAATATACGACTTTGCAGAACGTCCTGTCATCTGCAGATGCGGTACCAAATGTGTTGTTAAAATCATGGACGACCAGTGGTTCCTCAAATACGGAGATGAGGAATGGACTGAAAAGACCCAGAAGCTCCTTGCACAGGAAACAATCATTCCAGAAGAGATCAGACCTAACTTCGAATATTATCTCGACTGGCTTGACAACTGGGCATGTTCCAGAAGAGTGGGACTTGGAACTCGAGTACCTTGGGACCCTAAATGGCTCTTTGAACCACTAACCGACTCTACAATGTACATGTCATACTATGCAATAGCCAAGTACCTGAGAGACATGGACCCTGCAGACTTGAATGAGGCATTCTTTGAAAAGGTCTTCCTCAACAAGGACAGCGATGAAATCACCGTTCCGGCAGAAAAAGTCAAAGAGATACAGGATGAATTCAATTACTGGTATCCTCTCGATTGGAGGCTCTCTGCAAAAGACCTCGTTGGAAACCACTTGAGTTTCCTGATGTTTACTCATGCAGCTGTTTACGGCGAGGAGAACTGGCCTAAAGGAACTGTGGTCTTTGGAATGGGACTTCTGGAAGGAAACAAGATGTCATCATCCAAGGGAAATGTCATTCTTTTAAGAGATGCAATCAAGGAATATACTGCGGATGTAGTAAGACTCTTCCTCATGGCATCAGCTGAGCCATGGCAGGATTTCGATTGGAGAGAAAAGGAAGTAAGAGGAACTCAGAGACGTCTTGAATGGTTTAGAAGCTTTGCTTCAAGAGTCGAGGAAATCAAAGGCTCCAAACTGGACCTCTCAAAGATAGAGGATGTGGAACTGGAACGCAGCATAGACAAATGGATGATCAGCCAGCTGAACCTGCACATAAAAGAAGCCACCGAAGCTCTGGAAGTCTTCCAGACAAGACAGGCCCTGCAGCATGCATTATTCCTGCTTAAAAAGGATGTGGACCATTACACATACCGCATAAAACCTTTAATCGACAAGCAGGACCCTGCAGTCATTTATGTATTGTCTACTGTCCTTGACAGCTGGATTCGTCTCCTTGCACCATTTACTCCTCACACTTGTGAAGAACTTTGGAGCACTTATGGAGGCGAGGGATTCGCATCCGAGGCAACATGGCCTAAGTATGATGAAAGCCTTATCGACAGCGAGATTGAAGCTTCCGAAGACCTTGTGCAGAATATTGTAAAGGATATCAAGGAAATCAAGAATATTGTCGACAAAGAGAGCGAGAAAGTGCATATCTACCTTGCTCCTGAATGGAAATGGGAGTTGTACAGGATAGCTGATGAAGTTGGAAAACCTGACGTCGGCCAAATCATAGGCCGCTCCATCAAGGCCAATATCCTTGACGACAAGAAAGAGATAGCCAATGCTGCTAAAAAGGCAGCCAGGGAAATCACAAAAACCAAGTATATTGGAAAAATCGACGAGGCAACCATTCTTGAAGATGCAAAGGACTTCATTGAAGAGGAAATCGCATCCGAGCTTGTTATCCACACAGATGACAGCTACGACCCTCAAAACAAGGCAAGAAATGCAATGCCTTACAAACCTGCAATATTCATGGAATAAATTTATTTAAGCTGTTAACTTTTGTTAATAGCTTCTTTTTCTATTTTTATTATCAAAAACCAACTTATTTTTAAATATTTTCTAATTTTTTTAAAAAATTCTAAAATCATTCAACCTCAAAATCATATGATATACAAGAATAATTAAAAAAGTCTTCCATACCCTTTTTTTTTGAAAAATATCTCATTTCATCTTCAATTTTATAAAGAATATCTATTAACTCATCAGCACTTTTATCTGGATCAATTTTAATAGAAAACATTTTATAATTATCTGAAAAAGGTTCGTACCAAAATTTCACTTCCCCCAGACCATATTTATTTGAAAGAAGAGTTAAATGCTTAATAAGAATGTTTATCTTTTCACTATCATCCCATTCTTTATTTTTAGAAAATTCAGTAGTGCTTGGAGAATTTTCAGAATAGACTATTCCATCCACGAGACTTAAAGGTTCATTTATTTCCTGCATTTAATCACCAAATTTTAAATCATTAAAAATGTTTTCCATGAAAACTAAAGAGATTTTTACTTCATTATCTGATATTTGAGATTCTAGATAATAATCTGATTTAGTTCTTAATCTTTTCAAACGTCCTAAATCCGTATGAGATTTAATTTTTCCATATTTAAAAAGAGCTTTTAAAACTTGCACATGCCCTGAATAAAATTTCTTTCCATAATAATCCTTCGGAGATTTGATTTGAAAATCAAAATTATAATTTAACCATTCAGAAGCCAAGGAATAGGAACTGTAATAAGCTCTATTAATAATTGTGCTTTTTACACATCTGGAATCTGCATTTTTAGGTACGAGTTTTTCCTTATTTAAATTTAATTTTTTAGTCAAACGATACAAATCATATTGAGGGCTTTTTTCAATATTATACATATTTTCACATCTTTTTTAACCCTTAAAAAAAAAATGATTTCTTCTTGATATACTGTTGTATTTTTTAATATTTAAACTTTGTTAGAAATGCTTTATTTTCAATATAACAAACTAAAATCATTATAATTGAATTATAAAATTATAATTGACTTGTAAAATTGATATAAACTTGTAAAATTCATATATAGTTATAAATAGTAAACCAGAACGAAAAAATTAAATAGAAACCTGAACGAAAAAAATAGTGAAATATGAAAAAAATAAAGTTGAAAAAAAAAGAAAAAAAGCAAAGTCCTTAATTGATTTCATCAAGAACTTCATCAACAGCCCATTTGCAAATATCCAAAGCTTCTTCAAGCTCTTCCTTGGATATGACCAGAGGAGGATTGAAATACATGACATCACCTAAAGGCCTGAGCATCAGCCCCTTCTCGAGAGCCTTTCTATAAATCCTGTATCCAAGCCTCAAACTAGAATCAAAGGCCTTTTTAGTCTCCTTGTCCTCTACAAGCTCGATTGCATTGATCAGTCCTACAGAGCGGACCTCCCCTACATTTGGATTGTCATCAAACAATTCATGGAATTTTTGATTCAACCACGGAGCCATTTCATTAGCCTTTTCAATGATATGGTCCCTTTCAATAATCTTCAAAGTAGCATTGGCAACGCTTGCAGCCAAAGGATTTCCTGCATATGTATGGCTATGCATGAATGCCCTATGTGATTCATAATCCCCTAAAAATCCATTATAGATTTCTTCAGTTGTGGCAACTGCAGCCATTGACATGTATCCGTTTGTAAGACCCTTGGAAATACACATGATGTCTGGTGAGATTCCAGCATGATCTACTGCAAAGAACTTGCCTGTTCGACCATATCCCATTGCTATCTCATCATCAATCAAAAGCACGTCATGCTTGTCGCAGAGGGCTCTGAGCTTTTTAAGATAAAGTGGAGGATAGATCTTCATTCCAGCGCTTCCCTGCACCAATGGCTCGATTATCATTGCACAGCATTCATCGCCATATTCCTCAAAGCATTCCTCCGCCTTTTCAAAGCATTCACAAGAACATGAATCTCTATCAGCCCCATAAGGACAGCGATAGCAGTCAGGCGCCTCTACTTTTACAGTATCAAGCATAATTGGTTCGAATACCTTGGAGTAGTCATCCAAAGCCCCTACAGACAATGAGCCTAGGGTCTCGCCATGATATGCATCAGTGAAGCACATGAATCTCTTCTTCTCTGTCTTACCATTCTGTTGGCAGTATTGAAATGCCATCTTAAGAGCGGATTCAACAGAAGATGATCCATTATCAACGAATGAGAATTTTGTCAAATTTTCAGGAGTCACCCTGTTTAAGGATTCAGCCAGCTCGATTATACCCTTGTGGGAGTAGTTTGCAAATATCACATGGTCAAGCTTGTCCACCTGCTCCTTCAAGGCAGAGCTTACCTCATCATTGCAGTGGCCGAGAATATTGCACCACCAGGAGCTGATGATGTCTATATATTCATTTCCATCCACATCATAAAGCTTCACCCCCTTAGCATGATCGATGATTATAGGAGGGAAATCTTCATAATCCTTCATTTGAGAAGCTGGATGCCAAATATGTGCCAAATCTCTTTCTACATAATCCATAATATTACCTTTTTGTTAAATTGAAATTTTTTAAAATCCTATTTCTTATAAAATCTTAAAATGAAATTTTTTATTTTAAAATCAATGAAAATCATTGAAATTTTTTCCATGATATTTTCTTAAATTAAATTAATTAAAACTTTGATTAAAATACACTTTCTTAAAAAAACTTATCATATAAATAAGAACATAATCAATATAATTAAAAGTTCTATTTAAAATAGCTAATTAAAACGTTATCATCTACTAATGGAGACAGATTTTCATCATTTTTGTAAACTTTAGCTATCACAGAAATTTCTGTAATGTCTTCAACCATGCGGACATTATCCTCTTCCATGATTTCATCCTTGTAATTGTTCATTATAATACCACATACAGTGATATTTCTGTTTTTCAAGTATTCATAAGTAGTTACAATGGAATTGATTGTTCCAAGTCCGGCGTCTGCTATCAGGACGACATTCAAATCCAATTCATTTATTATGTCCTCAAGCATTATATTGTTCTTGCTGTCCTTTCCTTCGTATCTTATAGGACAGACTATTCCTCCACTTCCTTCCATTAGCACATAATCATATTTGGATGCCACCTTGTTGTAGGCGTCCCTTACCACATCCATTTCCACAGGATGTCCTTCAATTCTTGATGCAAGATGTGGAGAAACAGCTGTTTCGTAGACGTATGGAACGACAAAATCAGTATCCTCATCCAGATTAGCCATTGAAAGTACTTCCACAGCATCTCCTGGAATCAGATCCCCATCCGGATTTTTAACTGCACCGCTTAATGCTGCTTTGAAATAGCATGCATTATAACCATTGTCTCTTAAATACTTAAGCAGCAAACCTGTAACATAGGTTTTTCCAACATCAGTGCCTGTTCCTATAACAAACAGTCCTTTAGACATAAAACACCTCTCTTATTTACCATACAATATTTGTTGTAAAAAGAATAAGTAATTTACCCTAAGAAGATAGCATGAAAAAAATAGAACAAGCAATTGCCCAATAACTGATAGCATGAAAAAAATAAGAACAATCAATTTACCAAAGTGGCTAAATAGTTTGAAAAAATATTAAAAAATAGATTTAAAAATTTAAAAAAAGTTAAAATTCAAATCATAAAAATGCTATTTAAAAATAGAATCCAACTTCGAATCCAAGTTCTTCAATAAGTTCAAAATCATCCTGAATGGAAATTCCAGCTGTTGTAAGCATATTTCCAGAGATTGTTGCATTGGCTCCTGATTTGAATGCCCGAACACCCTTGTCTTCTAAAAAGAGTCTTCCTCCAGCCAGGCGAATGAAAGCATCCGTATTAATGAATCTGAAAATAGCTATTATCCTGCAGACCTCATCATAGCTCAGGACTTCATTGTTTTCTACTGGAGTTCCCTTAATCGGATTCAATATATTGATTGGAATTGACTTGACTCCTAAATCTCGAAGGGTCAGCGCCAGATCTATCCTGTCTTCAAAAGTCTCTCCAAGACCAAATATTCCACCACTGCAGACATTGATTCCATGGCTTTTGACAAAATCGATGGTTTCAAGCTTTTCATCATAGCTGTGGGTTGTGCAGATTTCAGCAAAGTATTTTCTCGAACTTTCCAGGTTGTTGTGAACCCTGTCCACACCTATTTCCTTCAACCTGTTTATCTGTTCATCATTCATTAATCCGAATGATACACAAGCATGGACTCCTTCCTCTTCAATCAATTCCTTTAAAGCATCTTGAAGAACTTCAAACTCCCTTTTTGTAACTTTTCTTCCTGATGCCACAAAAGAAACCCTTTCAGCTCCTGCATCCACCAGTTCCTTGCCTTGTCTTTTAAGTTCCTCTTTTGAAAGGAGAGGATATTCATCTATATCGGTATCATAATGTGAGGATTGTGCGCAGAACTTGCAGTCCTCACCGCACCTTCCATTTTTAACATTGACTAAAGTGCATAGGTCAAACTTGTTCGCGCAAAACTCCTGCCTGATTTCATCAGCAGCACTTGCAAGTTCATCAAGTGGTGCATCAATAAGACTTAATGCATCCTCCTTTTTTAGTTTATACCCATTTATAACACTGTTTTTTAATTTATCAACGTTAAACATAATAAATACCTGATTAAAGTAATTGTAACAATTATACATATTAATCAAACTAGTTTATAAATTTTTTTCAATTTTTAGAAAAAATAATCCAAAATTTAAAACAATTAGTAATTTAAAATATGAAAAATCAGATAATATAGACAAAAACAATGTTCCCAGTTTATGAAAAAGCTATTGCTAAAAAAATAATTAATTTTAAAAAAATATAATAAAAAAATAAGAAAAAAACTTTTTAAAAAAAATAAGAAAGTGAAATACTCAGTCATGTGTCATAAATCCAGTAGCTGCCACAAATAGCAGAATAGCTAATAATACAGAAACAACATTATGGAATAAGATCAAATCCAGAAATGCTATCAATACCAGAAAAATTGAAAACTCAAAGTCTGAGAGATTCACCTTGTCTAATGCGGCATAAATAGCTGAAGCAACGACCAAATCAAAGACGGATGTTATGAAGAGGTCATAAGCATTCAGACCTATTTGAGATAAAGCATCCCATTCAAACAGGAAAAGAGCCAGCAATAAAAATCCTAAAAGCCCCAGTATTAAAAACACATATTCCACATATTCAGCAAATTTCCTTTTTTCCACTCCTAATGGCATGAAAACCACCTTATTCTATTTAATAATTAATTAACACCACTTGTAAAAAGAAATCACAATTTACGTGCAAAGACCATGTATCCGGTATGGCCGACCATCCGGGTTTTAGGCCTTGTTCCTTGAGGACGTACCTCCAATTCACGCTCCAGGATTTCAGAAATTGACAAGTCCTTGAAGCCCAGCTTTTTTGCAATCCTGTAAGCCACTTCAGCCTGATCTATGTAAGGCGCATAAACAACCAGCCATCCCCCTAGTCTTAATGACTTGTAAACATCCTCGAAAATTTCGAAAGGTTTTGGAAGATCCAGGAAGATCAAATCTAATTGCTGTTCATCTATTCCTTCTTTTATATCCTTGTTTTTTACAACAATATTGTTTATTCCGAAGTTGTCTATATTCCTCTGGGCGACTTCTGCAAAGTCTTCGCGAATTTCATAGGTGAAAACCCTGCCCTTCTCGCCGACAACATTGGCGAAATTAAGCGCGATAGCTCCAGCACCGGTTCCAGCATCGACAACACGGCATCCAGCACCGAGGCCTGTTTTAGCAAGAACATTTCCAATGTCCTTTTGAACAAGAATGGAACAGCGTCTTTCCATAAGTTCAATGAAATCATTAACATTAGGCTTGATAACTCGAAACTCCTTGTTTAAATGAGTTATCAATGTATCGCCGATAGTAGCTCTTTCCATTTGTTCCTTCTTGATAATGCCTAAATCAGACTGGAATTCCCTGTCCTCTTTAATCAAGTATTTCTTACCTCTCTCATCCATTAAAATTTTCAAATAATCACCATTAATAAAGCAATCAATTAGAATAAAGTTTTTAGATAATCTTATATATAAATATTTTAGTTTTTATCATATATAACATTATAAAATAAGGTCTTAAATTATTGAAAAACTTGAAAAATGCAAAAAATTAGAAAAAATAGAAAAATTAAGAATGAATAAATAGCTCCCTTTGAGTTAAAAAAGAAATAAATTAAATAGTAACCCTTGAAGTTAAAGGAATCAAATCAATTTTTTATTCTTATCCTTCTTGAAGTACAAATATTTGCTGTCAATGACCTTTTTGATATTGCCTGCTGTTTTCTTTCCGATTCCAGCAACATCCATCAACTGTGACTCGCTTGCATTCATAATGGCATTGACTGTACCGAAATGCTCCAGTAAAGACCTTGCATGAGCAGGCCCTATTCCAGGCAGTGACTCTATGATGAAGAGCTGCTGCTCCCAAAGGTTTTCAGGCTTCCTTTCAGTTCTGATTTGAATGCTTCTTTTCTCTCCCTTCTGCTCGCGCATGGCAATTCTCTTAATCATTGCGGCAGTGTCTTCAGAGTTTCTGGTTGGAATGATGCTGATGCCGAAATCCAATGCGATTGAGGCTATGGACCCTCTTATGGCATTTGGATTGATGAAACCAGTGTAGAAGTCATCTCCTTCTAGAATCATGATAGGTTTTTTAAACTCCTCCATCATGGCTCTTGCCTGCTTGAACAATCGCTTGTCCACAATTGAATCAACAAAATCCTTGGCTGTTTTTCTCTCTATGGCCACTTCTTCGCTGACTTGATAATCAGCTACACTCATAGTATTGATCTTAACTTTAACGCCGATGGTGTCCAAAGCTCGTATTACACTGGAATTGCCTTCTCTTGAATCCACATAAACAACCAGCTCGTCATTTGGAGTTTCAACGATGCTGTCCAGGATCTTGTCCTCCATAGGCTTCTTCTCGTATTCAATCTGTTTAGCCTTGATTTCATTTTCATTTTCCAGATTTATCTCTTCAATATCATCAAATCGAGTTTCTTCTGATAAATCGTCTTCAATATCGCTTTTGGAGTCTTCAGGTATTTTACTTCTTTTGGTATTTCCATTCACGATATCCCGCCTCAGTCTAAGACCGTTATCATATTCCAAGCCTTCAATTGAAGGGGTTCTCCTTCCTAGAGATTTCATGGACTTTTGAGCCTCGATGCGCTCTGGAGCATTCAATTTCAAATCGTCTATGGCCTCCTTTGTAGCAAGCTGGCTTTTCATTCTATCCTCTTTCCTTACGC
>Ga0256404_1006976_pt1 | contig 18215 bp, 10 predicted proteins | sample RumenRJG_01DNA_FD_185990 | JGI IMG/M metagenome (GOLD analysis project Ga0256404, IMG submission 185990) | Bovine rumen microbial communities from Lethbridge, Alberta, Canada - RJG_01 | ecosystem: Host-associated > Mammals > Digestive system > Stomach > Rumen | place: Canada: Alberta | collected...
GATTGACCGGGAAAAATGCATCGGCTGTGGCCGCTGCTACACTTCCTGCACGGACGGAGGCCATCAGGCCATCTCTTTTGGGGAAGACCGTCAGCCGCACGTGGACGGCTCCAAATGCGTGGGCTGTTTGCTCTGCCGCCTGGTTTGCCCCGTCGAGGCCATCAGCCCGTCCAAACGCGTGCGGAAAAGGAAAAACAAATGATGGCGAACCTCCCGGTAGCGAGGCAGGAATGCCGTCCCCGGAAGGGGGGACAGCCCTACATCGGCTGGCTGCCATCGGCGATGCACTCAATCTCTACGAGTGCTCCTTTGGGGAGGGTCTTGACGGCCACGGCACTGCGGGCCGGGAAGGGACTCGTAAAGAAGGAGGCGTACACCTCGTTCATGGCGGCGAAATCTCCCATATCGGCCAGGAAAACCGTGGTTTTGACCACGTGGGAAAGCGAGAGTCCCGCTTCCTGTAGGATGGCCTGTGCGTTGAGGATGGATTGGCGGGTCTGCTCTTTGATGCCGCCGTCCGGGAATGCGCCCGTCGCGGGGTCGATGGGAAGCTGTCCGGAAAGGAAAACCAGACCGGCGCCACTGCGGATGGCCTGGCTGTACGGGCCGATGGCGGCCGGTGCTTTTTCTGTGCTGATAGCTTTCATATCTACAAAAGTACAAAAAAAATTTAACGCATCAGTGCGCTGTTTTAGACATTTTTTATAAATTTGGGCAGCGCTGCGATGGGCCGATACCTGCGTGCTCGTACTCCCGTGCGGCCGCAGTGCCCACACCGAATCCGGTTGGATGGCCGGTGCTGGCAAACGCGTCATCGCATACATCCCCAAAACGGTAGAACCCGAGCTGATGTACAAGCTGTTCGATGCCGTCGTGGGCGATTTGGATGAATTGGTGAAGGTGTTGGATTAACCAAAGTCTACGATTTTCGCAACCCGCTCCACGGGGGCGCCGGTTAACACCGACACTTCTCTAAATATTCCACGGTCTTCCCATGCGCTAGGGCGTATTCGATCTCGCTACGCGTACTCTGGCCGATGTACCCGCCTACGTTGATGACAAAGATAGAATCTGCCATGTCAATCTTGCGCTTGTGCATGTCGTCCAGCATTTCCTTAGTGCCTTCTGTCCAGACTTCGTCGTCACCGCTATGGCCGAATAGCCCAACGCTGATGACGATATTACCTTCAAGAGTAAGGCGTTTCTGCGCTTCCAGGAACTGTTCCTTGAAACGCGTACTACCGCAGAGGGTTATGACGGGATATTTGCCAACCATTTATTTTAATTCATTGTATCGGACATTATTTATCGTAGCCAAAACGATACCAGGCATTCATCACGAGGCGTTTGGTGCGGTATTCGCCGTATTGGCGGAGTTCGTTGTCTTTGAGGACGCGGAAGGTTTCGTTGATGCAGCCGGGGCCGCAGACGTCTTCTGGGTCGAGGATGTAGCGCATGTCTTCGGTATTGAGCCCGTAGAGGTGGCCGATGATGGCATCGAGCTCTGCCTGGAGGACGGCGCGGCGGTCGGGGTCGAAGATGAAGGGCTTCTTTTCTCCGAGCTGCGGGAGCTCCAGCTTCTGTTCGTCAGCCAATTCGTCAAACAGTTCCTGTGCCCAGCCGTCAAGGTCGTGGTTGAAGTATGTGAGCTCCGCCACACGACGGGTAATCTCCCATTGGAGGTCCGCGGGGATTTGGTCGAAAGGAATAACCGGGAATTGCTTGACGAAGAAGCTGCTCATATTGATGCCTCCAACCTTCTGTCTCGTTACATAGTCGAAGGGCAAGGAAGACGCTGTTGCCAGCGCCAAGGTGTTGGCCACAGCACCATCTGCATATAGCAGAGTGGTGCTGTTGCCAACACCTGCCTCGGCGGGCATTAGCGATATAATGAATGTTCTAACGTCTACGCTTCGGCAAATACCGCGATAGCCAAGAAGCCAGGAATGTTTCCACTCCCAAAGTACATCGCCATCACTGTTGGTCTTGATTTTTCTGTTCTCAACTTCGGAGAGCGGAACCCAGTACCAAGGAATGATGTTGTCGGAAGGGTCAGCTAAACACTCCGGCGCGGGGGAATCGATTGCATTGGGCCGTTCGCCTCCGGTGGGCCAAGTGCCATAGTGATGGTTGTAATGCCAAATCATTTTACCCTCATATAGAGGGACATAGACTTCACCATCGGGCAGAATAAAATGATTTCCGCTCAACTCTCCGTTTTGACTTATCAATTGGTCATAAGTGCGGAAGAATTGGGAGTCGTTGGACATATCGAAGTTACGAGAAAAACGGACTTTCCAGGGATTCTCACCAGTGTTGTCGTTAACAAGAATCTTAGCGCTTCGATAGATCTTCGCCGTCAATGCTGCATCGCGACTGGTCCTGAAAACAGGGCAAGTCTTGGTGTTTGGATTCAGCAGGGCAAAGTCGCTGGTCTTGAGTGCGTAGATACGGTTGGGATCCAGTAGATGGTCAAGTCTCGTGAGGTAGAAACCGCCGCTTACTGTCCTTGGCACTGTCTGCGCTTTTCCGGCAGTCAGGAGACAGAACTTGAACATCCTATGAATATCGAAAAGGGCTTCTCTGTTCTCGAAATCATACAGGGAGACCAGCCGGTTTTCGTCAATCAGTTTTGCAAAGAACGCCTTGTTGGTGTCATTCACCGCAATTCCTGTAGGAAGAACCAGGCCCCAGGCTTCTTTTGAGAAGGTGAGGCAGAGTTCGGCAAAGAGCGGATATAGGTCGATATCGCCGGTGGCAGTCAGCTCAAAGCGGCCACCGAAGCGGACAAAGCGGCTCATCGCTTCGGCATCCAACTGGGCCTGGCAATACTCCTGATAGAGATCCGGATCTGTGTGCGGCAGGTTTTTGATGGCCTGTTTCCGCTGCGCAGCTGTCCCGGCATTCACGATGTCGGAGCGTCCGTGACTCTCGAACCATTTCTTATCTTCCACCTTAATCTTATCCCACGGCGGGTTGCCGCACATTACATCAAAACCTCCGTCATTGGCGAATACCTCAGGGAATTCAACACACCAGTGGAAGAATCTGTAGCGTTTAGAAGCCACAAGGGCTTCGTTCTTGAAGTTGCCGCTTAGCGGCTTGAAGGCCGGGTCCGGTTCATCCAGGTGTTTAATCTCTTCCAGGGCACGATAGACCGTCCTTGTGTATGGAATGGACATCGGAGCGGAGAACTGGTCTTCTTCGCGAAAGTCTTCCTCTGTAAACTGCTTGTAGAAGGCGTAGGAGTAGATGTCGCAGGCTCGGCGCAGGCATTCTACGCGCGGAGACTGCATCAAGTCTTCCCAGCGCCGCTGTTTGGTGAGTTCCTGCAGGAGCGTATTTTCGGGAAGTTCGGAAATCTCTTTGACCTTGGAGGCCAGGCTGATCTGTTCGGAATCAATCCGGGTTATCATCGGCTCTGAGCTGAACAGATTACCGGCAATGCCGGAGACTGTCGTATCGGCCTCCAGCAACTTGATGTCGGCCAGGGCGGCATTGTTCTGGGCCTTTATCTGCTTGAGCACATCTTTCTCTTCAGCGCTAAAGGCGTCATTGGGTACGCCTTTGAGAAGCACGTCAAGATCCGCTACACCCACCACGGAGTTACCGCAGCGGATATGGTGGTCCAGGAAGGAAAGCGGCATTCCAGCACAGTAGCCTTCAATCCAAAGGACAACTTTGCAAAGCTCGACTGCGTCAGGGTTGAAGTCCACGGCATAGACACACTTCTGGATTACCTCACGGAGCGCTTCACGGTAATCCAAGGAGGCGGGGTTGTCTTCACCTGTGCGGATGGTACAGACATACCAGGCCAACGTCCTTGCCATTGCCAGTGCGATGTGTCCGGAGCCGGATGCAGCATCACACACCTTCATAGACAATAGCGCCTTCACTTGCTCTTCCTTAGTGGTGTATTGGGCTATCTTTTCTTTAATGACAGGCTCCAGTGTGGTGCGAATCAGGCTCTGTACGAGGTCTGGCCGGGTATAGTAGCTGCTGGTACTCTTTCGGTCCAGGCCGCCCACATAGCCGAAGTTCCAGGCATTCTGTTCCGTAGCGGCGGTAAGAATGGGCTGCATTTCCAAGATACCTTCGTAAACGGAGCCGAATTCCTCAACGTCGAGCGAAGAATAATTGATCTTGACTCGGTTGCCTTTCTCGTCCGTGAATTCATTCAGCGTGCGGAAAGCCTGCAAGAATTGTTCATTGTCGATGGAACAGTGTTTCAGGTAGTGGAGGGTATCATCGTCAAAGAGAAGGCCGCCGAGCGGCTTGATGCCCAGTTTTTCGCCAAATCCAGAGGATTCAAACAGGTGGAAGGTATCCATCAGGCTCTGCCAGAGGTCCTGGTACCTGCGGTCTTGGAGGTAGAGCAGTTCTGACTGGCCACGGAAACGGGAGGCTGCGTAATACTTCTTGTAGATGTCCTGGAGCTTGCAAAGACGCTCGTAGTCAGGATGGGAAGCATCCGGAATCTGGTACACCAGGTTGCGTTCTTCGATGATGAAGAGGAAGAGAAGCCGGTAGATGAAGTGGATGAGTTCTTTGTTGTACTGGCGTGCCGTCAGGTCGTGATTGAGGTAGGCCTGGCGCAGCGCATCATTGCCGGCGCCGTTCCCACGAATGGCGGCCTGCCCGATGATTTCCATCGTTTTTTTGACCGCATCGGAAAGGCCGTCGCGGATGCGATTGCCACTGGCGATGCTCATATTGAACCAGTTCTCGAAGATGCAGGCATCGTCTCCGCTTACGCGGAAGCGGGATGCGTGCAGGAGACGGAAGAGCAGGCAGAACTCGGTGTATTTGTCCTCTTCCAGCATCCGGCGAAGGTCGAATTCGATATAGGTGAGCTTCACCAGCTGGCCGGTATTCCGGAGCAGGCGAAGTGTCTGGCCGTTGGCCACGATGCCATAGACATTCTCCGTGTTGTTGAGGTACTCCAACATGGTGGCGTGCGGGGATTTGCGCTGACGATCTCCCTTAGCCCGGAAGTCCAACGAACACTTATCCAGGGTGTCGATAGCGGCATCACCGGTTTTATCACCAACAACGATGACGGGAAGATTGCCCAGTGGCTCGCAGAGATATGTGATATCGTGCCCTTTGCCATTTATGTTGATGAAGGCGTTTTGGCGGGTAAGGTCATAGCCCAGGCTAGAGAGCATCCTCTCCATCAAGTCACGGGAGCGGCGGGTGCCATAGGGGTCATTGAGCAGGGAGCGCTCTTTGAAAAAACGCCAGTCGTTACGGAGACTACTCCAGGCATAATCTATGGCTTGAGATACACGGGAATCAATCCCATAGTCTTGTTCCCGGTTTCCGGCAAGGGTGGTATCTTTCTCAACGGCATTCAGAATGTCGTCGGAGAGCAGGTGTCCGTAAACGTGAATACTTGTATAGTCCATTGCGATTATGCTTTAGGGAGGAAAATATAAGCGGCTATCATATCCATCGGGAGGACCGGTTCTACAACCTGGTACTCTGCCGCATTGAGGTAGGTGCGATACTGGGTAAATGCATCCACAAGGTGGTTGGCGCGTTCCATTGCCACATCGTCCGTGTGCTTGCGGAGTCCGGCTTCGTCACGGGACCATTGCAGTTCCGCATTGAAGATGGCCTTCTGACTGAGCGCATCGATGTTGCCGGAGGCTTGCGCTGCCATGAACAGGATCTTGCTTTCTTCTTGCGTAAGGAAGTCGTGTTTCTCGATATTACCGCGGTAGCCGAAGAAAATCATTTCTTCTCCGACCAGTTCGCGGTCCGTTTCTTTTTTGTCCCGGATGACGCTGCGCACACGCATCAGGAGGATGGTTGTCTTGACGGAAACGTCGGCCGTCTGCATTACCATAGCTCTGGATGCGGCCAGGTGGCCACCGTTGATGGTGTCGTTGACTACAGCCCTGGAAAGGTCTTCAACGAAGACGTGATTGCGGCCAATGTACATATAGCCCTTTGGCGTCGGCGAGGCAAAGGATATCTTCACCATGCCGGATGATCCGATGACAGGGAAATAGTGACGGAGGTTTGCCGGGAGTTCGAGCTGGGCGAAGTGGTAGCACATCTTACCGTCGCTCTTGATGTTGACGCCTGCGCTGCGGAGTTCGCTGATTACGAAAATCTCGGTGTCCTTGACTCCGCCGATCACGGCTTTTGCTTCTTCCAGGGAGGCAGTAAGTCGTATCGGGTCCATCTGTTTGTTGTTATGGGCGAAGTAGGTGTGCGAAAGCCGTTCGTTTTCCTCAATGCGCTTGAGCTGAAGTTCGCGCTCTTTCTGCTCCTCCACGAAGAAGTCCTCCGTGTCAAAGAGGGAAAGCTGCATAAAATCGGTCTGGGTAGGCGCGTTAATCGTCATAATCCGCTCCATAATGCTTTCCATCAGCGATGCATCATTGTCAGCAATGGGGAGATAGACACCCAGTTTCTTCTTGATTTCGTCCTGTTTCTTGTAGAGGACGTTGAGGACGATATTGTCCACAGGGTTGTTCTCGGCGTACATCGTGGAAATCATCACGGTCTCGGACGTCTGACCGAAGCGGTCGATACGGCCGTTTCGCTGCTCCACGCGATTGGGGTTCCATGGCAAGTCGTAATGGATAATGGCGTCGAAGCCTTGCTGAAGGTTGACGCCTTCGCTGAGACAGTCCGTGCAGATCAGGACGTGGCGGTTGTGTGTGGCCAATTCATCGATGCGCATCTTGCGCTCTTCGTCGGATAGGCGGCTGGTTATGGTTCCGACTACGACATCTCTGGTCTTGCGATTGGCGGCAAGACTCTCGGAAATGTAATTGCCTACGTATTCGGCCGTCTGAATGTATTGGCAGAAAACTATCGGACTCTTACCGTTTTCCAGCGCAAACGAGACTATTTCCAGGGCCTTTTTCACTTTGTTGTCGGCACCGGATTCTTTGATATGCTGCAGGCTGGCGATGAATTCCTTGAACCGGGTTTTGTCGGAACGGGATGCTGTCTCGTAGGCTTCAGGAACAATATCGTCAGCGTTAAGCATATCCTTCAAGGTATCGTTGAAGGTGTACACATTCTCGGGGTTGTCTGCTCCTTCTCCGGATGAGGAATCGTCTTCATTCTTCGTGATCTTGTTCTGCAGCATACTGATGCCGGCATCGGGGCTGGACATCACGCCGCGCATCAGTGCCAGCAAGTCCCAATAGACGTAGCGCTGCTTGCGTTTCTCAGCTTCCTTGACGGACTGAATTCCTTCCTTGATGTAGTCGATGAGGTCGTTGAGGAGCCTGCGGTATTCCGGAGCGAAAGAATAGTCCTCGTTGTCGTCCAATTGAAGGCGCTCCGGGAAAACGACCTCTCCACCAAGGTATTGACTGATGTCGGCACGTCTTCTCTGGATGAAATAGTGAGAAAGCTCTTCACGTTGCTTGGCCGTGTCTAGGTCATACTGCTCGAATTCCGGCTTCAGCAAACCAAGGAGAGACTGGAATTCTTCGTTCTGGCCGCTATGAGGTGTTGCCGTCAAAAGGACAATCTGCTTGTTTTCATTCTGGGAAAGGCGGTGGAGTAGGTTGTAGCGCTGCTGCTGTGATGTATTGGCGCCCTTAGGCCGGGCGCAGGTATGGGCTTCATCAACGATGATGAAGTCCGGACAGTGCTCCAGGAAGATTCCAATACGTTCCCTTTGCTTGATGTAGTCAATGGAGATAACCTGGAAGGGAATATCGCGGAAGATATTCTGGTCGGCGCGCAGCTTCTTCTCCAGACGGCTAACGGTCGAGGAGCGGATGATTTCCGCATCAAGGCCAAACTTGTCTTTGATTTCATTCTGCCATTGCTCGCAAAGGTGAGGCAGGCAAACAACGGCGAAGCGGTTGATTTCGTGCCGGTCCAATAGTTCCTTCGCAATCAGGAGGGATTCAAGGGTTTTGCCAATACCTACGTCATCAGAGATGAGGAGGCGGATCTTTTCCTGTTTGAGCGCCAGAATCAGCGGAACCAACTGATAGGGACGCGGCTCAAAGGAGAGGCGTCCAAGGCACTGGAAAGGTCCGGCGATGTCACGAAATGAAAGGCGGCAGGCGTCGTAGAGGGTACGGGCGGCGGAACGATAACCGCGTACAAGATCTTCTGCAGATGGCTTTCTGAAATTGTATGGCTTGATGGTCAGTTGGTCCCCGTACAGCGGCAAATAGATGCCGACGGTCTCGGCGTCTGTTCCGCCAAGGGGCTTTATTATTAAGAGGCTCTCGTCATTGGATTGTTGAACGACCCAAGGACGGGATCTGAATTCTACCAGTGTGCCTGTTTTATATTCCATATTGCTCTAATTGACGGGGGTGAAGATATCGGCATTTTCGATGATGAACTGCTCAAGAGGAGTGGCATAATGCCAAGCTAGTACGATGTAACCAGCGTTGCGAAGCACTTCGCGTTTGTTGCGGTCATCTTCCTGAACTTCCGGAAGGTCGTGTGGGGTTCCGTCGCAGAATACCACGATGCGGTCTCCGTACTGGAAGTCAGGCTGGACGTAATACTCTCCGGGGAACATGGGTTGTGCTTTGTCCGGAAGCCGGAGCCGGTGGTCGTGGAGGTATTTCAGGAATTCATACTCCGTGGAGCTGTTATGGTCACGCTCCGCTTCCAATCGCTCATACAGTTCATCATATGAGATCGTCTGGCCTGCACTCCTTACTTCAACCTTTGCTTCCATCATTATGCGCAAGGCTTTGTAAATACGGCGAATATCAATGACGGGATGGAACGGCTGGTTGTAGTAGTTGAGGAGGTTGGTATAATCGGCCGGTGCGAGTTTATCTATTTCTTCCTGAGGAAGTTCATCCAGAGTTCCGTAGCAAATCTCATAGGCACGGTTTACTACAGCTTTATAGGAACCGGGCTCCTCAACAAGTCTGGAGAGAACTCCCAGAGAACCCTGAGCATTCTCATAGATGAAGAGGTTGGGGACACCGGTTTCACCCATAACATCCGCCCCAAGCTCGCTGCTCTCTATCTGGAATACATCTTCGATGGCTTGCTTGAAAGCATAAAGGAAGGTCCTGACAGCGTCTTTATCCTGAAGCATCAGTGCCTGTAGTGGCTGGATGTAAATGGCGTTAGCCGTAGTTTCCGTGAATAGTTTCACAAACTGGATGCGACCAGCCTGCTCAGGGTGGGATTCGGCCTCCTGCTGGATACTTCTCAGTCTGTCACCGCTTACCCAGTCGCCGGTCTTGGTATCCAGGGCGAAACCGTTGCCGTTTTCATCATTGCTGGACTCCAGAATATATGTGATGCGGCAAGCTGGGATATGGCTGATGTTGGCGAGGTGCTGGTCTCCGGAAAGGAGTTCACATTTGCGAATCGACCTCGGATCATCAGAAGAGAAGAAAGATTTGGTGACGTAATATTTGCGGTTACGTTCTTCTTCACGGCAGGTTATCTTCTCGGTTTCTGTGGCAATCATATCCTGTGCCTCAATGCAGTGACCAGGAATAAGTTCAGCAACGCCGTCAAGGGATTCACCGGTAATAATGTCGGTGTGGTGGACAGCGTTTTCCTGATCCTTGTAAATAACACCAGTTTTGGGATTGATGAAGAATTTATGGTCCACCGGCTCCGTCTGGATCATCATACGGTTTACACGGAACTTGCCGCCATTGTTGTAGATGATGTTCTGGGGGCCGAATTCAGATAAAGCCAATACTCGAGGACGACTCAAATTCTCTACATCATCATTCCGGTACTGAAGCATTGCCCTAAGTGGCAATTTGGTAAAGTTATATCCAGGTAAGAAACCTTCGCTAGCCAGGTAACGATACGGATAGAATTCGTTTTCTTCTTTGTTGCCCCCTTGATTAGCGCCAAGCAATAGATCGCGGAGGTTCTCTCCTCTACGCAGTTTTGTATGGGCGTCTTTCTTTTCTTGAGAGTTCTCACCATAGACACGGTTATCAATAATTGTAGTGGCCTCTTCAATTTGAGTTTGAGCCCGCTTGTAAAGCTCACGCCAGCGATTTAGAGCCTTGTCAAAGTCTTGCTCGTAAGCATTAATGACTTTATCCATCCATGCTTCAGAGTACCAGTTGGGGCGTTCTTGGAGAATTCTATCTTGAAGGAATGTATCCTCAATAATTTTGCTGAAGATGGTTTTGATTTCAGCCTTCCGCTCCTGAGATAGCTGTAGATGAATTCTAACAGTATCCAGCAACACAATGCGATTGATGTCCGAGTAATCAACTAACGCAGCAATACCATCTGAGAGCTGCGGAATAGGACAAAGCGATAAGATTGTGGAGTGGAGGTGAGTACGGAAGAGGTCTTCGTTTACCAACTCCATTCGAGGTGCCTTCACATCGCCTTTTACCATCTTTTTGGGATTGTGTAGATAGTAGTTCTCGTGTGAGTTTCTTGGGCGACAATATGTATAAATCAAAGCAGCCTGCCCACTACGACCAGCGCGACCAGCACGCTGTGTATAATTTGCCGGCGTAGGCGGGACATTTCGCATCCCTACAATTGATAGGTCCTTAATATCTATGCCCAGCTCCATTGTCGGAGAACAGTAGAGTATGGGGAATTCGCCTTCCCGGAATTGTTTTTCACGAAGCTCACGTTCAACCTTGGGAACCTGACCAGTATGATCCTTTGCTTCCAAAGTGACAGTACCAGCCGGAATATTCATGTAGAATGCCTGGAAATACTTGTTGGGTTTAATAATGAGACGATCGTCCGAACTGAGAGTTCTGATACGTGTTTGATCTCGTCTAGGATTCACCAAATCTCCCGCCTCCCACAATATCGCCGTAGTATTGAGTTGATATAATCCTTCACCTTGGATTATGTAATTGCCTAGGTTATTAAATAACCCTTCCATATATTCGACATATTCATCCCTAGAAGAGAAAAATCTTCCGGCATGTTTAGACAAATAATCTTTAACGAAACCTGCAAGCTTACTTGTGTACCCACCACTTTCGAGGTTATGCAAATGCTTTCTTTGGGGGCGAGTCAAAAATAGTGCATGAGCTGAGTCAATTTCTTCCTTCTCTTCGAGAGTCCAAGGGCGCTTTAATGATGACCGAACGGCCTCTTCCAATTCTCTAACAGAACGTTCTGTACGATCAGGAGAATCAATACACAGTTTATGCCTAAAAAAATCAAATATCTGAGTTAAAAACTCTTCCTTCTGTTCATCAGATAGGCCGTCAAGTTGCTCAATATCATAACTGCGATTAGAACCATTCTCCCCGAAAATATCGTCATGTAGATACTTGTAGGAAATGTTCAGAAGTGCACAATCTTCAAGATTGGGCATAATAACGCTCCAATTACCGGCCAAATCATCAAGTATCATCGTTGAAAGATACTTCACTAGCACGTTGTCTACATCTTGAGCAAAACGACCAGTAAGATTCTCTTTTTTCGAGTATTCTCCAAAACCAAGGTTAAGATTTTCGAAAACTCTTCTCGCAATTATAGAGCTATCTAAGGGAGAACCGGAATGATTCACTGCCTTCCAGATAGCCGAACGTATTTTTCCTATACGGATAAAATCATTGAAGTGACCAGCTTGAAGAGCGGCGTCCTGACGGGCATCTACGAAGGTCATTACTTTACGGTCTTTCTGCTCGATACCGTCTTCGGCCATTCTCATGATATTCTCGTAGGAAAGAACGGTGGTGGCTGTACTCCTTCCTTCACCGCCAATCTTAGCTAGTTTAGACCACTCGGATTGCTTTCCTTTATAAACTGCACGAGATGATGGATCAAAGGCCATAGGAGCGGCAATGAAGAGACCTTCCATATAACCACCACCCGGAAGAGGCTCATCATCGGTATAGTACCCGTCCTGAGTGAAATAAATGCTGCGAGGAAGCTTGCCTTGATGAGGGCCCTTCACTGTCCTGATGCCACGAGAAACAGTTGTCCACTCATCTGGGATATCTTCAGAATCCGCTGAGACCTTGTAATCAGCAATTGTTTCTCCGGCATGGGGAATCAATATATATCCATCACTCTGGTTGGACTCATCTTCAGTTAGTAGGCGGCCGTCAAAGCTACGAGGAAGAATTTTGGATTTTTCAGAATCAAGCCGGACCACGTAGAATTCGTGGCCACTCAGACGACTGAAAACAACTGGATAATACATAACTTTGCTTTCTCCTGTAGACAGATCGTCGCAGTATAGCTTTTCCTCAACTGTAATCATCCTACTTTCAGGCGTTCCTAGCGTCGTATAGACATTTCCTGTCTGAGGAATAAACTGATGGATCTTGTATGGGAGAAGATTAGTCCCCTCTTCAACATTAAATTTGTTGCAAAGGTTGAGGATGAGTATGATGTGCCCCTGACAGACACTATCTGGAAGCGAAGTAGCTAGTGAGAGCTTTTTCGCAATATCGGAGATAGAGATGGGGTTACCTCGGTGATACTTCCCCTCCTGGCTGTCATACTCAAGCGCAATCTCTTTTTCCAACCACAGCACTGTAGGAAGTTGCTTCAGCTGCTCAAAGGTGATACTACCCGAGACCCTTGTGCGTACTGCTGCGGTTAACTGAGTGTTAGAATAGGTACCCTCTAGGCCAATAGCTAGCGTTTCATCAATCACTTGCTCCGGTGCGAAATGACTGCCAAAAATGCAAGAAGCCACTTCCGCACCCTTTTCCCGTTGTTGATAACGCGATAGGCTTTCGTCGGAAACCATCGTAGCAGAAGTGCCGAAGCAAAGAACTTTTCCCGTAGCCTGGGCTTTGATGCGGCGAATCAAAAATGAGACATCGCTTCCCTGCATTCCACGGTAAGTGTGCAATTCATCAAAAACAAGAAAATGCAGGTTGGAGAGGAAACATTTACGTAGACCTTCCTCTTTACCGGCTCGAGTCATCAGAAGTTCCAACATCATGTAGTTGGTAAGGATGATATTGGGGGGCGTCTGTTGAATACGAGTTCGTGCAACCTCATCTTCTTGTCCAGTGTACTTATCAAAGGTAAAAGGGCAAGGCTTGCCACCGGTTTTATCTTCGAAAGCTTGTTTGTATTTATTAAGCTCTTCCCACTGGGAATTGATAAGGGCGTTCATCGGATAAACGATGATGGCAACCGTTTTATTAGAATATCTGGACGGATTCCTGAGAATATAGTTGAAGATTGTAGCCATGAAAGTACGTGACTTTCCTGAGCCAGTCCCAGAAGTGACTATAAACTCTTTGTCACGGCACCCTAACTCAACGGCTTCCTGCTGGTGCTTATAAAAGCTATTCTTAAAAAAGAAAGAAAGCCCCGGATCAATAGGAAGACCATCGTCAATCATCTCAGCAATGGACTTCCCTTTTTCATAATTCGGATTGAATTGTATTAACGCGTCTGGCCAGAGCGTCTCCTTAGCAATAGCCTCATGAACACGTTCGTCGATTCGCTTATCCTTGATGGAAACAAAACTCTCTAGATAATCCTTATAGCTGCCTTTAAGTTTATCGTACAGATTCAAGATATCCATAGCACATTCCGTTAAAGTGTTGAACGAAGAAGGTCTTTGACATCCACTTCCAGGCAGGCAGCAATCTGAATAAGTGTTTCCAGATTGGGCTGGGCCTTGTTTGTACACCATTTAGAGACCGTGGCGGGGTCTTTACCAAGTTGCTCAGCGAGCCACTTATTGGTACGCTTTTTATCGGCAAGGACGACCTTAAGCCGATTAATGTCTTGACTCATCAGGAATATTTATTTGCTGTGAACACAAATATAATGAAATTCCTGATAATACTTATCAAATTAATAATAAAACAGCATTTGGAGTCCCATAAATAGGATTGTAATGCATAAGAGTTTTACTGACAGTATGTCACTTTCCTTTGTAAGGAACATCTTTTGAATCATTGGGATATTAAAGTAATTATACCATATTAAACACTTGCTATATGACAGATTATCGAGAAGAATTCAAGCAACTATTGGAGAATACATTTATTTCTACTATGTGGGATGAGGGACGACAAAAAAAGGAGATTAAGTCGTTTCTGGAAAAGGTATATTCTATCATCCCGGATAAGTTATTTAGATATCGAAAATTTGACGAATATACTATTAAAACATTTGGGGATGACTCAATATCCCTATGTAAGGCAAAGTGTTTTTCTGACAAATATGATTCATTAATATTTGTGGATGTTGAGAAAGAGCTGGAAGTGATGAAAGATGGCTTTATTAAAGGAATGCAAAGAGTTCTCAAAAGCATAAAACTTAAGGATCCTTTATTACGTGCGGAAAAAGCGTCTAAACTTTGTTATTACCTTGAGCAAGGAATGATAGAGCCGGATGCAATTGAACGTGTTATTAAAGAAGAATATGGTCAATACTTAAATGAAGTAGAGCAAGATTTGAAACAAAGAGAAACAAGATTTAGAGATTCCGAAAGAACAGCAAGGATTGCGTGTTTTACAGAAAGCATACAGTCCAAATTTATGTGGGATACATATGCTGGTGGATATCGCGGATTTGCATTGGAATATAATCTTAAAGAACTATTAATCAATTGCATACAAAAAGGCTCTCCAGTATATGTGTTCCCGGTAATATACACTGATGAAAGACCAGATTTAACAACGGATGAAGCGAACCTTTACATTATTACAAAAGCACATGAACAAGGACATGTGAAAAATTTAGGGTTCTTTAAACCTCTTGTCTATCCCAATCTTTTGTCTCCTCACAAACCATTTCTATACAAGGATAAAGAAGAGTACGCACATGAAAAAGAATGGAGGGTTCTTTTCTATGATAAAAATAATTGTGAGGATTTTGTTGAGATACCGGACGAGGGTTGTTTGAAGGCAATATACTATGGAATGGATATAGAACAGGATGATTACAATACCCTTCATCAGATTGCACTCAAAAAGGGGATAGAAGAGTATCGTGTTGTCATAGATGATAACAGCCGAAAGTATAAACTTAAGGTTATTCCTAACAAATCACAACAAATTGATTTCTAGGAGAGATTAATTGAGGGCAATACGCATTTTTGCGGGAATCTCGCTAAAAGGAAAACTGAAAGCTGGTGAGACTCATCAGCCTTTAGAGCAGTGAATCCGTAGAATCGCTTAACTTTCTGCTGGAAAGATACTGCTTTTTCTTGAACTTGTAAATCCTAAATCCTCGCAAAGATTCCTATGAATCGGCATCTCAACCCATTGAAGAAAATTTTGCCGGCATCGGCAAAACATCCAGAATGGCCAAAGGTGGAGGGTGGGATTTGGTCGATATTCTTCTTACCCGCTACGCCTGTTATTTAGTTGCCCAGAACGGAGACCCGCGTTAGACTGAAATCGCGCAGGCACAAACCTGTTTTCGGGCTCAAGTACTTCTTTTCAACAAAACAAATCCAGCCTGGGACGCTGACTCTAGGGCTCGGATCAAGTTGTCTTGAGAGGGTTGTCATCCCTTCCTCGCGAATTCCCTGCGACGATTCCATTGCAAATGGTAATGCTTTTCCCTGAATCGGTAAAGAATTGATGAGTATTTCGACTAAATTGATTATCTTTGCTTTCAACAGAATGGTCGTCAGAATCGGCCGGTAACGAAATCAGGAGTAAGGTAAGTCCTCAGGTCTTGAGGCGGCTCCCTTCACAAGACATATTTCACACGAACTTGCGGTCTCAAAATGCGGCCTCAAGTTTATTTCCACTGATTAATAATCATTTGCACCTTAATGTTATGGCAAAGAAGAATAATATTCAGACGTCGAAACCGGTTGCAGATTGCAACCAGTTAAGCCAAGTAGAGCAACAGACGCTAAAAATGCGGCAGTTGCTGGTACCATCCCCTGATGAGGTTGGTGAAGTGGCAATTTACAACCTAGATGATTCCATTAAACTCAATGTATGGATGACGAAAGAAACTGTGTGGTTGACTATCAGACAGTTGGCATTGTTGTTTAACCGCGACAGGACTGTTATCGGAAGACACATCAAGAATATCTTTTCTGAGGGAGAATTGGACCCGTCCTTGGTGTGTGCAAAATTTGCACATACCGGAGAATATGGACGTGCGGCAGGCTATACTCAAACCAAAGATGTAGATTTCTACAATTTAGACGTGATCATATCTGTAGGCTATCGTGTAAAGTCCGTTCGCGGTACTCGTTTTAGGCAATGGGCAAATGCTGTTTTAAAAGAGTATCTGATTCGCGGTTACGCAATCAACCCCAGATTGGAACAACTGGAACAGCGTGTGGCAAAGACCGAGGAGAAGATTGATTTCTTTGTAAAGACAGCGTTGCCTCCTGTCGAGGGCATCTTCTTCGATGGCCAAATCTACGATGCCTACGAGTTCATCTGCGGTCTCATCAAGAGTGCAAAGACGCGTATTATCCTTATCGACAATTATGTGGATGAAACCGTCCTGACCATGCTGGACAAACGTGAGGCGGGAGTTACTGCAACTATCTACACGCAAAAGATATCGTCACAATTGCAGCTTGATATAACCAAGCACAACGCCCAATATCCTGCTATTGACGTGAAAGAGTTTACAAAGTCCCATGACCGATTCTTTATTCTGGACAATCAGGTATATCTCATCGGCGCATCCCTCAAAGACCTTGGCAAGAAATGGTTCGCCGTTGCTCTTATGTCAGAGACAGCCCCGGAGATTCTTCTTTCTCGATTATAATACGCTCTTTCTTCTTCCATCTTCGAGTCATCTACGAGGGTATTAGCTTTCTTCTGGCTTCCAACATTGGTCTGATCTCATTTCGAGGGGATAAGATTTCTTCCCAAAGACTTGCGATTCAAAAAAGAAGTTGTATATTTGCAAAAGAAACTAAAGCGATTCTACGGATTCGTGCTGCGGGGGGAGCCAGGCTCTCTACCGCTTTTTTATTGTGATATAACCGTCTGACAACACCTACTACATCAGCAGAGGACAAAAAATAAAAGCCGCCAGGTAGCGACTTTTGAAATGGGGCTCGGATCAAGTTACCTTGAGAGGGTTGTCATCCCTTCAAACGAAGTTCCTCTTCGACGAATCCTAATGCAAAAGTAACCCTTTTTCTTGAAATCGCAAACTATTATCCCTTGTTCCTTTCGGCCCGAATGATTAACTTTGGCCTTGCAGACGGTCGTCAGATTCGGCCGGTAATGAAATCAGGAGTAAGGTAAGTCCTCAGGTCTTGAGGCGGCTCCCTTCAAATTCATATTGTTTACAGTATTGGGAATTAATCCTTTGGGTTGTCGTATGCGGCAGCCAAATTAAGCATAGAGAAAGTGGTATGGAAAGAGAGTCTAATGAAAAAGTAGGAAGCGTACGGATAATGGATGGCTTGGAGATGTCCAAACCAGACAATGCAGATCTGATACACATCGCAGAATGCTTCGCCCGAATGGGATGTGAAGTTGTCATCCTACACCCGGTGCATCTTACCGTCAAATTATCAGAAGTATACGCGCCCGTTTGAATATAAATGCTCAGATAAAGGAGGTCTGGCTTTATGACGGAGACAGTGTAATTGATATCTACCCATAAAAAATACAGGAACCCGTTAGGATTCCTGCAAGGAGGTGCACCGTAGTGCCCTCTAACTTTAAAAGCTAGTGCAAATATACTGCTTTTTCTGAAATCTGCAAGTTTTATTACTGAACAATTCAGCATAGTCCCTTCTTCTCTCTTTTTCGAGCCATCTACGAATGCACCTTCAATTTGTGCAGGGTAAGTGGCGGCTGGGGAATATCAAATTTGAGACTTAGGATTCATCGAATCGGTATAATCAAGAAAATCTTTCCAACCAGCTTCTACCCACTTTGGGGAGAATAGATTAGCATTAGGAAAAAAAGGACAACGATAGAGGCCCTCTGTTTGATAGCGTTCCCAATTTTCGTCCTGATTGTCCATCTGGCCCCATCTGTTTGTCGAATCTGTGATTACGGTGTATGGCGCTGACTCCTCCGGATTGTTCATCGAAGGTTACATCGACATAATCGGGATTATTAAGAAGACGAAGATACTCCTGAAAGTTTTCTTCTCGTTGCTGGTCACTTACAATCATCACATAACACCCTTTGCGGCAGAAAAGGGCGTTCCAGGATAATCTGACCACGGTCTACTTTAAACCATTCGCAAAAGTTCTCTATCGCATCGCGTAGCGTCCACCCTGGCGCTGAAGGCCCTTGTTCCTTTCGGCCCGAATGATTAACTTTGGCCTTGCAGACGGTCGTCGAATCGGCCGGTAATGAAATCAGGAGTAAGGTAAG
>Ga0256404_1006977_pt1 | contig 18212 bp, 18 predicted proteins | sample RumenRJG_01DNA_FD_185990 | JGI IMG/M metagenome (GOLD analysis project Ga0256404, IMG submission 185990) | Bovine rumen microbial communities from Lethbridge, Alberta, Canada - RJG_01 | ecosystem: Host-associated > Mammals > Digestive system > Stomach > Rumen | place: Canada: Alberta | collected...
AGAAAAATTATCGTTTTGTCTTAATACTTTTACAATAATTTTTTCATCATACCCTGCTCTGTTTCGTATAACATAAGCAACGTTACCATCATATTGTATAGCACTATTTGGAACCTTAAGTCCTGAATCACTCCACCAAATAATATCAAATAATATTTTTCTATAATTAATTAATTTTTCTACAGATTGTTCGATTTTAAATACCAATAAAATACCATCATTTCCATTATCTGATTTGTAAACAATTTCTGCAGGTATTTCTTCTGAACTTGGCAATCTTAACTTTAATCTATTTCCTACTTCAGATTTTTTTGCTTCTTCAGTCTTTGAAATACATGTAATATAACATTGAAAATTGCTAATTATTTTTGCTTTATTTGGAGTAGTTGCTACAATTTGACCACTTTTTAAATTAAGCGAGTTTAAAAAATCTTTATTTAAATATCCAAAATCTCCAATAACCAATTTATTTTCAAGGTCATCCACCTTATATGAAATAATCCCACTTTTATTCGAATATACATACTTGGAATTAGAATTCAATTGTTTTTCATACTCACTTCTTTGTTCAATTAACTGTTTTACATATGAACCGTTCGAAGTTAAATTTCCTGCTATTTTTGCTTTTTTATTTATATCATTGTTTATATCTTTTTTATATTGTTCAATTGTTTTTATGTCAGTGTTTTCATAGATTAGTTCAAGCTTATTCTCTATTTGATTTTCTAATAGTTTTATATCTGTTGAAAACAATGTATTTTCATTTTTTAATGCATCTTGAATTTGAATATCTAAATCCTGAATTTTTGCATTAATTTCATCTTCGTTTTCTAATGTATATCTATATATCGCTTCACCATTTGCAACTTTTTTTCCTTCTGCCTTAAGTTGAACAATCTTGCCGTCCAGATTCTCCATTTTGAATTATTTGTTCATCTCTTATAATGTATCCTTCTTGAGTCTCTTCTTTATATATTTTTCCTTGTTCTACAATAAATGTATCTGTCGGGTTAGCTAATAGTTTTACAAAAAGATATATACAATAAATAAAGATAATACATGATATAATTATAACTATTTTAATTTTCTTCTTCACCGTTAACTCCCTTCAAAATAATTTGTAAATTATTTTGCATATTCTCTAATCCATCAAGCCATATTATTTGTTTATTTCTTCTAAACCATGTCAATTGACGTTTAGCATAACGTCTTGTTTCTTGTTTTATTTTTTCTATCATTTCCTCATATGTAATTTCATTATTCAAATAAGAAACTACTTCTTTATAACCTAACCCCTGAATTGCAGTTGGAAGCTCATCATATTTGTTTATTAATGATTTTACTTCATCAACCAATCCATTCTCTATCATAATATCTACTCTTTTATTGATTCTTTCATATAACTTTTCTCTATCCATATTTATTGCAAAAACTACGTATTCATATGGATTTTCTTTTTCTCGTGACTCAATCTCTTGTTCAGTTTTTGTTTTACCTGTTGAGTGATATATTTCTAAAACTCTGAAAATTCTTTTTTTGTCATTTGGACTTATTTTTTTCATTGCTTCAGCATCTATTTGTATTGCTTTATTGTATAGCTCTTCTAATCCTTTTTCTTTTGCTTCTTGTTCTAATTGTTGTCTATACTCTAAATCAATTTCTAAATCATCATATTCAATTCCATTAACTAAAGAGTCAACATACAATCCCGTACCACCAACTATAATAGGTGTTTTTCCTTTTTTTAGTATTTCTTCAATTGCATTTAACGCATCTTTTTTATAATTGGCAACACTATATCTTATAGTAGGAGAAACATTATCTATAAGATAATGTTTTACTCCGTCCATTTCTTCTATTGATGGTTTGGCAGTTCCAATGTCCATATCTTTATATATTTGCATTGAATCTGCTGAAACAATTTCACCATTTATTTTCTTTGCTAATTGTATTGATAATGCTGTTTTCCCTGACGCTGTTGGTCCACATATCACAATAATTTTAGGTTTCGACATCTTGCACATTCTCCCTATCTTCTAGAAAATTTCTTTTCTATATCTATTTTTGACATTCTAATCGCTGTTGGTGTACCATTTGGGCTTACAAATGGATGTGGTAATGAAAGTAATTGTTGCATTAACATATCAACTTCTTGAGCAGTTAAAGCATAGCCTGATTTTTCTGCTGCTTTGCACGCAATTGTTGTTATAAGTTTTTCTTCAATTTCTTGTCTTGCTGTTCTTGCAACAGTATTAATTTCATCTAGTATTTCTATAAATAACTGTCTTGTATCTAAATCAATACAGATGTTAGGAACACCACTTAATTTTATTGTTTTGTCTCCAAATTCTTCTAGATCAAATCCAGCTTTTTTAAATAATTCGAAATTATCTTTAGCAATTCCCATTTCTCTTTCAGTTAAATTGATAACATCTGGCAATAGCATTAATTGTGAGTCTTTGTCCGTATCACTGTAATAATTCTTTTTAACCTTTTCATATAAAATTCTTTCGTTCGCTGCCCTCTGATCAACTATATACATTTCTTTTTCATACTCTATAACTATGTAAGTACCAAAAACAATACCTATATATTTATAAACAGGTCTACTATAGAATGTGTTATTGGTAAATAATGACATATTTTCAACGGTTTTAAAATCTTCTTGCCTAACTGAATATCCTTTTTCTTCTTTATCTTCTACTTTGTTTCTATTAGAAATAACTGTACCAAACATTTTTGCATACATTTCTTCAAAATTAGCATCAGGCTCTTTATTTTTTGATTTATCTTCTATAGTTGATTTGTTGTTTTCTAATTCCATTGAAGATTGTTTTTGATTTTCTTCAGCTACTTTATCGTTTTTAGTTTCATTATTTTCAATTTTTATATTAACATTACTTTCTGTTTCGGCACTAATTTTTGCATTTTCAATTTCTGCACTATTTTCCATTTCCAATGCTCTATATTTTTCTAAAGAACTGTTTAAATCATTTTCATCATTTATACCATTTACATCAACAACATCTTCTTTTTCGTTCAAAATTTCAAGAGTTGATGAAACAGGCTTCAAATTTAATTTTTCTAAATTAGCATCCAATTCTTTAACAAGTTTTTCTAAATTACTACTTGCTTTCATCTCTTCATTATTATCTGATATAATAGCACTTATATCTTCTTTTTTATCATCTGATTTTAGTGTAATACCACCATCATCTTTAACTATAAGATTATCATAATTGCTAGTATTTGAAGCATTTTCTTGTTTAATGTTATTTAAAATACTTTCATGTTCATGTTGCATTTTATCTCTATATAATTGTTCTACTAAATTTCCCTCATTTGTTGCAAATTCATTTTTTGAGCCACCTAATATATTTTTTAGAAATCCACCAATTCCTTTTGACTCATTTTCTTTATCCTTTACTTCCTCTATTTTATTTGTTTGCATATTATCAAACATTTTGTTTTCAATTTTTTGAATTTCATCAACATAATTATTTTTCATTTGATTTTCCTCAGATACCTTTTTCATTTCATTTTCTTCTACAGATTCAACTTTTAACAAAGTCTCTTTTATTGCATGGTATACTAACTTGAATATTTTGTTTTCTTCTTGAAAACGAACTTCTAATTTGGCAGGATGAACATTTACATCTAATTGGTGAGGATTCATTTCAATATTCAAAATTAAAAATCCATATTTTCCTATTGGTAAAATTCCCTTAAATGCTTGTTCAGCAGCTGAAGTTAAAGTTTTATCTTTTACATATCTTTTATTAACAAAAAATAATTGATTCGATCTATTTGAACGTGCAATATTTGGATTTCCAATTACACCTTTTACGGCCATATCTTCAAAATAGTATTCTACATTCATTATATTTTCAGCAATATCTTTTCCATAAATGCCATATACTACATCTTTTATATTACCATTTCCAGATGTTTGAATTATTGTTTTTCCTGCATTTACATATTTTATAGCTATATTAGGATTTACTAAAGCTATTCTTGTAATAGCATCTTCTATGTAACCAGATTCTGTGAAATCTTTCTTCAAAAATTTATATCTTACAGGTGTATTATAAAATAAATTTTCTATTGTAATACTTGTCCCTTTTGGGCACCCAGTTTCTTCTTTAGAAATAATTTTTCCACCTTCAACAATTATTTTATGACCAACTACATCTTCTTCAGTTTTAGTAACTAATTCAACTCTCGCAATAGCAGCAATACTGGCTAAAGCTTCTCCTCTGAATCCCATAGATTTTACTGTTTCTAAATCTTCAGCTTTTCTAATTTTACTTGTTGCATGTCTTTCAAATGCAATTTCTAAATCGTCTGCTGCAATTCCCTTTCCATTATCAGTTATTCTTATATATGATATTCCACCATTTCTTATTTCAACAGATATATTATCAGCTCCTGCATCTATTGAATTTTCTACTACTTCTTTTACAACTGATGCAGGCCTTTCAATTACTTCTCCTGCAGCTATTTTGTTTATTGTTAAATCATCTAATAATACTATGTTCCCCATTTAACTTCCTCCAAAAAATCTTTTGTTTTTGAAATTATATCACTAATTGCCGAAATTTGTATAGACATTTTTTCAAATTTATTAACACTTTTTTTAATTTTGAATACTATATACCATACAAAAGAACAAAAATGAAGTTCTTTTTTAGGAGGTACAATTATGGGAAATTGTTGTAATAATAGTGAAATCTTATGGTTCATTATTTTATTCTTACTTCTTTTCTGCTGTTGTGGAAACAACAATGATTGTGGTTGTGGATGCAACTAAAATGCAAACAACTAAAAAATTTCTTAACTTTTAGAAAGGGGGGAATTTTTATGCCAGAAAACAGAGGATGCGGATGTGGTTTCGGATTTGGTGATGACTGCTGCTGGATAATTATATTATTCATATTAATTATCTGCTGTTGCGGTGGTAATGGTAGAGGATGCTGCTAATATTAAATAAAAGTTAAGGAATTACAATTCCTTAACTTTTATTATTTCACAATTTATACATTAAGATTTACTCTCTTCTTGATTTTTGTTTAATTTTATAGTATAATGTATTTTATCAACAGAACAAAAGGGAGGACCGATACTATGGCAGATAAATATTTTTGCAACTGTCATGATTGCGATCGTAGCTATCGGAATATGTTAGAGCACCTCGAACAATGTGATTCAAAGCTTGTAGATTTTAAGAATCATTTAAAATCACACTTTGAAGCATGCACACAAGATTGTGCGTATTCAAGACTCTATACATATTTAGAAAGCAAATATCCGAATGGCTACGGAATTGAACAATTACTTGAAGTTTCTCCAGAGCATCGAGAATGCATCTGTTTCTATCACTGGAACAGAAATGCAGTTATCGATGATTGATTTTTTAGCAAGCCTTTTTGGCTTGCTATTTCTTTTTCCATAGAAAAAGAGCAGTTCAGTCTGAACTGCTCCCTTTTTGGAGTTATGCCGTCTTTACTAAAACTTCGGTATTTTCATTCTCTCTTCTTAACTTGTTCATATGCCTTTTGGCAACACGGCGACGCCTGCATATTGCAACAGTACCGATTGGGGCATTATTCATAACACCAACATGTTTAAGAATCTTAACTTTAGCAACTCCGTTATAGTTTACTACAACTACGCAAAAGCAAGTATTTTTATACTTATACTTTTTTTCAGCTGCTTCTGCTTCCTTAAGATTCTTTGCGCGAAAGATTACACAATACCGTTCGTTAAGGATGTACTCATCATCTCTGTCAACGAAGATCTTTGTCTCTCCATCGGCATTTACGCCTACTGTGTAGTTACCGTTGTCATTTAAATTTTTGATTTCACTGATGTTTGCCATTGTAGATTACCTCCAAAAAAAATTTTCACTCCATCCTAGAGCTCATTCTAATTATAGCATAAATTTACATAAAAAGCAACTTTAACCATAAAAAAGAACGTAGTTTATAAATAACTACGTCTTTTTGGTTGGGCTGGCTAGATTCGAACTAGCGCATGTCAGAGTCAAAGTCTGATGCCTTACCGCTTGGCTACAGCCCAATGTATTAAATTATTTTGATGGGGTGGAAGATGGGTCTCGAACCCACGACCTCTGGGACCACAATCCAGCGCTCTAACCAACTGAGCTACATCCACCATAAGCATACTTATCGCAATGCATTTATAATTTTACCCCATCTTTATATTTTTGTCAATAGTTTAGTTTAATTTTTTGCTATTATTTTTTATGGTTATTCTTTTAATCTGCCCTAGCACATACAATTAATCTATTTGCACCAGTAGCATCGCATGTATACAATGTTACCTCTGTTTGACCATCTGTTGGTCTATTGAAATATGAATTATCTGATTCTGGTGTATAATATTTATTAAAAATTGTATACTGCTTTCTATTTCCTGTAAGATCTGTAATATATATCTTATCCCCTACATTTAAGTTTTTGTTTCTACTGAAAAACGTTCCATTATTATAGTTATGTCCCGCAATTACTACATTTCCTGGTGTATTTAAGTCAGGTCCATAAATCTTTAGAACTGAAATTTCGATTGCTCTTGCATTTTCAGATTCATCTAAAATTGGAAATTGTTTTCCTATTGGCATCTCTAGTTTTCCAGCGACCCTAAATCCTTTGTAATATCCTGAATTTGATGTACCACCATTTTGATAGTTGCTTCCCCCTCCTTGATTTGCATTGTTCTCTGGCTTTTCCTGTTGATCTGGAGTTTGCTCTTCTTGTTTATTTTGATTCAAATCAACTATCATCGCATCAAATTCTTCTTCTAAATATTTTTCAGCATCTTTTTCGTTATTATATTTTGTAAAATATCCGTATCCTAAATAGCCTAGTGTTCCAATTATTGCAATTAATAGAACAATTAATACTCCACTTAGAACTTTATTATACATATTTTTTCCTCCGTTTTATTTATTATCCAACAATTTTACTTCCTAATTTTCTTCCTGCCAATAAATGATAATGTAAATGCATTACTTCTTGTCCTGCGTCTTTTCCGCAGTTTACTATAACTCTGAATCCTTCTTCTTCGATATTTAAATCTTTTGCTAATTTATTAATTACTTTTTGAATTTTTCCAACTAATTCATAATCAGTTTCTTCTAATTTTAATAAAGATTCAATATGTTTCTTAGGTATTACTAAAACATGAATTGGTGCTGCTGGATTAATATCCTTAAATGCCAATATTTCGTCATCTTCATACACTTTTTCTGAAGGAATTTCTCCCTTAATTATCTTACAAAAAATACAATCTTCCATAAAATCCTCCTACTCTAAAATAGCCTTAATTCTTCTAACTCCTGCTGAACTTGCTTCTTCTTTCTTAATTTTAAATGTACCCAACTCAGATGTATTTGATACGTGAGGTCCACCGCAAATTTCAAGAGATACATCTCCTATTTTATATACTGTAACAATATCTGGATATCTTTCAATGAACTGACATTCTGCTCCCATTTTTACAGCTTCTTCTTTTGGCATTTCAAGTCTTTCAACTGGAATTGCCATTTTGATGTATTCATTTACTAGGTCTTCTGCTTGTTTCTTCTGCTCATCTGTCATTTTCTCATCTTGAGTAAAGTCAAATCTCATTCTTTCTGCTGTTATATTACTTCCTCTTTGATGAACATGAGCTCCTAAAACTACTTTTAATGCAGCGTTTAAAAGGTGTGTTGCAGTATGATATTTTGTTTCCATTTCTCCTGTTGAAGCCAATCCACCTTTGAATTTTTGTTCAGAACCAGCTCTTGATTTTGCTTGATGTTCTTCAAACTTTGCTTTGAATCCATCCATATCAACATTTAACCCTTGTTCTTTTGCAAGCTCTTCTGTAAGTTCTATTGGGAATCCATAAGTATCATACAATTTAAATGCTGTGTCTTTATCTATCGTACTTGTTTGAATATTCTTTGTAATTTTTTCAAATTCTCTTAATCCTTTTTCAAGTGTTCTGTTGAATTTTACTTTCTCATTTTTTAGTGCATCTAGTATAAATTGTTCATTTCTTTCTAATTCTTTGTAATATGCTTTATATTCATTTATAACTAATCTGGCAAGTTCTTGTTCCCAATCAGAATCAATTTGAATATCAATTTGTTTAGCAAATCTTATCATTCTTCTGATTAATCTTCTTAAAATATAACCTTGGTCTTTATTTGATGGCATAATTTTTGCGTCATCACCTAAGATTATTACGACAGCTCTTATATGGTCTGCAATAATTCTAATAAATCTTGTATATTTTTCATCATCATAATTTTTTCCTGATACTTCTTCTATTTTAGCAATTATATCTTTCCAAATTGATGATTTATAATTATCAGTTTGTCCTTCTAAAATTGCTGTAACTCTTTCTACGCCCATTCCTGTATCTACATTTTTATTTTTAAGTTGAGTAAATGTACCATCTGGATTGTGCATATATTGCATAAATACGTTGTTCCAAATTTCAACCCAATTTTCATTTTCAGGGTCAAATTTTACTGGAACTTCTTCATTACTTCTCCAATAAAAAATTTCAGTATCTGAACCACAAGGTCCTGTAGCTTCCATATTTGGCCACCAGTTGTCATCTTCCCCTAAGAATGCAATTCTTTCTTCTGGAATACCTTGCTCCATCCATAAATTTGCTGCTTCATTATCTGCTGAAATCATATCATTTCCTCTGAATACTGTTACAGCCAATTTTTCTACTGGAATATTTAAATGTTTTGTTAATAATTCAAAACTCCACTCAATTGATTCTTTTTTGAAATAATCCCCTAAAGACCAGTTTCCAAGCATTTCAAAAAATGTATGGTGTGTTTTGTCCCCTACTTCATCCAAATCATTTGTTCTAAAACATTTTTGAACATCAGTTAATCTAGTTCCTTCTGGGTGTGGCTCACCTTTCAAATATGGTACTAGTGGTTGCATTCCAGCTGTATTAAATAATACTGTAGGATCATTTTCTGGAATTACTGGGCTACTAGGAATTACCTTATGTCCTTTACTTTCAAAAAATTTTAAATATGTATCTTTTAAATTTAAGCTTTCCATTATATCTCCTTCTTCTATCAATCAAATTCTTTCATAATTATATATCAAACTTTAATCATTTGCAATAGTCAGAACACCAATCAAATGTCCACAACAACTTTCCTTAATATCAACCATTCTAATTACATTTTCTAATCCTTCGCCCTTAGCCCAGACTTCAATATAATTTGTTGTGTGTCCCTTAAAAAAATCTCCATCCTTTTCCTCAAACAAAACCTCTACAGTTTTGCCAACATACTCAGAATTATACATTTCCTCATTTTCATCTGATAAGTTTAAAAGTACTTTACTTCTTTGTTCTTTAATTGATCCATCAATTTGATTTGGCATAACAGCAGCCTTTGTTCCTTTTCTTTGAGAATACTTGAAAATATGCATTTTATAAAAAGCAATTTTTTTAAGAAATTCACAGGTTGCATTAAACTCTTCATCTGTTTCTCCAGGAAATCCCACTATTACATCTGTTGTTAAAGCTGCATTAGGGAATGCTTTTCTAAGAAGCTTTGTGCCATTTTCAAACTCTTCACAAGTATATCTTCTATTCATTCTTTTTAATGTTTCATTACATCCACTTTGTAATGACAAATGAAAATGATCACATATTTTTTCAAGTTTAGATAATCTTGAAACAAATTCTTCTGTAATTATTGTGGGTTCAATTGAACCTAAACGAATTCTTTTCAAACCTTTAATTTTGTTTAATTCTTCTAATAAATCTATTAATCCTATTTCATTTCTAAAATCTTTTCCATAAGAAGCAATATGAATTCCTGTAATAACTATTTCTTTAATGCCTTTATCCACAATTTGTTCAACTTCTGTTACAACATTTTCAGGCTTTCTACTTCTTACTCTCCCTCTAGCATATGGAATTATACAATATGAACAAAATCTGTCACATCCATCTTGAATTTTAACAACAGCTCTTGTCTTTTCAGTGTATGTTGTTGTTCCAAATTCAACATATTCTTTTTGATGCATTACATCTGTTATTATTGCGTTTTTTTCATTTTGATAATCCTGAATTATTTCTACAATATCCTTCTTTTCATTATTTCCAATTATCATATCTATATCTTCAATTTTTTCTAATTCTTCTTTTCCAACTTGAGCATAACATCCAGTTGCAACTAAAACCGCTTCTGGATTTATTTCTTTAACACGTCTTAGCATCTGTCTTGATTTTCTATCAGCGATATTTGTAACTGTGCAAGTATTTACAATATATACATCTGCAACATCAGTAAATTCAACCACTTCATACCCTGCTTGAATAAACTCCTGTGACATTGCATTTGTTTCATATTGATTAACTTTGCACCCAAGAGAAACAAAAGCTACTTTTTTCCCCATTTTTTCCACCTCTTATTTTCAAAATTTTATTAAACTCTTTAATTTATTTATATATTCTCTCTTTTGACAAATCTTTAAATACATTTAATCACGTAACCTTTAATAAAAGTTACGTGATTAATATTATAACATATTTTTTTAATTATTTCTATACTAATTGATCAATTTCTACTTTAGTAAGAACTTTTCTTTTATCTTTGAGTAAAAGCAACATATTACTAAGTAATTCATTTTTTACATCTGGGTCTTGTTCGTTTTTTACCATTTTGATAAAATTCTTTTTATCTACATCTCTTTCAAAGATTGTTATAGCGTTTTTTCTATCTTCAACTTTTTCAAGATTTTCAAAAACTTTCATTTTTTCGTCAAAATCGAATTTTCTACTTAAATAAATTATGCCACCTTTTTTTACATCATTATTGTTAATGTAATTTATTACATCATCTGGATTTTTATTATCTAATTTTTCATCGAGAACTGTAGCTAGGCTTGGTGAAATAAAATCTAATTCATTTATGATATTTAAAGCTTCCGATTGGCCTACAGTTTGTATTCTTTTTACATAGAATTTTTCAATTTGTTTATAATCTAAAATAGGAATTTTTTCATAAACTTTTTTAGCTTGAATAAAATCTAGTTTTTCTGTTTCTTCTATTAAGATTTTTTCTTTAAATTTATCATCTTTCAGTTGATTTAATATTTTTATTTTACCATCCAAAGATAAGCATTTCATAACTCTGTTGATATAGTCATGGTCAATATTAGTATAATCAAAATATTTTATAATTGTGTCTTCTGAAAAACTTTCAGGAGTATTTCTTACTATTTGTGTTTTATATTGTGGATCAAATTCACTATCATCCATTTTTATTAATCTACACAATTCATTATCATCATAGTTTGAAAAAAATGATTGAATAAAATCCATTTTTATTCCTTTAGAGATTTCCATATTTTGCACTATTTCTTGAAGATAATATAGTGCAAAATCATTATCTTTACATTCAAACACAACCTTTTGAATTAAGTCCTTATTTCTTCCTACAAAATTTCCTTCACTTTCAAATATAGCATCAATTTTTTTGTTATACTCTTTTAATGCTTCTTTATAAGTTAAATCTGCTACTGTTTTTTGTATGGCTACGTATTTTTTTCCTTTTACCTTATTTGTTGCTAGTTTTATTTTTGTTTTTAATTTGTCAAATAATTTCACTAAATTGAACACCTCGTCTTTTGTTTTTTGTTTTATTACTCATATGCTGGTACTACTACCATATTTTCATCTAATTTTTGAACAACTTTTTTATATGTTTCATATACGCTTTTGTAATTTGGTAAATATTTACCTATATTTTCATTACTAAATGGTATTACCTTAAAATTACTCCATGAATTTTTATTATAATATGTAAATATTAATTCGTTTTTAACATCATCAATTTTTATATCAGTCTTTCCATCTTTTACTGTTTTTGTAATATTAACTGATGTCATTAACCCTACCATTTTATTATAATTTTGATCTTGCAATTGTGCTGAAACAAAGTTTCCTAATGAATAAATTACTAACGTATCATCTATCCAAGTAACAGGTTGAATAACATGTGGATGGGCACCAATTACAATATCTACATTATTATCTGCTAAAAACTTAGCTGAATCTTTTTCATATTCTGTTGGATTGTGAGTGTATTCTACTCCCCAGTGCATTGCAACCATTAAAACATCAACTTGGTTTCTTACAGCTTCTATGTCTTTTTTTACTTGTTCTTTATATGCTTGGTATTCTTTATCTCTACTTGGATCATTTATACTTAAATTTGTTGGCCATACATTAACCAAATATTCTTTTCCATTTGGAACTGAAATTCCATTTGTTCCATATGTGTAACTTAACATTGCATATTTGATTCCATTTTTTTCTCTAATTTGAACTTTATTTCTTTCTTCTTCTGAAGAATAAGTTCCTACTGCCAAAGCCTCATTTTCATGTTTTTTCCAATATTCATTAGATGCTAAAACTGCTTTTTCTCCTCTATCCATTGTATGATTTGTAGCTAAGCTTACCAAATTAAATCCAGCATCTAACATCGCATCCCCTGCTTCTTGAGGTGAATTAAATGTAGGATAATCTGAAACTCCAAGTTCTGAGCCTCCTAAAACAGTTTCTTGATTATAATATGCTAAATCATAATTTTGAACTTTTTCTTTAATGTATTCAATAATTGGTTTAAAGTCATAACCATTTCCACCTGCTAATCTCTTTGCATCTTTATAAATACTACTGTGAATTAAGTTATCACCCACCATAACTAAAGACACACTTGTTGTTGAATCCTCTGGTACATTGGCTTGTACTGTTTCTGTATTATTTCCATTATTGTTATTTGCATTTTTCACATCACTTTTTCCATTTTTATTTGATAGAAGTACTATACCTGCAATAATAATCGCAATAAAAACAACCAACTTCCATAGTTTTATTTGCACTTTTTTCTTTCTTTTATTATTACCCATTACAACTGTTTCCCCCTTATTTCGACATTGCTCGACTTCATTATATCAGTATCAATTAGTGTTTTCAATGGGTATTTATGATTTTTTTGTTTGAAACTTTTTTTGTTGGACTTTTTTGTCTCATTCTTTAGTTTTCCATTAAGCTATGTTCCTTACCTATTTTAAAATTTCAATACATACTTTTTCTTTGTTCGCATATATTCAATAAAAAACGGAGGTTTATGAAAATATGAAGATTTTTAAATTCACAAAGAAAAAAGCAATTATTTTATCTACAATAGCAATATCTTTTATACTAATATTTGTATGTACTACTTCTTTCGGTATGCAACATTATTATAAATTAGATTTTTCTACTGGATTAGTTACAGCAGACAGATTAAATGTCAGAAGTGGACCAGGAACAGGTTATCCTGTTGTTGCTACTGTTAATAGAAACCAATATATCCGAATTTTTGCTGGTGTTGGAAATTGGTATATTGTTCAAGTTGAAGGAGATTTTGTTGGTGCTGTTAGTCAAAAGTATGTTAAACCAATTTATCCAAATAGTTCGGGTACTTCAAGTGGCACTTCAACTAATAAAGGTACTGGTAATAATTCTGGTTCTGGAACTTCACAGTCTAATACATCTTCTCTAACAGCTGATGAATTAGAAACATTTAATTTAATAAATCAACAACGTGCAAATAATGGGCTTGCAGCATTAAAAGTAGATGGTGAATTACAACGTGTTGCAAGAATTAAAGCTCAAGATATGGTTAATAACAATTACTTTGACCATAATTCTCCAACATATGGAACTCCATTTAATATGATGAAAAATTTTGGAATTACGTATAAAACTGCTGGCGAAAACATTGCTGGAAATTCAAGTAATTCTGGTGCTGTAACTGCTTGGATGAATTCACCTGGTCATAGAGCTAATATATTAAATAGTAGTTATAACTATACAGGTTTAGCTGTTGTTTCAAGTCCTAGATATGGAAAAGTTTATGTACAAATGTTTATTGGAAAATAATTAAACAATGGGGACGGTTTTCTTTAGGGACCAGAAGGGACTGTTCCATTCTGGTCCCTAAAGAGAACCGTCCCTTCTGGTCCCCATAATTTAATTATTCAAAATCTAACTTATCAAACAAATTTTCAGTTTGCTCAATTCTATTATCTTGTTTTTTATTTAAATTATTCCAATCCTCTTGAGGTATTTTATCATAATTTTCTTCCATATATCTGTGTGTTCTGTTAAAATTTTCAGAAATATTATTAATTTGTTCTTCAATTGTCTGTGGTTGGTTTTCACCTAGAATTTTACTTTTCAAATTATCAATCTCATGTTCTCTTACTGTTTGCTTTTTCCTAGCGTTGTCCTTATTCTCTTTACTTCCAATTTCAGAATATTGTTCTAAATGTCTTTCTGTTCTAGTATGGTTCTGGGCTAGATTTTCTAAATTATCTAATTGTCTTTTTTTCTTATCAATATCATTATTCATAATAAAACCTCCTAAAAACAAATTTAATATTTAATATCAGTTTTATAATATTTTTACGAGATGAATTCTAAATGGAGTTTAAAAAAATTGTTCTATTCTATTATTTGTTGTTTTTATTTTTTTATGATAATGAAAATCTGGAATAGTATTTTTTCCAGATTTTTGACGATTTTCCAATATTTGCATAGATTAATTTGAGGCTTTTAAAATGTTTACAATAATGTCCGATTATGTTATGATATATTAAATTTTATACCAGCCAAGGTGCTGTTTTATATATATGATTAAATATTTTTAACATTAGAAGGAGGTTTTTCATTATGAAAGACAAAAAACGGTTTCAATTTTATTTACCATTTATATGGTTTGGTATTGTTTTAATAATAGTTTATGCAATATCATGTACTGCTTTTTATTTTGATAACAAATCAAAAGCAAATACATCAGAATCTACTAAAAATGATGACGTAAGATCAATTGTTATGGATATTCTTAACAACGATGGGGCATGGACAAACCCGCACGCTTTTCTAACAGATGACGAATTAGTTGTAGTCCAAGCTTTTGTTAAGGAACATGAAGACGTGTTAAACAATTATGGCACTGTTCCTATCGATGAAAACTATTCTATTTTTATTAAGCGTGATGCCATAGAGCGGGAATTGTATGTTCAAAACAAACAAGGTATGGAAAGATGTCTGACAACGTGCCTAGATTTCAACTGTAATTCAACCGAAAAATACGACAGTTACGACACAAAACACGCATCAGGAAACACTTTTGCAATTAATAACAATGAAATTGTAGAATGGCATCTCGGAGAAGAAATAGCAAAATATAAAGTTCCAATTGAAAATCCAAAAATATTATATTCTTTCGAAGGAGATAATTTCAATGAAAAACGCATACTTATAACAAACAATTCCTATGAAAATGCACCATTAATTTTGTTAACTGAAGATAAATCTTATGGCATATCAAATAACTTTTCCCAAATTCCAATATACACAAATATGTTGAATGGATTTTATTTTATAGAAAAAGATTTATCTTTATATATGTATAATATATGTTCAGGAGAAGCCACTTATATATTCCGAGATGTATATGAGCTTTTCAATTCTTCCGGGGTTAATTTTAATTCTATTGACGGAACTTATAGAATTAATTTGCGGATTGATAAAAACGGTAATGAAATAATGGAAGATATACATGGCAAACCAACTACTTCAATTATATCAAAATGGGAAAATTGAAATTCATTTGTAAGAGAATTAAATGTATTACATTTAATTCTCTTTTTTGATAAAATTAGACAATTTGATTGAAAATTTTTCAACATTTAGAACCGTCCCCAAAATTGAATTTTTACCTTGACATTCCCCCTATTTAATCATATACTAAAATCATAAAATTTCGAACCAAGGAGGTAATAATACAAATGGAAGATTTAATTGAAATCAGATGGCATGGTAGAGGTGGTCAAGGTGCTAAAACAGCTTCACTTTTACTTGCTGATGCAGCTTTCAACACTGGAAAATTTATTCAAGGATTTCCTGAATATGGTCCAGAAAGAATGGGAGCTCCAATAACTGCTTACAACCGTATTAGTAACTCACCTATCACAATCCATAGTAATATTTATGAACCAGATTATGTAGTTGTAGTAGATGATACTTTACTAGATGCAGTTGATGTAACATCTGGATTAAAAGAATCAGGTGCAATTATCATTAACACAACAAAAGATGGTGATAGTTTAAAATCAAAACTAAAAAATTATAATGGAGGAATTTACACTATTGATGCTAGAAAAGTTTCTATGGAAGCATTAGGTAAATATTTTCCAAATACTCCTATGCTTGCTGCAATTGTTAAAGTAAGTGGAGTTATGAGTGATGAAGAATTATTAAATGATATGGAAGGATCATTTAAACATAAATTTGCTAAAAAACCTGAAGTTATTGAAGGTAATATGAATGCTTTAAAAATAGCTTTAAACGAGGTTAAAAAGGTTAATTAATTTGAAACAAATTAAGACCGTCCCCCATTGTCTCAAAAATGAGACAAAAAAAGACCGTCCCCAAATGTCTCAAATTAGAAAGGAGAAATTAAAATGACAGAAATAAACAAAAATACACCAGCAAGTGAATTAACTATTGGTGGAAATATATATACAGCAGGAAACGCTCGTGAGTTTAAAACTGGTGATTGGAGAAGTATTAAACCTATTTTCTTAAGTGAAAAATGTAAACAATGTGGATTATGCTTCCCTGTTTGTCCAGATGATGCAATTCCTGTAAATTGTGAACAAAAAAGAGAAGATTTTAATTATGATTATTGTAAAGGATGTGGCGTATGTGCTAGAGTATGCCCTTTCGGTGCAATTGAAATGAAGGAGGAGAATTAGAATATGGGAATTAGAGAACGTTTAAGTGGTAATGAAGCTGCAGCTATTGCAATGAAACAAATTAATCCTGATGTTGTTGCTGCCTTCCCTATTACACCATCAACTGAAATACCTCAATATTTTTCAACATTCGTAAGTAATGGTCAAGTTGATACAGAATTTGTTGCAGTTGAAAGTGAACACAGTGCTATGACTGCATGTATTGGTGCTGAAGCTGCAGGTGCAAGAGCAATGACTGCTACATCTGCTAATGGTTTATCATTTATGTGGGAACAAATTTATATTGCATCAAGTTTACGTTTGCCAATAGTTTTATCATTAGTAAACCGTGCTGTATCAGGCCCTTTAAATATACACAATGACCATTCAGATGCAATGGGAGTTCGTGATGCTGGATGGATTATGCTATTTAGCGAGAACAATCAAGAAGCATATGACAATTTATTAATGGCTCATAGAATTGCTGAACATAAAGATGTTTTACTACCTTTAATGGTATGTCAAGATGGATTTATTACATCTCACTCAATTGAAAACATCGAACTATTAGAAGATGAAAAAGTAAAAGAATTTGTTGGAACATATAAACCAGAACATTACTTATTAAATAGAGAAGAACCAATTGCAATTGGCCCTCTTGATGTACAATGTTATTTATTTGAACATAAATATCAACAAGCTCAAGCTATGAGAAATGCTAAAAAGGTTATAGCTGAAGTATCAAAAGAATTTGAAGAATTGACAGGAAGAAAATACTCTTTCTTTGAAGAATACAAATTAGATGACGCAGAAATTGCAATTGTTTGTATGAACTCAACAGCAGGTACAACAAAATATGTTGTTGATCAATTACGTAACAAAGGAATTAAAGCTGGTCTATTAAAAATTCGTATGTTTAGACCATTCCCTGCTGAAGAAATTGCAAAAGCACTTTCACACTTAAAAGCTGTGGCAGTTCTTGACAAGGCTGATTCACTAAACGGTGCTGGTGGAGCTTTATTCGAAGATGTAACATCAGCAATGTTTGTAAACAAAGTTCAAGTACCAACTGTAAACTATGTTTATGGAATTGGTGGACGTGACACAACAGCAAAAGACATTGAAAGTGTTTATAATGATTTAACTGAAATTGCAAATAATAACGGAACAAATGACTTCTATAGATATTTAGGAGTACGTAAATAATATAACACAGCTTTCCCCTATCTAATCAAAAATACGCAGAGTAGAACAATTTTACTGATTATGTAACCGCTGAAATATATATTGTTTTATGAAGTGGAGTTAAGGTGGGGACCGACAAGCTAGTAAGAGTTAGAAGATTTCGTGCAAAAAACACTAAAACCA